>Ga0214929_100025_pt1 | contig 162192 bp, 151 predicted proteins | sample Stichaenrichm17X_FD_168613 | JGI IMG/M metagenome (GOLD analysis project Ga0214929, IMG submission 168613) | Xylose enriched microbial communities from anaerobic bioreactor in Madison, Wisconsin, United States - 17X | ecosystem: Engineered > Bioreactor > Anaerobic > Unclassified | place: USA... | reverse complement strand
CGGAATGTGCGGGAATGGTTTACGGCCCGCAACCAGTTCGCCATAATGTTCGGCGAGCGTTTCGCCGCTTGAGTATCTGAAAACCCATGGCCCAGGTCAGATACACAGAATTTCAGACACTCCCCGGTCGCTTGATGATCATTGATGTCTTGCCATTTTACACCTTGATGTTCGACCCTGCGGCCACTTCCGAAACGGCCAGACCTCGGGCCGCAGCGTTCCGGGCATCTTTACTGGCGGCATCAGGCCCGCAGGCGGAAGCCTCTCAGACCGCTGCCATCGCCCGTCTAGCCAAAACCGAAACGGTAGACCTGCTTTGCTCCAAGCCTTCCTCAGTTCGGATCGCAACACGGTGGCCAATGCAGCCTATGAGCTCATGACGACCGACCTGCGCCCAGAACTAGGCCATATCGGCGCTTCAATTGAGTCGTCTATGCCTATGACTCTTTCTATGGCGTCTCGGCCACGCGGATCGATGCACTCTTTCATTCCGCCTATGGGGCGTTATCACGCGCATGTTTCAGAAGGATAGATGAAAGTTTCCATTTTATCATGCTGGATCAGCTGGACTTGTTTGTGCGTGCTGTTCTCGACTTCCTTGTGCCGAACCCTTCAGAGGGATCGCCGCTGCGTTGAAGGGACGTTTGATATGGCGGATTGGAACGGCACTGAAGCAAGAATTTTCAAAGATGAAAGGCAGATGCATAATCGCCTGATTCTATATTCGTTAACGGATAATGGACCATCCGTTCTCCCGGCCGAAACGACCAGTCGGTTCAACGGAAACGGAGCAGACAGTCGGCGGTCGCCTCACTGCGGATATTGACGATAAGATACATATTGTCGAAAAGTAGACGTGGGCTTATTTGTTTCCAGTTGCATCGAGCCAGCCTGCTTCTCTCAGGAGTGCAACAGCCCCTCGAGCCACCGGCGCAACGATGTTGCCCTCGAGATGCAATCGCATGGAGCGTGGGGTGCCTTCAATGTGGTCCACAGCAGCACGCGCGACCCACCATGACCGATGTGTCCTGAGCCCTTCGACTGGGCCGACGGTTTCGATCGCCTCAGTCAGAGTCATATGCGCGAGCCGTGAACCAGTACGCGTATGGATGCGCACGTAATGGTCTTCCATTTGCAAGGCAATGATATCTTTGCCCAGAGGAACGGTGCGGGCAGGACGTTCAACAAGCACAGGCCCACTGTTGGCCGACTTATCATGCGTCGTCGATCGCTGCTTCAGGATGATCACACAGATAAACCCGACCGCCGCGATCAATCCGCTTTGTAGATACCAGACTGTCCAGCCAGGAGCATGCTGGTGCAGTTCCGGCCAAATCATCAGGGCGGAGATCCGAGTTATCATCGCTTGTACAAGTGACGCGATAATGAGCATTACGGCCAGTAGGGGCCAACGCACGCGCTTTAAGCTTCTGGCTTGCCGTCGCCATGCAAGCCATGTGCCGCCGAATAACAAGAATCCAAACCAGATCGACGCGCACCAATACAACAGGCGCCAGATCAGGCCAGAGTTCAAATAGCTGCCGAATGGAGCCAATAGACCGAGACATAGCCCTGCGCCCGTTGTGATAACGGCCAGCCGGACTCGATGTGCACGTAGCATGGGTGGGAAAACAATTTCGGTCATTATAACGGAATCTACCCGATGTTTTGTTTTGGCGCTACCGTTCCGCCCGTTCGCGTGCCCGTTCGCCCATTCACGAAAACCGTGGTTTTCCGCCATTTTAAGAGCATGCAGAGATAGGTTTGGTTTTACATCAAAGGAGGTGTTTCTCTCATGCTCATACAACTACTTACCTTTCTGTCATTGCTTCTGATTGCGCCCTATGGCGCTGCTGCGTCTACTTCGCAGGAGGTCGGCTTCCAGTACCGACACATGAGCGATGGTACCGAGGTCGGCATTTGGTATCCGGTGATTGGAAGACCAGTGCACCAGCATCTCGGCATCTACGAACAGGACATCGTGCCAGAGGGACAGCCTCTTGGTCATGATCTTCCGTTGGTGGTCATTTCGCACGGTCACGGCGGTGTGTTCTCTGGTCATCTCGATACCGCTGTCGCGTTGGCACACGCAGGCTTTGTTGTTGCGAGTCTGACCCATCCTGGCGACAACTGGCGCGACGATAGCAGAGCGATCCAAGTTGCGGATCGGCCAAAAGCGCTGAGCCGACTGATTACTTACATGTTAACGACCTGGCCGCACCATACCGTCATCAGCGCTGCTCGCATCGGTGCGTTCGGGTTCTCCTCCGGCGGTTTTACCGTGTTGGCGGCGGCAGGTGCGCAACCTGATTTTGCTCGCGTGGCAGCACATTGTAATCAACATCCCGAGTATTATGATTGCCAACTCATCAGGCATCATCCCGGCCCACTGCCGACGTGGTCCGATAGTCATGATCCCCGGATCAAGGCGATTGTGGTGGCCGCTCCAGCACTTGGGTACACATTTGGGCGAGAGGGTCTTCGAGATGTGACGATTGCTGTGCAGCTATGGCGTGCGGACGACGACCATATCCTGCCCGCACCTTTATATGCCGACGCCGTGCAGGCTGATCTGCCTCATACCCCAGAGTTCCATAGCGTGCCAGGGGCTGGGCATTTCGACTTCCTTGCCCCCTGTGCTGTATCCACGCCGATCTGCCAAAGTGCGCCAGACTTCAACCGGATCGCGTTTCATCGCGACTTTAATGCAAATGTCGTGACATTCTTTACTCGCGCTCTCCATTGATCGAAGGGGAAGCCTTTAGCTTCCATCCCTGTGATATTGGTTTCGCCCGTTAATAATAGGTTTGTGGATATTTTTTGCCTACATCATCAGAGATGAAGTTGTCTAAAAGAACATCTTTAAGGTAGTCGTTAGCCATTACATACATCCGCATAAAATTAGGTGAGACGAGCAGAACCAATTTTTTAGCAACTGTGTTTAAGCGGCGGAGCTAATGCGCCATGGCAGGCCTGTTTTGAGTACGGCGTTGGCGATTGTGATGAGACGCCGTGCGATAGCGACGATCACCAGTTTATGTGGCTTACCCCGCTCCTTCATGCGCCTGGCAACAGCCTTCAGAACTGGATTATGGCAGGCAGCTGCCAGTCCTGCCTGAAACAGGACGTGGCGGAGAGATCTTCTCCCCCCTGAAATGACACGTTTCCCATGCATCGCGCCACTATCATGAGCCATTGGTGCAAGTCCGACCATGGCAGCGGCTTCGGTCGCTGTCATGCGGCCGAGTTCTGGCATTTCTGCGAGAAGCATGGCGACTGATACCGGGCCGATACCAGGGATGGAACGAAGAAGTTCTGCTTTGGCTGAGAGTTCTGTCCATATCCTCCAGTTCAGCGCTGACACCCTGCTTGCGGCGCGCCGAAATCTGGGCGGAAAGCCGTTTACGTGCATCCACCATCTGAGCTCTGCGAACCGTCAATGCGCGGAGACGCTGGAGTTTTTCATCGGGCAGTGCTCGCCCTGCTTCTGGACGAAAAGCCATGAAGCGTGCAATCAGTTCCGCATCGATCTGGTCGGTCTTCGCTCTTTTTCCCATGGATAATGCGAAAGCTTTGATCTGTGCAGGTGGCAACTGGACCGCATTTATTCCCATACTTATGAGAATACGCCAGAGCGCCCATTCCTGTCCTCCTGTGGCTTCAAACCCAACCTTGAGATCGTCTGACATACCCTGAAGGATTTCGAGTAACCTGGCATAACCATCAGGTGAATTCTGAAAACGGAATCTCTGTTTCTCGGGCAGGCAGAAGCCATCAAGCCAGTCTCGGGACACATCATTCCAATAATGGTTTGCGCAACCATATCACTCTCTCTTTCTTATGTTCGCGGTCCCGGAACCGGGCCGCCGTCAACTGTTCGAGACGGTGAAGAGAGGCGAGGTCAGCCTGCTAAAAACGTGGTCAGGCTACCAGATGTTAAGCGCTGTATCTCACCTCCTGAACGGCCCCTGGCCAGGGGCCGTTCAGGAGGCCATCATAACAAGCTGGAAACACATAAGATGTTTGGTATTGATCTTAACCACTTGATCTAAGGAGTGACACAATGTCCGTCTTCAGACTGCACGTTCGGCCCGGTGGCGGATCAGCGTCTATGGCCGATACCTTCGCTTACTGCTTGAAACACGGCATTTTGGGTGTTGGTTGGCGGGTGGATGAGATCGGAGCGACGAAAGACTGGGATACCTTCTATAAGATAGCCACAAACGTGTATGACAATTTAAGAGCATGCACTTACATTAGAAACCGCGTCCATGAAGGTGACCTCGTCTGGACTCGCGATACCCAGGGGAATTACTATTTGGCTCGTGTGCTTTCCGGCTGGGAGTATTTCACTACCGAAGGATCCCAAGGGAAGGGGAGTGGGGTCGACATCGGGAATGTCTTTAGAGTTGCCTTTGAGCTCGTGACTATCGACGAAGTGCCAGGAAAGGTTGTCGCCTGCTTCAGACCAAGACGAACGATCCAGGCAATCCGTGATTCGACAGTAATAACGTACACTAAATTTCTCTGGAATCAGCGAGCAAAGAAAGCGATTTATGAATTCGACCGAACACTAGTCGATAACACAGATATCTTCTCTTTACTGGACTCAGAAGAGGTGGAGGACCTAGTCTTCCTCTATCTCCAGTGGAAAAATTGGTACGTAGTTCCGAATTCTCGCAAGGCAGATACAATGGCTTTCGAATACGAAGTTATTTGTCCTAAAACCGGCGGGCATGCGCAGGTTCAGGTAAAAACAGGCTATACTTCTCTGAACCTTGAAAAATATAAAAATAGCACTTTCCGGGTTATTCTATTTCAAAGTAACGACCTTTACTGCGGGAAGTTAACACCCAATGTAACATGTATATCACGGAATGAATTGGAAAATTTTCTCAAACGGGCTGAGTGGCTCCCAGCACGTTATCGAAACAAGATGAACATGTTAAATACGCTGGACAGAAAGAGGTCGAACTCAACCAACGAGTCAAATCGGGAAGTTATGTCCATCCCCTGAAACTTTGCTGATATTGCTTCAACACACTCTTAGGGGAGAAGCGGAGAACAGGTTTCAGACCGTTATAACCCATATTCTGTCAAAAGGGGCTAGGTGCCAGAAGGAGCGAGAAAAGCGCACCTTCTGCACCGTGCATGGAAAAGACGTGCGCGGTGCAGAGGCTTTTTACAAAGGGAAGGAAGGCTTAGCCTTCCTGTCCCATTAGTAGCCGTTCGAGTGCGCGTTTGCGGCCGATGAGTGGCAGTAGGTCACGCAGTTCGGGGCCGTGTTCTTCGCCTGTCAAGGCAAGGCGCAGGGGCAGGAACAGGGCTTTGCCGGAGCGGCCTGTTTTTTCCTTCAGGGCTGTGGTCCAGAGCTTCCAGGTTGCGGTGTCCCACGGTTCTTCTGGCAGCAGGGCGGCGGCATCTTTCAGGAAGGCGGATGTGTCCGCTTCCTGCGGTGGCGGCACAATGTCTCCATAGACCACACTGGCCCACAGCTTCGCTTCGGAAAGCATTTCGATATTGCCGCGAATGGCTAGCCAGAAGGCTTCCGTCGCGCCGTGAGGGAGGCGTTCCGCCACGGTAGTGAAAGGCGTCTGGGCCAGCAGCTTGTGGTTCAGGGCCAGAAGCTGGCGGGTATCAAACCGCGCGGCGGATTTTGAAATGTGGGAGAGGTCATACACCTTGGCCTGCTCCGCAAACGGCACCAGAATTGGGTCATCCGAACTGCCAAGCCGAGCCAGATAGGCCACCAGCGCTTCGGCTTCCACCCCGTCCTGACGCAAGGTGCGCAGGGACATGGCGTCAAACCGCTTGGAGAGTTTGCCCCCATTTTCATCTAGCAGCAGCGGCAGGTGCGCAAAGCGGAAATGGTCGGGGCGTGCGCCCAGAGCCTCGGCAATATCAATCTGCACGCCGGTATTGGTGACGTGATCTTCGCCACGGATGATGTGGGTAATGTCAGTTTCCAGATCATCCACAACGGAGGCGAGCGTATAGAGCACGGTGCCATCGGTCCGCACCAGAACGGGGTCAGACACGGAAGGCAGTTTGACCTGACACGCTCCCATCACAAGATCCCGCCACTGAATGATGCGGTCAGAAAGACGGAAGCGCCAGTAAGGCACCTTGCCATTGGCTTCGGCCTGCGCGCGCTGTTCTGGCGTCATTTTCAGCATGGCGCGGTCATATACCGGCGCGCGGCGCTGGCGGATCTGTGTTTCGCGCTTGGCGGCCAGTTCCTGTTCGCTTTCAAAGCACGGATACAGGCGGCCCGTGGCCTTCAGTTTTTCAATGGCTTTGGCGTAACGGTCCAGCCGCTCGGTCTGGCGGAAGGTTTCATCCCACGTAATGCCCAGCCATGTCAGGTCTGTCTGAATGGCTTCAACATGGCTTTCCTTGGAGCGCTCGATATCCGTATCATCAATACGGAGTTGGAACGCCCCGCCATGGCGGCGGGCAAAGAGGGCGTTGGCAATGGCAAGGCGAGCATTGCCAACATGCAACATACCGGTGGGGCTGGGCGCAAAACGAAGCTTCATGACGTCTCTATGCCGTGACTGGCGCGGAAATACCAGCCCTCTCCTGCCTGTCAGGCAGCCGGTTTTTCAGTGGGTGGTGGGTGGTTCGTCGTCGTCCGTAAACGGAGCGTCATCCTCTTCATCCACCAGCCGGCGGGGGTCCAGCGCGCGCCAGTCCCGCTCCATGGGGGTGGCGCGGGTGGCGGCAAAATCATCCAGTTCATTGGCGGAACGCCAGCCGTCATCCCCGGCGTCCAGCACCACGGCGTCTTCCCCAAAGCTGAACCAGGCTGTCAGCACATCCTTGGTGGAAGCACCCGGCACGCGGCACCGTTCCACGCTGTCTCTTACATAAGAACGGGCAAACGCGTTGGCGTGCGCCAGATCATGAAAACCGCCAACTTCTTCAACAATGTTGTCTTCTGCGCCGCCTGAGAGATCAAGAATACGCACACGCCAGGTTTTATCTTCCGGTGTGGGGGTTTCTGTCATGCAGAGGAGCCTTTCTGTGCTTTGCGCTGGGAGGGGAGGAGGAATTCCCGCCCGATCTTCACTCGTTCCGTGCCGTTGTAGGACACAATATCCGCCGTGGCGTACGTTTCGTTCCAGCGATCAGGAATAAAGGAGCCGGTGCCGACCACATCAATGGGGGCGTGGGCATCGGCCATGCAGGCGCATTTGGTAACGCCAAAGCCGGAGGAAGCAATGATCTTCACATGCGGGAAGCCAGCCTCATCCAGCGCGTCACGCATGCGCCAGACAGCAGCGGCGGAAACGCCGGTGCCAATCAGGTAACGCAGTTCTGAATCAGAACGATACCGGCGCAGGGCTTCCGGTGCGTGGCGGTCAACCACCGCGTAGGATTCCTGCGGGTTCAGCCCTTCCAGAAACCGCCCGCCATGGGTGTCAAGGCGCACGCCAAGGCGGCCCTGCGCGGCAAGATCAGGAAAGCGGCGGCATACGGCCAGCGCATCCGTCACTTCCTTGCCAAAGTAATCTACCAGCACCACCAGATCTGTTTCCGGATAAAGCTCGTGGAACATTTCCGCAGCCCGCACGGTGGACCCCGCATAGCCAATAAGGGCATGGGGCATGGTGCCATAGCCATGCGTGCTGTTGAAAAAAGGCGCTACGGCATCATTTGCCGTGCCGATAAAGCCGATGGCGCCATCGCGTTTGGCGGCACGGCCCCCTACGGAAGCCGCATAGGCCATCAGTTCCTGCATTTCATATCCCGCGCAGTGGCGGGCATCCATGGCCAGAAACTTGGTGTGGGGCAGGGAGACGGCAATTTGATAGGCGCGGTGGGCGGCCACACAGGGGCTGCCCAGCTTTTGCAGCAGAAGCGTTTCCAGATCAGCCAGATGGGTGAAGGAGCCGGTGATGTACACCAGGGGCTCACCCGCACCGACCCATGCCCCTTCCGGGTGGATCAGATCAATTGTGTAAGGGCTGTTCCGCTCCGCCATCACGTTCTTCAGCCATTCCAACATCAACCCCGGCGCGGAGATGACGGGACGACGAATGAAGAAGGCGTATGTAACCTCACAGTCTCCAAAGTGAGAGACAATCCGCTTGGTGCGGTTGAAGTAGGAATCCGTTCTGGCCGTAATGACCGGGTCGGGAAGCGGTGCGGACGAACAGGCCGTTTTCAGGCCGGGCGTTTCAACGCCGTTAGAAGGCTGCACCATCCTTGTCTCATCTCCATTCCGGTTCAGGCTGTCTGGATGATGGGGGTTCCGGGCGGTGCGGTAAAGGCACCCCCCGGTTCTGTGATCGTGGGTTGGTGGACGCGTTCAGCGTTTGCCGGTCAGTTCCTCAGCCATCAGGAACGCCAGTTCCAGAGACTGCTCGGCATTCAGGCGCGGGTCACAGAAAGTTTCATAACGGTCGGCCAGATCGGATTCCGTCAGGCAATGTGCGCCGCCCACGCATTCCGTCACGTTCTGGCCGGTCATTTCAATATGCACGCCACCGGCATGCACACCTTCAGCCGCACAGGCATCAAAGAAGCCTTTCACTTCCGTCATGATGGCATCAAATGACCGTGTTTTGACCTTCTGCGTGGTGGAGATGGTGTTGCCGTGCATCGGGTCAGTCAGCCAGGTCACGGTACGGCCCGTGGCTTTTACGGCCCGCATCAGCGGCGGCAGGTGCTTGTCAATCTTGTCAGCGCCCATGCGGGAGATGAGCGTGATGCGCCCGGCTTCATCGGTCGGGTTCAGGATTTCCAGCAGCTTTTCCAGATCTTCCACAGTGGAGGTCGGACCAACCTTGATGCCGATGGGGTTACGCACCCCACGCAGGAATTCGACATGTGCGCCGTCCGGCTGGCGGGTGCGGTCCCCGATCCAGATGAAATGGGCGGAGCAGTCATACCATTCGCCTGATGTGGAATCGACACGGGTGAGCGCCTGTTCATAAGGCAGCAGCAGGGCTTCATGAGACGTATAGAATTCGGTTTCATCCACCTGCGGGGCGGAAGCAGCGTCAATACCGCAGGCCTGCATGAAGGACAGAGTCTCCCCAATCCGTTCCGCCATCACACGGTAGCGGTTGGCCAGCGGAGAACGTTCCACAAACCCCAGATTCCAGCGGTGCACTTCATGCAGGTTGGCATAGCCCCCGCGAGAGAAGGCGCGCAGCAGGTTCTGGATACCAGCGGACTGGAAATAACCGGTTTCCATGCGCACGGGGTCAGGAATACGGGCTTCTGCCGTGAAGTCCGGCCCGTTGATGATATCCCCACGGTAGGACGGCAGCGTGACATCGCCCTTGGTTTCCGTATCGGAAGAGCGCGGCTTGGCGAACTGGCCCGCCATGCGGCCCAGCTTCACCACCGGCACTTTTGCGCCAAAGGTCAGCACAACCGCCATCTGTAGCAGCACGCGGAACGTATCGCGCACCACATCGGCCTTGAATTCGCCGAAGCTCTCGGCGCATGCGCCGCCCTGTAGCACAAAGGCCTGCCCTTTGGCGGCCTGGGCCAACTGGGCGCGCAGGCGGCGCACCTCACCGGCAAATACCAGCGGCGGATACACATGCAGCCGGTCTTCCACCGCTTTCAGCGCGGCTTGATCCGGATAGGTTGGCATCTGCTTGACAGGAAACGAACGCCAGCTATCCGGCATCCAGGTAGCAGACGTCGGGCGGGGCTGGGCGAGCGAGGCACTCATGGACTTGATCCTGTCAGTTCTATCTGTCTTGAAGATGTGGCGTTCGGTATAAAGATAACAGTCCCTACAGCCGTAAATGGCAGCAAGGGGCTGCCTTTATGTCCAAAACGCGGCCAATACGCAAATTTTGTTCCGTTAATCTAGCCGCACACGCAACGAGTGGGCCGGGAATGCGTAAAGAGAATGAGCGGGCTGTTCACATGGCATGGCGTTTGCCCGTGGGGCAGGAGAGTGGCAACTCATCCTGAAACCCCAACAAGATCAGCACCATAGGAGCGTTCACGCGTAACGCCGAAGGCAAAGTAACGCTGATTGGATTTTTTCGTGAGTTGGTGCGATAGTAACGCCATGCCGCCTGCGCCACAAAGTTGAGGGCACAGGTTAGGATCACTTTTTTCCACGGGGTGACGCGCAATGGCGCAGCTGCGTAAATCATCTTTCCTGCTGCTGGCGGGTCTCAGCCTTGGTGTGTGTCTGGCTTCCGGCGCATCTGCCGCGCCTGGTGACCCATCCCTGACGCCGGATAACAATATTTCCTTCGGGGAAGGGTCTGCCTCTCCCGGTTCATCCCAGAGCGGAAGTTCTGCTGAAAAAAGAACCGTGCACGGGCATCGTAATCTGCCCCCGGGGTATCAGGATGCGCCGTCCATGGAGTTCAACCATGGGGATGATCCAGACCATCTGGCCAAGGTGCATCGTGACTCCATCACGGGCTCAGATCTTTCCCGTTATGGTTCTGCTTATGAAAGCAGCGGCCCCTATGGGTCTGGCCAGCTTGGCGACTCCACAGGGAACGGCTGGGTAACGCCGCGCTGATCTTCCCTTTTACGGCTTGCCCTGCAGCATTGTGAGGCTGTGGGGCCAAGAGCACTTTCTGCCGTGATTGCGGCGCTTCTCACGCTTCCACAACAGAAACGTTCGTCTGACCGCTTGTCAGGTCTTGCAGGCGATATGTCAGGTCTTCCTGCTGTGCGGCGGGAAGGGTGAGTACAAACTGCGCCCCTGTCGCGTCATATTCGGGTGTCGCGGTCTCCAGCCCCCACTCCTGCAAGCGGGCCTGGATTATGGCCAGCAGTGAAAACGGAATGTGGAATGTCAGCGTCACACGCTCAATAATGGCTTCCTTGGGGGCTTCGCGCAGGCATTCCGCTGCCGTGCCAGCATAGGCGCGGATCAGGCCGCCTGCGCCCAGTTTGATGCCGCCAAACCAACGGCTGACCACAACTGCCACAAAATCCAGCTTCTGGGCGGTAATAACCTGCAAAATTGGTCGCCCCGCCGTGCCGGAGGGTTCGCCTGCATCATGACAGCGGCAAAGAGGCCCAATCTGCCAGGCCCAGCAATGGTGTGTGGCGTCAGGCTCGGCGGCTGCAATCTGGCTGATGAAGGCATCAGCTTCTTCCGCGTTGCGCGCCGGTGTGGCCCGCGCCAGAAAACGGCTTTTGCGGATGTCTTTCTCAAGTGTGAACGGGCCAGTCAGCGTTTCGGTCATGCCGCGCATGATAATGGCGCGCCCTGAAAGGCGACAAGGGGCAGCGTGGCGTCCCCCACGCAAATGCCACAGGGCGGCCAACCGGGCGGAAAAGGACGGGGTAAGAGGCGGTGCTAATTTTTGTTCAGATGAAGTGTCAAATATATGGCAACAAAGTGAGGGGGTGCTGCGTTGCGGCAAGTGGGGGAACGCACCATTTAAAAAGGAGGGAAGATGCCCTCCCACTCAATGGTGAGTTTTCTGAACACAGGCGCAGTCTGTCACACGGGCTGCCGACAAGAGAGGCGGCAACTGTATGAGCACCCCATTGATCCAAAACATAAATGACATGAAGCGGGAGCAGTTTGTTTCCACTTTCGGTTCTGTTTTTGACCATGCAAGCTGGGCTGCGGAAGAGGCGTATGAGTGCCGTCCGTTTGCTGACATCAAATCCCTCTTTACAACGCTGACAGCCATGGTGCGCGCCGCACCGGAAGAAGCGCGGCAGCGGGTGATCCGGGCGTATCCGGGGTTGGAAAAATTTCTGGCAGTTGCCTCGGCAGAGTCGTTGGTGGAACCTGTCTCTGATGTTCCGGCGGATCTGAACCGGCTTTCGTCCGAGGAGTTTGCCCAGTTCCGTGCCCTGAACAAGGCGTATCAGGAACGGTTTGACATGCCGTTTGTGATCTACGCTCAGGATCTGACACGCGCGCAGGTGATGAGGGCGCTGGAGCAGCGGTTGCGGTACGAACCTGAGGTTGAAACGGCAACGGCGTTGGGGGAAGTGGCCAAATTTGCCCGAGCCCGATTGGCGGAGATCTGCCAGAAGCTGGAGCCGGACCAGACGGCGTAAGTCCTCTTTCCTCTCAGGGGGGCGGAGCATATGTTGTGCGTGCAAGGGCAGAGGCGCGGGCCGCACAATTGCACTTGCCGTAAAAAGCGGGCACATATCTCTGGCATGTAGCTGTGTGAGAGTGGGGAGTGCGACACGTCATGACGCAGTGGTTTCGTAAAGGATGTCTTCTGGCCGCAGGATTGCTGGCCGTTTCCCTTCCTGTGATAACTGCGTCTCCGGTTTTGGCGGATGATGACGACGGCGGTGATGAAGAAGGCCACAAAGGGCCGGACATGCACAAGCTGGCTGCCAAGCCGCCTTTGCCCCGCGCCCACAAGGATTTCAGCAAATTCCGCTACCGGCCCGCTGGGGACAAAGTGCAGGAACAGGCCGACGCAAACCGCCTTCTGTTCTGGACGCCTGATGGCAAGCCGGATGGCTATGCACAGCGCCGCGGCAGCAGCATTATCTATTACAATGCACAAGGGCAGGCCACGCGGGTTCAGCATCTGGAACCCAATGAACTGACTGACGATTAAGAGCCTGTTTAACAGAGGCTCCAAGTTTTTCAGGTCTGTTTGTGGCTGAATACCGTTTGATTGGGCGGGAGCATCTTTGCATTCCGCCATCAGGTCGGCTTTTTCTGCCCCCAGAAATTTACTTCACTGTGCACCGACAGATTTTTTCAGCGAGCCATCAACCTCGTATGAATGATAACCCTCTTTCAAGCGCTGAGGACTGTGCTTTCTCGATGGCTTCCGGGGCTAGGATATTACGAAGGTGAATGGTCGTCCCTTATGAGGAACGCCTTCAGACCTCAAACCGGCACTGCCGTTTTCAGGTGGTGCCCACGTAGCCGGGGGTTTCAATCAGATCCAGAATGGAGGCTGATGTTTCCTCAATGGAGCGACGGGTTACGTCAATAACCGGCCAGTTGTGGTGGCGGCACAGGCGGCGGGCCCACCGGAGTTCTTCCTGCACTTTTTCCAGATCAATGTAGGCGTAATCAGCAGCAGGGTCACGCAGGCGGCCGGATGGGATCATCTGGGAAAGGCGCGTACGGCGAATTTCGATCAGTGTTTCCGGATCAATGGTCAGGCCGATCACCGGGCGTTTGATGGTGAACAACGCCTTGGGTGGCTCAATGCCCATCACCAGTGGCACGTTGGCGGCCTTGATGCCCCGGTTAGCCAGATAAAAGCAGGTTGGCGTTTTGGAAACTCGGGAAACGCCCACCAACACTACATCGGCTTCATTCAGTTCGTTTGTTTCCTGCCCATCATCATGTGCCAGCACGTAATGCATGGCCTCGATACGCTGGTAATAGTTTTCATCCATGATGTATTGGCCACCAGGATGCCGCGTAGCTTCCTCTCCCGTTTCTTCTGAAAGAAAGGTCACAGCGCTGTCCAGCACATCCAGAAGCCGTACCTGCATGCTGGCACATCCTGCTTCCATATCCGCCTGCAAGGCAGGATCTGTCAGCGAGGACATGACAGGCCCACGGTCCAGCGCGATGTGACGCAGAACACGCCGAAGCTGGAGGCGGGAGCGGATCAGGTTCCAGTGGCGGAGCCGGATTTCCGTGTTTGGGAACTGCGCAATGCAGGCGCGGGCAACAGAATCAAGGGTCTGGCCTGTGGCTTCAGACACGAGATGAAGGGTCAGTGTTTTCTGGTTCATAATCGTTTTGGCTGAGAAAAAGGCCGCCCTTTTTGGGGGCGGCCCTGTTTCTTCAGGCTTTTACCGCATTGCGGCGGGCGGCAAGGGCGGCCTGTGCGCTGGCAAGCCGCGCAACGGGCACGCGGAAGGGGGAGCAGGAGACATAATCCAGCCCTACTTCCTCAAAGAAGGAAATGGAGAGCGGATCGCCCCCGTGTTCCCCGCAGATGCCCAGCTTGAGGTCGGGCTTGGTCGCACGGCCTTTTTCAACACCCATGCGCACCAGCGCGCCAACGCCTTCCCGGTCAATGGAGATGAAGGGGTCCTGCGGCAGCAGCCCTTTCTCCACATAGGCAGGAAGGAAGGAGCCTGCATCGTCACGGGACAGACCAAGGGTGGTCTGCGTCAGATCGTTCGTGCCGAAGGAGAAGAAGTCCGCGCTTTCCGCAATCTGGTCTGCCGTGATGGCTGCACGGGGCAGCTCAATCATGGTGCCAATGGTGTAGGTCAGCTCGGCGTTCTGTTCTTTCAGCACATCCGCAATCACGCTTTCACAGGCTTTGCGCACCAGATCCAGTTCTGCTTTGGTGCCCACCAGCGGGATCATGATTTCTGGAATAACGGCCTTGCCAGTTTCCTTGGAAACGGCAAGTGCTGCTTCCGTAATGGCCCGCACCTGCATGGCGTAGATTTCCGGATAGCTGATGCCCAGACGGCAGCCACGGTGGCCGAGCATGGGGTTGGCTTCGGACAGGGCAGACCGGCGGGCGCGCAGGGCCTCCACGCTCTGCCCAAGGGCGGCGGCCACGTCTTTCAGTTCTGCTTCTCCGTGCGGCAGGAACTCGTGCAGCGGCGGGTCAAGCAGACGGATGGTGACGGGCAGCCCCGCCATGATGCGGAACAGGGCCGAGAAATCATCCCGCTGGAAGGGCAGCAGCGCCCCAATGGCACGGGCACGGGCTTCCGGTTCTTCCGTCATGATCATCTGGCGCACGTGGCCAATCCGATCTGGGCCGAAGAACATGTGTTCCGTACGGCACAGGCCAATGCCTTCCGCGCCGAAGCGACGGGCTGTTTCAGCATCTTCCGGCGTTTCTGCATTGGCACGAATGCCCAGACGACGCACGGAATCGGCCCAGCCCATCAGGGTGGAGAAATCGCCAGAAAGAGAAGGCGGAATGGTGGGAACACGGCCCAGATAGACAGCACCCGTGCCGCCATCCAGCGTGATCCAGTCACCAGCCTTCAGGGTATGGCCGCCAACGCTGAGTGTCTGTGCCTTGTAGTCCACGGCAATGCTGCCAGCACCTGCAACGCAAACGCGGCCCATACCACGGGCCACCACGGCCGCGTGGGATGTCATGCCACCACGGGTTGTCAGCACACCACGGGCGGCGTGCATGCCATGTACGTCTTCGGGTGAGGTTTCGATACGCACCAGAATAACATCTTCACCCTTGGCTGCACGGTCTTCCACATCTTCAGCGGAGAACGCAATCACGCCGGTAGCTGCACCGGGGGAGGCCGGAAGGCCGCGGGCAAGCTGTGTACGCTCGGCTTTGGGGTCAAGAACCGGGTGGAGAAGCTGATCAAGCGAGGAGGGCGGCACGCGTGTAATGGCGTCTTCCTGCGTGATCAGACCTTCGCGTGCCATATCAATGGCAATGCGCAGTGCGGCTGCGGCGGTGCGTTTGCCGTTACGGGTTTGCAGGAGGTACAGCTTGTTGCTCTGCACCGTGAACTCAATGTCCTGCATGTCCTTGTAGTGGCGTTCCAGCAGTTCGCGCACCTTCAGCATTTCCTGATAGGCCTGCGGCAGCGCCTTTTCCATCGGGTTCTGATCAGGCGTGGCGCGTTCGGCGGACATGGGCTGCGGCGTGCGGATACCCGCCACCACGTCTTCACCCTGCGCATTGATCAGGTATTCACCGTAGAAAATGTTCTCGCCGGTGGAGGGATCACGCGTGAAGCAGACGCCAGTGGCGCAGTCATCACCCATGTTGCCGAACACCATGGACTGAACGTTGACAGCCGTGCCCCAGCTTGCCGGAATATCATGCAGCTTGCGGTAGGTGTTGGCGCGCGGGTTCATCCAGGAACCGAACACGGCACCAATGGCGCCCCAGAGCTGATCCTTCGGGTTTTCAGGGAAGGGTTTGCCCGTTTCGTTCTGAACAATGCTCTTGTAGTCCTTGACCACAAGCTGCCAGTCTTCAGCGCTGAGGGCTGTATCATCTTCCTTGCCCAGTTCCCGCTTGGCCTGTTCCAGAATGTCTTCAAACCGATGGTGCGGGACACCCAGCACAACGGAGCCGTACATCTGGATGAAGCGGCGATAGCTGTCCCACGCAAAGCGGGCATCACCGGAGGAGCGGACAAGCCCTTCCACCGTTTCATCATTCAGGCCCAGGTTCAGCACCGTGTCCATCATGCCGGGCATGGAAACACGTGCGCCCGAGCGCACGGAAACAAGAAGCGGTGCGTTGGCATCACCGAAGCGCAGCCCCATGGCCTTTTCAACCCGGCCCATGGCATCCTCAATCTGGGATTCCAGCTCTGCCGGGTAGGCGCGGCCATTTTCATAAAAGGCGGAGCAGACTTCAGTGGTGATTGTAAATCCGGGCGGAACTGGCAGGCCGATATTGGCCATTTCAGCCAGATTGGCCCCTTTGCCGCCGAGGAGATTGCGCATTCCGGCGTTGCCTTCATTATGGCCAGCGCCGAAACTATAGATCCACTTGGTCATTTTGCCGTTCACTTCGTTGGTGCGAACGCAGAGCCAGCTCTACCCCGATCGAGGGGATGGGAACTACCGGAGCAACGGGCCGATCTGCGAACGGATTTTATTTTTTTATTTTGGACGACTTAATCCACCCCATCGATAGCAACGAGCATGACGCGTTTTGTTTCCCGCGGCAATGACTCTTTTTGGGCAAAGGCCCGCTTCAGGCCGGTCTTAGCCCTGACTTGCGCAAAAATCGTTCCATCCGGCTTCGTCCAGCGTATCAATGCCGAGTTCCGCCGCTTTTTTGGCTTTGGAGCCTGCTTTTTCCCCCAGAATGACAAGGTCCGTTTTTTTGGAGACGGAATCAGACACTTTTGCCCCCATCCGCTCCGCCATGGCGCGGGCTTCCTGCCGGGTGAGGGTGTGCAGGGTGCCGGTAAACACGACGGTCTTGCCTGCCAGCGGCCCGCCGGAGGTTTGTTCTTCCTCTGTTATGTTCAGGAACGATCTCAGGTCTTCCAATGTTGCAAGGTTGTGCTCCTCGCTCATGAAGGCCACCAGATCATCCGCGATCACGCTGCCAATGCCGGTGATGGAGCCCAGTTCAAGCCGTTCGTCTGAACCAATGATGGCGGCCTTGCGCAACTGTGCCACCCAGTTTTCATACGTGCCGTAATGGCGCGCCAGCAGGCGGGCGTTGCTCTCGCCAATGCGGCGGATTCCCAGCGCGAAGATAAAGCGGGAGAACGCAATGGTGCGGCGCGCTTCTATGGCCTGCATCAGATTACGCACAGACTGTTCGCCCCAGCCATCCCGCTTCATGATGCTTTCCGCATGGGTGTGCAGGCGGAAAATATCCGCAGGGGTGTGAATCAGCCCTTCCTCATAAAACTCGCGGATACTGCGCTCGCCCAGCCCTTCAATGTCAAAGGCATTGCGGGAGACAAAATGGATAAGCCGCTCCACAATCTGCGCAGGGCAGGTCAGGCCCCCTGTGCAGCGGCGCACGGCTTCCCCTTCCGGCCGCACGGCCAGCGCGCCACAGGCAGGGCAATGGTCAGGGAAGTGGAACGGCTCCGCACGGGGCGGTGCATTCGGGCCAGGTGGCACCACCGCCAGAATTTGCGGAATGACATCACCCGCGCGTTGAATCTGCACCGTATCGCCGGGGCGCACATCCTTGCGGGCAATTTCGTCTTCATTATGCAGCGTGGCACGCATGACCAGTACGCCCCCCACATTGACGGGGTCCAGATGCGCAACAGGGGTCAGGGCGCCGGTGCGGCCCACCTGAATTTCAATGGCCCGCAGGGTGGTAATGGCCTGCTCTGCCGGGAACTTCCACGCCACCGCCCAGCGGGGCGCGCGCCCCGCAAAGCCCAGACGTTCCTGCAATGTCAGATCATCTATCTTGTAAACAACGCCATCAATATCGTAGCTCAGCGCGGCGCGGGCACGGCCAATCTCTTCAAAAAAAGCTTCGGCACCACTGGCTGCTTCCAGCCTGCGGGAGAGCGGATTGACCGGAAATCCCCATGCCCGCAACTGCTCCAGATACGCCCAATGGCTGCGGGCCTGCTTTTCTGAACTGAAGCCCATGGCATAGGCAAATAGGGAAAGAGGGCGGCGGGCGGTAACGCGAGGGTCAAGCTGCCGCAAGGAACCCGCGGCTGCGTTGCGTGGGTTAGCGAAGGGTTTGCGGCCAATGGCTTCCTGCGCCGCGTTCAGCGCCAGAAAATGCTCTTTGGAGAGGAAGACTTCCCCACGAATTTCAATCAGTTCCGGCGCGTGCCCCTCAAGCTGCTGAGGCAGATCCTTCAGCGTGAGCAGGTTGGCGGTCACATCCTCGCCTTCCGTGCCATCGCCTCGGGTTGTGCCACGTACAAAGCGTCCGTTTTCATAGGTCAGGCTGATGGAGAGCCCGTCAATCTTGGGTTCGGCCACAAAGGCCAGCTTCTGGGAATCCGCCTCGCTCAGCCCCAGAAAGCGGGTGGCACGGCTGATGAAGGATTCAAATTCTGTCTGATCAAACACGTTGTCCAGAGAGAGCATGGGCACCAGATGCCGGTGCTTGCCAAAAGCATTGTCCGGCGCGGCCCCTACGGTCTGGGCCGCACTCTCTGCCGGTTCAGACTCCGGGTGAAGCGCCACAATGGCATCGTAGCGTTTGCGCAGGGCGTCATATTCGGCGTCGCTCACTTCGGGCGCATCATGCGTATAATAGGCGGTATTGTAACGGCCTATCAGGTCTGCAAGGCGGGTGAGTTCAGCTTTGGCCTGTGCGGCGTCCAGTTCAGTCGGGGCGAGGTGTTCAGTCATTCTTCTGTCCAAGCAGGCTGGCGGCGGCGGCGCGGGCGGCATCGGTAATCACGTCTCCGGCCAGCATACGGGCAATTTCTTCCTGCCGTTCTTCCATGCCAAGCGGTGCGGCGTGGGTGGCGGTATTGCCATTGCGTACAATCTTGCCAATGCGCAGATGGGCATCCGCGCTGGCCGCCACCTGCGGGCTGTGTGTCACGGCCAGCACCTGCACGGACCGGCTTGCCAGCCGGTGCAGGCGTTCCCCAATGGCGGCGGCGGTGGCGCCACCCACACCGGCGTCAATTTCATCAAACACAATGGTGCCAATGGCAGATTGCTCCGCCAACACCAGTTTGAGTGCCAGCATCAGGCGGGAAAGCTCACCGCCGGAGGCCACCTTGGCCAGTGGGCCGGGCGGCTGGCCGGGGTTGGCCGCAATCAGGAAGGTAATTTGCTCCATGCCCTGCGCACTCCAGTTTTCAGGGGGCAAGGGCTGGATATCCACCAGAAAGCGGGCCTTTTCCAGTTTGATGGGTTTGAGTTCACGGGTCACGGCCTGTTCCAGCTTGCGGGCGGCTTTTTCCCGCGCTGCAGAAAGGCGTCTGGCGGATGTTTCATACACCGTGCGGGCTTCCTGCATGGCCTGTTGCAGCGCATCCAGATGCGTGACCCCGGTTTCAAGTGCCGCCAGCCGCAGGGTCAGCCGTTCGCGCAGGCCGGGCAGATCCTCAACTGTCACATCATGTTTGCGTGCGGCGGCACGCAGGGCGAACAGGCGCTCCTCCGCTTCTTCCAGCAGGCGCGGGTTGGCTTCCGATTCATCGGCCAGACGGGAGAGCAGGGTTTCTGCTTCCGCCAGTGCGTTTTCTGCGCCTTCAAGGGCAGCCAGAGCCTCGCTGGTGCGGGCCTCCAGCGGGTCATGGGTCGTTTTTTCGGCAGAAGGAGGCGGAAGCAGGCGTTGCAGAGCGCGGCTGGCACCCCGTAAAGCTGCCGCCGGGCCAGCATTGCGCCGGTCTCGCGGGTTCAGTTCTGCTTGGGCTGCCGCTATGGCCTCACCGCGCCGTTCCGCCTGTTGAAGGGCATGGCGCTGCTGGGCCAGCGCGTCTTCTTCTCCGGCTTGCGGGGCAAGAGTGGACAGTTCGTCCACCGTGTGGCGCAGCCATTCTTCTTCCCGCGCGGCTTCCTGAAGGTTTCTGCGTGCGGTTTCCAGTTCGGTAATCAGTTTCTGCCATGTCACGTAAGCGCGCGTTACATCCGTGAGCAGGGAAGACCCCACGCCATAGGCGTCCAGCAATCCGCGATGGGTGCTGGAATCGGCAAGCCCCATCTGCTCGTGCTGGCCCTGAATTTCCACCAGGGTGACAGCCACGCGACGCATGAGCGTGATGCCCACGGCCTGATCATTCACCCATGCGCGGGATCGGCCTTCCTTTGAAATAATGCGGCGGAGCATCAGGGGCTCCCCGGCTTCGGCTGGAATCCCCTGTTCGTTCAGCAGCGCATAGGCCGGGTGATCAAGTGGCACGTCAAAACTGGCGGTCACACGGGCCTCATCGGCGCCCGCGCGCACCAAGCCGGCACTGGCCCGTTCCCCCAGCGCCAGCCCCAGACTGTCAAGCAGGATGGATTTCCCGGCACCGGTTTCCCCGGTAAGCGCTGTGAAGCCTGCGTGCAGGGAAAGGTCCAGCGCCTCGATAAGCACCACATCCCTGATGGAAAGGTTTGTCAGCATGATGGGTCCGGTCTGAAAATCTGACGAAGACAATCTCTGAAGCGGTGGTGTGTTAACCGCCTTGAAGCGTTCTATAAAAAAAATAGGCGAACGGAAAGAGAACAGAAACAAAAAGGGGCAGACCGCAGCCTGCCCCTTTTGTGGAAAATGTTGGCGTGAGCACCTTCAGGCTCAGAGCACGCGGGCCTGATCTGGTGGTGCGGGCTCGGCCTTGACCGGTGCAACCGGCGCTTTCTGAATATCCATGGGCTGTGCCGCACCCGGCTGCTGGCCAAGGGCCGAAGGCGCAGGGGCCGCACCGGCTGCCGTAGGCGGTGTGGTTGTGGCGGCGGGGGCCTTGGGGGCGGTAATCAGCTTGCCCGGAACGGGGAAGTTGTCGCTCAGCAGTTTGTAACGCTTGAGGTTGCTGTAAGCAAAGCGGTACCATTTGCTGCCGGGGTAGTTGTAGCCCAGCACAATACCAGATTTACGGGCCTGATCTGTCAGCCCCAGATCAAGATAGACTTCCACCATACGTTCCAGCGCTTCGGGCACATGGTTGGTGGTCTGGAAGTCTTCCACAACGCGCTGGTAGCGGTTGATGGCGGCTTCATAGTTGCGTTCCTGCTGGTAATAGCGGCCTACCAGCATTTCCTTACCGGCCAGATGGTCACGGCACAGGTCGATCTTGAGCTGCGCATCTCGTGCGTATTTGGACTGCGGGAAGCGGGTAATCACTTCCTCCAGCGCATCCATGGATTCCACGGTGCCCTGCTGGTCACGCTGCACATCGGCAATCTGTTCATAGAAGCACAGGGCGCGCAGGTAATAGGCGTAGGCGGCATCCGCGCTGGTAGGGTGCAGGCCGATGAAGCGGTTCAACTGCTGCACAGCTTCCGGGTACTTACCCTTCAGGTAATAGGAATAGCCTTCCATAAGCTGCGCGTTGGCAACGTAACCTGAATAGGGATAGTTCTGCTGGAGCACCTCAAACTCGGCTGCGGCCAGCGTGTAACGGCGGGTGCGCAAGGCATCAATACCGTTATTATACAGCGTTTCAGCCGAAGCCAGTTTGGGAACTGGGGGCGCTTTCTCGTGCCCGAACAGCCCGCAACCGGACAAGCCCAACAGCAGACTGGCCGACACCAGATGGCGTATGCGGCAGCGAACGGAAAGAGGGTTGATAACGCTCACAGACATCCCGGCTCTTCAATTTGAAGCTGTCTTATAGCACGCATAGCGAGCAAGGAAAGGGAAGGAAAGATGGTCTGTGCGCTTTCTCTCTAATGTTCTTACGCAGCCACCCGCGCAGAAACGGCGGAAGGCGGGGTAAAGCGCCATGCTGACGGATCAGCAAACAGGGAGCGCAGAACCTTGTTGTTCAGGCTATGGCCGGACCGATGGCCGGTGAATGCGCCCTTGATGGGGGCACCCGCAAGATACAGATCTCCTACCGCGTCCATCACCTTGTGGCGGATGAATTCATCCGGGCACCGCAGGCCGGAGGGATTGAGAATCTGGTCTCCATCAACAACAATGGCGTTTTCCAGCGAACCACCACGGGCCAGACCAGCCTTGTGCAGGGCTTCTATTTCCTGCCGCAGGGTAAAGGTGCGGCTGCGGGCCAGTTGATGGCGGAAGGTGGCTGGTGTCAGTTCCAGCGCATAATCCTGCTTGCCAATGGCGGCGGCGGCAAAGTCAATCTGAAGAGACAGATGCAACGTTTGGGTCGTGGAGGGGCGGAGTTCAACAAAGGCTCCGTTCTGCTCTACCCGGATAGGGCGCAGCACTTCAATGCTCTGCCGTACGGCGTCCTGAGGCACACGGCCAGCGCAATCCAGCAGAAAAACAAAGTCAGCGGCCGAGCCATCAAAAACGGGAATTTCCGGGCCGTCCACCAGAACAAGGGCATTATCAATGCCGCAGCCATGGAAGGCCGCCATCAGATGTTCAATGGTGGCAATGCGGTTTGCGGGGTTGCTCGCTTCCCCCACAACGGTGCTCAGGCGCGTGTCCACCACGTAGTCGAATCGGGCAGGCAGGGGCGCGGCGTTCAGATCGGTCCGCTGGAAAACAATGCCATGGCCAACAGGGGCTGGTCTCAGGGTCAGGTTGATCGGTGCGCCTGTATGCAACCCCGTCCCTACGCTGGAGATGGAGTGATGCAAAGTATGCTGCACGGCCTTGACCGTTCTGGCCCGGTTATGAGTGGGAACCGCATACGTTTCCGGAGTGGTGGAAAGAGTAATCGGTTCCATCAGGAGACTGTCCATGGCTCTGACGTTTTCCTGCTAGAGTGAAAAACTTTGCAGCTTAACGCTAAAGCCAGCGAGATGTTCTGGCGAGTCAATGATTATTGCCATCTATTACATTGAGAGGCTGTTTAAAAAGTCTGCCCAATCGGGCTGGCGGATGTTCGTTGCGCCTGAAAAATGGTGTTTTTTTGTTCCGATATGTCCGTATCGGCCTTTAAAAACCGCCTTTTCGGCTACAACAAATAGTCACCAGTCTGACGCTGCGGACTGTTCAAGCGGCCTCTAAAAAACGCGCTGCCCTGTAAGGAGCAGCGCGCCAGAAAAAAGAAACGAACGGAAAAAATTACTGACGGCGCAGGAAGGTCGGGATTTCCAGCCCCGTGTCATCCGTATCGGCCTGCCGCACGCTTGGGCCCTGATCTGCCGGGCTGATGGTGGGCCGGGGTGCGGGGGCTGCCGGTTCGTTCCGAGGTTCATCCATGCCGGTGCTCCGGCGGAACGCACCCGTTACACGCCCGAACAGGCTGCGGGAAGAAGGCGGCGTGGGGTCCGGCTGATAAGACGAACGCGGTGTTTCCGTGAACAGACCAGAACGCGGAGACGGGATAGGCCGGGCCGCGGGCTGTGGCTGCTGCGGTGCTGCTGCGGGCGGAATCTGGCCCGGAATGCTGTGCGCAGGCGGCGGGGCCACGCGGGACGTGCCACCCTGAGGGGCCTGATACTGCGGCTGGGCCGGTGCTGCGGCGCGTGGCTGCTGGGGTGCGCTGGCTTCCGGTGCGGCCTGAGCAGCAGTGTTGGTGGACGGAGCCTGACCAGCGCCAGTTGCAGCAGGGGCTTCCTGCGGGGTTTCTGCATCAGCAGGCACCAGATGCAGGCGTTCCGGAGCAGGGGGCTTCATGTCAATGCCGGTCGCCACAACGGACACACGGATCTTGCCATCCATGTTGTCATCAATAATGGAGCCCCAGATCATGTTTGCGCCTTCGGCCACTTCACGCCCGATGCGCTTGGCGGCTTCTTCAACTTCAAACAGGGTCATGTCTTCGCCACCGGTGATGTTCACTAGCAGGCCCTGTGCGCCAGACATGGAGGAATCTTCAAGCAGCGGGTTGGCAATGGCAGCTTCAGCGGCCTCAATGGCGCGGTTTTCGCCTTCGGCCTCGCCGGTGCCCATCATGGCCTTGCCCATTTCCGCCATTACGCTGCGGATATCGGCAAAGTCCAGGTTGATGTAGCCGGGGGCCATCATCAGATCGGTCACGCCACGCACGCCCATGTAAAGAACATGGTCAGCCATTTTATAGGCTTCACGCAGGGTCGTGCGTTCACTGGCAACGCGGAACAGGTTCTGGTTGGGGATCACGATCAGCGTATCAACATACTGCTGAAGTTCCTTGATCCCTTCATCTGCAATCAGGGCGCGGCGTTTGCCTTCATAGTCAAAAGGCTTGCTGACCACACCGACCGTCAGAATGTTCCGCTCACGCGCCATGCGCGCAATAACGGGGGCCGCCCCGGTGCCTGTGCCACCGCCCATGCCCGTGGTGATGAACACCATGTGCGAGCCGTCCAGATACCGTGCAATTTCATCCGCCGCTTCTTCCGCTGCCCCGCGGCCAACATCTGGCTTTGCGCCAGCGCCCAGCCCGTGGGTCAGATGTGGGCCAAGCTGGATGCGGCGGTCAGCCCGGCTTTTGGCAAGGCTCTGGGCATCTGTATTGGCGACAACAAATTCCACGCCCTGAAGGTTTGACGTAATCATATTGTCCACTGCGTTCGTGCCGCCGCCACCAACGCCGATGACTGTGATTCTCGGCGAGAAATCAGCGTGATTTTGAGGTGGAACGGTCAGATTCAGTGTCATGAGTCTCTCCTGGGAAACGGCAGCGGCAAACGGTATCTTTTGAAGGGCGGTGTGACGTGATGAGTCAATATTCTTTTAAGTATATCAAACTCTCTCACGAATAAAAGCGACGAGTTTTTGCAAAAAGCCAGATGGCGGGGCTTCCCTGAACTCCACATCGCCAAACGGACGTTCGGCGCTGGCAGCCCAGGACAGCAGGCCCGCTGCGGTGGCGAACCCTGCCGCCGCTGCGGTTTTTTCGGGCAGGCCCAGAATATGCTTGGGCCGTCCCAGCCGGACAGACCGGGTAAAAGCGGGTCCATGTCGGCCCTTGGCGGCGGGTGAACCCAGAATACGTTCTGCAAGGGGGCGCATGCCATCAAGAAGTGAGGCCCCGCCGGTCAACACAATGCGACCACTGGCGGCATTGCCCAACCCTGCGCCATCCAGTTTCTCCCGCACCAGTTCAAGCGTTTCTTCCATCCGGGGACGGATGATCCGGCCTAACTGAGCACGGGAAATCTGTTCAAACTGCGGCACATCATTGCCCAGTAGCTCAACGGTCAGCAGTTCATCTTCAACATCGGAGGCCAGATCCGCGCTGCCATACACCGTTTTAAGGCGTTCGGCATTTTCCAGTGACGTGCTCAGCCCCCGTGCAATATCCCGTGTGACATGCAGGCCGCCTACACCAATCTGTGCGGTGTGCAGAATCTGACCTTCTCCAAACACGGCCAGAGACGTTGTGCCACCACCCATCTCAATAACCGTCGTGCCAAGTTCACGTTCGTCGGCATCCAGCACAGACAGGCCGGACGCCATGGGAGAAGAAACGAGCGCTTCCAGCTTCAGTTCCGCCCGGCTGAGCACTGTTTCCAGATTCAGCAGCGCGGTGGAGGCAGCATCAATAATATGCAGACGGGCCTTGAGGGTTTCACACAGATGCCCGCGAGGGTCTGCCACGTTTTCTGTATCATCCACCGTGAAATCAATGGGCAGGGTGTGCACAACATCCCGCCCTTCCACAGTGGCCTGCACACGGCCTTCCGTTACCACGCGGCGGATGTCCGCTTCTGTCACCACACGTCCACCCACGGGCCAACGCACATTGAACAACCGGCTGGCCGGGTGCCCGCACGAGAGGTTGACCACCACGCGGTCTATGGTGCGTTCGGCCATCATTTCGGCTTGCCCAACCGTGGCGCGGATGGCGGTTTCCGCCTTGTGCAGATCCGTAATGGCCCCGTTGCGGATGCCATCAGACCGTCGCCAACCGCAGCCAACCACCCGCAGGCCGCCATTGATCTCCCCGCGCCCGATCAGGCACGTGATCTTGGTGGACCCGATATCCAGCACGGCAGAATATCCGCTGCGCCAGGTGCGCGGGCGTTTGTTGGCCTCGGAAGGGGGGAGCGGCAGGATGGTTTCATCCCCGCTCATCCGCAGGCTGGAAGACGAGGAGGCAGGTGTCCCTTTCTTGCGCGGGCGGCCACCGAGGGAAAAATTGGGAGAAGAAGAGCGTGAGCGGTCGTTCATGTGGGGTTTCCCGGCGGGGGGGCTGAGGCGTGAGAGGAGCCACCCTGGGCGGAGTTCTGTTGTGCGGCATGACCGGGGGTGGTGTCCGGCCCGGCCTTGCCGGAGGAATCTGATTGTGGGGCCGCTTCTGGCGGTTTTTCCCGAATGGTCAGCCGGTCTGGCAGGCGCATGTCAATCAGCACCACCGGGCGATCAAGCAGGTGCGTGGTGGCATGCAGCTTGGCCAGACGGTGAATGGCCGGAACCTCTTCCCCTTCAGGCAGCAGCACGGTTGCGCCGTCTTTCAGTGTCAGGTTCCAGCGGCGGTTGCTCACGCGCACGGCCGCAACCATGCGGGAGCGTACGTCCGGCTCCTGTGCCAGTGCATCAATCAGGGCGGCGGCGGGTTCATTCGCACCGTCACCCACGACCAGCGGCAGTTTGGTGAAGGCTTCTGCATCCTTGCCGGTCATGCCCTGATCCGGCACCTTGTTGCCTTGGCGGTCTATCAGTTCAAAATGCCCTTTGTGCTGCCATACGGCAAAGGGCGGGCGCTCCGTAATATGGACGTCAATCTCGCCAGACAGATGCCGTTCCACCACAACATGATCAATAAAGGGCAGGGCGTTCAGCCTGTCCCGCGCGTCCGTTACACTGAAGTTCAGAACCGGTTCGCCCACGGAAACGCCCAGCGCCTTGCGGATGGTGTCTTCACTGGTCAGTTGCGCGCCATCAATCTTGATACTGGTGACGCGCAGCGGCGCCTTGTTCAGCAGTTTGTCGCGCAGGGGGGCAAGCTGTTCCCGTGTGCCCGGCAGTTGCAGGTACAGATATCCCGCGCCCCCAAGTGCGCCCAGCACAAGAAGCCCGGCCAAAGGCCGCAGCAGCCGCTTTTGCCGCCGGGCGAACAGGCCAAGGCGTGACGGACGATCAGAAGGGGAAGGCGGGGTTCTCATCAGCGGCGAAGTGCCTCTTCAACCAGCCAGCCGCACAGTTCCGGGTAACTGATGCCACAATAAGCCGCCTGTTCTGGCAGCAAGGATGTTTCCGTCATGCCAGGCTGGGTGTTCACTTCCAGCAGCACAACCCGTGCCGGGCCGCTGCCGGTGTCATCCAGCCGGAAATCAGAGCGGGACGCGCCGGAACATCCCAGCGCCTGATGCGCGGCCACGGCAATGGCACATGCCTGTTCCGCCACCGTCGGGTCTATTTGTGCTGGCAGCGTGTGGGAAGAACCGCCCGCTTTGTATTTGGCGTCATAATCATAGAAATCATGCCCCTTGCCGGGGGTGGGGGTGATATCCGTGACTGTCAGGGCGCGATCTCCCAGTACGCCAACGGTGATTTCACGGCCCGGAATGAATTCTTCCACCAGAGCGTGCGGGCCATAACGCCAGCTTTGCACAATGCTTTCCCGAATGTTGGAGCCCTTGCGCACAATCGATACCCCAACGGAAGACCCTTCGCTTACGGGTTTGACCACATACGGGGCGGGCAGCGGGTCTGCGGCTTCCAGTTCTTCAATGGCAATCACCTTGCCTTCCGCAACGGGCAGCCCGGCGGAGAGGAACACGGCACGGGCGGCGGCCTTGTCCATGGCGGTGGCAGAGGCGCGCACGCCGGAATGGGTGTAGGGCAGGCCCATCCATTCCAGCACGCCCTGAATACACCCGTCTTCCCCCAGCCGACCATGCAGGGCGTTGAACACAACATCCGGTTTCTGGGCGGTCAGATCATTAACAAGCGCAGCCAGATCCGCCCCGGCATCCAGTTCCGTTACGGTATGGCCCAAAGTGCGCAGGGCAGCGGTAATCCCCTTGCCCGATGCCAGACTGACCTCACGTTCGGAGGAGATACCCCCCATCAGAACCGTCACACGTTTAGGGTTGCTCATGCCGGGGTTCCTGCCTTGCCAATGCGTTTGATTTCCCAATGCAGCGTGACACCCGCGTTCTGGGCCACACGCTTGCGCACTTCTTCCCCCAGCGCCTCAAGATCTGCCGCGGTGGCGGAGCCGGTATTGATCAGGAAGTTGCAATGTTTTTCGCTCACCTGCGCGCCGCCCAAAGTCAGGCCACGGCATCCGGCAGCGTCAATCAGTTCCCACGCCTTGCGGGGGGACACATCCGGGTCCGGGTTGCGAAAGGTGGAACCACCTGTTCTGGCCCTTACAGGCTGTGATTGCTCACGCGCGGCCCGGACATCCGCAATGCGGGCGGAAACATCGGCAGGGTTGGCAGGGGTGCCTCGCAGGCGCGCGCGCGTAACAAACGCTCCCTCCGGCAGGCCTGAGCGGCGGTAGCCAAAATTCAGGGCTCCGGCTTCCAGAGTAACAATGCTGCCATCCCGCGTGACAATTTCAGCCCAGTCCAGCACCGTGGCGATGTCCGAACCATAAGCGCCCGCGTTCATGCGCACAGCGCCACCAATGGAGCCGGGGATACCGGCCAGAAATTCCAGCCCTGCCAGCCCTGCCTGTGCGGCATGTTCTGCTACGGTGGCGTCAAGGCACGCGGCCCCCACCACCAGACCATCGTCTTCCACCACAACATCGGCAAAGCCGCGTGCCAGACGCACGACAATGCCATCCAGCCCGCCATCCCGGATGATCACGTTGGAGCATGCCCCCAGCGCCGTGACGGGCAGTTCTGGCGAGAGCTTCTGCATGACGGCAGCCAGATCCTGCGTGTCCGCAGGTTGGAACAGCCATTCCGCCGCGCCCCCCACACGGAACCATGTGCGCGGCCCCAACGGAGCCTGAGGCGTGACCCGCCCCCGTGCACCATCAAACGCCTGTTGCACCAGATCTGTCATGGTGACGGCACTCATGCCGCGCGTCCGCCTTTGGCCGTAGCCTGTAGCGCGGCAAGCTGTGCGGGCAGCGCCTGCGCCCAGTTGGTGATGGTGCCTGCACCAAGGCACACCACATAATCACCGGGTTTGGCGATGGCGTTGACCATTTCCGCCAGATGGTCCGGGCTGGAGAGCGGCACTACGGAACGATGGCCGCGTTCACGCAGCCCTTCAATCAGCACGTCACGGTCAACGCCTTCAATCGGGTTTTCCCCGGCAGCGTAGATGTCGGCCACAATCACCGTGTCCGCATCATTCATGCAGGTGCAGAAATCAGAGAACAGCATTTGCAGGCGGGAGTAACGGTGCGGCTGCATGACGGCAATCACGCGGTTGGCCCCGGCCTGTCGTGCAGCTTTGAGCACGGCAGCAATTTCAACAGGGTGGTGGCCGTAATCATCAATCACGGTAATGCCACCGGCTTCACCCGTGCGGGTAAAGCGGCGCTTGACCCCCCGGAAGGAGGCCAGACCGGAGCGGATGACGTCATCGCTGATATCCATTTCCGTTGCCACGGCAATGGCGGCCAACGCGTTCTGCACGTTGTGAGAACCCAGCATGGGCAGGCGGAAGGGGCCAGCCTTGCGGGTGCGGCGGGTGACGCGGTCCGTCAGGGTGACTTCAAACGTTGCGCCCATTTTATCGGTGATCAGTTTTTCTGCGCGCACATCAGCCTGTGGTGAGAACCCGTAAGTGACAATCCGATGGTCGGACAGGCGCGGGATCATCTGCTGCACGGCTGGGTGATCAATGCACAGAACAGCAAACCCATAGAACGGCACGTTCGAGACAAACTGGTCATACGCCGCTTCCATGGCCTCGGCAGAACCCCAGTGGTCCAGATGTTCCGGGTCCATGTTGGTCACAACGGAAATAACAGAGGGCAGACGCAGGAAGGAGCCATCGCTCTCATCCGCTTCGGCCACCATCCAGTCTCCTTTGCCCATGCGGGTGTTGGTGCCGTAGGCCTCAATGATCCCGCCATTGATCACGGTGGGGTCAAGCTGTGCGGCTTCCAGCACGGCTGCCACAAGGCTGGTGGTGGTGGTTTTGCCGTGTGTGCCGCCAATGGCTACGGACCAGCGCAGGCGCATGAGTTCGGCCAGCATTTCCGCACGCCGCACAACCGGAATAAGGCGGCTACGGGCGGCCACCACTTCCGGGTTGTCCCGGCTTACTGCGGTGGAGATCACAACCACCTGCGCATCACCCAGATTGGCGGCGTCATGCCCGATGGCGATGGGAATACCCGCCGCGCGCAGGCGTTTGACATTGCCGTTTTCCGCAATGTCCGATCCCTGCACGGAATAGCCGAGCATGGAGAGCACTTCTGCAATGCCGGACATGCCAATGCCGCCAATACCGACAAAATGGATGGTTCCAATGGAAAGGGGCAGGGCTCTCATGCGCTGAACTCCGTCTGGCTGGGTGGTGTCGGATAGGCGGGCGAGGGGGAAAGGTGCAAGCATTCTTCTACAACATCGGCCAGACGGGTGGCGGCGTCCGGTCGGGCGAGAGAGGCTGCGGCGGCCGCAGCCCGCGCCAGCTCTTCCGGAGCCGTGAACAAATCGCCCAGCCGGGAGGCCAGGGCGGCGGGGGTGAAATCCGGCTGGCGGATCATCCATCCGGCGCCAGCGGTGGTGATGGCGCGGGCATTCTCTGTCTGCTCATCACTGGCGGCAATGGGCAGCGGTACCAGAATGGAAGGGCGGCCAGCGGTGGTCAGTTCCGCAACGGAAGACCCACCGGCACGGCCAATCACCAGATGCGCGCTCTGCAGCAGGGCGGGCACATCGTTCAGGAAGGGCTCAACCCGCGCCTGAATACCCATATCAGCATAGGCCTTGCGCACTTCATCCAGATCGGCCTTGCGGGCCTGTTGGGTTACACGCAGGCGGGCACGAATGGCATCGGGCAGTTTGCCAAGGGCTGCGGGCACAACCTGCGCGAACACCGTGGCGCCCAGAGAACCACCCCATACCAGCAGGTTCAGTGTCTCGCCCGGCGGCACAAAGCCTTCCCCTGCCAGCGCGGCAATGGCGGGGCGCACCGGCATGCCGGTAAAGGCGGTGTGGGCTCCCATGGGCAGCTTGGCGACGGAGGGGTAGGACGTGGCGATCACATCCGCAAAGCGGGAAAGCACGGCATTGGCCTTGCCCAGAACGGCATTGCCTTCATGAATGATCAGCGCCGGATGCTTGCGGCCCAGCAGGCGTGCGCCCAGCAGCGGCGGCACGGACGGATAGCCGCCAAACCCCACAACGGCATCCGGCTGGATCGTGCGCAGGATGGAACGCGCCTGCCACGCACTGGCCAGCAGGGTTGTGCCGGCCTTCAGCGCCCGGATGGGGCCACGGCCAGCCACCCCTGCGCCCCGCAGCACATATTGCGGGCAGGAGGCAAATACGCCGTCGGTCCGCTTGCCGGCGCGTTCGTCCGTCATCAACACCAGATGGTGGCCGCGTTCGGCCAGCGCATCGGCCAGCGCCTCAGCCGGAAAGAAGTGCCCACCGGTCCCTCCGGCGGCAATGACGATAGTGCGTGTGCTCATGCGGGCCGCCATTGTCTGAGAGTGGTCATGAAGCCGTTTCCAATCTGAGTGCGGCTGCCGGGCTGGTGCCGCGTAAGCGCCAGCACCATGCCAACCGCCAGAGCGATGGACATGGCGGAGGAGCCACCATAGGAGATGAAAGGCAGCGTCATGCCCTTGGTGGGGATAAGATGCAAGGTTGAAGCCATGTTCACAAAGGCCTGAAGCCCAAAACCCGTGACCAGCCCCGTAACGGAGATGACCACAAACGGGTCATCCTCACGGATCAGTCGCAGCAGGGTACGCACCACAATCACCCCGAACACAAGGATAATGAGCATGCAGACAATCATGCCATATTCCTCGCCCGCCACAGCAAACACGAAGTCCGCATGGGCATCGGGCAGAAGGTCTTTTACGCGGCCTTCACCGGGGCCGCGGCCGGTCAGGCCACCATTGCCAAACGCGCGCAGGGCGGTGTCAATCTGGTAATGATCCCCCACGCCGGGGTGCATGAACCGCTCCACGCGGGAGCGCACGTGCGGGAACAGGAAGAAAGCGGAAATGCCCGCACCAATCATGCAGGCCACGCCCACGCCCACCAGCACAAGGCTCAGCCCATCCACAAAAAGCTGGGTCATGAACACGGTGGTAATAACCGTGAGCATGCCAATATCCGGCTGGGATTTCAGCAGCATGAGAATGACGCCAAACAGCGCAAACGCGATCAGCATACCCGGAAAATATTTGGACAGCCGCCGCTGGGTAAGCAGCCAGCCCGTGACCACTGCGAAGCAGGGCTTGAGGAATTCGGAAGGCTGGAGAGACATCAGCGGCAGGGCGATCCAGCGGCGTGCGCCTTTGATCTCAATGCCGTGCACCAGTGTCAGGGCCGTGGCCCCCAGCATTAGCGCGCCCCCCAAAAGGGAGAGCCGTAGAACCGCCTTGCGCGATAGAGTGGAAACCCCGGTTACAATTACCCCGGCAATGGCAAGGAACATCATCTGTTTGAAGATGAACATGTTGCGTGATGCGCCAATGCGCACGGCAACCGCCGGGCTTGCGGCCATCATGAGGATGTAGCCAAACCCGATGAGAATGAACGCACAGATCAGCGTGGTGCGATCAACATTGCGCCACCAGCGGCCCAGAGCGGAATCATCACTGCGGGAATAACCAGGCATCAGCCGTTCTTTCCTGTCTGCGGTGTTGTCTCGGCGCTGACCGTGCGCGCCAGTTCCTGAAAACGCAGGCCTCGGGCTTCAAAGCCCGAGAACTGGTCAAAACTGGCGCAGGCGGGGGAGAGCAGCACCACCGGGGTCTGGGTCTGCCGCGCCACGGCGTAGGCTGCCGGAACAGCGGCTTCCAGCGTGCCCACCACCGTATAGGGCGCATTATGGGCCTCTAGCGTGGCGGCCAGTTCTTCCGCATCGCGTCCAATCAGGAACGTATGCGCCATACGGGGAAAATAGGGCACGAGAGAGGCGATGCCGCCTTCCTTGGCCATGCCGCCTGCAATCCACACCAGTTTATCGTAACAGCCCAGCGCGCGGGATGACGCATCCGCATTGGTGGCCTTGCTGTCATCGACAAACACAACGCCATCCTGCTCGGCCACAACTTTCTGGCGGTGGGGCAGGCCGGGGAAGGTACGCAGGCCCGTGGCAATCTGGTGGTCCGTGATGCCAAGGAAGGATGCCATGGCATAGGCGGCAGCCGCGTTTTCCGCATTGTGGCTGCCGGGCAGTGCGGGGCCAATGTCCGACACTTTCCGGGCATTGTGCCATATGGCGTTGGCCTGCCCATACACATCGCTGGGCGGGGTGACAGGTGCGCCGGAAATGGTGATGCAGCGGGCCGGACCAGCTTTCAGGCGGGCAGCGATATCGCGGCACCATTGGTCTTCCACGCCAATCACGGCCAGATCGGCTTCTGTCTGGCCTGCGAACACGCGCGTTTTGACGTGTGCATAGCCTTCCATGCCAGCGTGGCGGTCCAGATGATCGGGGGTCAGGTTCAGCAGGCAGGCGGCATCAAAACGCAGGGAGTCCAGCCGTTCCAGCATGTAGGAGGACATTTCCAGCACATACACGCCGTTATCGGGCAGCAGCGGCAACGCAAGGGCTGCGGGGCCAAGGTTGCCGCCAGCCGCTACGGGCACACCGGCTTCAGCCAGAATGTGGGCCAGCAATGTTGTGGTGGTGGATTTGCCGTTGGTGCCGGTAATGCCTGCAAACCGCGCCTTGCTGCCAGCACGTCGCACGGCCTGATACAGCAGTTCTGCATCGGAAAGGATAGGCACGCCTGCTTCCTTGGCCAGCAGGGCAACCGGGTGCGGCTTTGGCAGGACGTGCGGAATACCGGGGGAGAGCACAAGCCCGTCAAACCCCGTAAGTGTTTCAATCGGCGCGCAGGTTATGCGGGCGGCAACATCCGCAGGTAGCTCGGCGCATTGGTGGGCCAGCGCCGTGCGTGCGGTTTCTCCATCATCCCACGCCTGCACACGGGCACCGCCCTTGGCCAGAGCCAGTACAGCAGGCACGCCGTTCCGGCCTAAACCCAGAACGGCGTAATGATGACCCGTGAAGAGCGTGGAAGGAAAAGAGTTCATCGCAGTTTCAATGTGGCGAGACCGCACATCCCCAGAATGACGGAAATAATCCAGAACCGGATCACGATCTTCGGTTCCGCCCAGCCTTTTTTCTCAAAATGGTGGTGGATGGGGGCCATCAGAAACACCCGCCGCCCGGTGCGTTTGTACCAGAACACCTGAATGACGACGGAGAGCGTTTCCACCACAAACAGCCCCCCCACAATGCACAGCACCAGTTCATGCTTGATGGCCACGGCCAGAGCGCCCAGCGCCCCGCCCAGAGAGAGCGAGCCTGTATCACCCATGAACACGGAGGCAGGCGGGGCGTTGAACCACAGAAAGCCCAGCCCGGCCCCGACCAGAGCGGCGCAGAAAACTGCCAGTTCCCCAGTGCCCGGCACGGCATGCACCTGCAGGTAATCCGCAAATACATGGTTGCCCACCACGTAGGAGAGAATGCCAAACACCATGGCGGCAATCACCACTGGCACAATGGCCAGCCCGTCCAGCCCATCCGTGAAGTTCACGGCGTTGCCAAAACCGGTAATGGTAATCATGGCGAAGACGGGGAAGGCGAACCCCAAGGGCAGCAGCAGGTCTTTTACAAACGGAAAGGCCACCATGTTGGCAAGATCTGCTGGCATCAGGGATTGCAGCCACCAGCCACACAACAGGGAGGTTGCAAATTCACACCCCAGCCGCGTGCGTTTGGAAACGCCGTCTGTATTGCGGCGGGAGAGCTTAAGGTAATCATCCGCAAAGCCCACCGCGCCAAACGCCAGCGTGGTCAGCAGCACGGCCCACACAAACCCGTTCTGCAAATCTCCCCACACCAGTACAGACAGCGTGAGAGAGAACAGGATCAGCACACCCCCCATGGTGGGGGTGCCGGTTTTTTCCAGCAGGTGCCGCTCCGGCCCAAGGGCGCGGATGGGCTGCCCACCACGCTGGATGCGTCGCAGCATGGCAATCAGCGGTTTGCCCATCAGCAGGCTGATCACCAGCGCCGTCAGGCAGGCGCAGCCCGCGCGGAACGTGATGTAGCGCAGCAGATTGAAAAGGGGCAGATGCCCGTCATGGATGGAATTGGAGGCAAGAAGATACAGCATCTCAGGCAGGCTCCACCGCGCTCAGGGTGGTCAGCGCTGCAATCACGTCCCGCATGCGGCTGCCTAAACTCCCTTTCACCAGAACGGCGTCTCCCTTGCGCAGCGCGGCGCAGACCAGAGGAGCCAGAGTGGCGGCGTTGTCCGCCCATGCGCCCTGTTTAGCGTCAGGCAGGGCATCAAAAAGGGATTTCATGTGAGGTCCGCAGCAAAAAACAAGATCAGCAGAAGCAGCGGCTGGCTGGGCCAGTGCCGCATGTTCCGCGGTGGAAAACTCTCCCAGTTCACGGATATCGCCCAGAACGGCAATATGGCGGGAGGCAGGAAGAAGGCGCAGCACATCCAGCGTGGCGCGGATGGACGCGGCAGAGGCGTTATAGCTCTCATCCAGCAGGGTGATATCGCCCCCGGCAATGGTGGCCAGCGCACCACGCCCCTTGCCGGGACGGAAGCTGGCAAGCGCTGCTGCCGCATGGGCAACATCGGCCCCGAAGGCCGCACACACGGCAAGGGCTGTCAGCGCATTGCGGGCCAGATGCGCACCGGGTGCTTCCAGCCGCACCGGCACGCTTGACTGACCCAGATGAGCCGTAAAGGTCGAACCACCTTCTACTGCGTTCAGAGTATCCAGATGTGCAAAGCTGTCCGGCTTCAGGCCGCTGAGCCACAGGGTGGCATGGGCCTTTTGTGCGGCGGCGTGGAATATGGTCTGTCCGTGGGCATCATCCGGCACAATGGCGGTGCCACCGGCAGGCAGGGCGGTGATGATCTCCGCTTTTTCCTGCGAAATGGCGTCCAGACTGCCCATATGGCCCAGATGCGCAGACCCGATGGTGGTGATCACCGCTACATCCGGGCGCACCATGCGGGCCAGAGGCAAAATCTCACCGGGATGATTCATCCCGATTTCGCTGATGCAATAGGCAGCATCACGCGGCAGGCGGGCGAGGGTAAGCGGCACACCCCAATGATTGTTGTAGGAGGCCACGGCGGCATGGGTCGGGCCGAGCGCACTCAAGGCCACGCGCAGCATGTCCTTGGTGGTGGTTTTGCCCACACTGCCGGTAACGGCCACCACCTTGCCCCCAAATCGGGCGCGGGCGGCATGGCCCAAAGCCTGCAACGCTTCTTGCGTATCCGCCACAACCAGCAGGCGTGGGTCTGCAAGGCCCGTGGTGTCATGCACCATCACGGCGGCGGCCCCTTTTTCAAGGGCCATGGCGATATGGGCGTGGCCATCACTGTTATCGCCTTTCAGGGCAATAAACAGGTCTCCGGGGGCCAGCGTGCGTGTATCAATGGAGATACCGGTAATACCCGCATCGTTCTGCGAGGTTGCTGTAAACTGGCCTCCTGTTGCGGCTTCCAGTTCCTTCCTCGTCCAGAGCACACTCATGCCTGTGCCGCCGGAGCGGCGTTCGCCAGTTTTTGCCCGGCCAGCGTGCGCAGAACGTCAGCATCATCAAACGGATGAACTTCCGTGCCAATAATCTGGCCCTGTTCGTGCCCTTTACCGGCAACTACCAGCACATCCTGCGGGCCGAGCATGGCCAGCGCCTCGGCAATGGCGGCACGGCGGTCCCCAATTTCCAGAGCATCCGGCGCACCAGCTTTAACATCGGCACGAATGGCGGCGGCATCTTCTGTGCGCGGGTTGTCATCCGTAATAATGGCAATATCCGCACCGCGTGCGGCTTCCTGCGCCATCAGGGGACGTTTGCCCTTGTCACGGTCTCCGCCTGCACCAAACACCACAATCAGACGCCCAAGGGCGTGCGGACGCAGCGAGGCCAGAAGGCGGGCCAGTGCATCTGGCGTGTGGGCGTAATCAACATAAGCGCTGGCGCCGTTAGGCAGCACAACCGCGCGCTCCATCCGTCCGCGCACACCTTGCAACTGCGGCAGAAGGTCCACCATCTGCATCAGTGCGGTATCATCCGGTGCGGCAAGGGCTGCGGCCAGCAGGGCATTATCCACCTGAAACCGGCCCGGCAAAGCGAGCGAGATGGTGTGTTTCTGCCCGCCCACATCCAGCACCAGTTCCTGACCGGAGGGGAGGGGGGTGTGCTTGATCAGGCGTATTGTCTCTCCGGCCTCTCCCACCGTGCGCAGGGTGAGGTTACGGGTGCGGGCAATGGCACGCAGGGCATCAAGCGTTACGCTGTCCATGTCTGCATTGGCGGCGGCAATCCGACCACTGGGCAGCAGGTCAGCAAACAGTTTCAGTTTGGCCTCACGGTAAGCCTCTACCGTGCCGTGATAATCCAGATGGTCACGCGTCAGGTTGGTAAAGCCAGCGGCGGAGAGGTGCAGGCCATCCAGCCGGTTCTGTTCCAACCCGTGGGAGGATGCTTCCAGCGCCACATGCTGCACACCCGCGCGTGCCAACGCAGCCAATCCGTTGGCGAGTGCCACCGGGTCTGGTGTGGTGAGGGCCGGCATGGTGATGGGCGGCAGATCCACCCCCGTCAGGCCAAGCGTGCCTAACCCGGCGGCCTTCAGGCCTTGCAGTGTCCATAGCTGGCGCAGGAAGTCCGCAGTGCTGGTTTTGCCGTTGGTGCCCGTAATGGCCACAAGGTTTTCTGGTTGCGGGCCCGCCAGCGCGGCAGCCATCACCGCCAGCGCGTGGCGTGGGTTTGGGGTTAATACAAGCGGGCGTTCTGGCACGTTTTCGGGCCATGTGGTGCCAGTGGGGGCCAGCACGGCAACGGCCCCTTTTTCAACGGCACTGGCAATAAAGGCACGTCCATCGGCTTTTACACCGGGCACGGCGGCAAACAGCGTGCCGGGCGTTACAGCACGGCTGTCTGCCGTAATGGCCGTTACGCTTACGTTCCCGCTCAGGGCGTCAGACGGGTGGTCGTCAGACAGTCCTGTGGCGTGCAGTTCCGCGTCAGTCAGACCAGCGATATGGCGTAATGAGGACAGGGAAAGGCTCATTCGTCCATAACCTCGCTTCCGTGTTGTTTCTTCAGTTCGGCCAGCTTCTGTTTTTCAGCCGCTTTTTCTGCCTTGCGGGCGGCCTCCGCCTTGCGCGGATCACCGGGATCATTGCCCGGCCCCAGAGGCCTTACGCCACGCGGCACTGGCGGGTGCATGGGCAGCGCCATGGCGGCGTCAATTTCCGCTGCATGCGCCGTATCCGGGAAGATCTGAAGCATCGGGCCAATGCGGGAGATAATTTTGGAAACAGTAGGTGCTGCGTTCCAGCCAGCCGTTGTCCATCCGTGGGTCTGCGGTGTGGGCTTGGGGCTATCCAGCATGACGTACACGGCGTAGCGCGGCGTATTCATGGGGAAAATGCCCGTAAAGGCCGAGATGTTGACGTGCTTCAGATAGCCACCATGCGGGCCGATCTTTTCTGCCGTGCCGGTTTTACCACCCACAAAATAGCCGGGAGATTCCGCCGTGCGTCCGGTGCCGCTGGTGACATCCAGCCGCAGCAGGCGACGCAACAGAGAGGAATTCTTCTCCGAGATCACGCGCGTGCCTTCCGGTGCCGGAAGAGGCTCTTCTCCAGTATCGGTTTGGGCGGGGGGCGTTTCTGCCGCCGCAGCGGGCTTGGGCTGGGCAACAGCCTGCTCAAGGGCTGCGGTCTGCACACCCTGAGCCAGCGGATTGTCAGGAGCATTGCCAGCCATGGCGGCGGCGGCATCTTCCCGTTCAAGCAAGGTGGGTTTCAGCAGAATGCCACCATTCACGGTTGCGGCGGTGCCGCGCACAATGGCCAGTGGCGGTTCTGCCATACCGTGCCCGAAGCCGACGGTCATGGTGGTGGAAATACTCCACTGGTGCGGCACCAGCGGGCGGGCGGCTTCTGGCAGTTCCACTGGCACGGGCGCAAAAAAGCCCATGTTGCGCATCCATTCCGCCTGTTTCTTGCCGCCAACATCCAGTGCGATGTGGGCCGCAGCCGGGTTGGAGGAATAAGCCATCACTTCAGGCAGCGTCAGCCACTCACTGAAATGATCGCTCTTCATGTCGGAAATCTTGAAGCGGCCCACATGGATCGGCACGGAAGAAAAGCGGTCCCAGATATGAATGGTGCCAGTTTCCAGCCCCATGGCCGCCGTTTGCAGCTTGAAGGTGGAGCCAGGCTCATACAGCCCGGTCACGGCCCGGTTGAAGCGGGCATCGTTGGTGGCGTGGTTGAATTCGTTCGCGTCATAATCAGGCAGGCTGACCATGGCGACAATCTCGCCGGTGTGCACGTCCATCACAATGGCGCACGCCCCAATGGCCTGGAATGTGGTCATGGCGTTGGCCAGTTCATCCCGCACTACGGACTGTACGCGTACGTCCAGTGAAAGCCGCAGCGGGCGATGGTCAGACATCAGGCGCTTGTCAAAATAGCGCTCCACACCAGCCACGCCGTGATCATCAATATCCACCGTGCCCATGATCTGGGCGGCCATGTGGCCAAGCGGATAATGGCGGCGTTCACCCGGTTCAAAATAGATGCCGGGAATGCCCAGACTGTTGATGGCCAGTTCCTGCTGGGGCGAGATGTTGCGGGCGATATAAACAAACTGCTTGGGCAGGGAGAGCCTGCGCACAGTCTCGGCTTCATCCAGATCTTTCAGAACGGATTTCAGCTTTTGTGTCACATCCTGCGGGTCAATCAGTTCCTGCGGGTTGGCGTATACCTGTGCCACCGGCAGGGAAAGGGCAAGCGTCTGGCCATTGCGGTCCACAATGGAGGCGCGATGCACCTGCGGCAGAGAGAAATCTCCCGCAAGGCTGGCTTTGGGGTCGATCTTTGGAATTTCAGGAACCTGAGGCGCAATCTGGCGTTTTTCAGGTGCCATGGGGTGCAGTACGGTGGCGATGGTCAGCTTGACGGCCACAACCGCAAACAGCACACAAAAGCCGCCTGCTACCCCCAGAAGTCTGACATGCATCTGATCCCGATGGGTCCGCGCACGAAGGTCATCACCCGTGACGCGCACAGTGCGCCCCACAGGGGAGGTGTTTTCAGGTTCGTGCGGCGGTAGGGCCATTGCGGGGGATAGACACTTTCAGACAAGAGACAAAAATTAGTTGGTGAGCGGCACCGGCGGCGGCAGGGCATCTCCCCCGCGCTCCAGCAGCGAGCCACTGCTGTAGGAGGAATTGGCCCGCGCTTCAACATAGCCAGCGGCGGGCGCTGCGGTGCGCCGCGTGCGCGTGGCGTGCCAGCTTGCCACCGTAACCGGCAGCGGATGACGAACCTGCTGTTCGGCCTCGTTCTCCTGCGGCGCAGGGCGCGGGGTCAGAGCCGCTACATGGGCAACAGCGGGGGCCGTGCGGTGTATAGCGGGTTGTGCCGCCGGCGCAACACTGGCCACAGTTGTAACAGGCTGAGCCACCGGCGCGGCCGGACGGCTGGTTTCAGCCAGAACCGTGGGGGCGTGGCGCACGGGGGCAGGCCGCGTAACGGCGGCTACCGTACGAGCCGGTGCATCACTGGTGTCTTCATCCAGCATGTGGGGTGCTACATCATGCCGGATAACGGCGCGAATGGGCGGCCGTGCACGGGCAGGAGTAGCATCAGCCACAAGGGTAGGGGTGCGAGGCGTTTCTGCCGTATCGTCATCGTTGCGGTCATGACGCGCGACAGGCTTGGCATCCGCCGTAACCACGGCAGGCGCATGCACAACCGGAGCCGTAACGGCAGGTGCGGCAACAGTGTCAGCAGAAGCCAGCGTGGCAGAGACCAGCCCAGCCCGCGGATCTTCCGCCGGACCACGCCCGGTGGAGGGCAGGTGTTTGTCCAGATCCGCCATGCGCACGAACTGTGATGGGTCCATGGGGTGCAGGCTTGCCAGATGGTGCTCGGCCAGACGGGTCAGGCGTTCAGGCTGGTTTTCCAGCGCCCATTCCGTGCGCAGCATGGCGGTCTGGGACCGCATGCGCTCCGTATCAGACACGATTTTGGAAATCTGCTGATCCAGAACCGTTGTCTGATGTTTCTTGGTGTACAGAAAGAATCCCGATGCAATGGCCAGGACAGCGCAGCAGCAAGTAAAAGGCCGGGGGATCATGGATTCAGTCCTTTGCCTGAGAAGGAAACATCAGTAGGGCGCTTTGCAACGGCACGCAGGCGTGCGCTGCGGGCACGTGGGTTGGCGGAACATTCTGCATCACCCGGGCGAACGGGTTTGCCGGTCAGCGCAACAAAGGGGGCATCATCTGCCTTTGTCATGGCTGCACGCGGGTCATAACGGGAGAAGCTCTGGCTCTTGCCGGTGGCATTGCCCAGAACACGTTTTGCAATGCGGTCTTCCAGAGAATGGAAGGACACAACAACAAGTCTGCCGCCGGGTGCCAGCAGATCAAGCGCCTGCTCCAGCCCGCGTTCAATTTCGCCAAGCTCATCATTCACGGCAATGCGCAGGCCCTGAAAGGAGCGCGTGGCGGAATCAATGCCAGAGCGGTCAGACGGCACAACCCGGCGGATCAACCCCGCCAGTTGCGCCGTGGTGGTGAAGGGGGTTTCAACACGGTCTGCCACAATGGCGCGCGCCACGCGGCGGGCATGTCGTTCCTCACCATAGAAATGGAAAATGTCAGCCAGTTCGGCTTCACTTGCGGTATTGACCACATCCGCCGCCGTGCGCCCAGTGCGGGCCATGCGCATATCCAGCGGGCCGTCCTGCTTGAAGGAAAAGCCGCGTTCGGCTTCATCCAACTGAAAGGAGGACACGCCCAGATCCAGCACAATGCCATCAAAAGCGGGGGCTTCTGCCTGCTGCGTCAAATCCTGCATGGTGCCAAAGCTGCCGTGCAGCATGTGCAGGCGCGGCTTGCCAGAGGCTTCGGCAAAGGCTTTTGCCAGAATGTTGCCGCGCACAATGGCGTCCGGATCACGGTCAATAGCCCATACGGTGCAGTCGGCTGCGTTCAGAATGGCGGTTGTGTACCCGCCGCCGCCAAAGGTGCAGTCCAGAATGGCGTTGCCATCAGCTGGTTTCAGGGCTTCCAGCACTTCCGTCAGCATGACGGGAATGTGGCCGCTGGAGACAGAGGTGGGGAGGGACAGAGGCAGAGCGTTCATGATGCCTCGCCATCCCGAGCAGCGGGAATACTTACGCGGCGGGAGCGCAGGCGGGCTTCTGCACGGCGCTGTTTGGCGGCTTCGGGTTCCCAGATCTGAAAAGTGCGTCCAACACCCATGAAGGCGGCATTGGCGGCTTCTGTCAGTCCGGCATGTTCACGCAGAAAATCAGGCAGAATGATACGGCCTTCGCGGTCCGGGTCCATGGGGTAGGCATCCGCATACAGGGCTGCGGCCAGATCGTCGTGTTCGTCAGAAAACATGTCCAGCCGGTCAAGCGGTTGAGTCAGGCGGGCAAACGCGGCGGCGGGCCAGGCTTCAATGCAGGGCATGGTGTGCGATGGCCGGAGAATCACCAGAGAGTCGCCTTCAGTATGCTGGGCCTTCAGGACTGAGCGGAACCCGGCCGGAATCGAAACACGCCCCTTGGCGTCGAATCGATTTTCATGCGTGCCGAGGAACACACTCACGAGAGACGAAATCCTTCCGAGTCAGACCTTTCCGTTCACAGAACAGCGGGGAACGGTGCCGCCTCCACCACTTTCATGGTGTGGTTTGGGATAGCATGGGATTTTATGGGAAGCAAATTAAAACAACAGAAAAAACAGCAGAAAACTGCGGTTTGCAAAGTATTGTCCTAGAACTGTTTAGCAGCGGTAGATGGCCAATACTGCAAAACCGAACAAGAGATTGACACTATTTGTTCTTCAAATGTTCTCTTTTTGGGGAAGAACGTGTCAGAACGCCCATGAAAGCCCATGCTTTGGGGCAGAAAAATGGAAGATGCCAGACGGCCTGTAAGCCGGGTTCTGTCCGGCCCCAAAAGGGGCGTGGACGGTCATTCCTCTGGGACCCGCCTTGCAGCGGGCCTCACGCAACCAACCCGAGCGACGGGGCGAAAGAACCCCTGAAACCCTTGCGGGTTTCTGCCGCTCCTATTCGGTCTTGCTCCCGGTGGGGTTTACCGTGCCTCCTCCGTTACCGGAGGAGCGGTGCGCTCTTACCGCACCGTTTCACCCTTACCTTCAGTGCTGTCCCACGGTTTCCCACGGGGCAGAACCCGGAAGGCGGTCTGTTTTCTGTGGCACTTTCCCTAAGGTCACCCTCGCCGGTCGTTAACCGGCACCGTTCTTCCGTGGAGCCCGGACTTTCCTCCCCCTTGCAAAGCAAGGCAGCGACCGTCCAGCCGTCTGGCGTGCGCACCCTGCTGCCAGAGCCGGACCAGGTCAAGCGAAAACACACGCTGCACCATTGCCCTTTATGAACAGGATGTGACAGCTTTGTATCTGCTGGCATGGTGCGCTCTTAAAGAGCATAAAAAGGAGAAGCAGCGTTTCATGGTGGACCCATCAGGCTTTTTGCACGCAGAGACAACGCCAGTAAGGCCTGCGTTATCAGCGCGTTTGTTGCTGTGGTGGATCAGATGGCAAGCGCAACGGCGGCGTAAACATTCAGAAGCCGATGCAACCACGCCAGACCCGTTACCCGTGCCGGAAGAAGCTGTGGAACACACGCAGGAGCAGGCGCAGGAGGCCTTTCTCAAGGCATTGCGGCAGGCCATGGATACGCCTTCCTTCCCCACGCGCCTTTCTTCCGTGCCTTTACGCAAGGTGTATGCCCTCTCCGTGCCCGGTGCTGCGGGCCTTATGCCCGCACGGCTTTATATTCCCCATGGGCGGGTGCGGGGCGCCGTGCTGTATCTTCATGGCGGCGGGTTCGTGCATTGTGGGCTGAACTCCCATCACGGCATCTGCTGTCGTCTCGCGCGCAGTTCTGGCGCGGCGGTGCTGATGCCTGATTATCGTCTGGCGCCGGAGCATCCCTATCCCGCCGCAGCGGATGATGCGCTGGCGGCATACCGATGGCTGGCAGATCTTTCCCGTCAATATTGGGGCGGCAAGGTGGCCGTTGCCGGAGATAGCGCGGGTGGAAATCTGGCCGCAGTGGTAGCGCAGGATGCAAAAGCGGGCCGTTGCCCCCAGCCAGCCTTGCAACTGCTGTATTACCCATCCCTATACGGAGCGGAAACGTTTCCGTCCCATGATCTGTATGCGGAAGGCTATTTTCTCTCTCGTCGCTCCATGGAATGGTATGGAGACCAGTACATCGCGCGTGAGGAAGACTGGACCTCCCCGCGTTTTGTGCCCGGCCATCAGCCTGACCTGCATGGTCTAGCCCCCGCCATGATTATCACAGCGGAATGTGACCCCATGCGGGATGAAGGGGCGGCGTATGCACGGGCGCTAACCGCGGCAGGTGTGCCCGTACAGTATCTGTGTTGCCGTGGCGCTGTGCATGGGTTTCTGAATTTCTATTCCCTGATGCCGCCCGGTAAGTTCGCGCTCAGACGGGGCGGCCGCGCCTTACGCAAGGCCTTTACCCCATAAACAGAAAACGGAAGGCGGGTAAGCGCGCCTTCCGTTTCCGTGTTTGGTTAATTGAGGGTGGGAGGTCACCCCGCATGGTCTTGAAGGCCGTTGGATAAAGTCCGATGGGAGAAACCGTTGTCAGACTTTATCCGCGGGATGCTTCCATGACCCTTTTATGGAAGAGGATGGAACGTGCCCGGTGAGCCTTGGTCAGACTGAATGATCCGGTTCATGCGGTCCACCTGTAACGTGAACAGCTTGGGCAGATCGCCCTTGGGGCCGGGGCATGTGCCGGAATGTTTCTGCATCACATCAATGCGGGAGGCATTGGGCGGATCATTCCCGTTCACCACAAACAGCAGGCAGTCCGGCCGATCATGAGACATGCCGTTATGGGTCACCACCACACGCAGGTGGCGCACAAGGGCGCTATCATCAAACCAGCTTTCGGGCCGGAAGGTGTAGCGGTCTGTCAGGGTGTCAATCATGCCGCTTTTGGCCAGCACAATCATCAGCACCGTAATGGGCAGAACCAGAGCCAGACGCCGCACAATGTGCTGGCGCAGGCTGCGTTTCTTCAGTGGCCCACGCGGGGGAACGGAGGGTTTGGGTTTGTCGGTCATGTCAGCATGTCCTCATGCCACATGGCTCCATCACGCGCCAGAAGGGCGCGGGTGGAGGCTGGGCCCCAGCTTCCGGCCGGGTAAGGTTCCAGCGGGGAAAGCCCCTGCCGCCATGAGGACAGAATGGGTTCCACCCATCGCCATGAGGCTTCAACTTCATCACGACGAATAAACAGGGCGGGGTTGCCGCGCACGGCATCCAGCAGCAGCCGTTCATAGGAATCCTGATATTCCATGGTGAACTGGTTTTCGTAGGAGATGTTCAGCGCTGCATTCCGCACCCGGAAGCCACCAGCCCCCGGGTCCTTGGAGGCAAGCACCAGCGAGAGGCCTTCATCTGGAGCAATGCGGATCACCAACCGGCCTGGGGAGGGGGTGTTGGTGAAAATGGGCCAGACCTGAGGGCGGAACTGAAGCACGATCTCGGTGGTTTTAGCCGCCATCCGCTTGCCTGTGCGCAGGTAGAACGGCGTGTTGCCCCAGCGGGAGGTGCGGATCTTGGTGCGGATGGCCACAAAAGTTTCCGTGTTGGTCGCGCGGTCATGCCCCAGATCTTCCGCGTAGCCGGGCACATCCTTGTTCTCAATGCGGCCTGCGGTGTACTGGCCGCGGATAACGTTCTGGCGCACCATGTCCGGGGTCATGGGGCGCAGGGCATTCAGCACCTTCAGCTTCTCGTTGCGCAGATCATCCGCGCTGAGGGAAGCCGGATCATCCATGGCCAACATGCACAGCACCTGAAGCAGATGATTCTGCACCATATCCCGCATGGCGCCGGATTCGTCATAATACGCACCACGGGAGCCAACGCCGACGGTTTCAGCTGCCGTAATCTGTACATGGGCTATGGCGTCTGAACTCCACAGTTTTTCCAGTGCCGGGTTGGCAAAGCGCAGGGCCAGTAGATTCTGCACCCCTTCCTTTCCCAGATAATGGTCAATTCGGTAAATGGACTCTTCAGGAAAGAAGCGGCCCACGCCATCATTGATCTGGGTGGCGGTTTTCAGGCTCACGCCGATCGGCTTTTCCAGCACCACACGGGTGGCGCGCGTAATCAGCTTATGTTCGGCCAGTGCTGCACACAGGGGCGCATACAGGGCCGGAGCGGTGGCCAGATAATAAACCCGCGTTCTGGCCTGATCCTTCAGGGCGTCTTTCAGTTCATCCCAGTTGCTGTCAGGCTTGGTGGCGTCCAGCGCTACATACGTCACACTGCCCAGAAAACGGTCAAGAACAGTGGCGTCTTTTGCCGTATCCGGTGCAAATTCCTTTAGAGCCTGCCGCACCTGCTGGCGGAATTTGTCCGGCGTGTGGGCGGAGCGCGCAATGCAGATGATGCGGGCATCCTGTGTGAACTCTCCGGCATGGAAGCGGCGCAGGAACGCAGGCAGCAGCTTGCGCATTGTCAGATCGCCCGTGGCGCCGAAAATTATGAAGTCAAAGGGGTCAATCAGATTGACATGCGCCATGAATTTTTTACTCCCGCAGGATGCGTGGGGTTCCCTTATAAACGCCGGGAACAGAAGTGGTGATGCACACTGTCGTTGTTACGAGCCCGAAGGGGAGGCGAGCAAGGGGCAGGGTTTGTCTGCAAGGCTTCCGGCTGTCAAGGCAATTGACCGCAGGCCCCGCGCGCGATAAGCCCGCCGCTTTGGTGCACAGGTCGTGCGGGCAGCGTGGCTGCACGCCTGATGGCCTGAGCATGGCAAGCAAACAGGGGGACTGACGCATGGATAACGAAGGTTTTTCCGGTGGGGAAGACGCCGCTGTAGGTGGCATTGCCGCAGACCGGCTGCGTAGCATTATTGAACGGGTTGAGCGTCTGGAAGAAGAACGCAAGGCATTGGCCGGAGATATCAAGGATATCTTTACAGAAGCCAAGTCCGCCGGGTTTGATGTAAAGGTGATCAAACAGATCATCCGTCTGCGCAAGCAGGAGCCCGCAGAAATTGAGGAGCAGGAAACCCTGCTTGATATCTATCGTCGTGCATTGGGCATGTAACGGGCTGCACGGCTCCTGATGGCGTATTTCCTGATGGAAATTGCTAGGGAAACGTGCGGAAAAATGGCGCGTGGGGTCTGCTGTTTATGATGTCACTGTCTTTTCCTGACTGGATGCCACTCTGGGCGCAGCTTGTGCTCATGGCGGTGGGGATTGTGTTTGGCCTCGGCTTCCTCATGATGCCCTTTGCCGTGTTTGGCGTAAAAGGGCGTCTGGCGGAGCTTGAACTGCTTGTGCAGGAACTGCATGCAGATGTGCGGGCCATTTCCCTGCGTCTGGCATCTGTGCAGGGTGTGGAAACAGGCCGTCTGTCACGGGATATGTATGACCGGCCCCAACCACCCGGACAGGCTGTGGTGGAAGAAGTGCGTCCTCCCGAACCTGTGCGGCCTGCGGGGCCGCCGTCACCACCGGTTCTGGGGCCGCTGCGTGCGCCGCGTGTCTCAGACGCCTATGAACCGCGGCAGGATGCGCCTCCTGCACCGCACGTTGCCTCGGAACGTTCCTCTCCTCTGTCCACGCGCCGGATGCCTTGGCACGAACCTGTGTCTGAGCGGGAAGAAGGGCGTGCAGAACCGCAGGCGCATATCCGGCGGCGTGACCTGGCACCAGATGCCAACCAGCCGCCCTATCGGCCAGATTTCTCCCGTGAGCGGGAAGATCTTCACACACCCAGACGTCATGACCCTGAAACAGGCCGCACGGAACCGATGCTGAACTGGCCGCCGGGCAGGCCTTCCATTCAGGAATAGGGTGGCTTTAAAAAATTCCCCGGCGCGCGCTGCCGGGGTGTCAGACCATCACCAGATCATCACGATGAATGATCTCGTCACGGCCCTGCCAGCCAAGAATGCCTGCCAGTTCCGATGAGCGATGGCCCGCAATCCGCCGGGCGTCATCCGCATCGTAGGATGTCAGGCCACGGGCCAGAATGCGCCCGCTCTCGTCAATCACTACAACCAGATCGCCTTGCGTAAAGTCTCCCTTCACGCCTTTCACACCGGCAGGTAGCAGGGAGCCGCCATGGTTCAGGGCGTCTGCCGCGCCCAGGTCAATCATGATCTCGCCAGCCGGGGTCAGGCTTCCTGCAATCCATTGTTTGCGGGCTGTCTGGCTACAGGTCTGCGGCAGGAACCAGGAGCAGCGGGCTCCTTCAAGCAGCGCGCGCAGGGGGTGGTGTGTCTTGCCCAACGCAATGGCCATTGCGCAGCCTGAGCGTGTTGCAATGCTGGCCGCCAGCAGTTTGGTGCGCATTCCGCCCGAAGAATAGCCGGGCGGTGGTTCGCCCCCCATGGCTTCAATATCAGGCGTCAGTGTTTCAATCACTGGCAGATGGGTGGCGGTGGGGTCTGTGCGCGGGTCCGCTGTATACAGTCCATCAATGTCAGAGAGCAGAACAAGCTGATCGGCATCCGTCATCTGTGCCACGCGGGCGGCCAGACGATCATTGTCTCCAAAGCGGATTTCAGCCGTGGCAATGGTGTCGTTTTCGTTGATGACGGGTACACACCCGAGGCCCAGCAGGGTTTCCAGTGTGGCGCGAGCGTTCAGGTAGCGCTTGCGGTCTTCCGTATCTTCGGGCGTCAGCAGAAGCTGGGCGGCTGTTAAACCCTGCGCAGAAAGAGCATGGCTCCAGGCCTGCGCCAGACTGATTTGACCGACAGCCGCAGCGGCCTGTTTTTCTGCAAGACGCAGTGGTCCGTTGGTTAGCCCCAGTGTGTGGCGGGCCAGCGCAATGGCGCCAGAGGAGACAACCGTAACGTCCGTTCCCTGTTTTCTCAGCAGGGCGATATCTTCCGCAACACTGGCCAGCCATGCCTGCCGAGGGGCGGCGTTTTCCGCATCCACCACCAGCGCGCTGCCAATTTTGACAACAAGCCGCCGCGCGGAAGAGAGGGAAGGGGGAGTGGGGCGTCCGGTCATGGAAGAATCCGTTACTGGCAGTGTGGCCTTTACCGGAGAGGGTTAAAGCATATCCCGCCCGCTGCGAGTATCCACAGGGCCGGAATATGTCCGTTTACACCCCCAAGGCGGGGGTGAAACGGTTGTGCGATACCTTATCCTCTTCCCGTATTCTTGTGCCGGTTTTCAGGCGTTGGTCTGGGTCCGTCAGGAGGAGGCGTTTTCCGCTTCTTCCCGACGAATAAGCGTGACGCGATCCTGAATGGTCCGCAGCAGTTCTGGCACGCCTTGGCGGGAGGCGGCAGAAATCAGCATGACGGGTGCGCCACTGGCTTTTTCCAGCGCCCGGCGGCGTGCTGAAGCTTCCTGCGGGGTCATGGCATCATTCTTGTTCAGCGCAATAATTTCCGGCTTTTCAGCCAGACCGCCGCCATATTCCGTCAGTTCATGGCGAATGGTGCGCCACGCATCCACAACATTGCCCGCAGCGCCGTCAATCAGGTGCAGCAGCACGGCGCAGCGTTCCACATGGCCCAGAAAGCGGTCTCCAAGGCCTGTGCCTTCATGCGCGCCTTCAATCAGCCCCGGAATATCCGCGACCACGAATTCTTCCGTCATGGAGAGGCGAACAACCCCAAGCTGTGGGTGCAGGGTGGTAAAGGGATAATCCGCAATTTTCGGGCGGGCGGCGGAGACAACAGACAGGAAGGTGGATTTGCCGGCATTAGGCATGCCTACAAGACCCACATCCGCAATCAGCTTCAGGCGCAGCCATACCCAGCGTTCCTCACCCGGCCAGCCTTTGTCCGAGCGGCGAGGGGCGCGATTGGTGCTGGTCTTGAAGTTGGCGTTCCCAAACCCGCCATCTCCGCCACGGCACAGGGTTACGCGCTTGCCAGCCTCATCCAGGTCAGCCAGCAGAGTCTCACGGTCATCATCCATGATCTGGGTGCCGATGGGCACCTTGATGATAACGGGCTGTGCTGCGGCCCCCGTGCGGTCTGACCCTGCACCGTTTCCGCCTTTGCGGGCGCGAAAATGCTGGGTGTAGCGGAAGTCGATCAGGGTGTTCAGGTTGGGCACGGCTTCAAAAATGATGTCGCCACCGCGGCCACCATTTCCACCGTCCGGTCCGCCGAACTCAATGTACTTCTCCCGGCGGAAGGCGGTTACGCCGTCTCCACCATCGCCCGAACGGACATAGATTTTTGCCTGATCAAGAAACTTCATGGGGTAAGGGTACTTTCAGTGCCAAAACAGGAAAAGGGGCCGATCCTGAGGACCGGCCCCTTTCGCCATTCCGGCCACGGGTATAACGCGCAGCAGGGGTGCTTGATGCTTATTCAGCAGCAGCCGGCAGCGCATCAACAGAAACGTGCACGCGGCCTTCAGCGCGACGTTCAAAGCGAACGCTGCCATCAATCAGAGCGAAGATGGTGTGGTCACGACCAACACCAACGTTTGCGCCCGGCTTCATCTTCGTGCCGCGCTGGCGGATGATGATGTTACCGGCAACAACCTGTTCGCCACCAAATTTCTTGACGCCAAGGCGGCGTCCGGCGCTATCGCGCCCGTTGCGGGATGAACCGCCAGCTTTCTTTTGTGCCATGACCTAAGTCCTCCTGGTCTTGCCTGCTCTTGAACCCTGATGCGGGATTCAGGCGGCGTTGATCTCTTGAATGCGCAGAACGGTTACCGGCTGACGGTGACCATTCTTGCGGCGGCTGTTCTGCCGGCGGCGCTTCTTGAAGATGATGACCTTCTTGAGGCGGTCCTGAGCGATGACGGTTGCCGTCACCTTTGCGCCAGCTACGGTGGGGGCGCCAATGGTGGTGGTGCCTTCGCCACCTACGGCAAGAACCTCATCAAACGTGATGGTTGCGCCAGCTTCGGTTTCCAGTTTTTCAACCTTGAGCACCATGTTGGGCTCAACCCGATACTGCTTGCCGCCGGTGCGGATAACTGCGAACATAATAAACGGTCTCTCTTTCCGATCTCTCAACCTCCCGCGGCAGTATGCAGGCGAGTGGTCTGGACGCTTTTTGTTCTTGTGCCGCACAGGCGGCATGCCTCCCTCTGTGGGGAGTGGTGCGGCCTTTTAAAGGTTTGCAGTGGCCTCCGTCAACAAAAACATGCACAGCATCCCGCTTGCACGCTCATTCAAGCCCGCTTATAAGCCAGCTTCACGGAGAGGTGCCGGAGCGGTCGAACGGGGCGGTCTCGAAAACCGTTGTGCGAGCAATCGTACCGAGGGTTCGAATCCCTCCCTCTCCGCCAATATTCCAAAAAATACTAAATAAATCAGCATATTATGGTGCAGCATCTAAATGCTCCCATCATCCCTCTCACCTGGAGGGATCGAAGAACCTTTGGTTGGTATCATTGGGTCCTGATTTCGGGGTTATTTCGTGTTGATTGATAGTTCTGGGGTCTGATTTTCGCTCTGTGTTTCCAGCAGAGTGATGGTTGCATGCTCTGGTTTTCTACGCTGTGGCATTAATCCGCTCCAGGAACAGAAAACGGCGCATGGTGTAGACAATATTGGCCAGTCCAATCCTCATGGTGGCACGGGCGACGCCCAACATTGCGGTCAAACAGTCTTTCAATCACCCCAGCCTGCTCAGACGCTCGCGAAACAGCCAGACCGTTTTGAGATCCGGTACGCGGTCTGACAGCCCCAGACCAAGGAAATGCATGAAGGAGAGCCGGTCATTGATTAGGTATTCTGTCCGCTCGTCGGACAAGTTGTTCAGCGTCTGGATCACAAGGATCTTGAACATCAGCACCGGATCAAATGGCGTTCGCCACCTTTCCTGCCATTTGAATAGGCCGGAGCCTTGTCCAGATCAGGACGAAACACCTCAAAATCCACAGTCCGGGAAAAGGATTCGAGTTGGTCACCAAGCCCGCTCAAACGGGATGGGCGTTCTTTAACATCAAAGAAGCCAAGTTGCTTCATTCCAGCCACCCCTTATCACAAGATGAGAGATGGAATCATACAGAACCTATCAAAACTAGGGGTTCTGCGAACCTTCCGGTTTGTTCGCAACTATCGTCCCGATAGCCAATCTGCACGACGGCAATAATCGATCAGGTGTTTGGTTGACCTTTCCCGATCATCCAGTCGCGGGTGTTCCGGTCATCATAGAATTGCGATAGCCCAGCATAGGACATCGGCTCTACTGTTTCTTGTGAAGAACAACGCAGCACAAATTCTACTCAGCGCAGTTCCATATCTGGTCTGCGCTCTACGATCACGTTGCTCTCTACCAAGCAAAAATTATGCGGGAGGCGCCAGCTAATTTCATCACAAACAAGGTTTGCCGCACGCCTCAATGGACGTCGTGCTGCATTGTTTGTCTCAGCGTTTCACTCCCGGCGGTGGCCATTTGCCCGCCTTGTCGAGGGCCAGGATCTCGGCACGGGAGGGCCGAGGAAAAGGGTACCCTCGTGCCTTGAGTTTTTCGATCACCCGTAACCGGGCTGCATCCTCGGGAGAGCCACGCAGGATACGGCTGGTGAGCGTGCGTTGGGCAGTCATAATGCCGAACCTGTCATGTGCCCAGATATCAGCGCCACGGTCGATCAGGATCTCCACGACCGGCCATTGATCCGTATCTGAAGCCGCTATCATCGGCGTTGACTGGTCGTCTGTATCACGCTCATCCAGTCCCTGATGTCGTTCTGCAAGGCGTCTGACTTCTTCGGTTTCCGAGTTCATGACCGCGCCAAGCATGAGCTGACTGTTGTCCAGCGGTAGCGTCTGATTGACAGGGGATATGGGTTTGTTCTCCGGTTCGCAGGCTACCAGTCTTGCATGAAGATCGAGGCAGGTAAGAACGGCAATGCCTACTACAACACGTTTCTTCATCATGGGCAATCGTCGACAACAAGCGCTTGCTCGTTCCGGACTTGCCTGCGCTTCAACGCAGAGAAACCGGGCAGCCTCATGCCACCATCCCCTCATCACGACACAGAGGATCGAATTACGGAAAAGCACTCAAAATCAAGAGGTTTTTAGAAGCCTTCATGTCTTGGCCAACTACTGATATGCTGTGGGTTATCGGATAATGCTAAAGTGGTAGTATATTTTTGAACTTGTAGATAGGCCGGCATTTTTCAGAATAGCGCTTGAACCGCAGTCGCAAAGCTAGGCGAGAGCGGGAGGAGGGGGGTCAATGTTGACTGCCAGGCATGGTATAGATCTGCTTTGCCAGCATAAACGACTTCCGAAGGACGGTTCTCGCCATCCAGTTCCTGAAACCATCCGCCATTATGTCGGTCGATCATATAAAGATCGATATAGTCCCATAGGGTCTGATACCAGGTTTCATATTTGACATTGCCAGTCCGCTTCAGGAGAGCCGCTGCCGCTGTAAGTGCTTCGGCTTGTACCCAGTGTGGTCGGTTTTCCACAGCAGGTTCGATATCGTTATTGACGGTGTAAAGCAGTCCGGGTCTGCCATTTCGGCTCCATCCCGCTGCGATGCCCCTGTCAAAAAGGGCAATGCTGTCGGTTAATAACCATGCCGGAGCCGTTCCACTTTCACGAAGGAGAGCAGCTTCAAGTTTTAGCAGAAGATGAGACCATTCAACAAAATGACCTGGGGTCAACCCATAAGGTCGCAGGTCGTCTGTTGGTCGGGTGCGATTATAATCCGCAAGATACGTCCAGTTGCGATCGTAATGTTCGCGTACAGCATAGTCGGAATCTCGCGCAAGAATATGAATGAACCGCTCGGCCGAACGAAGGGCGCGATGTCGCCATACCGGATTTTTGGTAACGTCAGCAAGCGCCATGCAGGCTTCGACAGAATGCATGTTGGAGTTCGCACCACGATAATCCTCTTCACATGACCAGTCGGCTTGAAAACTCTCGCGAAAAACACCCTCCTCTTCACTCCAGAAATGTGTTTCCCAAACTGATGTCGCCTGTTCCAAAAGCTGTGCGGCTCCCGGTAGACGTGCGACAACAGCAGTGGACGCTGCCAACGATATGAAGGCATGAAGATAGTTCTGTTTGTGTTGCTGCGTTTCCGTCGGTCTGCCATTTGTCAGACCGCCAAACCATCCTTCATGCTCTGCATCCCGTAACGGCCCAAGAAGTGACTGGACGCCATGTGTAGCCAACATTCTACATCCGGGTAGCCCCCGGATAGCTGCGGTAGCATAAGAATGGGTCATTCTTGCCGTAAGGGTCGTGTCTGGCTGAGCATCTGGTACGAGCTTTCCCTGATTGTCGAGAGCTCCAAATCCATCGTTTAATCGGGATGCTTTTGAAAAATCCAGTAACCGTAACCCTTGATATTCCAGCCAGTATCGATGCGGGGTTGAACGTAGCCAACTGGAGGTTGGCACCATCAGCGATGGCAGCATTTCAGCCATTAATAATTTTACCTCCATTTACATGCAGGGTCTGCCCGGTCATGAAGCTGGAATCTTCTGAGGCAAGATAGACATATGCTGGCCCCAATTCGGCCGGTTCACCACAACGGCCCATTGGCGTGTCTGAACCCAGTTCTGCTACCGCCTGCGGATCGACAGGGCCCCAGCTCGCGGGCTGCAAAGGCGTCCACACGGGACCAGGCGCTACAGCGTTAACACGGATACCCTTATCGGCCAGTTGCAATGCGAGCGCCCGTGTAAAGCCCATTTCGGCGGCTTTGGTCGTCGTGTATGCCACCAGAGATTTGTTGCCGGAAAATGCGTTTATGGAAGAAGTTGAAATGATCGTTGCTCCATTTTTCAAATGGGGGAGAGCTGCCCGTGTTATGTAGAAGTAACCATTGATGTTTACGTTCATGTGATGCTGCCAGACCTCATCAGTAATATCCGTGAGGTCTTCACTGACATATTGGACGCCCGCATTATTGACCACGATATCAAGGCCGCCCAATGCTTCGACAGTCTGCTTCACAGCTTCGTTGCAAAATGTGCTGGATGCAACATCACCCGGAATCGCAATAGCCTTGCGTCCTTCATTTTTGATCAGACGAACGGTTTCCTGCGCATCTTCATGTTCTTCAAGATAGATAATGGCTACGTCAGCGCCCTCGCGAGCGAAGTGCAAGGCAGCAGAACGCCCGATGCCACTGTCTCCGCCGGTTATCAGCGCCTTCCTGTTGGTGAGTTTGCCGCTGCCACGGTAATCGGGCCTGATATGGACGGCTAGTGGCTTCATGACTTTCTCAATGCCAGGCTGGTGAGATTGGCTTTGGGGAGAGATTGTAAGAGGCATAAGGCTTTCTATCGTTGTTAAATTAACGTCCTCTCCAATTAACAAATGTCTTTGCATAGGGTTTCATGGAAAATAGTCCGTGCAAGACATTGTAAAAAGAAATTTGTGATATATCCAAAAACGATATGTCATTTATACAATTCTAATATATTTCTTTATCTGTAACGGAATGGTGTTCATAAGGTAATGGCGTCGTCTTAGAAGATATGACGGTTTGGTTCACGTGTTTAATGTGGTTTGATAACTGGGCCGAATGTGTAAGCTTGTGTTGAGCAGTTGCCGAACGACGAACTGGTATTTCTCTAGCGTAGCTTTTAGGAAAAGGGCTTTTTTATACTCTGGTTTAATCGTAACCGGCTTCTTAAGCCCAAGCATTGATAAATTTGGCAAAGAGATAGTTTTTCTACCGAGGTAGATGGATTCAGTGACTCTTCGGCAGGATTATTCTCAATGATAGTGTGGCTATTTTCTGCGAGAAATATTGAAGGTTTTCCGAAATATCTAATTTATAAAAGGAAAAACAATATCTATTTTTTCTGTATTTTGTAGAAATTTCCATGCCTTAAAGACTCTTCAATATATTCCAATGTCGTGCCGGCTGTTTCAGGAACATATTTCCAGATGAACAGGAATGCCGCGACGTTAACACCCCCGAATAGCCAGAAGGTTCCTGTCGTACCTAATGCTTCAACCAGAGAAAGTGTAATCAGGGATACGACGGTATCGGAGAACCAGACTGTGGCACTTGCTAGCCCCATTGCTTTGCTGCGTATAATAAGAGGGAACACTTCAGACGCAACCAGCCACACAGCAACGGACAGTGAGCCAAAATTAAAGAAAATATATCCCAATAAAGAAACTATCATCAGAGCCAGACGCACACCGGAGAGTGGTGCGGAACTGATGAAAATGGCACCCAGCACAAAGAGGGAGAGCGCAGCCAGCGGAAGCATGACCAGCATCATGCGGCGTCTCCCCACTCTATCAATCAGGGCGATCCCCAAGGCTGTTGTGATGGTGGATGCCACGCCAACAGAAACAGATGTCAGTAATGCCGCGGAATGTCCCAAGCCAGCTTGTGACAGAATAATAGGAGCATAATAGACAATCACGTTGGGGCCCGACAGTTGGGAAAAGGCGGCTATTCCTAAAGCGGCAATAAGTGCTGGTCTTACCCATTTCTGCTTCAGGATTTTCCAATCGCCTTCGTTGCGCTCTCCTGTTCTGACAACAAGTGCTTCATCAAGTTCATTGCGTACCACGTCCTTGTGGCCACGGAGCCGATAAAGAACGGAGACGGCATGTTGCTCTTGCGCGTTATGCAACAACCAGCGCGGACTTTCGGGTAAGAACAGCATGCCAAAAGCAAGGAGCAATGCCGGCAGGGCACCAAGCATGAACATGGCCCGCCATGATTCAGCACTGCCTGCAAGTTCGTAACCGACAAAAAACGCCAGAAGCAGTCCTAAGGAGAATACAAGCTGGAACAGCGATACCAGCCCGCCCCGACGAGACGCAGGGGCCAATTCCGCCACATAGACTGGCACGATCTGCGTAGTAGCCCCAATGGCAATGCCCAGACCAAGCCGGGCGCAGATCAGCACGGCCACATTGGGGGCTAGTCCACATCCGATTGATGCCGCGATGAAGACCACCGCTGCAGCCATAATGGCAGGGCGCCTGCCCCAGCGGTCAGAAATCGGACTGCTGAACACTGCGCCGAAAATCGCACCGATGTTTAATGACGCAGCAACCCATTCCTGCCCCATTGTGGAAAGAGAGAACGTCTGCGTCACAAAAATCAGTGCGGACGCTATGATGCCGGTATCATAGCCAAAAAGAAGCCCACCAACCGCAGCGACAGCAGCAGCGATGGAGACATACCGACGCGCAGATTTGCGTTGATCCTCTTCATGGGCCTGAGCATTAAAGGCAGATATGGCACGCTTATGCATTAAGGACGTGGATGTGTTGTGGGTGCCCGGCGCGGCAGTCATAACGGCGCCTCCATTTTCTGTGATCAGGTGCAGTGCCCGGACATCATTCCGCGTCAGATGTGTTGAATATGTCGCTCAACGTACGCTGCATAACGGTCGCATCAAGCGTCTTGCCCAGCCAGAGTTCCACCCCGATCACGCCCTGATTGACGAGCATTCCAAGTCCGTCAAGCGGCGTGCAGCCCCGTTTCTTTGCTTCACGTAGGAAGCGTGTCATCGGCGGGTTGGGGATAACATCCGCAACCACTTGGCCTTTTTTAAAAGTCTCGACATCTACTGCCGCCATGGCGTCTGCGTTACCAAAGCCAACCGAGGTCGCATTGATCACGATATCCGTATCTGCCGGGATGCGCGCTTCGCCTTCCCATAGGTGTGCAGTCGCATTGCATCTGGTGTTATCACGCACGAGATCAGCAATGGTGTCAGCGTGCGCCTTTTTCATATTGACCACGGTTATATGGGCTGCGCCTGCCAGACCAAGCTCAACGGCAATTGCCCGCGCGGCTCCCCCGGCACCAAGAAGAAAAACCTTCTTGTCTGCAGGATCGATGACGGTCCTGAGCGAGGCAAGGAAGCCCTTACCGTCGGTGTTGTCGCCTATCAGTTTGCCATTACGAATGCTGACGCAGTTGACGGCACCGATAATCCGGGCAGCTTCGGCCATGTCATCAAGATACTCGATAACAGCAACTTTGTGCGGCAGGGAGCAATTAAAGCCAGCCCATTCCATGGCCAGAGCCCCGCGTACTGCCTCGCCTAGGTGCGCAGGTTTCACGTCACAGTTGATATAACGCGCGTCCAGTCCTGCGTGCTGAAACCCGGCTTCGATCATCGCGACGGTAGGGTTGTCTGCGCATGGCGTCGAGAAAGAACCCGTGAGAATGCTACGGAAAGTGCGGTGCATCGTGTTGCATTCCTTTTTAGTGGCTATGGAGCTTGTATGCATAGCTATGCAATGAAGACCATTTTTGCCTGGGAGTGCAACCCCTAATCCCTTATTTGCCTGTGCGCGTACTGCCGCGTTCGATCAACTGCGCGTTAATGGTGCGCGTTTGGGAATACGGATGATCGACCGTCTGAAGCGCCTCATTCAGCATATCCATAGCGACTGTCACCATCTGATCCGTCCGTTGGTCAAAAGAGGTCAGATCATAGCCATGCCATGCTGCCTGGGGGATGTTATCGTAACCCAACACGATCACATCATCAGGGCAACGCAGATCTGCGCACTCACGCAGGGCATCCAGCACACCACAGGCCATCATATCGTTACTGGAAAAAATACCATCGGGACGTAAGCCTCGCTGCAAGAGGCGGCGAATAGCATTATAGCCGCTCTGATAGGTATCATCGCCACGAAGCCGGACCAGTTGTCCAAAACACTCAGATGTCTCTTTCAGGGTATCGCAAAATCCTTCTCCGCGTGCGCGGGAGGCCGCATTTTTTGCGGGGCCTGCCAGCCATACAGGGTGTGTTACGCCATGTTTGATGAAAATTTGTGCCGCGATCTGGCCTGCCCCGTAATTGTTGGATACGACCGTGGATATCCACGGCCCCACAAAAGATGAATTAAAACAGATCACGGGGGTATGAAGTTCGGACAGTGCCTGAACGACGGATTGCGAGCCCACGGCCAATGAGGTTACCACTGCATCAATTCTGTAGCTGGCTAACTGGTCAAGCGCTGTATCCAAAGTCAGCGCGTCGTCAACCTGAACCAGCAGAACCTGCAGTCCTGCCTGGCGAAGGGCTATCGCCAGCCGTTCGAGTGCGGAAGCATAAAACGGATTATCTAGCCCCCCGATAACGACACCAACCATATGAGATCGTCCGGAAAGCATGATGCTTGGTATCCGGTTGGGGCGATATCCGAGCGTGGCAGCAGCAGCCAGTACCCTTTCTTTCGTCTCGGCGGAAATGCTCGCATTTGAAGAAAAGGCACGGGAGACAGCCGACTGGGACACACCGGCCAGCTTTGCAACATCTATCGACGTAACGGAGCGAATGATTCTGGTCTCCCTTGGTTCATGTGGAGTTGCTGTAATGACTGACCGAAGGCAGCTTATAGTTATCTACTATGGGTAAGTAATAGCTGCCAACCTCTACATTTTTCTAGGATGTGTCGTCAGCTAGTTCCGATGGTAGCGGAGACGGTTTGCACTGCAGCACAGAAGGTTGATTTCAGCTTGTCATATCGTGTTGCAATGCCTCTGAACTGTTTCAGTCTGGCGAAGAAGCGTTCGATGATGTTTCGTTTTTCATAAAGCGAGAAGAGGTTTTTCCGTGGATTGCGTCGGTTTTTCTTTGAGGGGATAACCGGTGTGATCCCCCGCTCTTCAAACTTTTCGATGAGGGGATCGGCGTTATAAGCCTTGTCGGCGATGAAGAGCGTGGGATCGACTTCATCGAGCAATGGCTCTGCTTCAACGATGTCCGCCCTTTGCCCGGGTGTCAGGGAAAGAGCCACAGCCTTTCCCGCGGCATCGACAATGGCAGGAATTTTGGTGGTCAGTCCGCCACGGCACCATCCGATGGCCTGGTCCGCGCCCCTTTTTTACGGGCGCCGGCACTATGCTGGTGGGCATGGACAATTGTGCTGTCGATCATCATGTATTCGTTGTCATGGTCAGCAGCCAGATGCAGAAAAATCCGTTTGATCACACCACTTTCACACCAGCGACGCAGCCGCCGGTGCACGTTTTTCCAATCCCCAAAGCGGACAGGCAGGTCACGCCAGGGAATGCCTGCGCGATAATGATACAGCACTGCTTCGATAAACAGACGGTTATCCGCAGTCGTCCCACCGACACGGCCTAATAGAGGCTGTCCTTGAGGTGAGTCTGGTCTGGTGTCTCCTTTGTTGCGTGGCATGTGTGAGAAGGTAGGTATTTGAAGCTGTGGGTGGAGGTATGGGTATCAATCTTCTGAGTGGCTAACTCCGTCTTGGCTGGAGGCCATCAAAAGAACAGTGGATCATTGCAGGGTGGCCTCATCGGGTTACCGGCCTACCTTTTGATCTTCCAGAAAAAAGGCCTCGACTCTTCAAGTGGAGGGTGCCTCCTTTATTCTGTTCTTCTGGTGGCTTCTTTTTTGAACACGGTGCCGTGAAGGTCGCTGGTACAGTGTGTTTTCTGTTTAGATATGCAGCGACTTTGATGCGCAATGCGATTGCGTTGATCGTTTAAAGGAGGAGGGGCCTCATGGAGATTTACAGTCCCAGCTATGAATAGAAGAGAATTGTATTTTTCTCTTGTCGTATCTTGCAATTCAGCAAGAGGGCTGCGGCCTGCGCAAAATCATGAAGTTTTACCAGGCTGAAGCTGCCGGAAAGGCGGCGTTGTGCAAGAGCCGGGCTGGCGATCTGGCATTGAACATCGGAATACCGATTAAATTCATTCACGGCTTCCGTCAGGGTGTAGTTATTCATAATAATCTGGCCGTTACGCCATGCCTTGCGTGCAAAAGCATCATCATCAGGGAGTGTCTTCTTGCTGACGAGAACGGGAGAACTCTTGGAGTTCTGAGAAAAGAGAAGAATATTAGGAGACGTAAGCTTTAAAGATTTATCGGGGCTTTTCCAGTTAAGGGCGCCTGAATAAAGTGCGACAATAACGTCAGATCCCTGCACGGAGATGTCAAAGTCTGCCTTTTTGCTTCCAAGCCACATTGTTCCCACCGTGACATGCAAAGGGTGGCGTTGAATTTGCAGGCCGATGCGGCCATCAGCAATCAGAATGGCGTCATGGTGTTGGGTGGAAGAAAAATAAGCGCCAGATCGCGCATCTACAGTAATCTGGTTGCCATGCCATTCATAACGCTGCGGTGCTTGCCGGCCTCGATGGCGCAGAGAAAAATGTTCCGTTATGGCTTTGGGCGCAACAAGCGCCGCTACTCCGGCAGCACAGGCCGCTGTCAGAAAATGCCGCCGTGCGAGAGACGGGTAAGGTGCGGGAACAGGTGCGGCTATGTGCTGGCCAGAGCGATAGTCAAGCGCATGGTAGATGCTTTTGGCCTGAACAAAGGCACCCAGATTGCGCGTGTCAGCCTGAAGCCAGTCATCCAGTTGTTTTTGTTCATCAGGCAGCAGCGCGCGTGCATCTGTTAATGCTACCCAATGGGCAGCATCGTCTTTCCGCCGTTGTCCATCCGTTGGAGAGGTGGTGGAGTACACAAGCAAATCTCGTCTGGTTGCCAGACATGTTTTCCGTCAACGGGAAACAGATGTCCATCCCTGATTAAAGGGAGTCTGATGATATGTCTGTCTTGTTATAGAGTATGAGCCGGAAAATTTTATTTTGAACGCTTACCGGCTTCTATCAGTTTCTGAAGTCCACGCCCTATATGCCGTTCAACGGCGCGGCGGGAAATGCCTAATGACTGCGCAATATAATCATGGCTGTGATTATAGATTTTTCTGAGGATGAAGACATCCTTGCAGGGACTGGGTAATGTCATCATCTGTTCGCGCAGCCAGTCGAGCTGTTGGCGGGCGGCCAGGTTCTGCTCCGGGTTGGGGCGGTCATCTGCAACATTGCAGGCTTCAAGGCCGAGATCTGCATCCAGATAGCGTATTTTCGATTTTCTGGCATATTCTATCACAAGGTTTCTGGCACAGGAAAAGAAAAAAGCCCGGCCATTCTGAATGTCCTGAAAAGGTGCGGCACAAAACCGTGCATAACATTCCTGGATAATATCATCCTCGGTAACGCCGGGCAGCAGTGTGCGGGAAAGCCATTGTCGCACTGCGTTTTCATGCGGCATCACATCCTGCGCAATCCACGCCAGATGATCTGTATCCGGCAGCGGAGAAGATGGTTTTGCCGCAGTTTCTTCCGGTGGTGTCGCACGTCGTTTCATAGGGGGCTCAACGAGCATGAACGGATCTCGCAACAGGGGGATAGGGCGGGATGCGTTCATCTACACTGCGCCTGTGTGCAAGCACAAGAATACGCATAGTGGGGGATGTTTCCGTTAAGTTGTTGTTATAACAATATTTATTTTGACCACCTGAGACTGACACAAAACCTTAACATAATTCCGGCACGGAAAGAGGGGGGAAGGCGGTGTGCGGTCTCGTCTTAAGGGGTAAGTTTCTTACTGTGTCCGAAGGTAATCTTTCCCCATGCGTTCAGTTAAAGCGATAGGTGCGCTTACTCTGCTTTCTTCTACCGTGTCATGGAGTGCAGCGCTGGGCGCAACACACATGTTCAATATCCCGGCAAGCACCGTGCCCGAGGCCCTGGCGGCGTTTCAAAAGCAGTCCGGTGTGGGTGTGATTGCAAAAGGTGCGGATGTTCAGAAAATTCATGTTTCGCCAGTGCATGGCATGATGGATGATCAAGCTGCTCTTCAGAAATTGCTCGCCCAAACACCGTTGCAGGTGCAGACATTGGGGAAAAGCTCGACGCTGGTGGTCAGCAGGAAACCCGCTCCGCATGTCCGGAAATCGGGGATCAATGACATGGAGGGACTGTTTGTTGTCGGGCACCGAAAAAGCCAGACAGAGAAACGTACTTCAAATATTGTCATGGACACGGTGCCTTATGATCCCTTTGAAAATCTGGGCGGAAATTCCTCAATTGCGTCTTCTCTTGTCTTGCTGCCGGGGGTTACGGGCATCGTGGATGGGGACGAGCCGCGCTATGTGAGTTTGCGCGGCATCAGCCCGGATCTGAACCATACCACTATTGACGGTGTAACGCTTGCCTCGGTCGGGGAAACGGGATCAGGCACCCGGCGTGTCAATTTGCAGGATATTCCAGCAGAAATGACCTCCCGCACCAATGTCTATAAAAGCTTCACGGCCGAGCAGGATGCGGACGCCATTGGCGGCGTGATCGACATGATTCCCATGAGCGCCTTTGATCATAAGGGTCTTTACAAATATTTTGACGGATATGGCATTTATTCAAGTTATCGTGGTTCTGTAGGGCATAATGGCCTGAAGGGGTATGATCCCCACATGGGGGCGGGCGCAAAGGGAACTATTTCCGATACATTCGGTAAAGATCACCAGTTTGGCATTATTCTTTCCAGCCGTTATCAGGCACGTGTGCGGAACTCCCAGAAACAGTATGGCAATATGGGATATACGGACTCATCCGGTAAGGTGATGACCAACCCGGAAGATGGTGACTGGAATGACCGCACAGCACCCATCAGCTTTCAGTCTGGCAAGTTTGCCAACGCCATTACAACTGTTGGTGGATCTGGCAAGCTGGAATGGCGGCCCACTGGCACCAATCTCTATGCCTCCGTTATGGGCTGGTCTTATGACAGATGGGAACATTCTGTTATGGACAAGCAGGATTACAATCTGACCGGCACTGTTTCTGATCAGACAGATGAAGGCGGAACACGCAAGGTCAACAGCATTTATATCCGGCGGCGTCAGGATCAGTGGGATCGGCATCATAGTGGCGTGATCGGCCATGTTGACTGGCACAGAGGGCGCTCAAACCTTGTGGCCCGTGCCGGTTATACATGGGAGACCTATGATAACGTATCCACGTATCTTGCGGGGCGCACGTATCCTAAAAATGTTTATGCCAATTATGATCACAACCCTGCTGATGGCAGCGTGTATCTGCTGCGCTCATTGACAGACCCTTCAATCGCCTCTTCTTCAAAATATGCGCTGAGTACAGCCTCTGTAACGCGTCCGCATGCGTGGGAGGGGATTCCCACAGCCCGTCTTGATTATACGTTCAATGCGTCACCGACCTCCCGCGGGTTTGGTCTTGTTTCCGGCTTTCAATGGCGGGAACTGACAATTACCAATGATGTGAACGAAGATGAATATGGCACCGGCAGTGACATGACCGGCCAGATTGATCATACAAATTATGTCGCGTGGAAGGATAGAACACCGGCCACCTTCATAGGGGTAAACGGGTATCACTATCCCTGGTCAAGCCTGAAAAAGAATGCAGCGCAAAGCCTTTATGATTCCCGTGTTTCAGACTACAAATATCGTGAAAACATAGTCGATGGGTACCTCTCCCTTCATTACCAGTTGAAAAACACGACGTTTATTGCCGGTGTGCGGGTGGATAATGTCAATTATTCCTCATGGACACCCACAATTTCCAACGGAACGGTCTCCGCCGGGAAAAGCAAGACGAACGGTTCCTATATCAATCCATTGCCATCTTTTGATGTGGTGCATCATCTGCCATATCAGATGAACCTGCATGCGTCTTACAGCCGGACAATCGGGCGGCCTACGCCGGGGAATATTGCACAGGCCGCCAATATTTCCTGTGACGGAGACGGCGGAGATGGTGGTGGCGTAGCCGAGTGCAGCATTACGCAGGGGAACCCCAACCTCAAGCCGCGTCGTTCCCATAACTTCGATATTTCTCTGGATAAATGGTTCAACCATAATCAGGGTATGTTCAGTGTCGCCTTTTTCAGTAAATGGATTCAGGACGACATTTACACCATGCGCACCACGGAAGTGATTGATAATACGCTTTATGATGTGCGCAAGCCCATGAACGCCAGCAGTTCAAACATCAAGGGCGTTGAAGTGTCCCTTCTGAACCGGAACATGAAGCTCTGGGGCCAGTATTTTGATGCCTCGGCCAATGCCACATGGCTTGGTGGCAGCATGAATTATTCAAACGGCACAACCATGTTGCGCAGCCACCATCTGATCTATCAGCCGGATGTTCTGGTCAATGGCGCACTGACATGGCACATCCCCCAGATTGAAGGGGGCCTGCGGGCGACGGCCAATTATTCTGGAAGATATCTGACATCTTTGGGCGCTACTCCTAACCAGAATACGGGTTTTGGATCTCTGTTCACCTTGAATCTGGCTTTCTGGCATCAGGTCTACAAAGGGATCAGCTTCAAGTATGAGGTCATGAATCTGGCAAACCAGCAGCCTAAATGGCTTATCGGGGACGAGCTGCAATATACCAATCAGATGGATAACTATGGGCGGGGTGTTTATTTCCACGTGATTATTCACTGATTTTTCCGGTGTAGTGCGGGCAGTTTGCGGTCTGGCGAGAGAGTTTGTCTCGCCAGACTGTTCTGTTTTCAGGCGTTGTTTCAGGAGGGAAGAAAAATGTCGGTCAGTCGTCGGTCGCTTTTATTAGGGGGTATGGCAGGATTTGCCGGAAGCAGCTTCATGCTGCGGCAGGTATTTGCAGCAGAACAGGCTCCGCGCAATATTGAAAAAAATCCGAAATTTGTGTCAACGCCCTTTACCTTGGGCGTGGCCTCGGGTGACCCGGAAGCAGATGGGTTTGTGATCTGGACCCGTCTTGCCCCCACGCCGCTTGAAGAAGCTGGTGGCATGGTTTTGAAACCCATGTGGGTGAACTGGGAGGTTTCGGAAGACGAGCATATGTCTCGCATAGTGGCGCGTGGGCAGGCGTTAGCGCATCCGGAACTGGCGCATTCCGTGCATGTTGAGGTGGCCGGATTGAAGGCAGCACGCCCCTATTGGTATCGTTTCCGCGTTGCGGATTACCAAAGCGCGCTAGGGCGCGCGCAAACGCTGCCTGCGGCTGGAGCATCTGTAGAGAGAGCCCGTTTTGCCGTTGCCGGATGCCAGCATTATGAAGAAGGACATTACACAGCCTGGCGCGCCATTGCGCAGGAACCTGTTGATTTTGTCTATCACTATGGCGATTACATTTACGAGGGCGCGGATAGCGGGCCCGGATACCGTAAAATGAACGGCCAGCCCTTCAAGGTACTGCGCAGGCATATGGGGCCGGAATGTTATTCGTTAGATGAATATCGCCGCCGTTATGCTCAATATAAAACTGATCCGGATCTTCAGGCGGCGCATGCTGCGACATCATGGTTTGTGAGCTTTGACGATCATGAAGTAGATAATAACTGGGCAGGCGATACGGATCAGGACGGCACGCCGGAGGAGGTATTCCTGTTCCGCCGGGCCGTTGCCATGCAGGCTTATTATGAACATATGCCATTGCGGCGCAGGTCTTTGCCAAATGGCAGCCATATGCAGATCTACAGAACTGCACGGTATGGTGATTTGCTGAACGTTTTTGTGCTTGATACGCGGCAATATCGGAGCGATCAGGTTTACGGTGACAAAGATGGTCCGCAAGGAAGAGATGTGTGGGCCGCAGACCGCAGCATGACGGGGCAGACGCAGGAGCAGTGGCTGTTCAACGGGCTGGCGCAGTCCGATACACGGTGGAACCTGCTGGCGCATCAGGTCATGATGCTGAATCTGGCACATCGTAAATCGGCCAGTTCTCCGCTTCTTTACAGTATGGATCAATGGTCAGGCTATCTTTATAGCCGTAAGCGCCTGCTTGAGTTTGTTCAGGCTCATTGTCCGGGCAACGTGGTGAACGTGACGGGGGATGCACACCGCCACTTTGCTGGGGATCTGCTGGTCAATCCGGACGACAAACAGCCTGCTTCTGTGGAATTTCTGGCAACGTCTATTACATCAGGCTCGGATGGTGTGGGCGATGATGATGCGTTCAGCCGGTCTGTTCGGCACGAAAACCCTTGGCTGAAAGCCACAACAGATAAACGCGGTTACGTTCTGTGTGATGTTGGCCGTGACCAGTGGAGAGGAGATCTGAAAATAGTCGATCAGGTCATGCAGCCTAATGGGGTGACGTCCGCCTATGCCAGCTTTGTCACGGAAAGAGGGCATCCGGGTTTGCAGAAAGCGTAGAGACTGGTTGGGTTTATCAAAGCCCATTTTTGAAGAGGAAGGCTGCACTCTACACCGCTGGCTTTCCCTTCTGGGGCGGACGGCGCTGAGGGGTATTGGCGTTTCTTTTGCGCAAGGGGCAGATTAATCAGGAAGCACAGCTAAACGTCATAAGAAGGAAGGGGCGTTGCGGCAATGGTGTCCTTTTCCGCTGTGCTGTCCCTTCCTTGCGCGCAGGCTCCTCTTTTCAGAACAGGCGGCTACCATCGGGCACAGTACGTTCAGGCACAGCCAGAACAACCTGTTTGTGTTCGTCAGGAAACCCCAAGGTCAAAACTTCGGAAATAAAAGGGCCAATCTGGCGCGGTGGCAGGTTCACGACACAGGCAACCTTGCGGCCAATCAGATCCTCAGCAGTATACAGGTCTGTAATCTGGGCGCTGGAGCGTTTCAGGCCAATTTGTGGACCAAGGTTGATGGTTAGTTTCCATGCCGGTTTCCGTGCTTCCGGAAAAGGTTGGACATCCGTGATTGTCCCAACACGGACATCAATTTTAACGAAGTCATCAATAGAAATCATGCTCATGAATGGCTCTTTTCCTACAGCGGGGTGCAAATTTCAAACAGCTTCCAAGCGGCAAATTCAAAATCGGTTCGACGTTTGGGCACTGTTTGAGGGACGGAATGATATGTCAGCGTGCGGGTAATGACAAAGGAAAGGGTGGCAATGTCCTGTCCAAGCGCCAAGTATTTTCCCGCAGACTACTGTAGAGTGGGGGAAAGCGTTCCCGGCGGGAGGCATCTCGCCTTTCGTGGGTAGAGGAAGCTGGTGGTTCATGGGTCTCGCACGGGCTACCAAAAAAGAGAGCGGAGTGGGGCCTCGATAAAGCGAGGCACGGCTTGCGTGGTCTCTTCACGATCAGAATGTTCAGGTGCTACGCGGGCGGACAGAGCGGACAGAGCGGACAGAGCGGACAGAGCGGACAGAGTAGTATGCAGTCTCTGCAACTGCGTCTGTAACAAACGTTCCATCATGAAAATAACGAAGAGGCTCCGGCTGGAGGCAAGCACACGGGCTCGTGATCAAAACTGGTGAGAGCTTTAGTACGGCGGGGATATGAACCTGTTCTTCGCCGGGGTGCGTAGCTTTTTGTGGCTCTGGAGCCCGCATGGTTATTCCCTGCTCAGTTCGTCAGTGAAGCATGGGCGGGGCAAGGCTGATCAAATAGGGAAGGTGCTTGAAATGTGCAATCGAAGATAATAAGAACAATTCGCACTTACGGATGGCGCTGAACTATAAGGGTCCTTCTTTTTTGGGGAAGGTGGCGAAGAAGGGTAAGGATCTTGGTGCAGCAAGGCGTGTTACTGGCCTTATATTCAACGTATCGCCGTGACCTCGTAAATTACGCCAATAGTTTTACGGGCGATATGGCGCGGGCGGAGGATATTGTGCAGGAGGCGTGGCTGCGCCTTCAGGATGCCGCACAGAAGCAGGGTTTTCGGTCTCCGCGGAGCTATCTGTACAGTATTGTCCGTAACCTCGCGCTTGATGGTCGTCGCCGGGAAAAGCGCGAGCGAATGGTTGTGGTGTCACAACCGCTGGATACGGTGGCAGAGATATCAGCTGACCGTCAGCCGTCTGTTGATCAGGTGCTTCTTCATCGGGATGAGATGGAACGTTTGTATGCCGCTCTGGCCGAATTGCCTGAACGGACACGCATCGCCTTTGAAATGCATCGCTTTGGGGAACGAAAACTGCGGGAAATTGCTGCGTTTCTTGATGTTTCCGTGGCCAAGGCTCATACGCTTGTTGTTGAGGCGCTGGAGCACTGCAAGGAGCGTCTGGATCAGCCATGATGTCACGCAGCACAGAATGGCACGCCTTTGCCGCACAGGAAGAGGCTGTCTTTGTGGAAATACCATGTCTTCGCTCGTCTGATAAACGAGGGAGCGCCGATGTGCGTAGCGGTCCGGCACGCGGAATGTTGTGGTGGGATCATGCGGCGGGCTGCGTTGAAGGATAGACATGGCGACATATTCTGAACAGGAGAGGCGACAAGCCTCCAAAGAAGCGTCGGCATGGTTTGTCCTTCTACAGGAAGACCCTGAAGATAGCGGGCAGCGCACCAGATTTGAGGCATGGCGTGCCTCATCGCCCCTGAACGCGCAAGCATGGGAGATCATGCAGCGCACGGTGGGCGTTATCGCCCGCATGCCGCCACAGAATACGGGAAACTGGCAAAGCGGCCGGCAACATGCTCGCTGGTGGTCCCGGCGGTTTGCCATGCAGGGTGTTACGGTGCTTGCGGCAGCGGCCTGCGTTGCACTTGTGGTTTTTCCCTATATGGCGGTGCGGCTTCAGGCAGATTGCATGACCGCAACGGCCGAAACACAAAACGTAACGTTGGCGGACGGAAGTACGGCCAGGCTGGCGCCACAAAGCGCCATAGCAATAGACTATTCCAATGGGCGGCGGCAGATCAGGCTGTTAACCGGAGAGGCATTTTTTGCCGTTAAACATGATCCTGTCCGTCCGTTTGTTGTGATGGCGGGGGCCGTGCGGACAACGGATATCGGGACCGTGTTTGATGTCCGGCGCAAAGGGGCGGATGTTATTGTGGCGGTGCGCGATGGGCGCGTTAAGGTTGAAGGAGGCGCCGCGCTGCACGGTGGTCAGGAACTTGGCGCGGGTGAGGTGCTTGATGTGCAGGAGAAAGGCGCTTATCGGAGCACGATAACACCAGATCATGTTGGCGCATGGGGAGAAGGCTGGCTGGTTGCGGATGAGGAACCCATGAGCGACGTTGTGGACCGTTTGCGTCCTTGGCTTGGGGCGCATGTGGTCATGGCCTCTCCTCACGCCGCACGGCATATTACCGGCGTTTATAATCTTGCCGCGCCTCAGGAGGCGTTGCGGGCCGTTGCCAAGGCGCAGGCCTCTGAAATTTATCGGTTTTCCTCCTGGTTCGAGGTGGTGCGCTAACCCTGAAAAAGGGGATGAGCGCGAAAAAAATCAATCTTGTGGAACTTTTTCTGGAAAAGCATTTCTCCCGAACGTCTCAGGAGCGGGAATGCGAATGCAAGCAGATCGCAATAACGCGGTGCCGAAACCTGTCTCCTTTGCTTCCCGGTTGATCATGTTGCGTGAAGGGATAAGCAGAGGTGTGGTCCGGGATTGAATACTTCCTGATAAAAGGAAGAAAGAAGAGGAGTTTTCTACTTTTTGTCAGTACAGCCATGGCTGCGTCTCTCCCTTCAGTCACATTGGCAACTTCAAACCCAACAGCGCAGACGCAGGATGCCGGTGCGCGGGTGTTTGATGTTCCCGCACAATCCTTGTCTGCAGCCTTGATGCGTTTCAGCCAGCAGGCTGGTGTGCAGGTTACTGCGGATTCAACCATTTTGCGGGGTGTGCAGACCTCAGGTGTGCATGGCCGTCTCACCGTGCAGCAGGCGCTGGCGCAACTGCTGGCTGGCACGGGGTTGAGCTATGTTCCCTCGGGCCGGGGCACCGTGATGCTGACCCGGGCTGCAAAAAACATCGTTCTGGGGCCGGTGCGGGTTCATGGTTCGTTTATGCGGGAATCAGCCATCGGGCCGGGCGTGGGGTATGTGGCGCAGACCTCTTTATCTGGTACAAAAACCGATACACCCATAATGGAAATTCCCAATTCCATTTATGTTGTCACCAAGCAGCAGATGCAGGATCAGCAGGTTCAGAACCTTGCCGAGGCGCTGCGCTACACCCCAGGTATTTATGCGGAAGGCATGGGGCAGCAGACAAACGGGGCGGCAGCCGGTTTTGGCCATGGCTCCTACATGCAGCGCGGGTTTTCCTCGGCACAGTTTATTGATGGTATGATCAGTAATTCTGAAGTTGCGCTGGACCCGTCCTTTATTGAACGTGTTGAGACAATCAACGGCCCGTCGTCCGTCATGTATGGGCAGTCTTCTCCCGGTGGCATTATCAATGAAACGTTAAAACGCCCTACCGATACGCCCTTGCGGGCTGTATCGGTAGGTTTTGGGAACTGGAACCGGTATCAGGCCACGTTTGATATCAGTGACAAGATTACAAAATCCGGCAATCTCAAATACCGGATAGCGGCCATTGGTGTCTCTCAGGATACGCAGACAGATTACGTTCGCTATCATCGGGTGGGCGTATCCCCCTCCCTGAAGTGGGATATTGATGAGAATACGGACCTCACCGTTATCGGGAATTACGTCTATACACCCGAAGATGGTGCTTATTCCTCTTACCTTCCGGCTGTGGGGACCATTTTTCCCGGCCGGTATGGACGCCTTTGCCGGCATCTTTTCATGGGTGAACCAGGTTGGAACAATCATAAGGAAACGGGCGCACTTTTTGAATATGTGTTTTCCCATCGCTTCAATTCCCATCTGACCTTTCAGCAGACGTTCCGATACGAGGAATCAAAAACAAATTTCAGCTACGTTTATACCAAATCCGGTGCGTTGGAGGATGATGGCGTCACCCAGCCGCGTGTTGCATTTGCGGTGCCAAACACTACCCGCACGGCATCACTGGACAGCCGCCTTCTGGGAAAATTCAATACGGGCAAGGTCAAGCATACCGCCATCGCCGGTGTTGATTTCTGGGATTACCATTCCACTGGTGATTATTACAGGTCTGATGCCAACAGCCTGAATGTATATGCGCCCCAGTATGGTCAATTCACGCCGTCCTTTGGGTATCCGGGCATGGGGCCAGCCAATGCAAATTCATGGTCCTGGTTCGGGCGAGACACGTATGATCAGGTAGGCGTCTATTTTCAGGATCAGATCAAATACAAACGGCTTACCGTTACGCTAGGTGGGCGGGAAGACTGGTATTCACAATATTCGTGGTCGCAATCCAACACGCCTGCCACGGGAGAAAGCACGACAACCAGATCGCCTTTTTCCACGCAGGCTTTTACCTGGCGTGCGGGGGCGACTTACGAATTTGATTTTGGGCTGGCTCCCTATTTCAGTTACGCTACCTCGTTCCAGCCGCAGACAGGCACGGACTCTCACGGGAGCGCATTCAAGCCCACCAAAGGCGCGCAGTATGAAGCCGGGTTGAAATACAAGCCCCACGGCTTTGATGCGCTGTTTACAGCATCTGCGTTCCATATTGATCAGACAAATGTTCTGACGCAGGACCCGGACAACGCAAATTTTTCAGTGCAGAGTGGGAAGGTGACTTCCAAAGGGGTTGAGGTTTCTGCGCAGGCAAACATAACAAAAAATCTGCGCCTGATTGCATCCTATACTTACGATGATGCACGCTACAGCAAGAGCACCAACACGGTTGTTCCTTACTATTATGATCCCACATCAAATTCGGCGGGGTATCATATGCGGCAGGGGGAAAAGACGCCTCTTCAGGGGAAATACGTCAATGCCCTGCCACGGAACATGACATCTCTTTTTGTGAATTACGCCCTGCCGGGCAAGATCTTGTCCGGGCTGGAACTCAATTTCGGCGTTCGCTATGTGGGGTGGACTTACGCGAATACCGCCAATTCCTTCAAGATTCCGGCTTTTATTCTCTTTGATACCGGCATGCGGTATGATTTTGGAAAAGCTGCGTCTTTTCTGAAAGGGCTTGAGGGGCAGTTGACACTCTCAAACCTTACCAACAAGTACTACATCACCTCCTGCGGCACCACGCAGTGTTATCTGGGGCAGGGGCGACGGGTGTATGGCAATCTGAGTTACCATTGGTAAGGCAGGGTATCACGGATTTGTCAGGCCCTGTTTTCAGATAAAATGGGGCAACACGTAAAAAAACGGGCCGCTTGTTCGTCCATGTAAGTAAGAGAGGTGGCTTGAACGCCCGTTGGGGCGTCGTGTGTGTCCTCTAGCATGTTTTCCAGAAGCCAGAGGGCGCATGATGATGGAACGGATAAGCCTTGATCCAGCGCGTTTTTGCGATTTACTCGCACACGCATGTCTGATCGGGGTCAGTACATGACCACGCGAACACTCCGCCGCTGGTTTGTGGTGCATAAATGGTCCAGCCTGGTGTGTACCCTTTTTCTGCTGATTGTGTGTGTCACAGGTTTGCCCATGCTGTTTTCAGAGCAGATATGGGACACGTTTGTGGGCGATGATGACCCACCCTATGAGGTTCTGCCTCCCGGCACACCCAACGCCAGTCTGGATACGCTTGTAGAAAAAGCGCGGGCCATGTTTCCGGGGCAGATTATCACCAATGTGTCTCCCATGGATGATGAACCTGCTGTTCTGCTTTCCATGGCGCCAAGCTGGCAGGTGCTTGAGGAAGACAAGAAGTATCCAGACCGTAATTCCAGCCACTGGATCAAGTTTGATGCGCGCACCGCCAAGGTGCTTGAACAGTCTCGCCCTGCCAACGCTCCCCCGGAACCCCGCACATGGACCGGTCTGATTATGGGAACGTGCACCCGCCTGCACATGAACCTGTTTGCCGGATTGCCCGGAGCATTGTTCATGGGGGCCATGGGCGGGGTGTTTGTGGTCTCATTGATATCCGGCACGGTCTTGTATGGGCGTTTCATGAAGCGGTTACCGTTTGGCGCTGTGCGGAGAGACCGTGCTTCCCGCCTGACGTGGCTGGATCTGCATAATCTGTTGGGGGTTGCCACGCTGGTGTGGGCACTGGTGGTTGGCTTTACCGGGCTGGTGAATGAATTGCAGAGGCCACTTTTTGGCCTGTGGCGCGTGACGGATGTGCGGCAGATTTTAAAGCCTTATGCCCATCTGCCTGTACCGCCGCAGGATCATCTTGCGTCCGTGCAGGCTGCGTTTGAAACGGCCAGAAAGGCGGCTCCGGGCAACGAGGTGACAGGCCTTTCCTTTCCCGGTGCGTCTTTTGGCAGCCCGGTGCATTACGTGTTGTGGACCAGAGGTGCTACGCCCTTGCGCGCCCGCCTGTTTACCCCGGTTCTGGTGGATGCCCGTACCGGCGCTTTGACGGGTGCGTATCCGATGCCGTGGTATCTGCGGTTTCTTGAAGTGTCGCGTCCGCTTCACTTTGGAGATTACGGGGGCATGCCGCTTCGTATTCTCTGGGCGTTGCTCGATTGTGTTGTGATTGGCGTGCTTGTAAGCGGCGTGGTGCTGTGGGCAGGCAAGAGAAAGATAGCAACAGACGCACGCCTGCGCGCGCTGGGGTATGCGCTTGATGAAGGCGAGGTCTCGCCCGTTTCGGCTTTGGCGAAGGGGGCATCATGAAGATCACCCCGCCGCCGGAGGGCGCTTTTTCCGCTGTGTCTGATGCGCGTGGCCGCCTGCAGATTGCTGTGTGGCGGTGGCCCATTGCGCTGGGCGCACTCACGGTGTTTGGCCTGTTCTCCGCCCTGCTGGGGCAGGAGGGGTTCTGGCTGGTGCTTTCATGGATCAGCCTTTCCATTCCCTTTATCGTGACGGTGGTCTGCCTCCTGCAAGCGTGGTGCGTCCCATCAGTCAAAGGAGGTCGCTCATGACCGATATTTCGTTTTCTCCGTGGGAAATGTTTATGAATGCCGGGCCTGTTGTCCGGTGTGTGATGGTTCTTCTGGCGCTGGCATCCCTGCTGACGTGGACGGTCTTTTTTGCCAAATCGGTTGAACTGGTGCGTGTGCGGCTGAAGCTGGGCCGGGCGGAGCGGGCGCTGGAGGAAGCGGGCACGCTGGATCTGGGAGAAGAGCATACGCGGGGCGCCGGAATTGCCCATGCGCTGGTGATGGCCGCGGAAACGGAGCGCGAACGCTCACAGGATATTCCCGATGACCGCGAGGGTTTGAAGGAGCGGATCGTGCTGCATCTTGAGCGTCTGGAAGCGGCTGAAGGCCGCCGCCTGATGCGTGGCACGGGACTGCTGGCCACCATTGGCGCAACATCACCTTTTATTGGCCTGTTTGGCACGGTGTGGGGGATCATGACCTCCTTTACCGGCATTGCCGCCAGCAAGGCGACCAGCCTTGCGGTGGTGGCGCCCGGCATTGCCGAAGCGCTTCTGGCCACGGCTCTGGGGTTGGTGGCGGCCATTCCGGCGGTGATCATCTACAACCATCTTGCACGCCAGTCCGCAGCGTGCCGGGCGCAGGTGGCGGATCTGACCTCGCTGGTCATGCGGCTGGTCTCGCGCGATCTGGGGCGGATGCAGGCGCAGCTGGAAAGCGGGCAGGTGGTGCGCTTGGGTGTCAGCCGCATGGCCGGGGAGTGACGGGGCATGATCCGCATCCGTCACACTGATGAAAACCCGCATGAGGCCAGTGAGATCAATGTCACGCCGTTCATTGATGTGATGCTGGTTCTGCTGGTGATCTTCATGGTCACGGCTCCGCTGACCACGGTGAACGTGCCGGTTGATCTGCCGTCCTCCACCGAAAAGCCCACACCCCGGCCGGATGATCCCGTGTTTCTGACCGTCAAGGCCGATCACGGTCTGGCGTTAGGCGAGGACGATATCGGTGCGGACGCGCTTGCAGGTGCGCTGGAGACAGCGACGAAAGGCAACAAGGACGAACGGATCTTCCTGCGGGCCGACAAGACGGTGGATTACGGCACACTGATGGGCGTGATGGACAAGCTGCGCTCTGCCGGATACCTCAAGGTGGCGCTGGTCAATCTGCAGGGGCAGGAAGAAGGGGCCGCACCGGCTACTCCGTCCAACGCGCCCACCCCGGCAGGGGAGACGCCATGACCACGGCGATTGTCGAACAGGCTGAAAAACCCGTGCACCTGTCACAGTCTTTTGCCGAGTGGCAGAAGGCTCATACCCGCCATATCCGCCGGGAGGAAGCGCTTCGCTGGGGGATATCCTTTCTGGGGGTGCTGATGGTGACAGGCGGGGCGGTGGCATGGGTCATGCGGCTGCCTCCGGTTGTGGTGCCCGTGCCGGAACCTCCACCTGCGGCCATTGCCCTTGATATGGCGCCGGAGCCAGTGTCCACACCGTCTCCTCCAACGGATGTGCCGCCCGGCCCGCAGCAGACCCTCTCGGAACCAGACCCGGCACCGGAGGAGCCGCCCAAGATATCGGCCCCGCCATCACCCGCAGCCAATCCGCCAGTGCCGGTGCCCAAACCTGAAAAGCTGCGCAAAATTGTGAAGAAACACAAACCCGCGCCGCATCTGAAACAGCCGGTGCCAGATAAAACGCCACCAGCAGAGCAGACAACCGCGCCACCTTCTACCGAGGCTCCGCCTGCACCGGCTCAGGCTGCGCCCGCACCGGGGGCTTCCTCGTCTCATGCGTCTCAAAGCCCGGCAACGTGGCAGGGGGCATTGCTGGCCCGTCTGGAAAAATACAAGCGGTATCCGGCAGAAGCGATGGCTGACCACCAGGAGGGTGTGCCAATGCTGCATTTCTCCATGGACCGTAAAGGCCATGTGTTGTCCGCCAATATTGAAGGTAGTTCCGGCCATGCCTTGCTGGATCAGGAAGCGCTGGCATTGGTGCGCCGTGCCGAGCCTCTTCCGGTTCCGCCCGATAGCGTTGAAGGAGATCCCGTTACGCTGACTGTGCCTATTGAATTCTATATCGAACACGGACGCGACTGAGAGACTGTTTGAAAAGTCAGAAGGCGAGAACAGGGAAGAGCTTTTTTTGAAGCTGAATATGCAGATGTGAGGTGTTCGATGCAGAGCCACAGGGCCGACCATCCATCGCAGTCAGCCACAATAAAGTCTCACCAGATCGCCCCTACTGATTTTTCAAGCTGCTTCCCCAGCCCCTTCCAGCAACAGAAAGCTATTTGTCATGACCTCTTTCCCTGAACGCCGCCGTTCTCCTCCCGCTCTTGCCTGTCTGCGCCCGGAATATCGTGCTGACAGCCAGCTTCTCAACCGTCTGCTGGCGCGGTGTGAACGGGCAAAGATTACGCTGACAGGATTGAGGCTTATCATGTTGCACGGTCTGCTACGGGCGGGTGAGAACGTAACGGCGGTTGCGTTATGGAAAGTGCTGATGGAGATAGTGGATGGCCCAACCCCGAGTGCGGGTTCCATTCAGCGCAATCTGAATATTTTTGTTGATCGGGGTATTTTGACGCGCACCGTCGGGGCAGATCGTATCTGGCGTTACCGGATTGCCCAAGGCATGGAACCGGACGGCCCGACCGTATTATTTATTGACGCCGGAACTGGCCGTATGCGCCCCTGTGATCTGCCCGAAGTGACGTCCTTCCTGCATCGGTTGGCGGAGCGCCGTGGGTTGGATATTCGCAGTGCGGCCATCACGTTGCAGATGGATACGTCACAGCCACTGTCCTGATTCCTGAATTTTTTTGTGTGAGCGGGTGAAAAATATGCGCGGTTGTTCGTCTCTATAAATGAAGCCCGTATGATAGGGCTCGGGCTGCTTGCCGCGTGACGTTGAGACTTTTTTGTGCAGCGGCCTATCGTGATCATGCAGCTTCTGGCAGCGGCGGTGTCTTCCGGGGTTCTGACGCTGCCTTATCTACCTGTTTCAGATTTGCCCGCTGTATCCCTGACCATTCTTTCCGCTGGCATAACGGCCGTGATCGCGCTTGATCTGTTCGGACTGCCTTTTTCAGGCATGGCGGCTGTGGCTATGCTGCTGACAGGTATTTCCCGCCAGTGCGAAGACGTCTTCGCAATGCTGTGCGTAGGCAAAGCAGATGTGTGTTTGATCGGTGCTTATAGGGGAGAACGGGAGTGCCTGCCCGGTCTTGCATATGGGTGGGGCACGTAAGATGAGTGCCCCACAGCCCACAGCCCACAGCCCACAGCCCACAGCCCACAGCCCACAGCCCACAGCCACCTGAAGGGGGTGGCTGCGGTCTGTCAGAGGTGTTTGTTAGTCGATTGCGACAGTTGCTTCGCTTGTCAGCACACGGAAGACAAAGCTTTCCTGCAGGTAAAGCTCCACCGTTTCAGCCGTGTGGCTCAAATAGCCAATGGAAAAATCCTGCCCAATATCCAGCACCAGATCGCCACCACGGGTGGAGACAACAAATGCACCTTCAATGGCGGGGGCCCAGATGATCTTGCCGTCAATCAGGCTCTCAAGATGTTTGCGGATGGGGTATCCTTCATCATCGCCGCCGTTGACGGCCTGAAATGCCGAGGCTCCCAGCACAATGGAGTAAGGGCCATTGACGCCCGCCAGACGTAATTCATTGAGCGCGGCAGAAATAACGGCAGGATAATCCTTGACCGATGCGGGAAGTTTGAGATGCGTGTTTGACGTGCCCTGACGGATGCCCGTCATGCCTGCTGCGGCATATCCGTCAAAAATGGCGCGATCTTCTGCAAAGGCAATTTTCTTTGCAGCGTCCTTGACCGGCTGCCAGTCTGAATCAAGGGAGCCGCGTTCCACGGCATCAATTTCATCGCGTGATACGGTAAAGGGAACACGCAGTTCCACCAGCGGCAGAACATCCCGCAGAACGCTCCGCACACCTTCGCCCAGTGTTTCAATCTGTTTGGCGCGGCCTGTGCCCACACCGGCAAAAGCGGTGCCTTTGGGGTCTGATGTGTCCACAACCCGGCGGCCAGCCAGATGGCGGCGGATGGTGCGGGCGGCTTCATCTTCAATCTCGGCCCAGGCGGCGGAGGAAATGGGAGCCAGATGTCTGTGCAGATTGTTCATGTCAGAACTCCTTATTTGAGTGACCCGATTCCAAGAGAGCCGCTCGGCAGATCAGGGGTAGGCGAAGGGGCTGGCGTGGGGGCAGGTGCTGGCTGATCGGCTGTTTCCAGATCAGGCGCGCCGTCCAGAAAATCACTTGTGGGAATAAAGAACAGCGTTCCCGTAACGGCGGTGCTGACATCCAGAAGTCTGTCGTAATTTCCAGGAGGTTTGCCCACAAACATGTTTTGCAGCATCTGTTCCGTGCGGGAAGGGGAGCACGCATAGCCGATAAAATAGGTGCCAAACTCTCCTTTACCCACTTCACCAAACGGCATGTTGTCGCGCACGATCTGAAGCTGTTGCCCGTTTTCTTCAATATTGGTCAGCACATTATGGGCATAGCTTGGTTTATCGGCCTCTGGCAGTTCAATATCCGATAGTTTCTTGCGGCCAATAATATGTTCCTGCACTTCAGTTGGGATGGCATCCCATTTTTTCAGGTTATGCAGGTATTTCTGAATAATGACATAGCTTCCGCCAGCAAAAGCCGGGTCTTCCTCACCAATGAGGGTCGCATCAAGGGCGGGCTGGCCGGTGGGGTTTTCCGTGCCATCGACAAAGCCGAGCAGATCACGTTCATCAAAATATTTGAAACCGTGAACTTCATCCACAACGGAGGCGACGCCTTCCAGCCGGGACACGATAGCCGTGCCCAGTTCAAAACACAGATCCATGCGGGTGGCGCGGATATGGAACAGCAGGTCTCCCGGTGTGGAGGGGGCGTGATGCACGCCATTGATTTCCCGAAAGGGATGCAATTCACGCGGGCGTGGTGTGCCAAAAAGGTGATCCCACGCGTTGGACCCAATGCCGGTAATGCAGCTTAACCTGCCGTCAGGCACCCGGAATCCCACACCGCGAACAAGGGAGGACAGGTCACCCATAAGGGCCTTGATCTGCGTTATGGCCGCGGCATCCGGGGTATTACTGTTCAGGGTTACCACCAGGAAAAGGGCGGCCTGGGTCAGTTTTGTGTCAATGGGTTGAGGTGTGGCCAACGGTCTGAAGCTCCTCGCGCAACAACGCGATCGTGTAACGATATCAGAGCCATAGCATAGGCATGCAGCGCAGCGTGGCAAGATACAAGAATGCGACAGATAAGCAGAATGATCACAAACGGGTCACCATTATAACTGCTGTTTATTATTATATAAGGAAAAGGTCTTGGACGGCAGAGCTCTTGCTGATCTAGTACAGGGCAAGAGCATTGTGGCTCGTTGCGGAACAGGATGGTTCCCTGCGGCGTTTATGGCAGGAAGCAGCCCCTTTCTTTCAGGGTTTGTGGAGGCTGTTTTCTGGTGGAGCAGCCACATGCATATGTTTGGATGAGACCCAATGCAGCCTGCCCATGACCTTGCGCTTCTTCTGGCGCGCTTTCAGTTTGCCTTTACAGTAGGCGTTCATATTATTTTCCCCGCTTTCTCCATTGGATTGGCGGCCTATCTGGCTGTGCTGGAGGGACTGTGGCTCAAGACCGGAAGACCAGTTTTTCTCGATCTTTACCGGTATTGGATCAAGGTTTTTTCCATTGTCTTTGGTATGGGCGTGGTCTCCGGCCTGGTCATGTCCTATGAATTTGGCACCAACTGGTCTGTCTTTTCTCAAAAGGCCGGGCCAATTACCGGGGTGCTGTTATCCTATGAAGTCATGACCGCCTTTTTTCTTGAGGCGGGTTTTCTGGGCGTCATGCTGTTCGGCATGAACAAGGTGGGACGGGGGCTGCATTTTGCCGCCACGTGCTGCGTTTCCATTGGCACCCTGATTTCCATGACATGGATACTTTCCTCCAATTCCTGGATGCAGACGCCGCGCGGCTACAGCATTGATCCCACAACCGGGCGCTTCATGCCGGCGGACTGGCTGGCCATTATCTTCAACCCCTCTTTCCCGTTCCGGCTGGTGCATATGGGGCTGGCGGCGTTTCTCTCCGTGGCGTTCATTGTTGGGGCAACCGGGGCGTGGCACATGCTCAAGGCCCGGCGTGAAGGGCGAATTGCCAGCGAGCCTGTGCGGGTGATGTTCTCTATGGCCATGTGGATGGCCGCCATTGTGGCACCTATCCAGATCATGGCCGGGGATGCCCATGGCCTGAACACGTTGAAATACCAGCCCGCAAAAATTGCAGCGATGGAAGGTGACTGGACATCAGAAGGGCGTGCGCCGGAACTGCTGTTTGGTATTCCCAACATGAAGGAAGAGCGGACGGATTATGCCGTCAAGGTGCCGCTGCTGGGCTCACTCATTCTTACCCATAGTCTGGAAGGCAAGGTGCCGGGGCTGAAGGATTTCCCCCGTGATCAACGGCCGCCATCGCCTGTTATTTTCTTCTCCTTCCGCATCATGGTGGCGTTGGGCATGCTTATGGCGCTTGTGGGGTTCTGGTCCCTCTGGTTACGGCGCAACAGCACCCTGTTTACAAATACACTCTTCCATCGTGTTGCCCTGTGCATGGCTCCCGCTGGTTTTCTGGCGCTGCTGTGCGGCTGGATCACTACCGAAGTCGGCCGTCAGCCCTGGACTGTTTACGGCCTGCTGCGCACGTCAGACAGCGTTTCTCCCATTGCTCTGTCCAGCATGGCTGTGACCATGACGGCCTTTGTGGTGGTGTATGTGCTGGTGTTTGGCTCTGGCATGGGCATTCTGGTGCGCCTGCTGGGGCGTGCGCCGCAGGAAGGCGAACATGACACTCCTCCCTCTCACGCATCCGATATTCTGGCAGCCCGCATGCATCCGGATGTGATTGACCCGTCTGCTGGCAAAGGAGCCTGATCCATGATGGACTTTGCATACTGGCTCCCCATTGTCTGGGCTGTCATTCTGATTGCAGCCATAAGTATTTACGTCATTCTTGATGGTTTTGATCTGGGTATCGGCATGCTCTTTGCGCTGGAGCGTGATCCCGGCCGCCGGGATGTGATGGTGAACACCATTGCCCCCGTATGGGACGGGAACGAGACATGGATGGTTCTGGGCGGTGCCGTGCTGTATGGGGTTTTTCCCGGTGCGTATGCCACTCTGCTGCCCGCCTTTTACCTGCCCATCGTGCTGATGCTGTTGGCTTTGATCTTCCGGGGCGTGGCGTTTGAATTTCGTGTCATGACGCGCGGCACCCCGCGCGAGCGGCTCTGGACCACTGGTTTCATGGTCGGCTCTGGCCTGGCCGCTTTCTGTCAGGGGGCCATTCTGGCCGGTGTGGTTCAGGGTGTTACCGTTACGGATGGCGCTTTTGCCGGTGGGCCACTGGACTGGCTGACGCCGTTCAGCATTCTGTGTGGCTTATCCGTGATGTGCGGCTACGCCCTGCTGGGCGCAACATGGCTGATATGGCGTACAACCGGCGTGCTGGAGGCATCGTGCCGCAGGTGGGCGGCGCGTCTGGCTGTGGGGCTCTTCCTTTGCATTGTTGCTGTCAGTATCTGGACCCCGCTGCTGCATGCGCCTTATCTGCGCCGTTGGACGGCATGGCCCAATATGCTGTTTGTTGCGCCTGTGCCTGTTCTGGTCGCGCTGCTTGGTGGCCTGATGGTCATGGGCCTGCGGCGGGACCATTCCAAGGGGCCGTTTCTGTGCGCGCTGGGCTGGTTCTTTCTGTGCCTCTCCGGGCTTGGCATTACCATCTGGCCCTATGCCGTGCCGCCGGGGCTGACGTTATGGGATGTGTCCTCTCCGCCCTCAAGCCAGTTTTTCCAGCTTGTTGGCACGGCTATCCTGCTGCCCATCATCCTGACCTACACAATCTACTCTTATCGCGTGTTTCGCGGAAAGGTGACGGAAACAGATGGCTATCACTGATATTGTTCAGGGCAATGGGGATGGCGCACCCAAACGGACCGGCGCGCGGGTTGGCTGGTTTGTGGTCATCTGGTCGCTCAGCACGGCGGCGTTCATTGCCGCTGCATCTCTCCTCCATTTGTTGATTCCCAAGTAGGGCGGCAACGCTTTTGCCACTCTTTCCTCCACCGCTCACTCAGGACAGGGTTCGATGCTTTTTGAGTTTGAACGTGATTTTGCCGGGTCATTGCGTTGCATTCCAATGATTGCACGACAGAAGCTGGATATTGTCTGCATCAAGCTGAGCCTGCGGCAATGGAGCCAGTTCTCGCGTGAGGAACGGGCGGAGCTTGCTGATCTTCCCTGCACAACGTTGCAGCAACAAACCGTTTATCGGGATCGCGTTGTGCACCTGATTGAGGTTCGCTGTGATGAACCGCTCCGTCCGCTGGCTGCGCCATGCCTGGAAGACTGGCAGGAGCCTGACCGGATGCCGGAGGCCGTTATACGGCAGGCTCAGGCTGATGGGGTACCCCCACCGACACCCGACCAATGGGCGGCTTTGTTGCCGCTCCAGCGTTTTGCGCTGATCAAACTTGCACGCTCCAAGCACGAAAACGAAAATTTTGTTCCTGCCATGAAGGAGTTTGGTGTTCTGGTGTGTGACCCGCGGGTGGCGGCCTGAGGCAGCCTTTCCTGAAAAATACCATCCAGATTTTGCAGAATTCCTGTATCCGGCAGCCCGGTAAAGACCAAAGAGGGTGATCTTATGAGCAAAGAAAAACAGTCTGAATTCAAACCGTATCATCATCCTGCCGGGGGCTGGGGAGCAGCTGGCGCCACGGCAAAGGTGCTGATGGAGCAGAGTGTTCTTGTCAAGGGATCACGCGGGCTTCTGGCCATGAACCAGCCGGGCGGCTTCAAATGCCCAAGCTGTGCGTTTCCTGACCCGGACCACCGTAAAACGCTGGAGTTTTGTGAAAACGGCGCCAAGGCACTTGCGCATGAAGCCACAAAGGCGCGTGTAACGCGGGAGTTTTTCGAGAAATATACCGTTACCGAGCTTATGCAGAAAAGTGACTACTGGCTTGAAATGCAGGGGCGGCTGACCGAACCCATGCAATATGATGCCACAACGGACAAATATGTGCCGATCGCGTGGGATGATGCCTTTGCCATGATTGGCCGCCATTTGCAGGCGCTTGAAAGCCCGCATCAGGCTGAATTCTATACATCTGGCCGCACGGCAAACGAGACGGCTTTCCTGTATTCCATTTTCATTCGTGAATTTGGCACCAACAATTTTCCCGACTGCTCAAACATGTGTCACGAGCCGACAAGCCGTGGGTTGCCGCCTTCCATAGGCATTGGCAAAGGCACCATTGTGATGGCGGATTTCGAGCATGCCGAGGCCATTTTTGTGGTGGGGCAGAACACTGGCACCAACTCACCGCGCATGATGACCAATCTGGTGGAAGCCCGTAAACGGGGCGTGCCCATTATTCTGATCAACCCCATGCCCGAACGGGCACTGATCCGCTTTACGGAGCCGCAGGATGTGCTGCAGATGAGCACATTTGGCTCGACCCCCATTTCCAGCGAATTCGTGCATGTACGAATTGGCGGAGACCTCGCCATTTTCAAAGGCATGATGAAAGTGCTGTTTGAAGCCGAAGCCCGTGGGGAAGACGTACTGGACACAGCCTTCATTCAGGAACACACCGCAGGGATTGATGCGCTGCGGGATGATGTGATGGGATGTTCCTGGGCGGATATCACCCGTATTTCCGGTGTTTCAGAAGAACAGATTCGTAAAATTGGTGAAATTTACAAAAACTCCAAAGCCACCATCATCTGCTATGGTATGGGGCTGACGCAGCATCAGGAAGGCTCTCGCCTGTTGCAGCAGGTGGCCAACATTCTGCTTCTGCGTGGGAATTTTGGCAAACCCGGTGCGGGTATTGCGCCTATTCGCGGCCATTCTAACGTGCAGGGGGATCGCACGGTCGGGATAGATGAAAAACCGACCCAGCTTTATCTGGATCGCGTGCGGGATGCGTTTGGGTTTGAGCCCCCGCGTGAGCACGGCCACCATGTGGTAGAGGCCCTTGAAGCCATGGAAGCCGGTACGGCCAAAGTCTTTATTGGTCTGGGTGGCAATTTTATTCACGCCGTGCCGGATACGCCCCGGTCCTACGCAGCCATGAGTAAGCTGAATCTGACGGTTGGCATTGCCACAAAGCTGAACAGGGGGCATCTGGTGCATGGCAAGGACGCGCTGATCCTGCCTGTTGTTGCTCGTTCTGAAATTATCCGGACTGAAGCAGGCGAACAATTTATCACCATTGAAGATGCCATGGCGAATGTCACGGCGTCTCGCGGTGTGTTTGAACCCGTGAGCGAACACGTTCTGCCCGAGACGGAAATTGTCTGCCGTATGGCCATGGCCGCGCTGCCGCATTCCAGAACGCCATGGGCGCAGTATATGGTGGATTACACCCCGATACGGGACAAGATTGCTGAAGTCTATCCTGAAATCTATGCTGATTTTTCAGAGAAGATCAAAAACCCCCATGGCTTCCATCTGGATATTCCACCACGGCGGCGCGTGTGGAAAACGCCTAATGGCAAAGCTAATTTTCTGGTTCTGCCTGGTCTGGAAGTTGATGTGCCAGTTAATGATACGGCCATGCTGCGGCTGGCAACCATCCGCTCGCATGATCAGTACAATACGACCATCTACAGTAATAATGACCGGTATCGGGGGGTGTACAACACCCGGCTTGTCATCTTCATGAACAAGGAGGACATGGCAGAGCGCGGGCTGGAAAATGGTGCCGTTATCGGTCTGGAAACCTATAGCGAGGATGGCGTAAGGCGGTATGTGGATGGGTTGAGCGTTATTGCCTATCCCATGCCGCGCGGCTCCATTGCCGGGTATTATCCTGAACTCAATCCGCTTCTGCCACTCGATTATTTTGATGAAATCAGCGGCACGCCGGCAGCGAAGTCCATTCCTGTCAAGGTGGTGGAAAGTGTGGCCTCTGCGCCACCCCTCAAAATTGCTGGATAAGGCGCACAGGGTGATCATGACTGGCGAGGAGGAGGCCGTGCAGAGCGTTGCGTCCTGCCGGGACAGACGTGGTCGCCCACTGAGGGATTTGCGGATATCGGTTATGGATCGGTGTAATTTCCGCTGCTCCTACTGCATGCCGGAGAGCACCTATCATGAAGGGTTCCGCTTTCTTCCCCCGGCAGAACGGCTGGATTTTGACGAGATAGAATGCGTGGTGCGGGTTGCGGCCAGTCTGGGCGTGACAAAAATACGCCTGACGGGCGGTGAGCCCCTGTTACGGCCCGAACTGCCTGACCTTGTAAGCCGTCTGGTGCGTGTGCCGGGTATTGAAGATATTGCCCTGACAACCAATGGCGTTCTGTTGCCCCGGTGCGCGCAGGCGCTTTGGCAGGCGGGCCTGCGCCGTATCAGTGTCAGTCTGGATAGTCTTGATCCTGCGGTGTTTGCCCGGATGAGTGGCGGCAGGGGCGCGCCGCAAGCTGTGCTGAAAGGGATTGAAGCTGCGCAACAGGCAGGGTTTGAAGGCGCCATAAAGATCAATACCGTTGTGCAGCGCGGCGTGAATGATGCAGGGGTGCCCGATCTTTTAAGCTATTTTCGGAATACGGGCTGTGTGGTGCGGCTTATTGAATACATGGATGTTGGCAACCGCAACGGATGGGAGAAAAAAGACGTTGTCCCATCAGAGGACATGCTGAGGCGGATTAATGCCCTCTGGCCGCTGGTTCCTCTTTCTCCGCATTATCAGGGCGAAGTGGCGCGGCGTTATGGCTATCTAGATGGGGCAGGGGAGATCGGGTTTATTTCCTCTGTCAGCGCGCCATTCTGCGGGGCATGTTCACGGGCACGTCTTTCTTCAGATGGAAAGCTTTATACCTGTCTTTTTGCAACGCAGGGTAAGGATCTGCGTGCGCTGTTACGGGGCCAGCAACAGGCGGAACGGGATGCATCGCTTCGTGCGGTGCTATCGGGCATATGGGGCAACCGAACAGATCGCTACAGTGAGGAACGTGCTGTACGTTCTACCCACAGCGCCGCAACACTGGATGCAAAAGCGGACAAGATCGAGATGCACTATATTGGTGGCTAACAGGAGCAGGCCCGTTGCCTTTTTGTAACTGCGGCGCAGAGAGCCTGTGTTGGCGTTGCCATTTTGTAAGGCATCCCTTGGACGGGTTCACGCGTTGATGGCGTGGACTTTTTGGTCTGCCCTTTCTGGCGGCGGGAGGAGGGCGCTCTTTTTATAACAGACAACCGTTTTTCTTGTCCGGTTCCTTATGGCACGGCGTGAGAGGCGCGGACGGTATCATCATATGACATGCTGATCGTCAATTAGGGGACGATAAGACGTGTTTTCCGGAGTAAATATGATTCTGAAGCAGCTTTATTATCTTCGGGAGATCGACAGGTTCAAAAGTTTTTCAAAAGCAGCCGTGGCCTGTAATGTTTCGCAACCAGCGCTTTCCCGCGCGGTGCGGATACTGGAAGAAGAACTTGGCGTTGTTATTATTGACCGCAAGAAAAAGGTCTTTGGTTTTACGGAAGAAGGCATCCGTATTCTGAAATGGGCGCATGATATTCTGCATAGTGTGACGGAAATGCGGAATGAGGTGTCTTTGACCAGGCAGGATCTGGCAGGTGCGCTGAAAATAGGGGTTATCCCTACGGCTGTGCACATTGTTCCGGTTCTTATTGAAGCGATACAGGAAAAAATTGGTGATTTTTCCTGCGATGTTTCTGTTCTGGTCAATGCGGATATTATTGAAAGGCTGACCAAACAGCAGCTTGATATCGGCATCATGTATTATGAGGAATGCCCGCAGGCACAGGCTTTTGTTGTCCGCTCATTATATCAGGAGGAGCAGGTGCTGGCGGGAACGGCGGCTTATGCCTTTCCTGAAGAGCGTGACATCAGTTGGGAGGATGCTGCACAGTTTCCGTTAGCGCTTCTTAGCAAGGCCATGCGGTGCAGGCAGTTGGTGGATACGGGCTTTCAGGCGGCGGGCGTCAAACCTATTGTCCGGCTTGAAACCATGTCTCTGGAGTTGATCCATGCTGAAATAATGAGCGGCAGATTAGCCACCATCCTGCCTATTTCGTCCTTTCCGCTCAGGGTGCCTCCTGTCGGCAGGTTGCAAATGCGCAGGTTGGTCGGGTTTTCCGCAGGATCAATTGGTCTGGTCAGACTAAGCGAGCGCCCACCTTCAGACTTCTTTGATGAGGCATGGAAGGTGGCGCAGGCAATAGATTACAGGCAGCAGTTTGATAATCTCTGCTGTCCGCAGTCTGCCTGATACAGGCTGCCCCAAGACTTTCTGAATGGGAAGGAGGGAGAGCAGTAAGGACACTCCCTCTGGCGTTCTGCCGCATGGAAGGCGCTGGAAAGGGGCGGGCTGGTCAGGCTTTTTGTGGCCTGAAGAAGAGGCTGCGATGGCCCGGTGATGTTACGCTGGGCCATCAAATCAACCATTTTGGGCAGCAGTTTTTCAAATTGGAAAACTCTTTCTCCCTCTCTCTTGGCCTGCAAATCGGTGTGTTGAGGAAAAGGGAGAAGAATAGTCTTGTGAAAAGACCCACTCGTTAAAGCGGGTCTTTTCAGATTTAGGTCTTATTTGGAGGTAGCCGCACTCTTGCCGCCCTGAGTGGCGGGAATGGCCGTTTCCACAAAATCCTGAGAGACAAAGATAAGGCTGTTGAGCGTCTGGTCCAGCGCATCCAGTGCTTCTTTGGGCTGGCGGCCTTCCGTGAAAACAGTGGCGCGGTTCAGGGCGCCTTGTGTTTGTGCCAGCGGGGCCAGTGCGACAATGAAATCCACATCCTCACCCACAACCTGCATGCTCTGCGCGGCCTGCTGCGTGTCACCAGACTGCAACTGCTTGTTGGCTGTGGCTACGGCTGCTTTTTTCTCAGGTGCCAGTGTTTCGCTCGCAATAAATTCGCCGCCGACCGGAATCCAGTCTGTCGGGGTGGTGGAAGGCACGTGGCCTGTTGCGGGAGCATGCTGGGGAGCAGGCTGCAAGGAGGCTTCTGCGGCCTGGAATTTGGTGCTGGCTTTGCCTGCGGCGGTCAGGCGCTTGCTGGCGTCATACAGCGCCGGGATGGCGGCATCTGTATTCCCTGCGGCCAGAAGATCACGCGCTTTCAAGATATCACCAAAGGCTTTCTGCCCATCCATGGACAGATGGCGGAAGGCGCGCCCAGCCTTGTACTGTTCCCAATGCGTGTGCAGGGAGGTGGCGTGGCTGGCAACAGGTGTCAGGGCAAGGCTGGCGGCAACGGCCATAAGGGGAATAAAACGCATCTCTATACTCATCTCATCTATAAAACGGAGTAGCGTTACGGCTTTTCAGGCATACGCAATCCCGGAACAAAAATAAAAAGTCTCGTTACGACAGTGCAAAATAGGCACTGTGCTGAACCAAAGCGAAAGGCAGCAACGCTGCGCTATGTCTAACCTGTTCCGCTGGGGTAAGGAAGATTGCCCGTCCATGATGATGGAAGCGGGCATGACATGGCAGCCTTGCTTTCTTGAGGTATTCTTTCCTTAACGGGAAAGGCGGGCAATTTCTTCCGAGATTTCCCGTTCGCGTTTACGCAGAGCCGCTACATGCCTCGGTTCCGTCTTTTCTGATTCAGCAATTTTACGTTGCAGATCTTCCAGTTCTTTCTGGAGAGAAGAAAGAGCGGGCGGGGTATGGGAAGGATGGCTCATTTGCGACCTGCCAGAACTTTTGTTGCCAGTGCCTGAAGTTCAGGTGCCGTAACACCTTCCGGATTATGCTGTGCCTTCTTGGCGATTTCGCGTTCCAGTTCAGATGCGTGTTCGCCGCCTTTCAGCACAAACCCCGCCAGTTCAAGCACTTCTGCCTTGGTGGCCAGTTTGGGCTGCGCAAGCGCGCGTTCTGCCAAATGGTGAAGGGAACTTGTTTCGTGTGGTGCTCTATCGTGCGGCATGGTGATCTTACTTTCTTCCTGTAAGGCCCTGTGCAGGACCAACTCTTTTTTAAAGATGGGATCATGCCGGGGAGAATGACAGCCGGAGGGAGAGCATGGCAGTTATTCACAAAAAAACTGCGCCCCCACACAAAAGCTTCGGCTGGAGTGTGAAGCATGCGGGAAATGACACGCCATCCGCCGCACGTATGTGGGGGAAAGTCTTCCTTATCGGAAAGGCGTGCCCTGAGTGGCAGGGGGTGTAAGGGGAGCCTGTTGCGGTGTGGAGGGTTTAGGCCCGGTTACCGCAGGAGATGTGGCCGGGGTAGCCGGTGTCAGCTTGTCTGGAGCCGTTGCCTGAAAAGGGGGAACAGGCTGCCCCGGATAGTAATAGGGGCCGCGGTAGTTCTGGTTCAACTGGGCATTATTCAGCCGGTCAACCAGTTCATCCCCCGTGCCGTCTGAATAGCGGTTTGGCGGAGTGGCTGTCTGTGTGGTGGTGGGCGTGGCGGGCTTGGGTGTCGGTGCCGTAGAAGGAGATGCGGAGCCAGACTGCGCAAAAGGCGTGTGGGGCAGGCGTGTTGTCCTGCCTGCGGCCCAAACAGAAGCAGGGAACCCAACCGCCAGCAGGCTTGCCATAAAACAGGCATGGAATGCTTTGTTTTTCATGACCAAGTTATCCTTGCAGGACGCAGCAGAGAAGACAGGTATGTGCCTTTTGGCACTGTGTCTGAAACGCCTGAAAACGGCATCGGATGCAAGGGGGCTGAAAACAGAACGCCCCGTTTCCGGGGCGTTCGCTGACAAACTGGGTAAAGGGCTCAGGCGGCGGAGAAACGGGCCGCTATGTCTGCAATCCGCTTGCCATAGTGAACCGCTGTGTCCAGATCACCTTGCGGAATTTCATCCACGCTGGCGTCTGCCGGGCTCTGTACCAGCAGGCCAATGGAGCCACCCAGATTGTTGAGGTCCGTGCGCTTTGCTTCCTTGGTGTTGCTGGGCAGCAGACCAAGGCTGACCCAGATGCCGCCATGCTGTGCGGCCAGCGTGCTCAGCCAGTCCAGCGTGCAGCCTTTATCGCCGCTCAGGCTGGCGCTGTTGGTGAAGCCGCCGAAAATCTTGTTTTCCCACCCACGGGTGAACCAGATTTTGGAAGAAGCATCAGCAAATTTTTTGAACTGCCAGCTTGCGTTGCCCATGTAGGTCGGCGCACCGAAGATGATGGCGCGGGCAGCGTTCAGCTTGGCCCAGTCAGCCTCTGTCACATCTCCATGTTCATTGATGGCGATAAGCTCGGCATTGGCACCTTTGGCCACATGTTCCGCCACCTTGCGGGTGTGACCATAGCCAGAATGATAAATGACAACAGTATCAGCCATACTCTTTTCTCCTAGAACCAGAAGCGGTGGCCACTGCTGCGGCCATCGGTATGGGGCTCACAATGGCCTCCTTCTTTCTGTTTGATAATCGGCCAAAAAGAAAAGTCATCTCATACCAATGGTGTGAGATTGTTTTGGTGCGGCTGAGAGGAAAAAGGGAAGGCGGAGGGTAGGCATGGCTGGTTTGTGATCAAGCCTCTCTGAAAGGTTCCAGTATAGAGCTAGAAGATGGAAAAGCAGTTGAAGATTGTGCTGTAAGGCGCAGTAGGCCGAATGGTCTCATTTGCCATGAAATGGCCGTATGGGCAGGGCAAGCAGCCCGGCAGCAGGCCTCGGGGAACGGGCTTAAAAAGAACAAGAAATGATGTTGACCAATGGTGCATAAAAGCTGGCTGGCGGGGGTTGCTCTGGGGAGCATGATGATAACGGGCAACATGCCACAGGCGCATGCCAGATCATCGCTTGCGCATCCGCCGCAATCCCGCTCCGCGCTGACTCATCCCTCACGGGCGCATCGCTATCCCTCCGCCGCACGGGCGGGGAAAAAGGCGCAGCAACAACCGCAGGCACCTACACCGCAACAGGGGGCAGCAGCCCCCGCAGGGAAGCAACTTCCTCTCTCGCCGCAGAGTGTGGAGACCGAGCATGCCGCGCCCCCGTCGGCCCCGGCGGCGGATACATCGCAGAGCGCCCCGCATATTGGCAATCTGTTTCGCCCAAAACCGGGCCATGCGGTATCGTACTGGGATGGGCTGGAAGGGCATCTTTCAATAGAAGCCGGAATTACCGGCAACCCATGGACGCGCTCAGGCCGAAACTTTGGCCAGTATTATAATGATCGCGCCAATACCGTTACCATGAACCAGATTATGGGATCACTCTCCCACCCGGTAACGGACGTTGGTGGCGGATATGGCATAGGGTTTGTGCTGGAGGCCATGTACGGCTCGGATGCACGGTTTGATCCTACAATCGGCATGGGCGATGGCGCTATTACGGGGTTGTATCAGTGGGCACCCACACAGGCCCATGTGGACGTGCACCTTCCCTGGATTTTCAAACACGGCATTGATGTGCAGGTGGGCCAGATGTACGGCCTGATGGGCGCGGAAGGCACACCCGCGCTGGCCCGGCCTTTCTATACCTTCAATTACGCTTCTGATTATATTGTGCCCTTCCAGACAGTGGGCATTGTGGCCACCATGCATCTCAGCAAGCATGTGGACTGGATTCTGGGCGTGGATGCCGGAAATTCCACCACCTTTGGCGCGGCAGGCAACAATAACAAACCCAAAGGGTATTTTGGCTTTGCCTTCAACCATCTGCTGGATGGCAAGCTCGATATTCACGCCATGGGGCGGTTCGGGCCGGAAGGGAACAACGGGCGGGCCGTGACATCCCCCGATGGCTGGACCAGCGCGGGTCTTGGTTCAGATGCCAATCACCTCATGCAGTATAATGGGGATATCATGGCCACGTATCATGTGAATGATAAGCTCAGTGTTACGGTGGACGGCACCTATCTGCATGATAATGCCACACGGGATGATGTGTATGGGGTCACCAGTTATCTGGCGTGGGATATCAAGCCATGGCTGACGTTCAACCTGCGCGGGGAAGTCTTCAGGGATAATACTGGAGGCACCGTGAGCGAATATGCCAGCTTCATGTCCTACACGCATTCCCTGAGCAACCGACCTTACCCGTATTACAACGCGCCCCCCACCACGTATGGGGAGTTGACGGTTGGGGCTTCTTACCGTCCGGAATTCATCAACAAGAATTTGGGGCTGGGCAAATTCACGTTGCGGCCAGAGATCCGGCTGGACAAATCCCTGAATGGTACACGGCCTTTCAATCAGGCCGGAACGGTGCAGAACCCGGTGGTGACAAACGGCACCAACAATATGCTGTGGTTCAACTGCGATGCTGTCTGGGCGTTCTGATGACGCGCAGGCAAAGGCGCGGGAGCCATAGGAAGGCAGGATGCGGCAAGACAGTTCGCACCCTCAGCACTCGCATGAGTAGTGAGTTGCGGGCCTGATTGTCCTCGGTCTTTGGTACTCGTTTCAATAGGCGGGTGAGACGGCACCGTCGTTTATGGTACGTGCCGCGCTCGGGCTGCGGGCACTGCTACCAGAATGAGGAGTGGTGTGAGGGCGTGTTTAGGCTCATGGTGGTGGCCTTCACTCTAGCCGGATGGTTGAAAAGCATGACGAAGAAATCCGTATTACGCGCCGTGATGATCCGATCCTGCACTGCTTTGGCGGCTGTTGGCCTGTGTGCAACAGCCGTGCCGCTGGTGGGGGCGCAGCCTGCGCTGGCCGCACTGGCACAAGGGGAAGCTGCCCCTGATTTTACGTTGCAGGGCGCGCTGGGGGGTAAGCCCCTCACGTTTTCTCTGAAGGATGCGCTGAAAAAGGGGCCGGTGGTGCTCTATTTCTTCCCGGCGGCTTTTACCAAAGGGTGCACGCTGGAAGCCCATGCGTTTGCCGAGGCAACGGAGGATTTTGCCAAACAGGGCGCGACCGTTGTTGGGGTAACGGCGGGCAACGTGGACCGTGTTGCTGAGTTTTCAAAGGAAGAATGCAGAAGCAAGTTTGCCGTGCTGGCAGACCCCGGTGCAAAAGTGGCTGGCCTTTATAAATCACTTAGCTCGCAGGGCACGTTTCTGCATTCAGACCGCTCGTCTTACGTGATTACGCCGGACGACAAGATTGTGCTGAGCTATACCAGCCAGGACCCGGAAACGCATGTCAGCAAAACGCTGGATGCCGTAACCGCATGGCATGCCAGCGCACAGTGAGCCCCCTGAAAGGCACCGTTTTTTACATCAGATCAACCGGACAGGGTTCTCAAACAGCCTTTTAGATCTGCACAATGGTTGAGAAATCGAAATCCTGTCCCTTGGGGTTTTCACCCAGTCTGATGGTGGTCGGGTTGGGCATGAAGTAAGGGGGAACTGGCAGGTTGTAGGGTGCGGGTGCCCCCTTGAAGACGCGCCCTGCCAGATCAAACTTGGAGCCATGGCAAGGGCAGGCATAGCCGCCAGCCGGAGCGGCCTTGGCCTCTGCCGGCGCCCCGCCGGGGGCGGGTGCATAAGATGGCACACACCCCAGATGGGTGCAGATTCCTACATACACACCGTATTCAGGCGTGAGCGACCGATGCCAGTTTTTGGCATAGGCAGGCTGTTGCAGATCATGCGAATCCCCGTCCCGCAGGCGCTCTGTCAGCGCGGCATCCTGAAGTTTGGCAATGTCTTCTGGGGTGCGGTGCAGAATGAACACGGGCTTGCCCTGCCAGACCACGGTTGTCTGCTGGCCGGGAGCCAGTTTGGAGAGGTCTACATCAACGGGCAGATGGGCGGAGGCGCTATCCTGCGGGGCCAGACTTTCCAGAAACGGGATAGTGCATGCAGCAACGCCGGTTACAGCGCCTGCCGTTGTCACCATGCCCAGAAAATCACGCCGACCGGCGGTGTGTTCCGGGGTATCGGTTTCAGGCGTGTTCTGCGGTGCGGGGGAGGTGTTTTCCATCTGTCAGTTTCCGTCCAGGCGTTTCCAGATTTTCTTCTTCCATGCAATGGCCAGCAGAAGCAGAACAATCAGGTAAAGCACAACCCCTTTGCCAATATGGTGGCGTGCGTTGCGGTGTGGGTCAGCGGCCCAGACCAGAAAAGTTGAAACATCGCGTGCCTGTTGGTCCACCGTGGCCTTGGTGCCATCTGGAAAGCTCACGCCTCCTTCTACCAGCGGCGGGGGCATGCCAATCAGGTGGCCGTCAGCCCATTCATTGTAGAACTTGCCGGGCACCATGGGCGCGCCGGGCGGTGGCGGCATGCGGTAGCCGGTCAGGAACGCGTAAAGCCAGTCTGCCCCGTGGGGCTTGATCAGGGCAAGGCGGGACTGATCAGGCGGGGCCACGCCGCCCATCATGGCTGCTGCTGCGGCTTCACTCGGGAAAGGGGATTTGAAGTGGTCATCCGGCGTGCCGGGGCGGGTTGTCGGCTGCCCATCTTCATCTACCGGGCCGGGGAACTGCTTGCTATGCGCAAGGTCTGAAATGGCTTTGGGGCTCAGGCCAATACCCGCCAGATCATTATAGGTCAGGCTGCGCATGCCATGGCAGGTGGAACACACATGGTCATACACCAGAAAGCCACGTTGCAGGCTGGCCTGATCAAACTGCCCGAACGCTCCGTCAAAGCTCCATTTCTGGTGTGGCGGGGCTGCGGGTTCTGCCGGTGCTGCCGCCGGGGAAGAAGCCGGAGCGGAGGGCGTCTGGGCCAGAGCAGTTTGCTCAGGTGTTGCCAGGAATAGGCCGGAGAGCAGGCATGCGCCCCCTAAAAATGCGCGAACAGACATTCAGGCGTCTCCCTGCGCAGCGGAAATGGAGGCAGGCAAGGGGCGTGTTTTTTCCAGACGCGGTGCCAAGGGGAGGAGCACAAGAAAATAGCCAAAATAATAGAGCAGAGATACGCGCCCAAGCGCCATCCAGCTTCCCTGAGCGTGGTGTTTACCGACCAGTGCCAGCAGCACAAATGCTACGACCAGCCCCAGCAGGCCGACGCGGCAAAGAGGCCGGAAGCGCATGGACCGCACGGGGGAACGGTCCAGCCATGGCAGGGCAAAAAGAATCAGCAGGGAGCCAGCCGCCGCCAGCAGGCCGCCAAACTTGGAAGGCACGGACTGCAACATGCCATAAAAAGGCAGGAAGTACCATTCCGGTTCGATATCCGCGGGGGTGTGCATGGGGTCTGCCGGGGCGTAATTGTCTGGTTCAGTCAGCAGGCTGGGCCAGAAGAACATCAGCAGAGCAAACACCAGTGCGAAGAGCACCAGCCCCACCAGATCCTTGCTGGTGAAGTATGGATGAAAAGGCACGGTATCTTTGGGGGTTTTGGGCTCTATGCCCAGTGGGTTGTTGGAGCCCGCCACATGAACTGCCACAACGTGCACCCCCACCACGGCAACAACCAGAAATGCCAGAATGAAGTGAATGACAAAAAAGCGGTGCAGAAAAATATCGCCCAACTGATCACTGCCCGCCAGAATATGTTCCAGCGTGTTGCCAATAACCGGCACCGCGCCCACGGCCTTGCTGATGACATCCGCTCCCCAGAAGGACATCTGCCCCCATGGCAGCACGTACCCGGCAAAAGCCGTGGCCATGACAAGCACCATCAGAACAAGACCGCTGATCCACAGAATTTCACGCGGGGCCTTGTAGGAGCCGTAATACAGCCCACGAAACAGATGGATATAGAGCGCTGCCAGAAACAGGTTGGCCCCGACCATATGCATGCTGCGCAGCATCCATCCGCCGGGCAACTGCCGGTCTATGGCCTCAACAGAAAGAAAGGCTTCTGCTGCGGTGGGGATGAAGTGCATGGCCAGAAAGGTGCCGGTTGCCAGCATAAGCAGCAGAACGACCGTGAGAATCGCACCGAAGTTCCACAGGCCGTTCAGATTCTTTGGCATGCGGAAATCAATATACTCCGCCCTGAAACCACTGATGACAGGCAGGCGGCGGTCAATCCATCCGGCCACACCAGAGCTTTCTTCCGGGTGACGAGAAGGCGGCTGGCCCGCCATGTTGGGTTTGGTCATGGGTGGTTCCATAGAATGCGGAGAGGAGCCGGGTCGTGGCTGCATGGTATCCAGATCAGGCGGAATGGGCCAGCGGAGCGCACGCAGGAAAGCGCAACCTGCGCGATTTTCTTGCTATCTGCCAACAGGATGGCCCGAAAAACCATAAGGCACGGAAAGTCATGCGGAGGCTTTCACACTCTTCTGTGCAGGAGAGATTACTCGGGACATCATGGTTGCCTCGGTCGGTTTTGCAGGAGCATGACAGATGCCTGATCATAATTAAGCCGAAACATTTTACAAGATTGCATGCCGGGCGGAATGAGCGCGGGAAAAGGGTTCCGGCGGGGCCATGGCGGCTTGCGCTAAAGGCTCACTCAAAAGCGTGATGTATTTCTCTCTTGCATGCTGAGCGTATTATCCCCATCATACGAAATACAGCCGCTTTTCTGGCGGGTGTGACGTTCTCAGGGCAGGGTGCAATTCCCTACCGGCGGTAAGTGGTCAGGTCAGCCTGCCATAAGCCCGCGAGCGCCTGCTACGGCAGGGTCAGCAGATCCGGTGTAATTCCGGAGCCGACGGTGATAGTCCGGATGAGAGAGAACGATGGCGGCGTCTGCCCTTTCTGTATGGAAGGCGGCAGGCGGTGAAAGCCGCTGTATGCCCTGAGTCTGTCTGGTGTGGTCAAGGCAGATAATGGAGTCAGGGCGTTGCAGGAAAATCCTTCGCACTTTGCGCCAGTGTTCGTGCCTGAACAGGTCGGGCAGGCTTTCCGTACGGCTGTGGCAGAAGCATGCCGCTATCTGGGCCAGACTGCACCCAACCCCGCAGTAGGGTGCGCGTTGCTGGATGCCGAAGGCGAGGTGCTGAGCGTTGCGGCCCACCACAAGGCAGGCGCGCTGCATGCAGAACGCCTTGCTTTGGAACAGGCAAAACAGGCTGGCGTGTTTGACCGTGTGCGGACAGCCGTGGTCACGCTTGAACCCTGCAACCATACAGGGCGCACACGCCCCTGTACGGAAGCCTTGCTGGCCTCTCCGGTCAAAACTGTCTGGATTGGTTGTGCAGACCCCAACTCCACAGTGGCGGGGGGCGGCGCTGCGCGTCTGGCTGAAGCCGGTATAAGCGTGCATTGGTTGGAAGAAAGCACGAATGGGGCTGCCCTGTTTGCTCTGTGCAAGGCTTTGCTTGCGCCGTTTGCCTGTAAAATGACGGAAGGCAGACCGTGGATTACGGTCAAGCAGGCCGTGAACAGTGCTGGCACAATGGTGCCGCCTGAAGGGCAGACAACCTTCACTTCTCCCGAATCTCTGAAATTCGCGCATGTGCTGCGCCGCGCTACGGATGGCGTGGTTACAGGCACGGGCACTGTCATGGCGGATAACCCTGCCTTTACCGTGCGGCATGTGCCTGATTATGCGGACCGTCGCCGTCTGCTGGTGGTGTGTGGCCAGAAGGCGCACACACCGGAAGACTGGCTGGCCGAACGGCAGAAGCAGTTTGATGTTCTGTTCTGCCGCTCCTGTGCCGATCTTCCCGCCCTGCTGGCCAAGACAGATGCCCTGTGGGTGCTGGTGGAGGCCGGGCCAACACTTCTGGCCGCCCTGAAAGAACTGAATTTGTGGGACGACTGGCTGACCATTCGCCAGAACGCCGCCGGGGTGGACCATTACACCGTTTCAACCCGTCATGATGTCACACCGCTTGCTCTGTTTCCGGAGTGGGCTCGGTGCACGCAGGAGCAAGCATGTTTTCCGGAATAGTTGAATCTCTTGGCCATGTTCTGAAAGCCGAACCGGGAGACAAATCCCTGATGGTGAGAGTGGATACGGGGCTCACAGATATTGCTGAAGGCGAAAGTATTGCCGTGAATGGCGTGTGCCTGACAGCAGTTGAACCTGCGGCAACCGGCGTGGCGCGGTTCTTTATCAGCAGTGAAACGCTGGATCGCTCCACCCTTGGGGCGCTCAAGACTGGCAGCCGTGTCAATCTGGAACGCGCCGTAACCCCTGCCACCCGGCTTTCAGGCCATATTGTGCAAGGGCATGTGGATGGCACAGCGCGGTTTGCCGAGTGTACGCCCTCGGGCGATGCCCGCCGCGTGGTGTTTGAAGTGCCGGAAAACCTGCGCCGCTACATGGTGGAAAAAGGCTCCATCACACTGGATGGCATCAGCCTGACCCTGAACGAGATTGGGGACGTGAAAGACGGCGTATTTCCTATTGCGCTGATGATCATCCCCCATACCTGGACCCACACCACGCTCGGCACCCTTTCTGTAGGAGATGCCGTGAACGTGGAAGTGGATGTGATTGCAAAATACGTGGAGGTTCTATGCCAGACAAAGTGAAAGGGGCGGCTGTGGTGCCTGCTCTTCCCTCTGCGGCGCTGGCACGGGCGGTTGAAGCCCTGCGGGCCGGACGCATGGTTATCATGACGGACGATGAAGACCGTGAGAATGAAGGCGATCTGGTGATGGCCGCCGAGTTCATGACGCCCGAGGCCATGAACTTCATGATCACCCATGCGCGGGGGCTGGTGTGTCTGCCTCTTACACCGCAGCAGGTGGAGCGGCTGGGGCTGCCCATGATGGTGCGCGACAACACTGCCCGCCACCACACGGCCTTTACGGTGTCGATCGAGGCGCGGGAAGGGGTTTCCACCGGTATTTCCGCTGCAGACCGTTCCCATACGGTGCAGGTTGCAGCGTCTGAAACCGCAACCCCGGCTGATCTGGCGACACCGGGCCACATCTTCCCGCTGCGTGCTGCCCCCGGCGGCGTGCTGGAACGGATTGGCCATACGGAGGGCTCGCTTGATCTGCTCAAGCTGGCGGGGCTGCGCCCTGCGTCCGTGATCTGCGAGATTCTGAATGAGGACGGCACCATGGCCCGCCGTCCGGAACTGGAAGTGTATGCCCGTAAGCATGACATGCCCATTATCTCCATTGCAGAACTGGTGCGATGGATCAGCGCCCATGGGCTGACACCTCTGGCTTCTGATGTAACGGACGCGGAACCTGCCTCCTCCTCGCCGGAAGAAACGCTGGTTGATCTGGCGGAAGCCTCACTGCCCAGCGCTTATGGCGGGGAAGATCTGGTGATCCATGCGTTCCGAGATGCGCAGGATGTGGAGCACGTGGCGCTGGTGAAGGGTAACCCCGCAGCGCCCGGTGCTGTGCCACTGGTGCGGCTGCATTCCGAATGCGTGACGGGCGATGCGCTGGGGTCCTTGCGGTGTGATTGCGGCACGCAGTTGCACGCAGCCCTGAAAGCCATAGGGCAGGCGGAAACCGGAGTGCTGGTTTACGTGCGTGGGCACGAAGGCCGGGGCATTGGGCTTGTAAACAAGATTCGCGCCTACGAACTTCAGGACGCCGGGCTGGATACGGTGGATGCCAACCACAAGCTGGGTTTTGCAACCGATGTGCGGGACTGGACATCCGCCGCCGCCATTCTGCGTGATCTGGGCGTGGGGCAGCTTGATCTGCTCACCAACAATCCGGACAAGGTGCGCGCGCTTGAAGCGCGTGGGTTCATGGTGCGCAAGAGAATCGGGCTGGAAACACCTGTTAACCCCTTCAACCGGGCTTACCTGAATGCCAAGCGGCAGCGCATGGGGCATCGGCTGAGTAACTTTTCCGTGAGTGACGCCACGGTCAGCGCGGCGGTCTGAACCGGCCGCCTGAATTTGAGACTGTCTGCAAAGCAAGGATGATTTTATGAGCACACGGATTCCGGTTTCTCTGCCGGACCTCAATCTGGTTCCCGCCCCGCGTCTGGCCCTGATTGTCAGCCGCTTTAATGAAGACGTGACGGGCGGCTTGCGCGATGGCGCCATTGCGTGGCTGGGCGAGCACAATATTACCGTAGGTGAGAACGATATTTTTGCAGCCCCCGGCGCGTTCGAGATGCCGCTTCTGGCGCAGACACTGGCAAAATCTGGCCGTTATGAAGGCGTGATCTGCCTTGGCTGCGTGATCAAGGGTGATACGGCGCATTTTGAATTCATTAGTCTGGGCACCACCATGGGCCTGATGCAGGCTTCTCTGGCGACGGAAGTGCCCATCGCGTTTGGGGTGTTGACCACCTATACCGATGAGCAGGCGGAACTTCGCTCCCGCGATGACATTCATAACAAAGGACGTGAAGCGGCCGCTGCGTGTGTGGAGTCACTTGCTTTGCTGCGTCAGATTAAGGTCTGATCAGAACAGGGCTGCTGCGTGAACGCGCGGTCCTGAAAAAGCAGGGGGAAGAATGAAGCGGGTTACCGTCATCGCAGGTCTTCTGGGACTGGGGCTGACTGTCTGGATGCTGATGCAGTTCGGCGCTCGTTCCATCCTTTCCCTGATGGTAACAGGCGGCTGGGGTGTGCTGGCCGCCATAGTTTTTCACGCAATTCAGGTCGCACTTTCCGCGCAGGCATGGCGCACCATTGCGGGCCATAAACACGGCGCATCCCTCTCCTGGCAGGACTATTTTGCCCTTCGCTGCGTGCGGGAGGGAATCAATAATCTTCTGCCGGTCGCGCAGGTGGGTGGGGAAGTGTGGTCCAGCCGTCTGCTCGCCAAACGCGGGCTTGGCACGCGCAAGGCTGCCGCCGCGACCATTTGTGATCTCACGCTCGAACTGCTCAGTCAGGTATTATTCACCTTCATGGGGCTGGGCCTGCTGCTGTTTCTGGTCAAACGCTCCCATGTGACGGATGAACTGCTGGAAAGCGCGTTGGTGGCGCTGGCCATCGGGCTGGCGGTGTTCGCCAGCCAGTGGTTGGGGGCCGTGGCGTTTGTTGAGGTGCTGCTGGTGAAAATCGCGGGGCATCTTGGCTGGAACGGTGTGGATGGCATACGCGGGCTGCATCAGGAAGTGCTCGGCCTTTACAAGGTCAAGCGGAACGCCGTTTCGGCTTTGATCCTTCAGTATCTGGCATGGGCACTGGGCGCGGTGGAAGTGTGCCTGATTCTGCATTTTCTGGGTCATGACCGCTCTCTGGCCGTTGGCTTCGTGATTGAGGGCGTGGGTGAGGCCGCAAAATCCGCAGGCTTTGCCGTGCCCGGCGCCCTTGGGGTTTCTGAAGGCGGCTATATTCTGGTGGGCAGCCTGTTTGGCGTGGCGCCCCCCGTCGCCATTGCGCTTTCCCTGATCAAACGTGTGCGAGAAATTGCATGGGGCGTGCCGTCCCTTTGCCTGTGGCAGGTGCTTGAACACAGGTGGGATACTCCCGCACAAGGGGCCGAACGGCCCGCATCCTGCGCTCAGTCTGTGGGTAAAAATCCTCTTTCCCGTTCTGGTCTGTAACGCGGGACGTGCCTGCTTTTGACATCATCCCTTGCATGAAGCGGGGCGGTTGGGCCAAACGAAAACAGCTTTTGGCCTTGCGCCGTGAATTTTTGGGAACTGATCGCCAGCTATGCTCTCCGCACCCATAGGTCGTTTCATTACATTCTGCGCCCGTCACGCTTACGCTGTGGTCGCCCTGTTCTTCATTCTCTCGGGTGGTGCCGTTTTTGCGGGCATGAATTTTCTGGGGGTCACCACAGATACCAGCAAGATGCTCTCTGACCGGCTGGAGTGGAAACAGCGGTCTGATGAAATGGGGCGGCTGTTCCCGCAGAAGGAAAACCTTCTGGTTGCGGTGATTGAGGCAGACCTGCCGGAGGAAGGGCGTGAGACCGCCCGCCTGCTGGCGGAGCGGCTTGCAGCCGACCACACCCACTTCAACTTTGCCGAGCGACCGGATGCAAACCCGTATCTGGTGCGCAACGGCCTGATGTTTCTGGACCCACAGCCGCTTTCCCAGGTGTTGAATGACACCATTACGGCCCAGCCCTTCCTGTCCGCTCTGGCGCAGGACCCCTCTGCCCGTGGGTTGTTTGGCACACTTTCCCTTATTGCCGAGGGCGTGAAGCAGGGGCAGGCGGATATGGGCGGCTTTCAGACCGCGCTTTCTGGCTTTGCTGACAATATGGAAAAAGCGGCGGCCGGGCACCCGCAGCTTCTCTCGTGGGAGCAACTGCTGGGGGGCAAGCTGTCCGATCTGGCCGGGCGTTACCAGTTTGTCATTACCAAGCCCAAGCTGGATTATGGCTCCTTCCAGCCGGGTGGTGCAGCGGCGGATGCCATGAGCAAGGCGGCGCAGTCTCTGGAGTTTGTGCGCAACGGGCATGTAAAGGTACATCTCACCGGCCAGGTGCAGCTTGATGATGAGGAATTTGCCACCGTGGCCGAAGGCATGGTGGCGGGGTTACTGGGGTCTCTGGCTCTGGTGACGTTATGGCTGACGCTGGCCGTGCATTCCTGGCGCGTGGTGCTGCCTATTGTGGTCACGCTGGTTGTGGGGCTGCTGCTGACCACCGGCTTTGCCGCCGTGGCTGTGGGCACGCTTAATCTGATCTCGGTCGCGTTCGCCATTCTGTTTGTTGGGATAGCGGTGGATTTTGCCATTCAGTTCTCGGTCCGGTTCCGGGCCCAGCACCAGAATGGAGAAAGCGAGCAGGGCATTCTGGCCGCGCTGGCCGAAACGGGAGATGAAACCGGGCACCAGATTCTGGTGGCTGCGCTGGCAACATCCGCTGGTTTTCTGGCCTTTACGCCCACCGCTTTTCTGGGCGTGGCCCAGCTTGGGCTAATTGCGGGTATTGGCATGATGGTGGCGTTTGTTTGCACCACCAGCCTTCTTCCGGCCCTGCTGAAAATCTTTCACCCGCCGCTGGACTGCCCGAGCATGGGCTATGCCTTCATGCAGCCGGTGGATGTGAAAATCCGTCACCATCGCAAGATTCTGCTGGGTGTTTTTGGTGCCGTAGCTGTGGCAGGGCTGGCTCTTGTGCCGCGCCTGCAATTTGATGGTGACCCGCTGCACACCAAGAACCCCAATTCCGAGGGTATGAAGGCGCTGCATCTGCTTATGACAAACCCGCAGTCTTCGCCTTACAGTGCGGAACTGCTGGTGAAATCTCTGGATGAAGCCAAGGCGCAGGCAGCGCGTCTTTCCGCAGTGCCCGGCGTGCATGATGCCATGTGGCTGGGCTCCTTCGTGCCGGAAAAGCAGGATGAAAAACTCGCCCTGATTCAGGACGCCGCAACGGTCTTGCTGCCCACCCTGATTGTGCCGTCTCCCAAACCAGCGCCAGATGCGCAGGCGCTGCGGGATGCCGCGCAGAACACGGCCACGGCTCTTGGCGGTATTCTGGATAAACTGCCGCAGCAGGACCCGCTCCGTCGTATTCAGGCGGCTTTGGCGAAACTGGCCACGTCATCTGACCAGATTGTGCAGGATGCCAACACGGCGCTGGTGCGCTTCCTGCCGCAGGAACTGGACCAGTTGCGCGTGATGCTTCAGGCAAAGCCGGTCACGGTGAAAGACGTGCCGCCTGAACTGGCGGATGATTACCTGCTGCCCGATGGCCGTGCGCTGGTGGAAGTGCACCCCAATGGTGTGATGTCCAACAGTGGGGCGCTCCGCAAGTTTGTGACATCCCTGCAAAAGGAAGCGCCCGATATTGCCGGGACAGCCGTGGATATTGTGGAGAGCGCGCGCTCTATCGTGCGGGCGTTTGAACAGGCTGCGGCTGCCGCCATTGTCATGATCGCGCTGATCCTCTTTCTGGCTCTGCGTCGTATCCGGGATATGGCGCTGGTGTTGGCCCCGCTGATGCTTTCCGCCCTCATGACGGTGATCCTGATTGTGCTGCTGCCGGAAACACTGAACTTTGCCAACATCATCGCCTTGCCGCTGTTGTTGGGCGTTGGGGTGTCTTTCAACATCTATTTCGTCATGAACTGGCGGGATGGTGTGCAGCACCCGCTGGCGTCTCCCACCGCGCGCGCTGTTCTGTTCTCTGCCCTGACAACAGGCACTGCGTTTGGGTCTCTGGCACTTTCCCATCACCCCGGCACGGCCAGCATGGGGCGGCTGTTGCTGCTCTCTCTGGGCTGCACGTTGCTGGCAACGTTGGTGTTTGTGCCTGCTCTGCTACCCAAGCGGGATATTGATAAGGAATAAGCTCTGATTGCCCCAAGTCATCAGGCTGTACGTAAAAAAGGCTCCTTGAAGGAGCCTTTTTTTATGGACGAGTTCAGGAGGAGGAAGCGGCTTGGCGCTGCGGCTTTTTTTGCAGCACAACCCAGGCCACGCAGGCCAGCACGGCTCCACAGACCATAACCGCTATGGCCCCGCCACCAGAAAGCACCATGCCTCCTACCAGCGCGCCTGTGCCAATACCGGCGTTAAAGCCCGTGACGCAAAATGAGGAGGCCGCTTCGTGCTGGCTGGGGGCCAGTTCCAGAGCGTAACTTTGCAGACCGAGATTCATAAGGGCGGAAACCATGCCCCACAGGGTCAGATCAACCCAGGCCACGGCATTGAACTGAGCGGAAAGCACCAGCAGCCCGAAGCTGGCCACAAGGCCGATCAGGGAGAACCCGACTGTCCGCCCGGCGGAGAAGGGGAGCCGCCCGCCAACCCAGTTACCCAGAATACCGGCTCCGCCAAATACCAGCAGCATGAGCGGAATCTGGGCTGATGGCGCATGCGCCAGCGTTTGCAGTAGCGGCACCACGTAAGTGTAGGCGGTAAAATGGGCAGTGACGGCGCAGGCAGTCAGCAGGGCGATGTAGCGCAATACGGGCTGGCGTATCAGGTGGCGGATATCAATATGCCGCTTGGCACTGGGGAGCGGAGGCAGCAACACCAGTGCAGCCGCCAGCACCACTACCCCCAGAACCCCGCTGAGGGAAAAGGCGGCGCGCCAGCCAATCCAGTGCCCGATGGCGGAGGCCAGAGGAATACCGCCCGCAAATGCAACGGCAACACCCGTAAAAGCGATGGCCGTTGCGCGCGCAATGGGGAGTTCGGGCGCGAGCCTGACGGCCAGACCGGAAATAATGGACCAGAACACCCCGTGCCCCAGCGCCAGCACAATGCGCAGCAGCGCCATGAGGGTGTAACTGGGCGCCATGGCTGAGAGCAGGTTTACGGCCCCCACCAAAGCCAGAAGCAGCGCAACAAGAAAGCGGCGGTCCATGCCGGATGTCAGAATGGTCAACGGAATAGCGGTCAGGGCAACCAGCCACGCATAGCCCGTAACCAGCATACCCACCTGCGCTTCCGAGACATTCAACCCATGGGCGATATCTGTCAGCAACCCGATTGGCAGAATTTCCGTCACCTGCCAGACAAACGCCCCCAGAGAGAGCACAAGAAGCCGCGCGATCATGACAGAACAGCCTTCGTTGTGGGGAGCCCGGCGCAGCACGATGCGCGTGTTGCTGCAACACCGAAGGGGTAAAAATAGGAGGGAACGGAGACAAGGAGTGTCGGATTGGTCACGAAGTATCCCTGAGGCAGAAGAAAAACAGAGGGGGCTATCCGATCCACAAGGTGTTCGGAAGCGAAATGACTATGCCATTATGCAGGCATATCGGGGCACGGGAAGAGGAGAAGACGGCAGCCTGCCAGAGAGCATGCAACAGGTGAAGGAGAAAAGTGTTTCCTTGTGTGGGAACAACACGGACCGTTGCTCACCCTCGCGTTCCGGCACTTCAGGCATGGAGCGGCAGGGAGGGAGGGGTATTTTCTCGTCTCGCTCGTGGATGGAGAGGGCATTGTCCAGCCCGAGACGATCACCGCACAGTGCTGTTGACACAGGAACTTGGCTGAATAACGTGGCCAGTGCCAGTGCCAGTGCCAGTGCCAGTGCCAGTGCCAGTGCCAGTGCCAGTGCCAGTGCCAGTGCCAGTGCCAGTGCCAGTGCCAGTGCCAGTTTGCGGGTGTTTTTGAGGCTGAAGGGGGGAATTTTTGTCTCGACGCCTTGCACCAAGCACCCAACGCCAACGCCTTCAGCCACACATAGGCCACGGCAGCGTTTACGCGTTGATGACTTTACCCAGCGTTTAAAACGTCCCTCTCCGTCAGGAGAGGGACGCTGGTATCATCAATGGGGTCAGCCTTTGATCCAGTCCGGATGATGCGGCACGGTGACATCCCGGCCTTTGAGCATCATGTCCCAGTACACGCGCGGGAACACGGTGGATTTCAGGAACCAGGCAAAACGGCTGGGTTTGCGCTGATCATAAGGGAAGCTGGGGGCAGGTTTGCCGCCATACAGGAACTCGGCCAGCACAATCTTGCCGTACGCCACCGTCAGCGGGCAGGCGCCATAGCCGTCGTAAGCCCCTGTCAGCGGTTTGCCATCCAGAGAGGCGAGCAGGTTTTTGGTGATAACGGGCGTCTGGGCGCGGGCTGCGGCCATGGTCTTGGCGTTTGACGTGCCAATAACGTCTCCAAGCCCGAAAATGGCGGGATATTTGGTGTGTTGCAGGGTGGTGGGGTCTACATCCACCCAACCGCCACCATTGGCCAGCGGGCTCTGCTTGATGAAGTCCGGCGCGCTTTGCGGTGGGGTGACATGCAGCATGTCAAACTCTTTCACCACATGCTCGGTCTGGCCTTCCGCATTGGTGACGGCAAATGTCGCCTTGCGTTCCGGGCCGTTTACGGCAACCAGATTGTGCTTGTACTGCAGGTTGATGCCGTAATAATCAACAGCTTCCTGCAACGGCGGACGGTAATAGGCCACGCCGAACAGGGCATCCCCGGCAAGGCAGAATTCCACATTGGTACGGAACAGCGTGCCGTGCTTGCGCCAGTAGTCAGATGCCAGATACGCGATTTTCTGCGGAGCGCCTGCGCATTTGATAGGCATGGGCGGCTGGGTGAACAGGGCGGTGCCGCCAGCCAGGGACTGAATGCACGTCCAGGTATATTCCACCGTTTCCTTGGAATAATTGCTGCACACGCCATTGCGGCCCAGCGTTTCCTTCAGGCCCTCAATCTTGTCCCAGTCCAGTTGCAGGCCGGGGCAGACCACCAGACGGTTGTAGGCCACGGTGCGACCATCTTCCAGTGTCACCTGGTTTTCATCCGGCTGGAAAGATGCTGCTGCAGCGCGCAGCCAGGTGCAGCCGGAGGGAATAAGGCCGCCTTCCTGGCGTAGCGTGCTTTTCAGGGTCATGGTGCCAGCGCCCACCAATGTCCAACCCGGCTGGTAAGCGTGGGTGGTGGAGGGCTCGATAATAGCGATATCAAGGCTCGGACGTTCGTGCAGAAGACGGGCCGCTACCGCGATACCGGCAGTTCCGCCCCCCACGATAACAACAGTGTAGTGAAGGTCCGGCTTGGTACCGGTTTCAGGCTGGGCCATGAGTGTCTCCCTGGACGCTGTCACATTTACACAATTACGTTAACACACATCGATAATTAGTTAAGTCCCCTAATTATCGATGTGGTATGTGCTGAGAGCAGTTCAGTCCTTGATCCAAACTTCCACCGGGCCCTGAAGTTTCATGGTCAGGGGGTTGCCGTGCCGGTCAACGGTTTTGCCCACGGCCACGCGGATCCAGCCTTCGCTGATGCAGTATTCTTCAACGTTGGTTTTTTCCACGCCCTTGAAGCGCACCCCAATGCCGCGTTCCAGAAGCTCACCATTGAAGAACGGGCTTTCCGGATTGACGGAGAGGCGATCGGGCAGGGTATCGGCTGACATGGTTTTCTCGTCCTTGTCTGGTTGGATGAATGGCCTGTGTCTTACCGTCTTTTGGCGGGAATGACCATGTGAGTTGCCCTCAGGAGGGATGAGAGGACGCAACATCCGCATCGGGCCGGTGCCTGCCGGTAAAGCGGTTGCGCAACGCGGTGGCCTTGCGGCGTGTCCATGCGCTGAGGCGATGCATGAACAGATACACAACCGGCGTGGAATACAGGGTGAGCAACTGGCTTGTGGCCAACCCGCCTATGACCGCAATGCCCAGCGGGCGGCGCAGTTCAGAGCCATAGCCATGCCCAAACACAAGCGGCACCGCGCCAAAGGCGGCGGCTAGGGTTGTCATCAGAATGGGGCGGAAGCGGGTGATGCACGCCTGATAGATAGCCTCCCGCGGGGGCAGGTTCTGCTCGCGCTCGACATGGAGGGCGAAATCAATCATCAGAATGGCGTTTTTCTTCACAATCCCGACCAGAAGAATAACACCGATCATGGCGATCAGGGAGAACGGTTCCTGACAGATCCACAGTGTCAGCATCGCGCCCACGGCGGCGGATGGCAGGGTGGAGAGAATGGTCAGGGGCTGGATGTAGCTTTCATACAGAATACCCAGCGTGACATACATGGTGGCCAATGCCGCTATGAACACCAGCAGTTCATTGATCATGTTTTTCTTCATATCCCCGGCCTGACCGGAGAAATCTCCGTGCAGGGCAATGGGCGTATGAAGGCTGATCATGGCCTTCTGAATTTCAGATGTCGCATCGCCCAGGGATTTTCCGGGGGCGAGGTCAAAGGATATGGAGCCGGAGATAAACCCGTTCTCGTGACTGACCTGTAGCGGGGTAGGGGTAGTGACCAGCCGCGCCACGGTGGGGAGTGGCACCATGGTTTCAGAGGAAGAGGACACAGCCGACCCGTTGGAGGCTCCGGCACCGCCACCCGCCAGCCGGTTGGCAATGGCGTTGCGGAAGGATTGCTCGCTTAGCGTGACGGCTTGTGATGTTGAGGCATCGGTCGGTTTTTTGACGCGCACCGTGTTGGAGGCAATGGCGCCAGAGGCCGTGCCGCCAGCGGTGGAGACCCAGAGCGTTTTGAGGGTATCGGGGTTTTCACGGAAATATTTTTCAACTTCCATCACCACGTAATAGGTCGTCAGCGGTGTGGATATGGCCGAGGCTGTTCGCTGCCCGAAGGCATCGTACAGCGCATTTCCGATCAACTGGGGCGTTACCATATAGCGGGCGGCGGTATCACGCTGAATGAGCACATGCATGGCGGTACCGTTGCCGGAAAGCTGGCTGTTGACCCCAACCAGAACCTTGCTTTTGCGCAGCAGCTCCGTCAGGCGCGGCACCCACGTATAGATGTCCTCATCATTATCGCTCTGGAAGATGTAGGTGTAGGTGCCCTGATGCTGGCGCTGCCCACCACCATTGATATCACCCGCATTGGAAATACTGGCGGTAAGGCCCGGAATGTCGCGCACCCGCGCCCGCACACGGGCGGCAATCTGCTCCGGTGTTGAGGTGCGGCTTGCTTTGTCCGTCAACTGCGCAAAAACCTGCGCTTCATTGGCGGAATCCTCGCCTGCAAAGCCCAGAACGGCTTCAACATCATGGTCCACCATCATGGCCTGCACCACTTTGCGGGCCTTGTCTGATGTCGCGGTGAAGGAACTGGTCTGGTCCGTGCTCAGATAGCTTTCAATCAGCGAGATATCTTCTGCCGGAAGAATGGTTTTGGACATCACGATCAGAATGCCGATGGTGGCAAAGAAGCTGAGCGGCAGGGAAGATAAAATGAGCCACGGATGCCGCAATGCCCAGCGGAGCGAGCGGGTGTAGCCGCGCATCAGCCATTCCAGCCCCTTATCCGTGGCGTCGGCCAGAAGGGAGGCCATGCGGACCAGAATGTTTCTGCTGACGGTATGATGGCCCCCTTCATGATGCACTTCCAGCATGTAGGCGCACATCATGGGGGTGAGCGAGATGGACAGGAAAAACGAGACCGTGACGGCTGTTGTCAGCGTCATGGCGAATTCAAAGAAGATCTTGCCCGGCACACCGCCCAGCAGAAGCAGGGGCAGGAAAACAGCAATCAGGGAAATGGTGATGGAGAGAATGGTAAACGCAATCTCGCGCGAGCCCAGAAGTGTTGCCTCCATGCGGCTCATGCCCGCTTCCATGTGACGGGCAATGTTCTCCACCACCACAATGGCGTCATCCACCACAAAGCCGGTGGCGATGGTGAGCGCCATCAGCGAGAGGGTATCCAACGAGAACCCCAGCACATGCATGATGGCCAGAGAACCAGCCAGTGAGATGGGCACGGTAATGGCCGGAATAAGCGTGGAACGCCAACTGCGCAGAAACGCCAGCACCACCAGCACCACCAGCAGGACCGAGATCAGCAAGGTATATTGCGTATCAATCAGAGCGCCACGTATGGATACGGACCGGTCTGACACCAGCTTGAAAGACACATCAGGCGGCAGCGCATTGCTGAGAATTTCAGCGCGTGCGCGGATGGCGTCTGTCACTTCAATCACGTTCGCGCCGGGTTGCGGGCGGATAACCGTGATGATGGCGGGCTTTTTATTATACCAGCCCGCCTTGCGCTCATCCTGCGGGCCGTCACGCACCTTGGCCACATCGGTCAGCCGCACGGGCCGCCCGTTGCGGTAACCAATCACCAGATCCCGATACTGCTCTGCCGTGCGGGCCTGATCATTTGTTTCCAGCGTCAGGCGCTGGCCGCCGGAATCCACGAAGCCTTTGGGAGTATTGGCGTTGGCAGAGGCCAGCGCCGAGCGCACATCTTCAAACCCCACGCCATATTTATAGAGCAGCAGGGGGTTCATTTCCACGCGCACGGCAGGCTTGGAGGCACCCACCAGTTCCACCCAGCCCACGCCCTTTACGCCGGAGAGCAGAGGCTTCAGCCGCGTTTCCGCCAGATCCCGCAGAGCGGAGGGGGAGCGGGTATCCGATGTCATGGCCGCCAGCATGATCGGGCTGTCAGAAGGGTTGGCCTTATAATATTGCGGCGGCATCAGCAGGGTGTTGGGCATGTCCTGCCGGGCGGCCTGCAAGGCGGCTTCCACATCACGCGCGGCCCCGTTGATATCCCGGCTGTCATCAAAAAACATCAGGACAAAGGCGTCCTTGTCCGTTGAATCGGAGCGCATGCTGGTCAGGCCCGCAATCTGGCCCAGATGCCGTTCAAGCGGGGTGGTGAGGGAACTGGCCATCTGCTGCGGCGAACTGCCGGGCTGGGATGCCACAACATAGATTACGGGGACGGAAATATTGGGCAGATCAGCCACCGGCATGGCGCGGTAGGCAAACACGCCTGCCAGCACAAAGGCCAGGGCCATTAAAATGGTGCCGACAGGCCGCATGATAAAAAGTCGGCAGAGGGACAAGCGTGATCTTCCTTAGCGTACGGGGAATTTTCCCGGCGCTGCGGTGCAACGCGGGGTGAGGTGGGGCACCGTGTCTGTTCCCGGCAGCATAATGTTAAAACTGGGTAACGAAAATACGAATCTGTGGGCCGGGGGCGCTTCTGCGCAAGGCAGAGGGAAAAAAGCGCAGGCTCATGGTATTGCGGTCACACGGTCAGCATGGGTGCGGGCAGGCGGTGCGCTGGCGTCTGGAATAATTTTGCCGCTGCCATCGCGTTCCGTCGCCAGAGTGTCGCCTACCTTGTCCACAATAATGCTGCCGCTGGACATGACATGAAAAACGCCCACATCCGTATTCCCATGCATCACGGCATCCCCCGTGCTGGCGGAGGTGATTTCAAGCGCCTGCAAATGGCCGGACTGTGCGGTGAAAGTGGCTGATCCACCCAGATAGAGCGCCAGCGCAGGGGCCGTAATGGCGCGGATGGTGACAGGTGCTGCCGTTTCAGAGCGGATGCGCGCGGAATCTGACAGGATGCGGATGGTAATGGGGCCAGTGGAGGTGGAGACCAGCCCCAGTTCGCCCGCCTTGCCCATTTCCACCGGTGCGGACCCGGCACGGATGAACACCGTGCTTTTGCGGTCATCCAGCAAAACTGCCGTGCGGTCTGCGTTGTCTATGGTCAAAGGGGTTGTGGGGCGGGTGGTAACGGTCAGGGCACTGGCCAGTGGTGTGGTGGCCGTGCAGTTGGCCTGGGTAATGTAGATTACGTTGTCCTTCCCCACAGTGGCGGTCACGCCGGAGGGGAGGACATCTGGCAGTTGTGCCGCGCCATGAATGTCGGTTGAAGCCGCCACGTGCAGGCGCGTCAGGCACGGCGTGCTGATGCTTACACCTTTACCATCCAGATCAACCGCAGCGTGCGCTGGGCGTGTGGCCAGTGCCAGAAAGGGAAGGATCAGGGCGGCGCGGGATACAAGGTGAACAAGTCGGGCGGCGGAATGCATCATGGCGGTATTATGTGCCATGCCTCAGGCTGGGCCGTCCAGTTGGCGTTGCACCATGGGCGGCCCAAGTCTTCATAAAAATACCGGGTGGCCCGTGTTGTTATAGGGACCGTTTTTTATGCGTAGGGTTGTCAGTCGTGGGTGCCGCTGCCTCCTGTGCCTCCCATAAGGGTGTCATGCAGGCGGTTCAGGGTTTCGGTCAGCGTATCATGGGCGCGTTTGCCTTTGCTGCCCACAACGGTGACGGTTGTTGTCATGCCTGCGGCAAGCTGGGTGCCGGGGGGAATGCTGTCAATGTGAACACGCACCGGAATACGCTGGGCCAACCGCACCCACGTATAAACCGGATCAACCGAGGGCAGGCCCTGCGTGGCGGGTGTTGCGTTGGGGGTTGCAATACCACGGGTGATACTTACCACATGGCCCCACATGGGGGCGCGGTACCCCATCAGATCCATGCGCACGCGGTCCCCGACATGAATGGCGCGGATCTTGGTTTCTTCAAAATAACCATCCACCCAGTAGGATGACGCATCAATCACCCGGATGTTGGGTTGCCCCGCCGTGGCAAAATCACCCACACGCATGATCAGGTTGGTGACATAGCCTGTCACCGTGCTGCGAACATGGGTTCGGTCCAGATTGATCTTGGCCTGCGAGAGCGCGGCCAGAGCCTCCCCATACTGGGCTTTGGCAATGTCTGCCGTGGCCTGATACACCTGCTTTTCTTCCCGTGAGGCCGCAGCTTCCGTAAGTTTGTCACGCCGGGTCTGCTGGGTGTCTTTCAGCACCATGTCCGCCTGCCGCTCATTCACGCGGGCAGTGGCCGTTGCAAGCGCGACCTTGAAATCAAAAGGATCGATATCGTAAAGAACATCGCCTGCATGGACAAACTGGTTGTCCCGCACGCGGACATCAATAATCTGGCCGGAAACACGGGGGGCGATATCTGCCACCTGTACACGCACCTGGCCGTTACGGGTCCAGGGCGCGGCGGTATAATAGTCCCACAGCACAAAGGCAACAACGGCGGCAATGGCAAGGATTGTCCCGGTCGTGACAAACTGCAGGGCGCGGCGGGCGCGTTCAAACACGGTGGGAAAGTCCTTTCACAGCAGAATAGTATAAAGGCCGATCAGGCAGACAAGCAGCCCGAATTCAGCCAGTGGCAGGTTCCAGATCACGCGGCGGGCGCGCACTTTTGCCAGAATGGGGCTCAGGATCAGCAGCGTGGCAATAGCCAGCCCGGCATGCACCACAAAAGAGGACACAAGCAGTCCCCCCACATCCAGAACGGGCCTGAGGTCAAGTTCCATCAGGTGGCCTTCCAGCGTTGGTCAGGCAGCGGCAGCAGATCATACAGATGCAGGGCTGAGCGGTTATGTTCCAGCAGCCGGATGGCCCCCACCATGGCGGAGACAGCCGCCAGCGCTGTGGCCATCTGGCCATGTGGCAGGGTGATGCTGTGGTCAAGCAGCAGGCGGGCCTTGTGGCGCATGCGGTAAACGGCGGCATCAATATTGTAGATAATGGTGGAACGGTAGGCGGCCTCCGCATCCGCACGGATGGCGGGAATGGTGGCGGCACGTTGCAGGTGGCGGCGGGCACGGGCTAGTTCCACGTTCAGTTCATCCAGACTGGAAAGCCGCATGAATACGCGGGTTTTGGCCTTGTTGGAGGGCAGGTAGCTGTTCCATTCCAGAATACGGCACAGGCGATCATAATGGCGGCTGATCAGGGCGGAGCCTGCCTGCTCCCCATGCCCTTCAAACTGGAGCCGCAGATCATGCCCGATTGTCAGCGCCACGCGGAAGCGACGGCGGTTGGCGGAGGGCGGCAGCAGCAGCACCAGTGAAATGAAGATGATGATGGCCGAAAACAGATAGAGCACGTTGCGGTCAATAAAGGCCGAGGGCTCATAATTCTGTTCGTTCGCCACGCCCAGAATGACAAAGAAGAACACGCCAGCGTTGAACCCCACGGTGGCGGTCTTGGGGTTGAGCAGCAGCAGGCAGGCCGCGAAAATAACGGGCAGAATGGCCATGGCCAGAAACGGCATGTCCGCCCCGTGCGGCAACACGCCAAAATTGAGGACTGCCGCAACCGCAACGGCCAGAGGGGTGCCGATCAGCGCCCCCATGCCAAAGCCGCGGGCATTATAGGTGGTGGCGGCCAGCGTAAGAATAATGGCCACCTGAGACAGCGCCGTATAGGTGGCTGGAATATCGGAAATCACGCACAGCCCGGCGGCGACCGTAAAGCCGACCAGTGTGCGCAGCCCGGCCAGCAGGGCGGCAATCACGTCCTGATGTTGGTCAATTTTCAGATCGGGCGCAGTTGTGCGGGCGCGGCGGCCGTTCTCGAAGGCATCAATGCCGTCCGCGGCCCAGCGGGCATCAGAAAGGAGGGCCATGGAGCGTTCAATCAGCCACGCCTCATCCAGTGTCGGCCCGCGGGAGAGTTCCTCGGCATGGGCTTCCCGCGCCAGATCTTCCAGATCATGCACCGCCTGACGGGGGGAGGCGACGGGCGTGCCATCTCCAAAAGCTGTGCGGATATGGTTGAGCACCGGGCCGGAAATTTCTCCGCGCCGCAGAACAGCGGCAATGGCGCGGCTACAGCTCAGCATTTCCAGCAGGGCCACCATGGCGGAGCGTGCTCCGGCCAGCCGCACATGGGCATCGGGCAGTTCCGTTTTGGCGAAGGAGGCCTGAGACGTCAGGGCGATGATCTCGCCTGCCAACCCGGCACAGGCTGTCTCATCAGGAATGCCGTGGCCCGCTATGGCCTCACGCGCAATGCGCTTCACCATGTCGGCTGTACGGTGGAGGTTGGCGGCCAGTTTTTCAAAGGCAGTGGGGGAGCCAAAAAAGTCGTTTACGGCGGCAGTGGCGGCAATCCCCACGATAATGGCGGACACCCGGTTAACCGTGACATCAAAGGCGGCTGCCGGATTATCAATGCAACTGATACCCACAATGGCCACGGTGTAGCCGGAGAGCATGGCGGCATAGGCGCGGAAATCTTTTTCCAGCGTGCCGATAATGGTGCACAGCGTCAGCCACAGCGCCACGCCCCCCAGAAACACGCCGCGCTCCTGATTAAAGCAGGCGGTAAGGAACAGCGCCACAAACGCGCCGATCATGGTGCCAGCCAGCCGGTACACCGCTTTGGAGAGCACCTGCCCGCGCAGGGGCTGCGCCAGAATCATCACGGTTACGGCGGCCGAACCGGGGGAGGAAAGTTGCAGCCAGAAGGCCGTGCTCAATGCCAGCACGGCGGAAAGCCATGTGCGCAGGCAGAACAGGAACCAGCCCGGCGGAAACACGCCTTTGGGCAGTGGAAGGCGCACGCCTTTCCAGAAGCCGACAGTAGAGGCGGCTGGGTGTTGTATACTCATCCTTTTTCCGCCCGTGCCGCTTTACTCGAAACCATTTGCGCCAGACATGCGCGACTCAAACCAGCCTGCCCCCGACTCCTATTGGTATAAAGTCTATTAAATTAAAATATAAACTCTGGCGTGATGCCTGTAACGCTGGTCGGGGTTGCGTGGAATGCGCAAGACCCCGCGCCTCCGGCTTTTGGGGCCCGTAACCCTAGAGCCTGCCTTCTTTTATGGCACCTGAATAAGGTGTCACAAACGCGCACCCGCCATGGTTTTCTTCTTCGGAATGTGATGTTCAAGGGAAGGAATAAGGCCGGATGGGATCATGTGATGAAATTTGTGCACACGTCTGACTGGCAGATTGGCCGGACATTCCGTTTTGCGGATGATGACACTCTGGGCGCCCTTCAGGCCGAACGGGTGGAGGTGATCAGGCGGCTGGGGCAACTGGCCCGGCAGGAAGGGGCTGCCCATGTGCTGGTGGCGGGGGATGTGTACGAGCACGAAACCCCAACCGAGAAAACCCTGCATCAGCCCATGGAGCGCATGCGCCAGTTTGCCGATGTGCAATGGCATCTTATTCCCGGCAACCATGATGCGGATACACTGGAAGGCGTCTGGGCGCGGCTGCTGCGTGAGGGAGCCGTGCCGGAAAACGTGACGGTGCATCGGCAACCCGGCCCCGTTCGGCTGGTGGGGGCTGAAGAGGCATGGTTGCTGCCTGCCGTGCTGCAGCGCCGCCATGTGCTGAGTGATCTGACGGCTTATATGGATGAAGCGCCCACCCCGCCGGATGCCTTGCGGATTGGCCTGGCCCATGGCTCGGTAACCGGCTTTGGTAATGGAGAGGAAGCCGACCATAATCCGGTTGCCATAGACCGGGCCAGAAAGGCGGGGTTGAGCTATCTGGCGTTGGGAGACTGGCACGGGTTCTGCCAGATTGATGCCCACACGGCGTATTCCGGCACGCCGGAGACAGACCGTTTTGGAGCCGGTGGTGGCGGTGGCGGCGAGGCGCTGGTGGTAAACCTGCGTGGCCCACGCGCCGAACCAGAGGTTACCCGGCACAGAACCGGGCGTTATGTCTGGAAAAAGTTTGAGGATGTAACCTTAACCAACGCCGAGGATATTCACGCGCTGGAAGCCCGTGTGCGTGGTGTGGCACCGGATAATCCGGGGGCTGTTCTGGTATGGCTGGTGGTTTCCGGTTTGCTGAATGTGGACGATATGGCGCTGTATGAAAGTACCATCATCCGCCGTCTGAGCGGGGCGGTGGCGTGTCTGCGCCTGTCTGGCGCGCCACAGCTTTCTGCCGGGCTGGATGATCTGGAACGCTTTGGCCCCGGTGGGGCCGTGCGCACGGCGGCGGAGGTGCTGCTTGAGCAGGCGCAGGGCGGAGGAGAGGAAGGCGCAGTGGCAGCCGATGCATTGCAACGGCTTTTTCTGTTCTGGAATGAAGTGGGAGGGCAGGCAGCATGATCCTGACTGATGTGCAGGTTGAAGGGTTTCGCCGTTTTGCTTCGCCCGTAAGGTTAGATGGGTTGGGGCCGGGGTTAAACGTGCTGGCTGCCCCGAATGAAGCCGGAAAATCCACATTGTTGCTGGCGCTGCGGGCTGCGTTGACCCTGCGCCATTCTTCCAAAAGCAGCGTGATCAAGGGGTTTGCACCCTATGGCGGAGGCGCGCCGCATGTGGCCCTGAGTTTTACCTGGAAGGGTATGGCCTGCACGTTGGAAAAACGGTTTCTGAACAAAACCTGCGCGCGATTGCGGCTGGGGCCGGAGCAGTTTGAAGGGGATCAGGCTGAAGAAAAGCTGCGGGATCTGCTGGGGTTGGCGGACGCAGGGAAAGGTGAGGCCGCAGGGTTATGGAATGCGTTGCTGGTGGGGCAGGGAGAAAGTTTTACCCAGCCAAACCTGAATGAGGCAGGCCATGCCAGTTTGCGGGATTGCCTTGAACAGGGCGTGGAAAAAGCCGTAGGCGGTGCTGCGGCCAGCGCTGTGCTGGCTAAAGTGCGGGACCGCCTGCTTCTGTTGCAGACAGCCTCCACAGGGAAACCGACTGGCCGCTACAAACAGGCGTTGGAGCAGGAACAGGCTGCACAGGACCGTTTGCAAACTCTTGAAGCGCGTAAAGCGGCTTTGGAGGAAGATCTGGTGGCGCTGGAACAGGCGCGCCGTATTCTGCGGGAGCAGGAAGACCCGGAGCGCAGGGCGCATGAAGAAGCCGCGCTGAAAGAATTGCGCCTTGTGCGGGACAAGGTGCTGCGGCTGGATGCCGAGGAACTCGCCGCCCGTGCTGCACTGACCGCTGCCATTACGGCCTGTTCAAGCGCGCGGCAGGAACAGGAAAGGCGGCAGGAAAATAAGGTAAGGCAACTGCACCTTGAGCGCGCGTGTGCCGAGAGCCAGCAGACGCTGGATGGGCTGGCGCAAAAGGTGCGGCAGGCCCGGCGATGCCTTGATCTGTGTCGTCAGAAACGGGAACATGCCGAACAGCACCACCAGCATCGCAGACAGCAGCGTATGGTGGCGGCACGGCGCGCGATGTTGCAGCAGATGCAGGACACGTTGGCGCAGGAGCGGGCGCTTTTGCATCGTGCGGAAGCCGCTTTTGCGCGGCTGGAGCAGGAGCAGGCTATTCTGGCGGCTCTGCGCGTGGATGAAGCGAGCATCCAGCGTATGCGCAAGGCCGCGCGCCAGCATGAGCAGGCAGTTGCCTTGCTGGAGGCAAACGCCCCTGTTCTGAGCATGGCCCTGCTGCCCGAAGCAGCGCAACGCGTGACGCTGAACGGTGCCCCCTGCCGTGAGGGAGAAATACGCCTGACCGCCACCACTACCGTACAGATTGAAGGTGTCGGGCAGTTTCAGATCACACCAGCCCGGCAGGAACAGGACGACGTGCAGGGTAAGGTTAAGGCCGCCCTTGCCCAACTGGAAACTCTGCTGCAACAGGCTGGCTGCCAGAATGTTGCGGAGGCCGAGCATCGGTTTGAGGAGCATCGACAGGCGGAAGTTCGTCTGGTGGAAGCGCGTGCCGCTTACAGGGCGACATTGCCAGACGGCACCGATCTGGCGCGCGATAACGGCGGCCAGGCGCTTGCGGCGTTGCGCAAGACGATCATGCAAAAGGATGCTGATCTGGCGCTGGCCCGTAAGGAAAATATTGCCGATGGAGAGGGGGCTACAGCCGACGCTGACGGCGCGCCGCCGTGTGGTGCTGATACGCTCCTGACGCCTGATCAGGCGGCTGAGGCCGAAGACCAGGCAGCGCGCGAGGCCGAGAATGCTCGTCACGCCGAGCGGGATGAGCAGGCTGCCTGCGCCGTGCTTCAGGCTGAACAGGACAAAGCGGACGCCGCGTTGCGCGCGCTAACGCAGGCGCTGGAGCATCTTCAGCGTGAGCAGGCCGTGAGCGTGGCGCGGGAAGCAGATGAGGCTCTTGCCCAACGGGCTGAGGAGGCGCAGCGCGCGCAGGCCACCGCACAGGCCCGCGTGGAACAACTGGCGCAGGCTCGGCAGGAGGAACAACCTCTTTCCGTGGTGGAAAGCGGTATCAGACGGCGCGAGCAGGCTCTGGATACGGCTCGGACCGCCATCACCCGGTTGCGGGAAGATATTCGCGGGCGGGAAACCCGCGTCCGTCTGGCAGAAGGCGAAGGGGTGGATGAGCAGATAGCCGAGGCCCGCCGTGCCGTAGAGCGCCTGCGCCTTGAACGCGAGGGCTGTGAACGGGAGCGGGCAGCGCTTGTGCTGCTGCAAAACACGCTGGGGCAGGCAGAGCGAACCCAGACCGAACGCTATCTGGCCCCGTTACGGCGCACCATTCAGCCTGCTTTTTCGGCCGTTTTTCCGGGTGCCAGCGTGGCGTTTGATACAAGCTTCGGGGTGGAGGCGCTTACACGCCGGCAGGCGGAGGAGTTCAACAAGCTCTCGGATGGCACGCAGGAGCAGATTTCCGTTCTGGTGCGGTTGGGCTTTGCAGAACTGCTGCATGCGCGGCAGGGCAGCAGCATTCTGGTGCTGGATGATGCCCTGAGCTTTTCTGATTCCCTGCGGTTGGAGCGCGTGTTTGATGTGCTGGCCGATGCCGCCACACGCTTCCAGATTCTGGTGCTGACCTGCCGGGCAGAAACCTTTGCAACGCTGGGTGGCAGGGCGTTAACCCTGCAACCCTTGGTAGAGTTTACAGAACCACGTTGAACTGAAGCGCCATAACGGCGGCATCATGGAAGGTCGTGGTGCCGCCGGGGCGGTTGATATACTGGAAGTCTGGCTGAAGGGTCAGCCCGTTGGCTACATGGGCGTTATAGAAGAATTCGTAAATGTTTTCGTGCGACTGCACACCCCATACCTGCCCCCACTGGTTGGACTGGAAGGGCTGGCCACCAAAAATGGAGGCTTCCTGCTGCAAGGCCACCGTGCGGCTCATGTTCAGCCACTGATACATGACGCCAATGCTGTCCAGCGGGCGGCCCCATGGCTTTCCGGTTTCCAGCATGCCGGTCCAGATATGGTGGGACATGGCGGTGGTCTTGCCGTCCGTCCACATATAGCCAGCCATGGCGATCAGGCCGTTGGTGGGGCCTTCTCCGTTGCGCACAAGCATCTGGTCTGCATGCACCCAGGCGCTGGCACGGCCTGCATGGTAACGGGCAGGCTGGCCGGTCAGCACCCACGGGTTGCCGTTCACGTCCTCATACAGATCCTTGTATTTGGAGTTATCGTAGCTGTACCCGGCCTTGTAATGGCCTACCAGCTTGTCCTTGCCGAAGGACGGCATCCAGCCGATTTCAACCGGGGTTGAAAATTTGCCCAAGCCGTCCTGTGCCCATGCCCAACCGGAAATACCACCGTTGAAGGCATGGGGAGAAACGGCAAACAAACCAGCCATAATATAAGTGTCATTTGTGGGCATGACACGAGCAACAGCACCCAGGTTGCCGGAGGGCCAGTCCCGGTTGCCTTCTGTGTATTTGTTGGGGGCAGGGTTACCGCACACCGCCACGTTCATATACATACAGTAGAGGGGGGAGGCGGCAAAAAAGCTGCCAACCGGAATCCAGCCTGCACTGATGTCCAGATGATTGTTCAGGAAGGAGTGCTCCCCATACAGATAGACAAGATGCGCCACCACGTTCCCACGCGCACCGTAGATCTGCTGCACACCGCCAATGGAATCTCCAATGTAATCCGTGCTCAGGTTCCGCCCGTGGCCGTTCACCACCATCATGTGGGTCCAGAACCCGTCCATCAGTTTGGTGTTGGTCAGCTTGCCCCAGTCCACATCCAGTTCCACCCCAACCTGCCCGGCGTTGGTGACACCCTGCTTGCGGCCCCCTTTGAAGTTGCCAGCCAGTTCTTCATGCACGTCAGCCAGAATATGAATGCCGTGGTCCAGCAGCCATGGCTGTGCGCCCCACCAGTCCCCAAAAAAATGGTTGTGGCCATAGGGGGCGGAAAACAGAGGGCCGGGATCTTCTACCGGGCTGGCTTCATTATTGGCTTCCAGGCTGGGCCAGAGCCCGACCGAACTGTTGCCGCCCGTAAGGATCTGGGCATGAGCCTGACCGGAATAGGCCGAAACAAGCAGACAGGTAAGGGAAAGCGCGCAAAAGGAAGAAAGGCCAGGAGAAGAGAGTGCCATGATGTGTTGATTTTTTCTCGTGGATTAAAGAAACTTCGCCGAAGTAAAGTTTTCGTTTTTGGAGAGGGCGGGGTTCGGATTAAAACATTTTTACATGGTTTGGTTCCCAATATGCGTGTTTGATGGTGATTTTCGGGCGCTGGTCTGTATTTTTTTGACGAGTGATGCGTTGCTGCATCAGAAACTAAAGGGAATAACCCCACTCTTATGAGCAAGATTGATACAACCCGCCCGTTTCTGCCGGTGCGTATTGCAGTCATGACTGTATCGGATTCACGTACATTGGAGACCGATACATCAGGCCAGGCACTGGTTTCCCGCATTGAAGGCGCGGGTCATGTGCTGGCGGACCGCACCATTGTGCGGGATGATGTGCAGCAGATTACAGAACAGCTTAGAAACTGGATAAACGATCCTCTGGTTGATGTTGTCATAACCAACGGCGGTACAGGTGTGACCGGCCGGGATGTGACGCCCGAAGCGTTTGAGGACGTCCTTGAAAAGCGCATTGAAGGCTTTGGCGAACTTTTCAGGATGCTATCCTACAGGAAAATCGGCACGTCCACAATCCAGTCACGCGCGCTGGCGGGTGTGGCGAACGGCACCTACCTGTTTGCGCTGCCTGGTTCCACGGGCGCTGTGAAGGACGGATGGGACGATATTTTGGTGTTTCAGCTTGATAGCCGGCACCGTCCCTGCAACTTTGTGGAACTGATGCCCCGCCTGCGGGAACATCTGAGCGAAGGAGACCACCATGGCTGATGATGCTGTAAAACTGCTGATGCTGGCAGGCGACTATGTTGAAGATTATGAAATCATGGTGCCGTATCAGGCGCTCCTGATGCTGGGTTACAAAGTGGATGTGATCAGCCCCGGCAAAAAGGCAGGGGACAGCGTGATAACCGCTATTCATGATTTTGAAGGCGCGCAGACCTACAGCGAAAAACGCGGCCATAATTTTACGCTCAACGCCACGTTTGAGGACGTTGATACGGATGATTATATTGGGCTGGTTGTGCCCGGTGGGCGTGCACCCGAGCATCTGCGCATGAACCCGCGCGTGATCGAGATTGTCAAAGCCTTTGCTGATCGGCCTCTGGCAGCCATCTGCCATGGCGCGCAGCTTCTGGCCGCGGCGGATATCATCAAGGGGCGCAAGGTTTCTGCCTATCCGGCGTGCCGCCCGGAAGTGGAACTGGCGGGCGCGACCTATGCCGATATTCCGGTAACGGATGCCGTGACTGATGGCGAACTGGTAACAGCGCCTGCATGGCCTGCGCACCCCGCCTGGCTGGCGCAGTTCATCACGGTTTTGGGAGCATCAGTCTCTATTTAGTGCATTGGCATCTCCATCCTGTTGTGCATCATAACGGTGTATTTTCAACAGGATGGAGCCAGTTTTGATGCGTAACGCCGTACCTTGTGCCGTAATTGGGCTCTCTCTTCTGGGGGCAGCCATTCCGGCATGGGCGCAAACGCCAACTTCCATCCCACCGTCTGATGCACCATCCCAGACGCCACAGAGCAAGGAAACGACGGCACTCCCGCCCGTCAATAAGCTCTTGGTTCTGAAACAGCTCACCATTGCCGGTAACCAGCGTATTCCCTCAAACCGTCTGATGGCGGCAGTACCCTTTCATGTTGGAGACACCATTTCCCAATCCCGCATTACCGAGGGATTGCAAGATGTGATGAAAGTCTACCAGCAGGAAAATGTGGGCGGAAAATTCCACCAGAACCTCAAGATCAACGGCAAGGACGTGATTGTGGAGTGGACGGTTGAGGAAACGGGCGCTGCCGCTGATCCGGTCCGTCCTCTCAAGCTGGAAAGCGCGGACTTTACCGGCAACCTGCATATTTCCACTGCTAACCTGCGTAAGGCGCTTCACATTCAGCCCGGCGGCATCGTCACACCAGCAGAAGTGCTGAGTGATGAAAAATCCGTGCAGGCCATGTATGTGAAGAAGAACATCGGCGTGACGATTGTGCCGGAAGTGCGCTACCCGCATCATGATGATCGCGTGGCCATTACCTATCACGTGACCGAAAGAGCTCCCGACTGATCAGGAGCGGTAGCTGAGGCAGATATACCTGCCCGGCCCGGTGTTCATCAGTTTTGTTCAAGCAGGTTATGGCAAGCGTGAGGAAGGATTTCCTTCTGACAGGGCATCGGCGTTTCAAGAAAACGCAAACGGGTGCCAAGGCGGCGTCCCTTGGAAAAGAGGAGACGGGCTACTTTGACCGTGGAGCTTGTCTTGGGGAAAAGCAGGCAGCGGCCGATGTTGCCCTTTTTGGGCTTAAAAAGCCCCTGCCTTAAGGAAGAAAAGGCCTGCCAGACAGATCAGGCAGGCCTTTCAGTCGTTTCTCAGTATTCGCAGGCGCTGGGACGATTGAGCATGGCCATCAGTTCGCGCCGCGTGTCAGAATTGGTGCGGAACACGCCCAGCATGCTGCTGGTAACCATGGACACACCGGGGCGATGCACGCCGCGCGTGGTCATGCATTCGTGGCTGGATTCAATGATAACCGCAACGCCATGAGGTTCCAGCACATCGTTGATGGTGTTGGCAATCTGGGCGGTCAGCCGTTCCTGAATTTGCAGGCGGCGGGCGAAGGCATCCACCACACGGGCCAGCTTGGAAATGCCCACAACGCGGCTACGCGGCAGATAGGCTACGTGAGCACGGCCGATAATGGGGGCCAGATGATGTTCGCAGTGGCTTTCAAACCGGATGTCCCGCAGCAGGACAATCTCGTCATACCCTTCCACTTCTGAAAACGTGCGTTCCAGCAGGGAACGAGGGTCTGTTTCATACCCTTCAAAGAATTCTTCATACGCACGCACCACGCGGGACGGGGTATCATGCAGCCCTTCACGGGTGGGGTCATCCCCGGCCCAGCGCAGCAGGGTGCGAACGGCCTGTTCGGCTTCCGTGCGTGACGGACGGTTATCGTTTTCGGGCAGAGAGTCGCTGCTCATGCCAAGCTCCAGCATATGTCTTATGGAATGAAGGGGTGGGTCTAATGGATCTGCCGGATCTGAAACGGGCTATCCAGACTGAAGGCCGGAATGGCGATTTCAAACCGGCGGCCTGAATTGAGGTCCCGCATGTGGTAAGACCCACGCATGAATCCGCCAGCCGTGGTGAGGGACACACCAGAGGTATAATCAAACCCGTTCTGCGGACGGATGACGGGCTGTTCACCCACCACGCCTTCTCCATGCACATATTCTGTGCGGCCGGAGGCATCCGTGATGTGCCAGGTGCGTTCTGTGAGTTGCACAGTGGCGGAGCCTGCATTTTCAATGCGAATGCGATACACCCAGCAATACATGTGCTCATCAGGTTCAGACTGGTCGGGTAGCCAGAACACCTGCACACAGACGCGCACATCCTCGGTTACGGCCTCGTAGGCCGGAACTGAAGAGAAGAGTTCGTTCAAGGCGTCTTCCGGATCATGGGACATGGGCGGTGAAGCCGACCAGTCGGACATGGGTTCTCCTGCTCCTGATGCGTGGAATGGCGTGTCTTGTGCACAAAAAAGAGGAAGGCAGTGCCAAAACAGGCAGCAACTGTGCTTTGCCCCTATCATGAACACGCGCAGCAGGGAAGCCGCCTGTGCCCTTTCTGCCACGGCGCGGCAGAAAGGGAGAGTAAGCTCGGTCTGTTTAGCTGCGGGGCAGGGCCGCTACGCCACGGGCCAGATCTTCAATCAGATCCGCACTGTCTTCCAGCCCGACGGAGAAGCGGATGGCGCCATCAGAAATGCCAAGCCGTGCCCGTTCTTCCGGCCCGATCTTCATGTGGGTGGTGGTGGCCGGATGCGTGACCAGAGAACGCGCATCCCCCAGATTGTTGGAAATGGCGATGAGTTGCAGGGCGTTCATGAACGCAAATGCGCCTTCCTGCCCGCCTGCCACTTCAAACGCCACCAGGCTACCGCCGCCAGACATCTGGCGTTGGGCCAGTTCATATTGCGGGTGATCCTTGCGGCCCGGATACCGCACGCTGACAATACCCGGTGCCTGCGCCAGATAATCAGCCACGGCGGCAGCGTTGCGCGTCATGGCGTCTACACGCAGGGAGAGCGTTTCAAGCCCTTTGAGCATGACCCACGCATTGAAGGGAGACAGCGCGTTGCCGGTATTGCGGGTGAAGGGCTGAAGTGTTTCGGTAATCCACTCCTTGGGGCCCAGCACGGCACCGCCCAGAACGCGACCTTGCCCATCAATGTGCTTGGTACAGGAATACACAACCACATCAGCCCCCAGTTCCAGCGGCTTCTGGTAAATGGGGGAGGCAAATACGTTGTCCACCACAACCAGCGCGCCTGCCTTGTGGGCCAGATCTGCAATGGCGCGGATGTCCAGCACATCCAGCATGGGGTTGGACGGGCTTTCCAGCAGTACGGCGGCGGTGGGTTTGGAAAGGGCTTCTGCCCATGCGTTCAGGTCTGACCCATCAACAAACACGGTTTCCACGCCGTAACGGGGCAGCAGGTTGGCCACAATCCAGTGGCAGGAGCCAAACAGCGCGCGGGAGGCCACAACCCGTTCACCAGCCTTGACGTGAGAGAGCAGAGCGGAGGAAACCGCGCCCATGCCGGTGGAGGTGGCTACACAGGCTTCCGCGCCTTCAAGGTCGGCCAGGCGGCGTTCCAGCGCGGTAACAGTGGGGTTGGCAAAGCGGCTGTACTGATAGTGCTCTACCTCACCCGTAAAGGTTTTGGCGGCCTGCTCGGCATTGTCATACACAAAGCCGGAGGTCAGGAACACGGCTTCACTGGTTTCACCAAATTCCGTGCGTTCCAGGCCTGCGTGCAGCAGGCGGGTTGCGGGGCGCCAGGTGGAAGGGGTCTTGTTTTCACTCATAATGAGGTATCCGGTTCTTTCCTGCTCATGATGGCCTGAAGAGAAGCACGGACAATGAGGTGTTTCCGCTTCAGTCATACTTGCTCATCTGACCGTGGAAACCATGGGACAGGACACGCCTGCCCAAAGCCTCTTTAGCGCGTCTGTTTTACCTCGCCGCAAGCCGGCCGTACAAATCACGAGGGCCCAGCGCGGGAAAATAAAAGCACCAGACAGAAATGGTTATGCGAACTGCTCTGTGTTTCGTCAAGAGTGGAATAGAGCGGCACCAGCGTTGTGCCGAGAGGGAGGCTTGATAAAAACCTTTACAAGCCGCCTCCGCAAAAGAGGATGACATGAGTGTTTCAAGGAGAAAGCAGATGGATGCGCCCGCCGTATGTCAGGCTCTGGTCTCGTGGGCTTTGACACAACCCACCGTTCAGGGCGTGGCTCTTGTTGGCTCCTATGCCAGAGGCGCGGCACGCGCTGTGTCTGATATGGACATCATGATCCTGACCACCGCGCCGCAGGGGTATCGTGAAAATGGTGCGTGGGTGCAGGATGTTGCATGGCCAGCAGAGATGGGCCTACCGCAGCAGATACAGGATGAAGATCACGGTGCGGTCTGGTCCCGCAGGGTCTGGTTTGCGGCAAAAGGGGATGAAGTTGAACTGAGCTTCGGTTTGCCCTCATGGGCAGACACAACCCCACTGGACGGGGGCACCTATCGGGTTGTGTCTGACGGCTGCCACATCCTGTATGATCCGGCAGCCTTGCTGGAAAAACTTCTCCGCGCCGTGCGGCAGAGCTGAGGAGAGAGAAATGTTCTCTCACCCACTCTGCGCGGCTTCCTTGGTGGAGACGGGAAAAGCTACAGCAATTCCTGAAGGAGCGGAATAAACGGCAGATCAGCTTCAGGCATCTGATACTGACCGAGATCTTTTGGGGCAACCCACGCCAGCGCCTGTCCCTCACGCGGTGTAGGGGTACCACTCCATCTGCGGCACAGATAAAGCGGCATCAGCAGATTAAAGGCACGGTAGCTGTGTGAGGCAAAGGTGAAAGGAGCCAGACAGGCGCGTGAAACGTCCAGCCCCAGTTCCTCTTCCAGTTCACGGATCAGCGCGGCTTCCGGGGTTTCCCCGGCTTCCACTTTTCCACCGGGGAATTCCCACAGCCCGGCCATGCTTTTCCCTTCCGGGCGGCGGGCCAGCAGAATGCGGCCTTCCTTGTCAATCAGCGCCGCAGCGGAAACCAGAACAAGCCGCCGCACTGTGGCAGGTTCCGGGTTCGGGTGGGTGGTGTGATCCATGTCTGCGCGTGTCATTTCAAAAATCTGCACAGGGTAGTCCTTGCCCCGCGCCACAAACATCTGTTTGTCCGTGCCAATGGGCTTGAACCCGACGGTGGCAAGCACGCGGGCGGAGGCCACGTTATCTTCCGCAACAGTGGCGCGCAGGCGGGTGATATCCAGATTGGCAAAGGCCCAGCGGGCTACGCGACCTGCGGCCTTGGAGGCAACGCCAGCCCCCCAGTAGGGGCGGCCAACCCAATAGCCCAGTACGCCAACGCGCCCTACCTGTGGCAGGGTTTCAATGCGCAGCCCCACGCAGCCCAGAAAGCGGTCCTGCGTGTCCAGAATGGCAAAATGGTAGCCTTCCCGTGCCCGGTGCTGGTCAAGGGTGGAGGCAATCCAGTCATCCGCCAGTTCACGCGGGTAGGGAAAGGGCAGGCGGCTGAGCATGCGCACCACCTCCCAGTCATTGACCAGGCGGTGGAGGGCAGTGGCATCATCTGGCAGAAGGGGGCGCAGCCGGTAGGGCGGCGCCTCAAGCATCAACGAGACGATATCATGCATTTTTGGCGGGTGCGGGTGGAACCCCACATTCTGCCAGCAGGCCCCGCAGGGCGTTGATGACAGGGAAGACCTCCACATTGTGGTCTCCGCCCAGTTCGCGCCATGCGTTCTGTTCCAGTTCCACAATTTCACGGTCTTCGGCAAAAATCCGTTCCGTGAAGGCGACAAGGAACGGCCATGCCAGTTCCAGAACCCCCGGCATTTTGGGCCGCTTGACGGAGAGCAGACCAAATGTGCGGTTTGTCAGTTCCTCGGCATCCTGCGGGGTATAGACAATCCACAGATCCATCACCGGGTCTTCATCGCCCGTCTGGATGCGCAGGGTCTGATACGGATATTCCGTGCGGATGGTCATGACATCGCGGTGCTGGAATTTCTCGGAAGAATCCCGACGCTCGCCAAAAATCAGCGCTTCACCCAAAGGCTGCTTGCCGCTTGTGCGGGCAAAGGAATAACGCGCTTCCACCAGACCGGCTTCGCGTTTCTGGCCCAGAAAGCGCGGGCGCATCTGGCCCATCTGCTTCATGTGCATGAACTGGTGGTTCATATCCATCAGGTTTTCATGCATGAAACTGTAGTGGCATTTCACTTCCCGCCCGAAGGAGCGGGTCTTATAGCCAGCGTCTCCCACACGGGCCAGACGCGGAGCGAGCGGAACCGTGTCTGCTTTTTCCAGATCACCGGGGAAGATGAAGATCAGGCCGTCCTGTTCCCGGCAGGGGAAGGTACGCACGCCGTTGGGCAGTTTGCCCTTGCCCAGATAAGGCACATCAATGCAGCGGCCTGAACGGCCATAGGCCCAGCCATGGTAACAGCATTGCACGGACTGTCCGTTTACTTTGCCTTTGCTGAGGGGTACCTGACGATGAGCGCAACGATCTTCAAGTGCGAAAATCGGCCCTTCATCCGGGCGGACCAGGGCAATAGGCGTGCCCGCATACCGTGTGCCAATGGTCTTGCCAGGCTTCAGTTCCTTCGACCACGCAACAGGATACCAGAAATCCGGATTGGACCGGATGCGCCGAAGGTCCGTTTTAAGGGGATCCGCGCCGTGCGTTTCGGTTTGGGCTGGGGTATCGGTCTGAACGGTGTGGTCCATCTCGCCTCAATCAAATGAATACCAGGGCTGCGTCACTCTGATGCTGCCGTATCGCGACGCATGCAACCTCATATCACACAAAGAGGCAAGGCGTGGAAGCAATAGCGCGTCGTTACGCTGTTTTTGGCGTGGGGCGGGGCAGCGGGCCTTCGCGCTTCAGACCGTGCCAGGAAATCAGGCTGTCTCCCAGAAACAGGCCCAGCGCGCCCACCGTACAGGCCAGCGCCGCGCCGAACAGGAACACCAGCCAGTTGGCCACTGAAGAGTCCCGCACGCTGCCCATGAACAGGACAAACGCCGCCCCGCAGGAGGCTGCACCCCCAAGGCCACCGGCCAGAATGGCGGCATCCAGCATCAGGGTGCGGCGGTGCAGGCGCACCAGATGCCGCTCAAGGATCCTGTTGCGGACCATGTCATCATTATCATCCGTCAGCAGGGCGTTGGCCTGTTCTATGTGGTCTGACACGCGCGCCAGCCGCGTATTGAACAGGTTCAGCAACGTTCCGATGCCCGACAGCATGAACACAGGTGTCAGGGCAATCTGGATAATGTGGGCTACGCTATCAACAGGTTCAGCAGCAATACCTCCAAAAACGGGGAGGGCCATAAAGCAGGTTCCTTGGTACTATGGGCAGGCAGTATGAGACGGAGCTAGCGGCCTTCCGCCAGTTGGGCTGTCAGATCCTCAATGAACTGAAACGCCACCCGACCGGAGCGCCCACCGCGGGTAATGGCCCACATATTGGCCTGAGCCGCAAGATCCTCATCACTGATGGGAAGGGCGCGTTCTCTCGCATAGGTGCGCACCATGTCAAGGAACACATCCTGCGGGCAGGCGTGAAAGCCCAGCCACAACCCGAACCTGTCAGAGAGAGACACCTTCTCTTCCGTGGCTTCTGAGGGGTTGATGGCGGTTGCGCGTTCATTCTCGATCATGTCACGCGGCATCAGGTGGCGGCGGTTGGATGTGGCGTAAAACAGGACATTCTCCGGGCGGCCCGCAATGCCACCATCCAGCACGGATTTCAGGGCTTTGTAGTCACGGTCTTCCTTTTCAAAGGACAGATCATCACAGAACAGGATAAACCGGCGGGGGCTTTCACGCAGCATGGCCAGAAGCTCCGGCAGGGTGGCCAGATCTTCCCGCTGGATTTCAATCAGCGCCACGCGGCCCTTGCCGGGTTCGCACGGTTTGCCGTCCACACTGTTGACCAGTGCATGTGCGCCCTTGACCAGTGAGGATTTGCCCATCCCGCGAGACCCCCACAGCATGGCGTTGTTGGCGGGCAGACCGCGCGCAAAGTGCTCGGTATTGTCCAGCAGCGTCTGACGTTGGGAGTCCACGCCCTGCAGCAGGGTGACGGGCACATGCGCCACATGGGCCACTGGCAGCAGCTTTCCCCCTTCCGGATGCCACACAAACGCATCGGCCTTGTCCACGCCCTCAAGGCTGGGGGGCGGGGGGGAGAGGCGTTCAAGCGCTGAGGCAATACGTTCCAGAACAGAAAGCTGGGGTGTGGTCATATCCATCAGTCTGGGGTCCTTACAGCTTACAACGGGGTCTTTGGCCGGAAACCTAAGCCAACATGAGCGTTGAAGAAAGCGCCATTCCGCACACAGACGCTTGACGCGCGAGCAGCGAAAATTATGGTCAGCCACTCTGTTGATGCAACCAGCCTTCTGGAAGGCCCGCCATAATGTCTGATTTCTTTATTTCCACAGCTTACGCGCAAACGGCCGGAGGGGGCGGCGGCATGTCCAGCATTATGTCCTTTCTGCCGTTTGTGGCGGTGTTCGCCATCATGTATTTTCTGCTGATTCGCCCGCAGCAGCAGCGGCAGAAGCAACTGCGGAATGAGCTGAAAACCCTGCGCCGTGGTGACCGCATTGTTACAGCCGGTGGCGTAGTGGGCGTTGTGCAGAAAAGCCGTGAAGACGCTGCTGAGGTGGAAGTTGAAATTGCGCCTAACGTGCGCGTCATGGTACTGCGGGACACCATTACCACTGTCCTGACCAGCACGGCCAAGCCGGCCAATGATGCCGCGCAGCCTAAAAAATAAGCCCAGGGCCTCATAGCCTCGGTATGAAAAAAGCGGGCATGGTCCCGCTTTTTTTGTCTGGCTTTTCCCTTTGTTCCCCTTGGGGTTGCCAGCGTGCGACACCGGCGAGCGTGCCGCCGGGGAATCAGCCGCGCGGGCGGCACTTCCTCCGCAGGGCGGCCCATCCTTTGAATAGGCTATTGCGGCCCGGCATCTCAAAAATCTCGTCCGGCCCATGTGGGTCCAGAATTTCATTGTCAGCCAGCCATTCCTCAATGCCTGATAGAGCGGGCACGCGGTAAGGGGTCAGTGTGCGGCCGGGGGAGCGCAGGCGCTCAATGGTTTCAATCAGGGAGCCTGTCTGCTCCAGCAGGTCTGCTACTTGAGCAGGGGGGACGCCCAGATGCTCGGCCAGCAGATCATTCCGCAATGCTGCAATTTTTGGGCCAGATGATGCGTTGCCCCCTTCATCCGTGCAGAGAAGGACATCGCATTCGGTATCCAGCCGCAGGGAACGGTTGTTGAAATTTGAGGAACCAACCCGCAGGATATCGCTATCAACCACTGTTACCTTGGCATGAACGTATATGGGCGCGCCTCCCTCCGTTACCGGATGGTAGAGGCGGAAGCGGCCATGCGTGTCCAGCCGTTGCAACGCCTCAACCAGTCTGGCGCGGGCGGTATCCATGGCCACAGGCTCCAGCCAGCCCTCGGCTGAAAGCGGATTGATGACGACTATTTCCGGCCCGTCTTTTTCCGTCAGGCGTTTTGCAATGGCGTGCGCCACCTTTCGGGACGCAAAATACTGGCTCTCAGCATAAATGAATCGCTGCGCACGGGCGATGAGGCTCAGATAGGCACCTTCAATTTCATGGCAGGGGGCTGTGTCTTCCATTTTGGGAATGGTGCGGGCTATGCCCAGCCTTACGGCCTCAAAGGCGGGGGTAAACCCCTCGGGCCAGCATGTGTGTCGGCTGGCGGGCAGGGGCAGACAGTCGCCTGTTACGGTCTTCCAGCGGTCACGGGCCAGATCTCCAATGGCGCGGGCTGCTTTTCCATCAAACATGCTGGTGGCGTCGTGCCAGGGTTTCAGCGCTGCGCCATCCGGGCTTTTGCGTCGGGAGTCATGATCCTGATGTGCGCGGGTATCCCATCGCCCTACGGTCATGTCTATTCCGCCACAGAACGCAAGCTGGTCATCAATGGCGACAATTTTGTGATGCTGCGAGCCCGAGAACGGGTGTTTTCCATCCAGCCGCAAGGTAATGCGGGGGTGCATGGCCCAGCGGGCAAGGGTGCGCAGTGAGCGCCAGCATAGCAGGGACTTGAGTGCGCCCGTATCCCAACGGAGCAGCCGGATTTGCAGCGTGGGGGTTCTTTCTGCAAGCCAGAGAATGAACGCACCCAGCGTGGCGGGCTCCCCTTTTTCGGGCTCGCCAAATTTTATGCGCGGGTCAAAATCCCAGCCCAGCAGCAGAATACTGTGCCGGGCCTCCAGCATGGCGCGACGGGCTGCCACAAAATAATCAGCAGCATCAATAATAACGGAAAAACGGTCGGCATCCTCAACACGCCAGCATGTTTTTCCGGGCTGCAAAAGCTGCCTGTCCATCATATGCCGGTGGTGTCCTGCCGTTAGGGGTGTGCCTGTTCAGGGCGGTGAGACGCGTGGTGGTTTATGCGGTATGGCTTGTAAGCTGTTTTTCCAGCGCTGGTCCAGCCATCGGGCTGCTGGACGAGACCAGAGCCGCGCAACAACCACCCCTAATCCCCATGAGGCCCCTACCACAGCCGGGTAGAGCGCCAGGCCCAGCCCCTCCGCTGTGCCACCTGCTGCCGTAAACAGGGTAACGGCTGGCATGACAACAAACATGTGGGTCAGATAGATTTCATAGCTGAGGCGGCCAAAACTTTGCAGCCAGCCTGTTCCCCAGCGAGGGGCCGTGCTGTGTCCGCTGTGCGCGACATGTGTCAGTCCGATCAACATCAGCGCCACCCCACCAGTGAGAAATACCACATACCAGCTTCCAACGATCTCCCACAAAGCGGGCCCTGCGCAGAGTTCAAGGAGAGCAAAGCAGGCTCCGGCAAGTGTGACGGTCCATCCTGCAACGGGAGAGAAAGCGAGTTTTCTACACAGCATGGCGCTCAGCACACCAGTTGCAATGGCGCCAAAGCCCGGCAGATAAGCCTTGCTGCGCCATACAGGGTTGCTGTGCGGCAGAGCTGCTTGATCAAGCGGGCCAAGTAGAACCAGAGCGACCAACAGGAAAAGACGCGGCATGGAAGGAAGCAGGCAGAGAGCCGGAAAACCGAGATAAAATGCTTCCTCGATGGAAAGAGACCACAGAACATCCCAGTTGGGAGGAGCCCAGGTGGTTTGGCCTTCATACCAGTTGAAGGTGCAGGTCAACACGGACAGGATAGCCCCGCCAAGGGTTTGACCCGCATCTGTGAAATGAAACCATTGCGGGCCGATCTGCGAGAGAACGGATAAAATGAGCAGAAGAGCAAACAGGCAAGGCAGAATACGGGCTGCGCGGTGGGCCAGAAAAGGGAAGGCCTTCATGTCTTTCAGGCCACCAAACGTCTGGTAACTTCGGGTGGTTATCAGAAAACCTGAGATAACAAAAAACATGGTAACGGCATTGCCTCCCCCGTAGGCGAACAGCCCGAGGACAGGGGGCGGCAGACAATAAGAGGCCAGCGTTTACTCAAGGGGAATACGAATGCTGAGGTGGTGGCAAACCACAATCAAAATTGAAAGGCCACGCAAAAGATCAATTCCTGCGTTTCTTTCTGTCGGTCTGACCGTATTCTCGGGCATGGTGATGCTGGCTTTTTAAACAGGCTCGCGGCTCTATTGAAGAGAAAATTATGTTTATAAAATGACTGATCGTGCGGCATTCAAAATAGCGGATACGTTCTTTCTTTCACAAAACAGATTCTGACTGTTTTGGTGTGGACCCACATTTCTGACAATAAACACAGGCTGTTCAGGAAGAAAGGGAGAGCACGTGCGTATTATTGCAGTAATAGTGTAATAGGTTTCTGGTTATTTCGGCTTTCCTGGCTCATTACAGGAAGGAGACCGGGTCAATATCCACGTCCACACGCACGCCTTTGCCGGGTTTGACCATGCTCAGCCAGCGGCGGAGGATGGGCTGCACCGCAATGCTGCGGACAGTGCGCAGCAGAATACGGCGGCGGTGGCGGTTGCGTAGAACGGCAATGGGGGCAGGGGCGGGGCCAAGCACTTGTATGCCCTCTCCATACGGCGCTTTACGGCCAAGTTCGGCGGCCGTTGCATCAGCTTCCCTGGCGTCTTCCGCACTGATGATCAGGGCCGCCAGCCGACCATAAGGCGGCCAGAAGCCGGGGCGGCGTTGTGCGGCTTCCTGCGCCATGAAGGCATCAAAATCCCCAGACAGCAGCGCCTGCATTACCGGGTGTTCCGGCGTGTAACTTTGCAACAGCACGCGCCCCGGTGTGCTGGCGCGCCCTGCTCGACCTGCCACCTGATGCAGAAGCTGTATGGTGCGCTCGCCAGCGCGTAAATCTCCGCCGCCAAGGCCAAGATCAGCATCCACAATGCCAACCAGAGTCAGATGTGGAAAATGCCAGCCCTTGGCGACAATCTGCGTGCCGATAACAAGATCAACCTCCCGGCGGGAGATCTTGGCGACAGCTTCCGCCGTAGCGGCAGGGCCGCCGAGCGTATCGCTCGCCATCACCAGAATACGGGCATCGGGAAACAGATTTCTGGCTTCTTCCGTAATGCGTTCAATGCCGGGGCCAATGGCGGTCAGGCTGTTCTCCGCCCCACAGGTGGGGCAGGTGGGGGGCATGGGCTCGGTGTGATCGCAATAATGGCAGGAGAGCAGTTTTTTGGCCCGGTGTTCCACCAGCCATGCGGTGCAATGGGGGCATTCCATACGGTGCCCGCAGGCGCGGCAGAGAGTGAGCGGCGCATACCCCCGGCGATTGAGGAACAGCATGGCCTGTTCCTGCCGCTCAAAGGTGGCGGTCATTTCTTCTGTCAGGGCGGGGGAGAGAAACAGCCCGCGTGGTGGCGGGTGGTCCCGCATGTCCAGAATCCGGGTTTCCGGCAGAGATGCTCCCCCATGGCGTGAGGGCAGAACAAGGTGGCGGTACCGGCCAGCTTCCACATTGGCCAGCGTTTCAAGGCTGGGGGTGGCAGATACCACCATGATGGGAAAACCGGAAAGCCGCGCGCGCACCACGGCCATGTCCCGCGCATTGTAGATCACCCCTTCTTCCTGTTTGAAGAGGGATTCGTGTTCTTCATCCACAATAATCAGGCCGAGTTTTTCAAACGGCAGAAAGAGGGCGGAGCGTGCGCCAACCACCACTGTGGCGCTGCCATCCGCTGCTGCGTGCCATGTCAGCCGCCGGGCGCGCTGCCCAATTTCAGAATGCCAGATGGCGGGCTGGGTGCCAAAACGGCGGGTAAAGCGCTGCATCCATTGGGCGGAAAGCGCAATTTCAGGCAGAAGCACCAGCGCCTGTTTGCCCTGTTCAAGGCAGGCGGCAATGGCTTCCAGATAGATTTCCGTCTTGCCCGAGCCCGTTACCCCTTCCAGCAATGTGACGGAGAAGCCGCCTTCCTGCACGGTCTGGCGCAGGGCGGCGGTTGCGGTTGCCTGCTCCCCTTCCAGCACGGGTGGTTTGTGGTGCGGGTCCGGCGCATCAAACGGGCGTTCCGGGCCAAGTTTGACGGCTTTCAGGGCTCCGGCATCGGCCAGCCCCTTCACCACGCCCGGCCCCACGGCGGCGGCATTTGCAATATCCGTGGTGGTGCGGGCCGTGCCGTCCTGCAGCAGGGTCAGCACTTTTTGTCGGGCTGGGGTTATACGCAGAGTTTCTGGCAAAGGGGAGGCGGCCAGCCAGCCAGTGCTTGGGGTGGGCACGCCCCGCATATGCAGCCGCAAGGTCATGGCCAGCACCATGCCGGGGGGCGAGAGCGTGTAGGCGGCTACCCAGTCAATAAAATGCCGAAGTTCAGCAGAAAGGGGCGGCAGATCCAGCAGTTCAGCCACCGGGCGCAGGCGGGCCGCTTCTACCGTGCGTTGTGGCGGGGGGGCAAAATCCGCAGGCAGGGCGGGGGCTGATTCCCACACCACGCCTGTCTCACGCCTGCGGCCCAGCGGCACCACCACAATGTCTCCCGGTTTCAGCGCCATCTCGGCCGGGGCGGCGTAATCAAAGGGGCCGGGAAACGGCATGGGCAGCAGAACAGACACCCTTTGCCGCTGCCGCGCCGGGGTGGTCGGGCTGTCCGGCTCAGGCAGAAGGGAGGAGAAGGAAGCTGGCACCATGTGTTCCTGTTTAAGCGGCTGTGCGGCCAAAGAACAGTGCTTGCGTGAGAAGAAAAACTCTGACCAAGTAAGGCGTTGTTTCAGCTGCGGCCAGACCGTTCAGAGGTGTAGGAGGAAGCATGACTGCGGAAGAGGCCGTCCAGACTTTTCTGGCGTGGATGACCACGGAAAGGCGCGCTTCACCGCTGACTGTTGAAGCCTATCGGGCTGATCTGGCCCGTTTTCTGGGGTTCATGGCCGAACATCTGAACGGCCTGCCTGATATGGCGGGGCTGGCCAAAATAAGCCTGCGGGATATGCGGGCCTGGCTTGCGCATGAACAGGCAAAGGCCGCCAGTGCCACGGTGCGCAAGAGCACGCCAGACCGCGCGGCGCGTACACGCTCGCGCAGGGTTTCGGCTGTACGGTCTTTCTTCCGCTATCTGGCGCGGCGGCACGGGGTGGAAAACCCGGCAGTTGGTTTGCTGGCCACGCCGCGCACCAAAAAGCCGTTGCCTCGGCCCCTGAGTGTGCAGGATGCCAAAGCCGTGCCGGACGATATTGCGGCTCTTGCCCATACGGATATGGCGCAGCAACGGGATGGGGCACTCTTCCTGCTGCTGTATGGGTGTGGGCTGCGTATTTCAGAAGCGCTGAACCTGAATGTGGGTGATCTGGGTGTTATGACATCCAGCGGCGTGTTGCGCATCAAGGGGAAGGGCAACAAGGAACGGCTGGTGCCGGTGTTGCCGCAGGTGCAGCAGGCGCTGGAGCATTGGCTGAAACATCATCCGTCTCCTCTGGCGGGGGAGCCGCTTTTCCCCGGTGTGCGCGGGGGGCGGCTGCAACCCGGCGTGGCGCAAAAGGCCATGCGGGAATGGCGTGGGCTGGCTGGCCTGCCGGACCATGTTACGCCCCATGCGCTCCGCCATTCCTTCGCCACGCATTTGATGGAAGGCGGGGCGGATCTGCGTGTGATTCAGGAATTGCTCGGCCATGCCAGCCTTTCCACCACGCAACGCTATACATTGGCTGATGAGGCGCGATTGCTGGATGTCTGGAGCCGTGCTCACCCTCGGGCCAGTTCGGGCGTTCAGGGTGAAGCGCGCTCTGCTGCTTCTGCACCGCGCTCCGAACCAGTTTTGGAAAAAGAAGGACCCCACACCTCATGACACCCGCCTACCGCGCCCCGTGGCCAGAGATTGATCCCTACAAACATGGCTATCTGGATACAGGTGAGGGCCACCAGATTTACTGGGAGGAATGTGGCAACCCGGATGGCATTCCGGTGGTTTTCCTGCATGGGGGGCCGGGGGGCGGCTGCAATGCGGCTCAACGGCGGCTGTTTGACCCTTCCCTGTATCGCATTGTGTTGTTTGACCAGCGCGGCTGTGGGCGGTCCCGCCCGCATGCGTGTTTGGAGAACAACACCACGTGGCATCTGGTGGCGGATATTGAACGCTTGCGTGAACAGTGTGGCGTGGAAAAATGGGCTGTTTTTGGCGGCTCGTGGGGGTCCACTCTGGCGCTGGCCTATGCACAGACGCATCCCGACCGTGTTCAGGCCCTGATGTTGCGGGGCATTTTCACGCTCCGTCGGGCTGAGTTGCTCTGGTATTATCAGGAAGGCGCATCCTGGATTTTTCCGGACAAATGGGCAGACTTTCTCGCCCCAATACCGGAAGCCGAGCGCGGTGATCTGATGGCGGCTTATCGCAAACGTCTGACATCGGGCGATGTGGCGGAACAGCACAAGGCTGCCGTAGCGTGGAGCCTTTGGGAAGGCCGGACTCTCACTCTTCTTCCTGCCCCAGCGATTGAACAGCAGCACGAAGAGGCCGATTACGCTTTGGCGTTCTCGCGCATTGAAAACCATTATTTCGTGCATGGCGGTTGGCTGGAAGAAGGCCTGTTGATTCGGAATGTGGACCGTATCCGGCATATCCCTACCGTGATTGTGCAGGGCCGGTATGATATGGCCACCCCGGTCCGCACGGCATGGGACCTGCATGACGCATGGCCGGAAGCGGAGTTTCATCTGATTGATGCCGCAGGCCACGCCTTGTTTGAGCCCGGTATCCTGACGGCATTGTTGAATGCCACGGACCGCTTTGCGCGGGAACTGGCCTGAGCCATGACGCACGTATGCTCCTTTCCCCGCCATCTGGCTTTTGCATCTTCCATGGCGTTGATGGCCGTGGTGAGTGCTTTTGCGCCGCAGCCAGCCAGCGGGGCAGAAGGGGCGTGCAAGCATGAGCGCGTGGCGCGTCTGCCCTTGCGGAATGATGCCGGGTTTCTGAACGCGCCGGTGGAGATCAACGACCATCCGGCAAGCATGATTGTGGATACCGGGTCTGAGGGAAGTCTGATTTCGCCTGAAGGGGCGGACCAGTTCGGTCTTTCGCTTGATCCTTCCGTGCATACGGTGGTGCGCGGTACGGGGGGGCTAGGCCGTCTGGTGCCAAACGTGATTGTGCAGAGCTTTAAAATGGGCGGTCTGGAGACGGGGCCGCTGTCCATCCCTGTTGGATATCTACCCGGAAAGCCACAGACCCAGCCCCCAATAGAAGGGTTGGTGGGGGGAGATCTGCTCTCCCGCTATGATGTGGAATTTGATGTGGCCGGTGGCTGGCTGACGTTCTGGGACACCAGCAGAACATCGGCTGTGTGTGCCGGGCCGCAGGATTGGCATGTGATCTACCGCGCCTTGCCCATGCAGTTTGATGGACGGCGCGTGACCATTCAGGTGGAACTGGATGGAAAGCCGTTGAAAGCGTTGGTAGATAGCGGCGCGCGTTCGCGCATTGTCTCAGAGGCCGTTGTGGCCCGTCTGGGGGTGACGTCCACCATGCTGGAGGCTGATCCCGGTGGAATTACCAGTGGTGTGGATGGGCACCGGCAGGTGTATCACTGGCACAAATTTCGGTCATTGAAATACGGGCTTGAAGAAGAAAAAGCCCCGGTTCTGACCGTGGCCCCCATTCAGGATTCCGTGGATATGCTGCTTGGATCAGACTGGTTTGCGGCGCACAAAGTCTGGATTTCTTACCGGACCGGCAAGCTGTACGTCATGCCGTCTCTCAAACGGTAAGGCGGGGCGTTCCGCTTTTCTCGAAGCACGGGCGAAGGGTTGTAAAAGGAAAAGGCCGGAACACCCACGGGGATGCTCCGGCAAGGCAGCTTAGCCGCCCTTGAGACGGGTGTTGCACTGGCTGTAGTAGCCGCCGCCCTTCTGAATCCACTTCAGCGAGCCGTTGCCGCCGCTCGTCTTGTTGGCCTTGTACTGGTCCAGGCAGGTTTTCATCCGGCCTTTGCCTGCGCTCAGACTGGCGTATTGTGACGCAATGGCGGAAGGGAAGATCACGCCAGCTGAGCTGACAGGGGTTGTGGCAGGCTTGGCAGCTTCCGTGGGGGTAGTGCCGGTGGTGGCAGCAGGTGCCGCCGGGCTGGTGGCGGGAGTCTCGGCCGTGGTTGCCGGTGCATCACACGTAGCTGCCTTGAATTCCTTGAAGCTCTTGCCATTCAGGGTGCCAGCGGTCCGCGCTGCGGTAAAATTCTGGTGGCACTCTTTGGCAGTCAGAGCGTGAGCGGCAGGTGCGGAAAGCGCGGTAGCGCAGCTCAAGGCCAGTGCGGCCAGCGCAATGCGGGCAGAAGATGTCATGCGGACAAAACCTCATCCAAAGCCAGGGTTGGAAAGACACGGCCCTATGCCGTCACGCCCTGTATTGTCCGTAGCATATGACGAAGTTGTGTCTTTGGGAACGACCGTCTTGTTCTGAAAGCAAAATCCGGCCCAGACATGAAAAACCCCTCCCTGCGGCTGGCGCGGGGAGGGGTTCAGAATTGAAAGAGGGCAGGCGGAGGTTAGTTGATCCGTTCCCCATGCAAGGACATATCCAGCCCTTCCAGTTCCTGATCAGCCGTGACACGCAGACCCATGGTCATGTCAATCAGCTTCAGCAGAATGAAAGAAATCGCGCCGCACCACAGGATGGTGACAATCACGGCTTCACTCTGCACCACAAGCTGGTGGACGGAACCCACAATGCCTGTGGGGTTGGTGTCTGTTGCGGAGAGCGGGCCGTAGGCGAAAACGCCCGTCAGCAATGCGCCCACAATGCCGCCTACGCCGTGCACGCCAAAGGCGTCCAGACTGTCATCATAGCCCAGCAGGTGTTTGAGGGAGGTCGCGCTCCAGAAGCAGACAACGCCGGTAATCAGACCGATAATCAACGCGCTGCCGGGCAGCACGAAGCCCGCAGCGGGGGTAATGGCAACAAGCCCCCCCACAGCGCCGGAGATCACACCCAGCACGGTCGGTTTGCCGGTGCGCAGCCATTCGGCCAGCATCCACGCAACACCGGCCCCTGCTGCGGCAATCTGGGTGGTGGCCATGGCCATGCCTGCGCGGCCATTTGCGCCAACGGCAGACCCCGCATTGAACCCGAACCAGCCAACCCACAGCAGGGAGGCCCCGATAATGGCGTAGGTCAGGTTGAAGGGGGAGAGATCATCCTGCCCGTACCCTTTCCGGCGGCCCAGCACCAGCGCACACACCAGCCCGGCAATACCGGCGTTAATGTGAACCACTGTACCACCTGCAAAATCTGCTGTGCCAAGGCCTGCAAGCCAGCCCACGGGGCTCCATACCCAATGGGCGATGGGCGCATAGACAACCAGAGACCAGATGATGGAGAACACGCACATGGCGCTGAACTTCATGCGTTCCGCATACGCCCCGGAAATCAACGCCGGGGTGATGATGGCAAACGTCATCTGGAACATCATGAAGATGCTCTCGGGGATGGTCATGGTCGTGGCGTTGGGAGAATCCGCCCCCAGGGTGAAGGCGATATCCGACCCATTATGGATGTGAGCACCCAGCCCATTGAGGAACATGCGGGAGAGCCCGCCAATCCATGGCGTGCCAGTGGTGAAGGTAAGGGAATATCCGGCCACCATCCACACAATGGACATGATGCAGCACAGCGCGAAGGACTGCATGAGCGTTGCCAGCACGTTCTTCTTGCGCACCATGCCTGCATAAAACAGGGCCAGACCGGGAATGGTCATCATCAGCACCAGCGCAGTGCTGACCAGCATCCATGCCGTGTCACCCGTATCAATGGCAGGCTCGGCGTCAGCAGCATGGGCAAGCCCGGAGGGAAGAAGCAGAATACCACCCACCAAAGCGGAAATAACTGCCTGCCTGTTCAAACCGCCTGAAACAGGCGAAACCGTAAAGGACCGCGAGGCCATGGAGTCTTGTTCTCCCTGTAGTGCTGTGCCCGGACAGCAAACGCAAAGATGGTAACCCTAAAATGGTATCATATTTCTTTTGAGATCGTAACCTATTCGGCTCTTTCAGTAAACATGGCGGAGTGCACGGCCACTCCCCAAGAACAGGATATATTTATAGCTAAAAAATTAAAGTGCTCTCTTATAATAATTTAGTATGTCTGTATTTTGCAAAATAGAAATTATTCAAATATTTATGGGGTTTTCGACTATTTACATTTATCTAATAATTTTTGTATGCTCTGGGCAACAGTGTATAACATGTAGTCCCGTCTCGTGGAGCCAAGATGCCGAAGATATATGATTGCTTTCCATTTTTCAACGAACTGGAAATGCTGGAAATCAGATTGAAGCTGATGGATCCGGTGGTTGATTATTTTGTTATCTGCGAATCAAACCGTACATTCACCAATAACGAAAAACCCCGCTATTTTTTTGAGAACAAAGAAAGATTCCTGCCGTGGCGGGAAAAGATCATCTACGTTCAGATAGATGATTTTCCTGATACTCAGGACCCTTTTCAGCGCGAATATTATCAGCGAAACGCATTGTTGCGTGTTGCCGCGCAGGCTGATGATGATGACATGTTCATTATTGCGGATGTTGATGAACTGGTACGGCCGCAATGTATTCTTGAAGCATCGAATTTTGACGGGTTTGTTACGTTCCATATGCCAATGTTTCAGTTTTACATGAATCTGAAGCAGTCTGATAATGGTTGGAGCGCCTGTTACGCTACGCGCAAGAAATATCTGGTCGGGTTTGAAAATTTATCGACAGCCCGATGGGACCGTACCAAGATAGCTGCTGATCTGGCACCTAAAGGGAAAATGCTTGATCTGCACAATTCTGGCTGGCACTTCACGCATCTGGGTGGAATTGAACGGCTGAAGTATAAATTCAATTCATATTCCCACGCGCATGATCTCTGGCCATCGGCAATGCGCAAAGGTGATGCCTTGAAAAACCATATCATTTCTGGTGGTGTGGTGGGGAACTTCAAGGAAACATGCCGCTTTGTTCCCATTTCTTATCCCGAATACCCTTTAATTATTAATGATAACCAGACCTACTACAAAGAGCTTGGGTTTATTAAGGATATCTATGAAGCCATGGCGGAGTTGCAGGTACTTTATAAGAACGTTTGCCAGCAATATGCACGCCTTGTGAAAAATGAGAACACGCCGCAGGAAGTGCTCTCATGGGTAACGCCGCAGGAATATGCGCATTTGTCAGATATCACGCTGTAAAGCAGGGTGGACACAGCAGCAGAAGGGCCGCTTTATTTTATGGCATGTCCTACTGCTCTGTGCTGAGTGTTGCGGGCGGAGCAGCCTAAAGCTTTAGAAAAATGAAACGGTTTGAGCTTCAAGCAGTCATATTTGTTTGCTCTCTCAGGAGGGGCGTGCCTCCGGGACTTAGAAAAACAACGCGAATGGAGTGAGAGAGAGTATGCTCTGGCGGGAAATTTTAGATGTCTGATTTACGCATTTATGTTGCAACCCACAAACCGTTCAAAGCGCCAGTGGACACACTTTATGCGCCCATTCAGGTGGGGGCCGCTCTTGCAACAGAGGATCTGGGATATTGTCGTGATGATTCCGGGGATAATATTTCACATTTAAATAAAAATTTCTGTGAATTGACGGCGCTATACTGGATTTGGAAGAACACACATCATCCCATTACCGGTTTGGTACATTACCGACGTTATTTTGGTCAGCGCTGGTATTGGACAGATCAGTTCTGGAATGAAAAGAGATCAGAGGCCGTGACAGGCCCCAGAATCGCCAGTGGTGATGATTTTGGCGAGTTCAGGGACGGAGTAGATCTTATTGCAGCCTATCCAAACCATATCAGCGTTTCTTTGCTGGAAGATTACGCGGTGATGCATGGGGCTTTGGACATGTACCTGGTTCGGGAGGTAATTGCCGAAGAGGCTCCGCAGTACCTCTCAGCTTTTGATTTTGTTATGAATGGAAAAGCGCTGTCTCTGTGTAATATGGTGGTGGCTAGGAAAGACGTTCTTGATCGCTATTGTGCGTGGCTGTTTCCTATTTTATTCAAACTGCAGAAAATGCCTTTCTACAAAGCCTATGATGATTACCAGAAACGCGCCTTTGGTTTTATTTCAGAACGTCTTCTCAATGTGTGGATCTGCTATAATAGACGTACAGTCTGTGTAGCTTCCCGAGAGATTGTCGGTATTTCGTAAGCTCTATAGAGCGTCATCACCCGTCTCACGGGTTCGGATGCGGATGACCCGTTCCAGTTCGCTCACGAAAATCTTGCCATCGCCAATCTTGCCGGTGTGTGCGGCATCAAGCACGGCTTCAATTACCTGATCGACCAGTGTGTCGGATACGGCAATTTCCACTTTGATCTTGGGCAGGAAGCTGATGCGGTATTCTGCGCCGCGATAAATTTCCGTCTGGCCCTTCTGGCGCCCAAAACCTTTGACTTCAGAGACAGTAAGGCCCTGAATGCCAAGGGGGGCCAGAGCTTCACGAACATCATCAAGCTTGAAGGGCTTTATAATCGCGGTCACCAGCTTCATCTGGCCTGTGTTCCTTCTGGCTCCAGACATAAAGCTTCCCCTCTGGCAGGACGCTTTATGAGCGTTAAATTCGTTCCGGATGCAACATGCCAGATTTTTCCGGCGTTGACGAGCCTCCGTCTTTGGCCTTTCTGCGGGGGTAGGGTAGAAGAGAGACCTTCAGAACCCCGGGCAGGCTTTACGCGCGGGGGATGTGCATAAGGAATAAAGACCATGGTTGCCTCCACCGCATCCGCTGTTCATGACACCGCGCCCGCAGGCCAGATGCTGCCGGATGTTGATGTCTGTATTGTCGGCGCTGGGCCTGTTGGGGCAACCTTGGCGTGCCGGCTTGCAAAGGAAGGGATCACGGTCGCCATTATTGACCGCGCCGACCTGCCGCCCATGGAGCATCCTGATTTTGATGGCCGGGCCTACGCCATTGCAGCCGGCCCCAAGAAGCTGCTGGAAGAAGCCGGTGTGTGGGAGGTTCTGCCGCTGGAGTCCTGCCCCATTGAGGATATTCTGGTAACGGACGGTCGGCCGGGCGAACCAGCGTCCTCCCTGTTTCTGGAATTCACGCGGGACGATGCCTCCCAGCCGTTTGGCTGGATGGTGGAGGCACGGGCGCTCCGTGTGGCTCTGAATGAAACCTTGCACACTCAGCCCAACCTTACGGTTCTGGCCCCGGCAGAAGCGACGGTGGAACGGCAGGCCGATGGCGCGACGGTGCGGTTGCACGATGGCCGGACCTTCCGCGCTTCTGTCGTGGTTGCGGCTGATGGCCGGAAAAGCCGCCTGCGTTCGCAAGCTGGTATTCCGTTGACCAAACTGTCCTACGGGCAGACGGCCATTGTCTGCGCCATTGCGCATGAATTCCCGCATGATAACGGCGCGTTGGAACATTTTCTGCCCGCAGGTCCTTTTGCCCAATTGCCCATGACCGGAACAGAGAGTCATCCCTATCTGTCCGCTATTGTATGGAGTGATAAGGATGGCGTAGCCGAACGGTTTGCCGCTCTGCCGGATGAGGTGTTTGCCCGCGAAATCGAACGCCGTATGGGGAATACCCGGCTGGGCAAGGTGACGCCGGTAGGGCGGCGCTGGACCTATCCGCTTTCTGCTCAATATGCGCAGCGTTACACGGATACGCGCCTGCTGCTGGTTGGGGATGCCGCCCATGGCATTCACCCTATTGCGGGGCAGGGGCTTAATCTGGGCTTTAGGGATATCATCGCGCTGAGTGACATTATGATTACTGCGCACGCAAAGGGCGAGGATCTGGGTGGCCCGGCGTTGCTGGCCCGGTATCAGGCGCGCTGCCGTCCGGCCAATATGCTGATGCTTGCGGCAACCGATACACTTGATAGACTGTTCAGCAACAACAATCCCGTTATTCGTCTGGCGCGTGATCTGGGTATTGCAGGCGTCAACCGGTTTCCCAAGCTGCGCAAGGCCTTTGTGCGCCACGCCATGGGGATTTGATCGTTTCTCATTCTGGAGAGAACTCACCGATGAACAAGGTGCATTCCAATTCTGTTCTATCCAGTCATTTTGATGAGGCCAGCGTGGCGTGCGGCCCTCAACTGGAAGTCCTGTGGCAACAGATGATCGCCCAGGCCTGCGTCTGCAATGACCCTCTGGTGCGCGGCCTTCTGGCCACCGGGATACGCAGCCACTCTGATTTTGCTTCCGCACTGGCAGCCCTGTTGGGGCGCAAGCTGGGGGATCGCTCCGTTGCGGCAGATGCGCTCTCTGAACTGGTGATGGAAGGGTTTGAAGCGCAGCCCGAAATTGTCTGCGCTTCTGCCGCCGATATGGTGGCCATTCGGGAGCGCGACCCTGCCTGCCCGGATTACGTGACGCCGTTTCTGTTCTTCAAGGGCTTTCATGCCGTGCAGAGCTATCGTGTGGCGCACTGGCTCTGGCATGAAGGCAGGCGGCATCTGGCCTTGCATCTGCAAAGCCGCGCGTCCGAATTGTTTGGTGTCGATATTCACCCGGCTGCCCGTCTTGGCAGGCGCATCCTGTTTGACCACGGGACAGGTATTGTGGTGGGGGAAACCTGCATTATTGAGGATGATGTCTCCCTGTTGCAGGAAGTGACGCTCGGCGGCACCGGCAAACATAGTGGAGACCGTCACCCCAAGGTACGGCGCGGGGTGCTGATTGGGGCTGGCGCTAAAGTGCTGGGCAATATCGAAGTTGGCGAAGGTGCAAAAATAGGGGCGGGCTCCATTGTTCTGGAATCCGTACCGCCCTTTACCACAGTGGTTGGCAATCCGGCCCGCAAGGTGGGCACCCGTCACTCCGGCATGCCCGCTTTCACCATGGACCAGATGCTACCGCCGATTGACTATATTATCTGAGCAGCTTGCAACGCTAAGGCACCCCGCAATCTACGCGCCTAAGAGAAAGTAGGAAGTGGAAGCAGAGTGTGTTTTTCACACGCACTCTGCTTCCACGCCGAACACGGGCTTTCTTATCCTGATGGGACAAAGGAACGAGAGACGTGGAGGGCTCTAAAAGCCCCTATTTTGATTTTTTCAGTAGTGCAATATCAATGGGTTGCAATTTTTATACAGGCGGAAAAGAGGGTTTTTAGAACCCTCCTCGTTTCTCTCGCCAGCGTAGGTAAATGTTCGCCCCTAGGTGTTTAGTCCCGGGATTTGATGGTGGCACCTCTTTATTGACATGGTCACAATAACTGGTGTTAGCCCTGACATCGCCGATGCTTTGTCTGGGCATGAAGTAGGATCAGGAAGCGCCCGTTCAGGTTATGGTGAAGGGACACGCCGCAAACCTTGGGTAACAGTTGAGGTAATCAAAAAATGAAGTCAATTAATAAATGGAGAACAATCGTGAAAACATAAATTTATGAAAAATGAGTGCATTCTACTAAAAGGCACTCATTTTCAATGAAATTATTGCTTAAATTTATTCTTTAATTCAGAAGAAGACTGATTTTCTTTTGTTGCCCACTCACCATAGCTTATTTCTGATCTTACAAGCTTTGCGCCGTTAACATCTCCTTCTTCCACTCGAGCATCAATTGCCTTCTGCTGAGTTTCTGACAAAATAGGAGAAATAGTCGCAAGATACGTTTTCCGGCAGCTATCTTGTTCGTTAAAATAATCTGTCAATGTTTGGGATTCTTTGTGCGATGGTTTTTGTGTATTTGCCATTTGAGAAAAAGAAAATTCCCCACTGTTTAAATCATTCATATGAACAAGTATTCCTGAATACTTTGGGTTATCCCGTATTTTCTGCTTACATTCCTTCATAATACTGGTAGAGGATTTGAGCATTTGCGCATCTGTAGCGTTCTGTAAGTCAGTTTGTTTTTTGTCGGCTAATGTCCAGCCTTTTGAGTTCATACAACGATTGTAAAAATCTTGCATGTTGAGACCTCCGATGATCCCACCCCCAAAATACCCACTTTGACGTGCGTCACGTTCACATGAATATTTATCATTGTTAAATGATTCCGTTGTCGCTCCATGTTTAGTCCAAGCTTTTTGCGCGCAACCGGTCAAAGTAGGAGCCATTAAAATTAAGCTCACAATCCCCACAAAACGCAGCAACATTTCTAAAATCCTTTTTAATATTACGTAACCTCAATATATGACGAAAATGAAATATCAACTTTATCATGTGTCTCAAATAAACATACTAGGTATGTGTTAAATGCAAGTCATGTGGCGTAAGGTTGACTTTGGTTATTAGCCTTACTCGCTACCTCTAACTAGGTGTTTAGTCCCGGGATTTGATGGTGTGATATTTTCACGTGAGTGGAAGGAAGCATTATGGGGCAGATACGTCATGGGAGCGCCACGACCACGCACGCCGTGCGAGCAGCAATACAGCGATCGCAGGCTTCGCTCTCGGCGCTGAGGGCGGAGTTCGGGATCAACCCGAAGACAGTCGCGAAATTGCGGAAGCGTCAGACTGTCGCGGATCAGGAGACCCGTCCCAAAGAGCCGCGTTCAACGGTTTGTCCGAGACAGACGAAGCGATGATCGTGGCCTTTCGTCGATATACCTTCCTGCCTCTGGACGATTGCCTTTATGCATTGCAGGCCACCATTCCGCATCTGACACGCTCGGCCCTACATCGCTGTCTTCCGCGTCCGCGTCACGGGATTTCACGCCTGCCTGATGTCGAAGGGGGCAAGCCGAAACGGCAGCACTTCAAGCGCTATCCGATCGGTTTTTTCCATATCGATATTGCTGAAGTCTAGACGGTCGAAGGAAAGATTTATCTTTTCGTCGCCGTAGACCGCACAAGTAAGTTTGCTGTGACGCAGCTTGTGGACAAAGCCAATAGAAGAACGGCCAGGAAGTTCCTCGAATATCTTCTGCGCATAGTCCCTTATCGGGTTCATACCATCCTGACGGACAATGGCACCCAGTTCGCCAAGCCGCCCCGTAGCCGGGGCGCGGCATGGTCACGTTCCATGCGTTTCGACATGATTTGCAAGGACAGCGGGATCAAGCATCGCCTGACAAAATCCAATCATCCATGGATCAATGGTCAGGTCGAGCGAACGTGTCGCACAATCAAAGAAGCAACTGTCAAACGCTTCCATTATGACGGTCATGACCAGTTGAGGACGCACCTCAATGACTTTATGGCGCGTATATTTCGGGCGAAGGCTCAAGACACTCAAAGGCCTCACACCCTATGAATACATCTGCAAGATATGGCCTCCAGAGCCAGAAAGATTCATCATCAACCCAACCCATCAAATCCCGGGATTAAACACCTAAAGGCTTCTGTTTATTGTTCCCGGCTCTTCTTTCACCTGATGCTCTTCAAAGGGCCGTTCTAGCCCCAAAAATCCCTTACGTTCCTTTAGGCTGGACCTTTCGAATAGCTCCCAGCCTCCTCCGGTCTGGAGAGGGGGTAATCACTTTCTAAAGCCCCTTAAAAGCGAGTGAGAGGTGAAGGGAGCGGTGATGCGAGTGACCATGGCTTTCTTGGGACGTAGGAGAGAATTCAGGAGAGCACTTCCATTCTGTTCACATCGACCATCCCGAAATCCGTGATTTTCAGGTGGGGAATAACGGGCAGCGGTAGGAAGGCCAGTTGCAGGAAGGGTTCTTCCAGCGTGCAGCCGAGGGTGCGGGCAGCGGCGCGGAGCGTGATAAGCTGGTCACGTACGGTCTCGAACGGTGCATCGCTCATCAGGCCAGCCACGGGCAGGGGCATATCCGCCAGAACCTTGCCGTGCTGCACAACAACAAAGCCTCCGCCCAGCTTTTCCAGATGGTTCACAGCCTCTGCCATGTCAGCCGGGTCCATACCCACTACGCAGATATTGTGGCTGTCATGCCCCACGGAGGAGGCAATGGCCCCAGTGGTCAGACCAAAGCCCTTCACAAAGCCCCGGCCTATGTTGTCGTTATGGCCATGGCGCGCCACCACACATACGGCGGCGATATCCTGCGTGACATCTGGCAGCACCACGCCCTCTTCAGTAGGCAGATCGGCCTTGAGGAAAGGCGTTATGATCTGGCCCGGTATCAGGCCAATAACGGGGCGTTCTGTTCCATCACCATGCACAAGCATATCAACGGCAGTCACAGGGGCAGGGAGTTGCACGCTGCCAATACCTGTTGCGGGGAGGATATCCCGTGTTTCAAACAGGGCATCATTTACCAGTCTGCCCGCGCTGATCACGTCTGAAACACGGCATTCGCGCAGGTCATCCAGCAGGACAATATCCGCGCGGCGGCCGGGGGCGATCAGCCCTCTGTCCCGCAGGCCAAAAGCCTGTGCCGCGCTGAGTGTGGCGCAGCGATAGGCGGCCAGAGGCTCCACGCCCAGAGAGATAGCAAGCCGGATGAGGTAATCCAGATGGCCCTCATGGGCGATTTCAAGCGGGTTACGGTCATCCGTGCAGAACGCGAAGAACTGTGCCGTCTGTGGTGTGAGCAAAGGCACAAGGGCTCTGAGATCCTTGCAGACGGAGCCTTCGCGGATCAGCACCATCATGCCTTTACGGATTTTCTCCAAGGCTTCTTCGGCTGTGGTGGCTTCATGATCGGTGGTGATGCCAGCCGCCAGATAGCCATTCAGCTTGCGGCCCCGCATAAGGGGCGCATGTCCATCAATATGGCAGCCTTCAAAGGCTTCCAGCTTTTCTATGCACTCCGGGTCACAGTTCAGAACCCCCGGAATGTTCATGAATTCCGCCAGGCCGATCACCTTGGGGTGTGTGCGGTAAGGGGCTAGGTCTACGGCCCGGAGGCATGCGCCGGAGGTTTCCAGCGCCGTAGAAGGCACACAACTGGAGAGATTGACCCGTAGATCCATGATGGTGCGGGTCGCGGCCTCCGTGAAGTAGTCCAGCGCTGCCCGCCCCAGGACGTTCGCCATTTCGTGCGGGTCACAAATGGCGGTGGTTACACCATGGGGTAGAACGCAGCGGTCAAATTCAAAAGGCGTGATCAGCGAGGATTCAACGTGCAGGTGCGTATCAATGAAGCCCGGCACGGCAATGCGGTTCCGGCCTTCAATAACGCGCTTGCCCTCGTACGTGTCCAGCGTGCCGACAATTCTGTCCCCGCACAGGGCGATATCCGTGGGAATAAGCTCTCCGGTCACCAGATCAAACAGCCGGATATTCTTGATGACCGTATCCGCTATTTCAGTTCCGCAACCTTGTGCAATGCGGTTGGAAAGTGTGCTGCCTGTCATGCCTGTTTCATTTCCCCCGTAAAGCAGGAGGCTGGCTGAGGCCTCAGTCTCCAAAATCCTCATCAGCCCCGATCCGTTATTGTTCCTGATACGGGTGGGGAAGGCAAATGCTGTTTCTTTAAAAGAAAAAGGCGAGGGCAACCAAAGTTGCCACTCGCCTTTCAGGCTTTCCGCCCGTTTCGGAACGCAGCCGGAGCCGCCTTCCAAAACGGTAAGGAAAAAGGACCTTAGAAGTCCATGCCGCCCATGCCGCCCATGTCAGGGCCGCCAGCCGGAGCCGCTTTCTTTTCCGGACGTTCTGCCACCATAGCTTCGGTGGTGATCAGCAGACCGGCAACAGAAGCTGCATCCTGCAGAGCCGTGCGAACAACCTTGGTCGGGTCGATAATACCGGCATCAACCAGGTTCTTGTATTCGCCAGCCTGTGCATCGAACCCGAAAGCGTATTCTTTGGATTCAAGCACCTTGTTGGCGATAACCGCACCATCTTCACCAGCGTTGTGAGCGATCTGGCGCAGCGGAGCCTGCAGAGCCTTGCGGATGATGTCACCACCAACGCGCTGATCGTCATTGTGGTAGTGCAGGTGAGACAGGTTGGCAGAAGCGCGAGCCAGAGCCGTGCCACCACCAGGAACAATGCCTTCTTCCACTGCGGCGCGGGTTGCGTGCAGGGCGTCATCAACGCGGTCCTTGCGTTCCTTGACTTCCACTTCCGTGGAGCCACCAACGCGGATCACGGCAACACCGCCAGCCAGCTTGGCCAGACGTTCCTGCAGCTTTTCACGGTCGTAGTCAGAGGTGGTTTCCTCGATCTGCGCACGGATCTGCTTGCAACGGCCCTTGATGTCGTCAGACTTGCCAGCACCATCAACAATGGTGGTGTTTTCCTTGTCGATACGCACCTTCTTGGCGGTGCCCAGCATCGGCAGGGTAACGGTTTCCAGCTTGATGCCCAGATCTTCGCTGATCACCTGGCCACCGGTCAGGATAGCGATATCTTCCAGCATGGCTTTACGACGGTCACCAAAGCCAGGAGCCTTGACAGCAGCAATTTTCAGGCCACCGCGCAGCTTGTTGACAACCAGGGTTGCCAGCGCTTCACCATCAACGTCTTCTGCAATGATCAGCAGCGGACGGCCAGACTGCACAACGGCTTCAAGCAGCGGCAGCATCGGCTGAAGAGAAGACAGCTTCTTTTCATGGATCAGGATGTAGGGGTTTTCCAGATCAGCCGTCATCTTCTCCGTGTTCGTCACGAAGTAGGGAGAGATGTAGCCACGGTCGAACTGCATGCCTTCAACCACGTCCAGTTCTGTCTGGAAGTGCTTGGCTTCTTCAACCGTGATCACGCCTTCGGAGCCAACTTTCTGCATGGCTTCGGAGATCATCTGACCGATTTCAGATTCACCGTTAGCGGAGATCGTGCCAACCTGGGCTGTTTCAGCCGGGGTGGTGATCTTCTTGGTGTTCTTCTTCAGTTCTTCAACAACCGCAGCAACGGCCTTGTCGATACCGCGCTTGAGGTCCATCGGGTTCATGCCAGCGGCAACGGCCTTGTGGCCTTCACGCACAATGGCCTGAGCCAGAACGGTTGCAGTGGTCGTGCCGTCACCAGCGATATCGTTGGTTTTGGAAGCCACTTCGCGCAGCATCTGTGCGCCCATGTTTTCGAACTTGTCAGCAAGTTCGATTTCCTTGGCGACGGACACACCGTCCTTCGTGATGCGGGGAGCGCCGAAGCTCTTGTCCAGCACAACGTTACGGCCTTTGGGACCGAGCGTGACCTTAACAGCGTCTGCAAGGATGTCGACACCGCGCAGCATACGCTGGCGTGCGTCACCACCAAACTTTACGTCTTTGGCAGCCATTGAAATTCTCCTGTGAGGATCAGTTAAATATTGAAAAGCGGATCAGGGCGTCACTCAGGCGGAAATAATGCCCAGAATGTCGCTTTCTTTCATGATCAGCAGCTCTTCACCGTCGATCTTCACTTCTGTGCCGGACCATTTGCCGAACAGGATCTTGTCGCCAGCCTTGACATCAAGCGCTACGATCTGCCCCTGCTCATTGCGGGCACCCGGACCAACTGCGACCACTTTGCCTTCCATCGGCTTTTCTTTGGCCGTGTCAGGGATAATAATGCCGCCAACTGTCTTCTCTTCGCTTTCGAGACGACGGACGACTACTCGGTCGTGTAAAGGACGAAACTTCGTCATTATGGATCGCTCCACATTCATTTTTGCTGCGGTGGCGCCCTTGTCTGGAAGCGACACCACCTGCTTTTACCGCGCGTAACGAACGCCGCGTTGCGTTAGCACTCCCACCCCGGGAGTGCCAGAACAGGAGATAGGTTTGTCCTCCCCGAGAGTCAAGAAATGTGGAAAACTTTCTTCCAGTTTTAACACTTCACGCAAAAGGAGTCGCCGCCATGGAGCATGCAATCACACTACAGGCTGAGGACGGACACAGCTTTTCAGCTTATGAGGCAGGCGGAGCGGATCTGCCCTATGCGCTTGTTGTGGTGCAGGAAATTTTTGGCGTGAACGATCATATCCGCCATGTGTGTGATGATTTTGCGGCTCGCGGTTTTCATGTGATTTCGCCCGCTCTGTTTGACCGCGCCCAGCCGGGGACGGAACTGGGGTATGACAAGGCCGGAATTGATCAAGGCCTGGCTCTTCGTGCCCAGATTCCCCTGGAAAAAACCTTGTTGGATCTGCGGGCAAGTGCGGCGGCACTGGCGCATAAACGTGGCAGCGGGCGCAGCAAACCGGGCATTATCGGCTATTGTTGGGGCGGCACGCTGGCATGGCAGGCCGCAACCCATACGCATGATTTTGCAGCCGCTGTCTGTTGGTATGGTGGTGGCATTGCCGCCAGCCGCAACGAGACTCCGCATTGCCCGGTGGAAATGCATTTTGGCGGGCAGGATAGCAGTATTCCTCACATGGATGTGACCGCCATCAGGGAGGCGCAGCCGGGAATTGAAATTTTCGTGTATGACGAGGCAGGGCATGGCTTTGGCTGCGCGGAACGCTCGTCTTTCAACGCGGAGGCCTACCTTCTGGCGCAGCAGCGCAGTGTGGCGTTTCTGGAAGCGCATCTGAAGGGCTGAAACTGCCGGAATCGCGCACAGGCGGGGTATTTTGATTGACATTCCCGCCGCTTCATGAGCGGATAGAGGGGTCCTGTAGCCGGCATATGGTTGCCCGGCAGGAGACTATCAGGGAAAGTTACCCGCCTATGCCGACCGGTACAGTAAAATGGTTCAATGCCACCAAAGGCTTTGGCTTCATCGCTCCTGATGATGGAGGCAAAGACGTTTTTGTTCACATCACCGCTGTTCAGGCTGCTGGCCTGCGTGGTCTGAATGAGAATGAGAAGATTTCTTATGAACTCGTGACAGAGCGCGGCAAAGTGGCTGCTACAGAGCTCAAGCCTCTCTAAGGCTGCCTGCGGGGCGAGGGCGTTTACGCAACCTGCTCCGCACTCTCTGCAGAGACTGTCTGTTGGTTTCGCTAAAGCCGTGCCAACTGACACCTGTGGCATGATCTGGCAAGAAAACGCTAAGTCGTTATTCTTGGTGGTTCCTGTTTGTCTCTGCGACAAATTTTGATCATTCCAAAAATTATTTGAAAAGCCTGTCAGCTTTGCGTGGCAGTTTTTCTGCGTTGGATGATGTTGGTGTTTTTAAGCCAATATCCTTGCGCTGAGCTTTTCTATTCTGCTTTCAGCACAGGTGGAAACGCATGCTGTTTCCGATTGCTGAGGTTTTAGACGCAGCCTTTTGACTTCAGCATGTAAAGCCGCCTCGTAAGGCATCTTGTCATGTCCCGAGCGCGATGGGCCATCGCCGTTCAGTTTTGAGGCGTGCGTGGCAGAAAGCTTTCAATTTCCCGTGCTGTGTCCGCCAGCCCCATCCGTCGCACTTCAGCCCCCGGTGGGAAGGCTGAGAGCAGGCGCGAAGGCGTTCTACGATCCAACAGCACAAAAACACCCCGATCTGACTGGCTGCGGATAAGTCGCCCAAACGCCTGACGCAGTCTGAGCCGGGCAATCCGGTCATCATATCCGGTTGTATCGCCGCCGGAGAGATGAATGCGCCGTTCACGGTGCAGAATGTCAGGCCGGGGCCACGGAACGCGCTCAAAAACCACCAGTCGCAGGGCATTTCCTGGCACATCCACACCATCACGCATGGCATCCGTGCCCAGCAGGCAGGCATGTTCTTCCGTGCGGAAAATATCCACCAGCGTTGCGTTATCCATTGCATCGACATGCTGCGCATAAAGAGGCAGGCCGCTTTCCTCCAGCGCAGGCGCAATGCGGGAGTGAACGCCGCGCAGGCGCGATATGGCGGTGAACAGCCCGAGCCCGCCGCCGCCAGAGGCCTGAAACAGGGTGCGATAGGCGGCTGCCAGATCGGCAATACTTCCATGGTCTATGTCATTGACAATAAACGTGCGCGTCTGCCGGGCGTAGTCGAAAGGACTACTCAGGCTGGCCCGAATGGCGGGGGCCGGAAAGTGGTTTGCTCCGGTCCGGGCTTCAGCCGCTTCCCACGCACGTTCCGATTCTTCCGAGTAAAGGTCTTCCGTCTGTCCCTCTTCTGTCGGGGGTTTGCGCGGGGTGTCAGACTGATCGCGCAGGGTGGCGGACGTAATCAGCATGCCCTGTGCAGGCATGGCCATAACCGCAGCAAAAGGCACGGTGGGGTCCAGCCAGTGGCGGTGCAGGCCTACATCCTGCTCGCCCATGCGTTGCTTTTCCCGCCGATCCAGCCGGATGAAATGAATGTGGGTCGGGGTGGCATCTGCTGGCGGTGGGTGATCCAGCGCGTCCAGCATGGCAATCCAGGCGTCCAGCCGGGTAATGGCCCGGCGGCGCAAGGCGCGCACCATAGCCTCAATTCGCCCTCGGGTGACGCTGTCCAGACTTTCTGCTTCATCCTGCAAACGGGCGTGCAGGCGTTCCGCCAGTGTGCGGAGTGGTTCCGCCAGCCGCCCCAGTGCCCGCGCCAGCGCCTGCCCGGCCTGTGCAAGGTCGGGCAATAAAGGGTGCAGGTCACATTCCAGCGCGCCGTAGGCATGGTCTGCACGGCCGCGTTCCTGACTGCGCGCCAGAACCTGTTGCCGCAGCAGTTTGAGAAATATCTCGGTCGGGTTCTCAAGCACGGGCTCAACGGCATTCTGTACCATGGGGAAAAGACCATCTTCTCCCTGTGCAGGCATGTCTTCGGCGGGATGAGGCGGTGGTTCGTTCTCACCGTCTGTTCCGGCCAGCCGCGTGGACCAGCCGGGGGCGGGCAAGGCGTGGGCCGCCATCAGGGCAGCGTCCAGCGGTGTTTCCAGCTTGGGCAGGCCGACCACCAGATCATCCAGCCGCCGCTTGAGGCCGCGCGCGCGGGAACGGCGGCCTTCCGCGCCCAACAGCCAACGCCGTAGCTCTGCGGCTTCCAGCCCCGAGAGTTCGGCGGAAAAGGCACCGTCTGCCGCATCTGCCAGATGATGGCCTTCATCAAAAACATAGCGGGAAGGCGTGCTGTCTTCTTCACCTTCTTCCGAATCATCCGCCATGGCGTTTTCAGAATAGGCTGCCTGCGCCATCACCAGTGCATGATTGGCAATGACCAGATCTGCCTCCCGCGCCCGGCGGATGGTATGTTCCACAAAACAGCGCTGATAATGCGGGCAGGCACCGTGAATACATTCGCCCCGCCTGTCCGCAACGCCGGTAATGTTGCCGTGGCCAAACAGGTCTCCAAACCAGCCGGGCAGGTCTCCGCCTGTCAGATCACCATCAGCGGTGGCGCGGGCCCAGCGGGCGAGCATCGCCAGCGCAATGGTCACACCTGCGGGGCGGGAGGCCGCACTGTTGACGGCTTCTTCCATGTTTAGCAGGCAGAGGTAATTCTCGCGCCCTTTGCGCAGCACCACATGCCGGCGGCGTGTGGCGTCATCCGGAAACAGGCGGTGCGTTTCCTGCTCAATCTGGCGTTGCAGGTGGCGCGTGTAGGTGCTGATCCACACACTGCCGCCATTGCGTTCCGCCCACACGCTGGCGGGTGCGATATACCCCAGCGTCTTGCCCGTTCCCGTTCCGGCTTCCGCCAGCACCACGGCGGGATTGCCGCGCATGGTGCGAGGTTCGAACGCAGCAGTGGAGACACTGGCAAAATCTGCCTGTCCTGCGCGGCTTTCAGCCCCTTCGCCCAGTAGCATGGTCAGGCGGGCGCGGGCTTCGGCTGACGTGATGGGATGAGACGCCGGAGGCGGGCGTGGGGCAACATCCTCCCATTTGGGCAGCACGCGCCACACGCGCAGGGCGTCTCCTGGTTGCATGGCGTCTTCTGGCAACTGTCCGCGTGGTCCAAGTTTTTCATGCAGGCCGAGCGTTTCCGCGACAGTTCCCGCCCAGGGCCAGCCCGCTTGCCCCAGCCGGACGGTTAGTGCGGCCAGAAACTCTGCTTCCGGGCTGCTTTTGTGGCGCGCGAGTTCCGCCAGCATCAGGGAGGTCAGAAGAGGGAGCAGATCAGCTTCCGCCTGGCCAATTCGTTCCTCTTCTACCCCAAGGGCGAGGGCCAGCCCACGCGGTGTTGGGGCGACGGAACGGGCCGGATAGACAAAGGCGAACAGTTCCAGCAGGTCCAGCCAAGGGCAGGGTTGGCCCGGTGCATGCAGGCCCAGTTTGCGGGCGAAGGCAGGCGCATGCACCACCAGCGGGCAGGGCATGGTTTGCAGCCGCTCGCGTATTTCCGCGATGGAAAGGGTGAGAAATTCCCCGTCCTCCGTCAGCACGGAAATGCCGCGATGATGCGCTGTGAGCGCGGGCGCATCATGCGCAGAGGGAAAGGATGACTGCATGGAAGCCTTACTCTACGCAAGTTAGGGCGTACGAACCAGAGGCTATTCCATATGGTGAAAGCCTGATGCCCACAGTGCGCTGTTTCTGAAGCGGGCCTGATACCGTATGATCACCCCAGTATTTTGTGCGGGAAGGGATGGATATCGCCTGCCTGCTTTTGCTCTCAGTGGAAAAGGACAGACACGTGTTTTCCTGTGTTGGTTATGCAGCTTCCAGTGCTACGGCTCCCTTGGAAGCCATCACGTTCGAACGGCGCGACTGCGGCCCGCGTGATGTGCAGATAGATATTGCCTATTGTGGTGTTTGCCACTCCGATATCCACACGGTGCGCAGTGAATGGGGGCCGAGCTTTTACCCCTGCGTGCCCGGCCATGAAATTATTGGGCGTGTGGTCCAGACGGGCGGAGATGTCACCCGCTTTAAAAAAGGTGATCTGGTGGGTGTGGGCTGCATGGTCAATTCCTGCCGCCATTGCCATTCCTGTGAAGCCGGGCTGGAACAATATTGTGATGCCCTGCCGACCTGGACATACAACAGCCCAGACCCGGCTTTCCCGAAAGAAGGGGCTCATACCTATGGGGGTTATTCCCGCAGTATTGTGGTGGATGATCATTTTGTTCTGCGCGTGCCTGAAAATCTTGATCCTGCCGCCGCTGCGCCGCTTCTGTGTGCGGGGATTACCACGTGGTCTCCACTGGCGCACTGGAAGGTGGGCAAAGGGCACCGTGTTGGTGTTGTCGGGCTGGGCGGTCTGGGTCACATGGCAGTCAAGTTTGCTGTGGCACTTGGGGCGGAAGTCACGTTGTTCACGACATCCCCCAACAAGGTGGAAGACGGCAAGCGGCTGGGCGCGCATCGCGTGGTGATTTCCCGAGATGCCGAGGCCATGCAAGCGGAAGCTAACCGCTTTGACTTCATTCTGGATGCGGTTTCTGCCGAGCACGACGTGAACGAATATCTGGGCCTATTACGGCAGGATGGGCACATGGTGCTGGTGGGGCTGCCGGAAAAACCCATGTCTGTGGGGGCGTTCACACTGGTAGGCAAGCGCCGCAGCCTGGCCGGGTCAGCCATTGGTGGTATTCAGGAAACGCAGGAAATGCTTGATTTCTGCGGCAAGCACAACATCACGGCTGATATTGAAATGATCAAAATGGATCAGATCAATGAGGCTTATGAACGCGTCCTGCGCTCTGATGTAAAATACCGGTTTGTGATTGATATGGCGTCCTTGCCAGAAACGGCGTGAGAGAAAGTCTCAGAAGTTCTGGCGCAGTCTCATGGAGAGCAAAATAATGGGAGGCCGAAGGACGGTGTTGAGTGGCACGCGGGGAAGGCGGGCGCAAACACTGCCTTCAGCCACACATCGTCCTCTAGACGCTCTATTCGGAGAGGCCGAATAAGCTGGTCAGGCTGATCTGTTAAACCTTACTGCGTTTCCTGAGGGGCTGTTTGAAAAGTCCATCAGGGCAGTCTGCCGTCTCTTTTTTTAACGCGAGGTGGAAGCACCTAAAAAAGAAGGCCGCCCACAGTAAATGTGAAGGCGGCCTTCTTTAAAGCTGGAAATGGGAAAAGTGGCTTCAGGCGTCCTGAAGGCTTTCCGCAACCACTTCAAGCAGCTTGCCGTGCATGTTGGCGTTGCCAGCCACAATCATCACATCGTCCGGCATGTCATCCAGATCCTGCCCGGCGGGGTCAGTTACCTGACCGCCTGCTTCACGCACGATCAGGATGCCGGCTGCGCAATCCCACGGTTTGATGCCAAATTCCCAGTAACCTTCGTACCGGCCAGCTGCAACCCATGTGAGGTCCAGAGCCGCGGCACCAAAGCGGCGGACACCGGCCACACGCGGCATCAGGTGGCCCATCACGCGGGCGAAGGGCAGGCGCTGCCGTGCAGGCACCTTGGCGAAGGGGATGCCTGTTGCAAACACGGATTCATGCATGTCCCGGCGTGCGGAAACACGAATGCGCCGTTCGTTCAGGTAAGCCCCGCTGCCTTTTTCCGCCCAGAACATTTCACCTGCGGCCGGGTTGTACACCAGCCCGGCTGCAAGTTCGATCTTTCCATCAGGCAGGCGGCGTTGCAGACCAATGGAAATGGCCCAGTGCGGAATGCCGTGCAGGAAGTTTGTGGTGCCGTCCAGCGGGTCCACAATCCAGCGCCACGTCCAGTTATCACCGCCTGAAGCGCCGGATTCTTCCATCAGGAAGGCGTAGCCCGGGCGAGCCCGTTCCAGTTCTTCGCGTATGGTCTGCTCTGCCCGAAGATCTGCCTGAGAGACAAAGTCACCGGGGCCTTTGATGCTTACCTGAAGCTGCTCGACTTCATTGAAATCGCGCAGGAGACGCTTGGCTGCTTTTTGGGCAGCTGTCTGCATCACCATCATGACGGGGGAAAGACGCATGGCCACTGTGTTTTGTCCTGCTCTGGAGTGGTGCTGAAAGGTCAGTCTTTGGCGCGTTCTACGTAAGAGCCGTCTTCTGTTCTGACGACAACCCGTTCGCCCGCTTCAATGAAGGGGGGCACCATGGTTTTAACACCATTGGAAAGTTTGGCCGGTTTGTAGGAGGAGCTTGCCGTCTGCCCTTTGACAACGGGGTCAGCTTCTACAATTTCCAGCGTGACCTGCGGGGGCAGATCCACGCCAACCGGGTCACCTTCAACAAGGTGGAGGTTGATGGTCATGTTGTCCTGAAGGAACGGTGCCTGGTCACCCAGCAGATCAACCGGGATCATGTACTGTTCGAACGTTTCCGGGTCCATCAGCACAAGCGTTTCACCATCGGTGTAGGAATACAGATATTCCTTGTCCTCGGTCATCAGCCGTTCAACGCTGTCAGCGGTACGCCAGCGTTCGTTGGTTTTGTTGCCGGTTTTAAGGTCACGCATTTCCACCTGGATGAATGCGCCGCCTTTGCCGGGGGTGATGATCTGCTGTTTCAGCACCGTCCAGCGACGGCCATCATGCTCGATAACCTGTCCGGCCCGGATCAGGTTCGCCTGCTGTTTCATAACTCGTCCCTGAATGGATTGGGTATTAAAGAACGGCGTTCTACAACTCCAACCCCGTAAGAGCAAGCGTGAGGGCAGTGAAACCCTACAAACAGTTTCTGCCCACACCCCCGCTAGACAGAAAAAGAAGGCGTGTTTATAAGACGTTCGACCTGATGCAGGAAGGGTGGCCGAGTGGTTGAAGGCTCCAGTCTTGAAAACTGGCGTGCGGGTAACCGTACCGTGGGTTCGAATCCCACCCCTTCCGCCATCAGGTGATAAATTTTCTTGTAAAAACAGATGGTTATAGACCTTCTTCTTGTTGGTCCCATCATGCATCCCATCTTATGGTTTGCGGTTTCCTGCGGTGTCGGGCGGCGTAAGAACCGCTCCTGATAATTTATGTTGGCAATAGGGTTCGGGCTCTGATAGAACAAAACGAGATTTTGCTGAGGAGCTTTATCTTTAACTACCCTTCCACGTCATCCTCATACCTTCCCAACGAAGATAACTTTTCATCACACGACATCTCCCCAAGACAGCTCCGATCACCTGATGCTCCTCAGCATGGTGCTTTCGACAAGATGGCTGGTTGTCAGCCGTCAGGCTTGAGGAGTGCGCATCATGCACGGTACAGACATATCGGTCCCAAAGGGGGTGTTTGTTACCCGGAAGGAGGCGGCGGAAATTCACCTCCATTGCCATGTAAAAACAATTGATCGTTATGTCGCCGCGGGGGCGCTCACCAAATACAAATTCGGGCGCAAAACACTGTTTTTACTGGCGGATGTTTGGGCGCTTATAAAGCCTGTGGGTGTTTTGCCTTCCACCTCCGGCCGTGGGCGGGCGTGTGCTCCTTTTCTGTCTTTGGGTATGGTGACCTTCATATCCTTGATCGTTGCCACTCTGTGGGCAACGTTCTTTCTCATTCATTAGCGAGATAGCTTTGTAGCGGGAGGGATCGAAGAACCGTTAATTGGTTCTTTTTTTTGCGTGTTGCTTGCTGGTTCGTTGACCTGATTTTCACTCTGCGTTTTGAGCAGAGTGAAGGTCTCATACTCTGGATTGCTACGCGGCGGCGTTAATCCGCTCCAGTAGGAGAAAGCGGCGCATATTATAGACGATATTGGCCAGCCCGATCCTCATGGTGGCTCGCGTTATGCCTACGGTTCGTATGAACAGTCCTGTCTGCGCTTTCTGATCGGCAAAAACATGTTCGACACGCGACCGGATAACGGACTTTCCTGCATTCGATTTCTGGATATGTCGTGGCATGGGCTTGAGATAAGGCTTTTTCCTGTGAACCTTCGAGACAAAGCCATGCTTTTCCATGAAGTCCTCAT
>Ga0214929_100018_pt1 | contig 202878 bp, 165 predicted proteins | sample Stichaenrichm17X_FD_168613 | JGI IMG/M metagenome (GOLD analysis project Ga0214929, IMG submission 168613) | Xylose enriched microbial communities from anaerobic bioreactor in Madison, Wisconsin, United States - 17X | ecosystem: Engineered > Bioreactor > Anaerobic > Unclassified | place: USA... | reverse complement strand
CGCGCCTGCGCTACACTCTGTCTGCATCGGGTTCGTTTATTGCTTATGAAAAATTCTTTTGTGCAAAACAGACTTTTTCATAATCTAACCCGATGTACAACCCTTCTGTGAGATTTCCGCGTCGACAATTTTGATGGCGAAAATGGAGCTTTCAATGACGCTAAAACAAACGATACTTACTTTTCAGAGTCTGATGATCTGTCAGTCTCTCTGACATCAATCAAATTTTCAAAAATTAAATTGGGTGTCTTTCAGTCTTACGATCAAGTCAGAGGCGATTACGCTAACGACCAGATGGCGTCCTTTGGCACAAACCTTGCGGCGAAATTTTTTCAGAAAAATGCCTCGATTGGCCCTTATTTCAATACTATGACTGATGTCGGTCATAATACTCAAATTATCTTATCCGGCCATTACACACACGATATTAGATCCTATGATGGCGGAACCATGGATCTTGCTGGAACGTACGTGGCTCCAGGAAGCTATATGTACAAACTGAACAAGACAAACCAATATGATAAATTTACAGGGAAATTTGGAATCAAGCACAATTTTACAAAAGATTTTTTTGCATACGCCACAATATCAAATGGCTTCAAATCAGGAGCTTTTTTCTCACAGTCATCATCCTCTTCCTCATCTATTGCTTATGTTAAACCCGAAAGCCTTCTGGCTTACGAAGTGGGCATTAAGTACCAGACACAGGATGCCGCGTTTACGGTCAGTGGTGCGCTCTTCGACTACGAATACCGAAACAGACAAACCTTGATGTTAGCACTTGCCCCAAATGATGCTGCATTTGTCAGCCTCGGCAGTATCCCCAAAGCAAGAACCCGGGGAGGAGAACTAGAATCATCATGGGTAACGCCACTCAAAGGCTTACGGTTGTGGGCAAGTTTTTCATACCTGGATGCAATCATACTTAAAGCACCATCAAGCCTACGGGGCTCCCCGCTACTCCTCCCGATCACGACACATAGTGCGCTTCCCTTCTCGCCAAAATTCTCTATGGCGGCTGGTCTATCTTATACCCGCGACATTTCTAAAAAACTCACCCTCCATTCCACCGCAAATTATATGTGGAAAGATAAGATGTGGGCTTCGCTTGGTGATGCTAACGCCCAAAGCAGTGTCATACAAACTCTTGGTCTGCGACTATCATTATCTTCCCGCTCGAAAACACCGTGGCATGTCGATTTCTACATTGATAACCTGACGGACCGGCACGGTTGGGCTTACTCCTTTACCACGCCGGACAACTCACGTGCGCAATACATCCAAACGCCGCGTTGGTATGGTTTCGAAATCGGGCAGAAATTCTAAACAAAAGCTCTCTTAACAAGGATCAAAAAATGAAACGTTATTTTTTTGCCTTATCGTTGATCGGGTTGATAGCCAGCCCTAACGCATTTGGCGCATCACCTAATGAAGATAAATTCTGGGTATCTGATCCTGTTGGTACATGGATGGAAATCAGCTTCTCTCATAGTAATCTTTTTATGAATACCTCGACCATCCCCAATTGCATAGCTACCTTGCATACACACGGAGAAGCTCTTGAAACGGCACAACTTGACATTTCCTGTGCTCCCGGCAGCCTATGGTCTCATAGTACCTTGTTCTCCCGAACATTAAAAGGACCAGGCTTTTTTAATGTAGACCCAGGTTCAGTCATCTATTTCAAAAGCACCAATATCAGGCCAAAGGGAAAGGATGAATACAAGGTGACTGGCGATTTAAAAATGAATAGTGTCACCCGATCTGTCACTCTTGGAATGACCGCTTCAAAAATCGTACCTTGGGAAGCTGTGCAATTTCGTTCATTTACTCTTAACGGAAATGTAGATCGAAAAAACTACGGAATGACATTCCAAGAACCCAAAGAATTGGAAAATGATCCATTGTTTGGAAATTCTTGGGATATCAAGTTTACTGTCGAGGTTACTGACAAGCCCAACGCGTCGGAGTTCACGCAGCCTTCTGTACAAGAATAAATAACTGTTTCTACAGTAAATATTTTTCAAAAAATGTTCACACATAAATAACATATGCAAGGCATAGAAGGCTACTATTTCTGGCTTTTGGAAAAAGCGCTTCGATGCTCTGACGTCTAGAGGGTGTTATGCACTTTGGGCGAGCTGTTGAGCGGCGTTTCTGAGTATGAAGCCAGCGAAAGCGATGGTGTGCATTGCGGAGAGGGTGAGGCATATCGTTCATATTCCTTCACCAACCTCCTGCACCGTGTTGGCCATGCGAACGATCTCTCCACGATCCACCGTCGGGGCAGCGACACAAAACCCCTCTTTGCCTGAGCCAGCCTGACGATTTCGAGGGTGATATCCTGCTCTCTGGCAGCTTTCGCCGGTTTTGATCCGGTATAGCCTTGGCCAGCCCATGTCAGTTCAACGCTCTGCTCCGCGTTCTCTCAAAATTGGACGCTCCCGATTGTTTTGCCAGGAAGATCTTGATTTTTTCATTGAGGAAAAACTTGTTGAAACCGAACAACCTGAAAAGCGCCGTCGCCGTCAGTGCGGACGGGGCGCACTGGCCCTGGCGTTGGCAGCGTTCATCTTCACCGGTGTCATAGGTTTTCAGTAAAACGTGCCTTAGTTACCTTTAGTTATTCTCGCTGGTAGCTAGCGCGCCAACTGCGATGTCGCTTCGCGGCGCAAGTCATGAAAGGTCAAATCTTTCCGCTCTGACCGCCCAGCCTCAAGGTGCGGTGTTGGAGGTCTATGTTACCCCAGCGAAGTTGCAGGGCTTCGCCCCGGCGTGTGCCCTGCTCGATCGACCACCGCACAAGCCAGACGTCGTTAGGGTGAGGGAAACTTTTGACGGCTTCAATCAGGCGTTCAAATTCTCCTGGAAGGGAAGTGCCCTGATTTTCCTCGAAGCGACGGTTGCGCTTTTTGTCAGTCCTTTCTGGTCGTTTCACAACGCGATCAGAAATATGGTTGACGATGGCGATATCCCATTCCGAGATTGTATACTGGATAATAGACGCAAGGAGATTGAGGCGTTTGACAACAGTTGCTGCGGCATATCCGGCAGTGGTCATGCGTTCACGGAAACCACGGACGTCTGCGGCTGAGAATTTTGATAATCGTACCGAAGAGAGTGCTGCGTCATGGAGGATTGCGGGAAGATGCCCGATCCGGTCAGCTTTCCGATGAGCTATGCACTCGTCGTGGTATCGTTCAATAAGCGTGCCAATTGCCATCTTGTCGGGAGGGTGCGTATCTGTGAACTGGCCAAGCTCTGCCTTGGCGGCAGTTTTATTCAGCCAGTGTCGAGCTTGTGCTGCCGTGGAGAAAGTCTGCAGCACCCGGCGGCCATCGACCACCTTACGGGTATTGCTTCGGGCCGCGATAGCTTACACCGCGCGGTAAAGGCTTGCCTGTGGCGGGGTCCGTGCGCCCGCTCATGACATCACCTGCGGGGCGTGTTGATTTCTTCCACCATGAGAGAACACTACGACGTTCCTCGCGATGATGCAAAAACCCATATTTTTTGGAAGAGTGTTGCCCAAAAAACCAATGAAAACAATGGCGTCCCGTACGGGATTCGAACCCGTGTTGCCGCCGTGAAAGGGCGGTGTCCTAGGCCTCTAGACGAACGGGACTGGAGGCGTGGGGTCGATCTACGGGAATTTCAGATTTTGCACAAGAGAGAATTTGACTCGTTTTGAACGGAATATCTTCAGGCAGGAGCAGAAAGGGCCAAAACCGGTAAAGTGCGGCAGAAAAGAAACACTTATCACGTAAGTCGCTTCGCTTTCCGGAATAATGTTGAAACGTTATATCATAACAAATATGAAACGGGGAACAGTTTCGATTCTGATGGTAAAGGTGTTCTTGAATGCGGGTGTCTCGTTTTTCTTTTGTACTGGCGAGTTCGGCCTTATGTGCAACAACCGGGTTTCTGGCTTCCGTTGAACACGCTCGCGCTCAGACGGTCAAAACGGATCAGGCGGAGGCGCAGCAGCGGCCAGAATCTTCGGTAACCGCGTCTTCTGGCAAAGTGTCGGTCAAGGGTGGTGCGCAGGTTTCTTCAGGCGGATCGAAAACGGCTTCATCTACCGGGCGTGAAACAGTGACGATCGAACCGGGGCTGGCCAATCATCCGGAAAAGGTGACGGTAACGGCGCATCTGGATCAGGCGCGTTCCAATCTGCAGCCTGATACTGGCGCAACAGTTTACAAGTTCAGCCGCAAAACTCTGGAAACAATTCCGGGTGGGGATAATGCGCCGCTGAACCAGGTGCTGTTGCAGGCACCGGGTGTTGCGCAGGATAGCTACGGGCAGATTCACGTTCGTGGGGATCATAATGAGGTGCAGTTCCGGCTGGATGGTGTGCAGTTGCCTGAAGGCTTAAGCGTGTTCGGTCAGGCGCTCATGACACGCTTTGCCGATAGCATGTCTTTGACAACAGGCGCGTTGCCTAGCGAGTTTGGTTTTCTTCAGGCCGCTGTTGTTGATATTACCACCAAGAATGGCACCACCAATGCAGGCGGAAACGCATCCATTTACGGTGGTGCGCGGGATTATTTTTTCCCGTCCCTGCAATATGGCGGTCACCATGGGAAATGGGACTATTTTGCCACGGCGGATTTCGTGCATGATCGTGTGGGGATTGAAAACACCACTGGATCGTTCAATGCTCTTCATGATCTGACCAATCAGTACCATTTTCTTGGGCATCTGCGTTATACGGCAGATGAAAATACGCGTATCAGCTTTATTGCCGGGGTTTCCAACGCGGAATATCAGTTGCCTAACAATCCTGGTCAGCAAACACAGTTTTCAGAGCCATCCTATGCTGGCAGTGAATTGGCGCAGCATCTGAACGGAAGCGTTGACAGCAGCAGCCTTGATGAACACCAGAAGCAGATTACAGATTTTGCCATTCTGGCGTTGCAGAAAGAAATCGGTAAATTCAGCCTGCAAAGTTCGGTTTTTTCACGTTACAGCAGTCTGCGTTATTCGCCTGATCCGTTGGGGGATCTGGTGTATAATGGGATTTCGCAGCGGGCGGCGCGTTCGGTGTTCTCAATGGGAACACAGCATGACGTGACATGGCGTGCAGCGCGTGACCATACCGTGCGCTTTGGTTTTCAGGTTTTTGTTGAACGCACTGTGTCAAAAACAGATTCCCGCGTGTTTGCCCAGACGGGTGAGGATGAAGCGGGAGACGCCGTTTTCAGTGATACCCCGATTGCTGTGTATGACGGCAGCGGAAAAACAGGAACGGTTTATGGGCTATACGCGCAGGATGAATGGAAGCCGCTGAAGAACCTGACAATCAATTACGGGCTGCGGTTTGACGGCGTGAGTGAATATACCAGCGAAAAGCAGGTCAGCCCCCGTTTGAATATTGTGTGGACGCCGTGGCACGGAGGCACGCTCCATGCCGGATATTCACGTTACTTTACGCCGCCGCCGTTTGAGGTGGTAAGCAGTTCATCCCTGTATAAATTTGCCAACACCAGCGCAGCGGCGGCAAATTATCAGAACAGTGCTGTGCGTGCGGAGCGGGATCATTATTTTGACGCAGGGTTCCAGCAGCAGATTCTGCCGGGATGGCGTGTCTCCTTTGATGCCTATTACAAGCTGGCCCATAACCTGATTGATGAAGGTCAGTTTGGCGCCCCGATTATTCTGAGTGGCTTTAACTACCGCCGGGGGCAGGTGAACGGGTACGAGGTCAACACCTCGTACGACAAGGGACCTCTTTCTCTTTATGGGAATTTTTCGTGGTCCCGTGCCATCGGCAAGGATATTACCAGCGCCCAGTTCAATTTTGATGATGATGATCTGGCTTATATCAAGCATCGCTGGGTTCATCTGGATCATGACCAGCGTTGGACGGCCTCTGCGGGTGCGGCTTACACCTTCTTTCACAGAGGATGGCATCCGTTGCGTGTGTCCGCCACCATGGTTTACGGCAGCGGTCTGCGGGCGGATGGAGAGGTACCGAATGGGGTCTCCTTGCCGCAATACGCAACCTTCAACTTCTCGGCTGTTCAGAGCTTCAAAAACCTGTTTGGCCATTCCTTTCTGGGCAACACACAGATCCGGCTGGACGTGATGAACCTGTTTGATCGCACCTATATGCTGCGTGACGGCAGCGGGATTGGTGTGGGCGCACCACAATATGGGCTGCGCAGAACAATTCTTACGGGTATTTCACAGAGTTTCTGAAGAAAAATGTAAAATAAAACCTCACAAATAGGAAATACGCCTACACGGCTTTTTGCATGAACGAGGTCGCTTTTATTTGTTGCGAACCTCTTTTCATTTGGCTCCGCACATATCATATGTGTGGAGCCGTTTGCATTTGGTGCAACGGCAAGGGAACATACGCCTTGCGAAGCAGATTTCACGCTCCAAAACCGTATGATGGGGTGTGTGTTTGCGTTTTCTGTTCTGTTCTTTCTTGTGGAAAGCGGACGCATGGCGGTAAAAGCCGCGGTTTGAGACGTGCGGTCTGTGTCCGATGTTTTCTTTTGGAGAAGCGGAATGGTGCAATCTAGACGGACTATTAATGAGCGGGGGCCCGCTCACCATGTGACGTCTCCTTCCGGAAAAGAAGGGCATGAGGTTGAGGCGGAAAAAGAGGAAATGATCTCTCCCGGTTCAGACCTTGGGCAAAGAATGAAAATTCTGCGCAAGGCGTCAGGCATGACCCAGCAACAGGTTGCAGATGCGCTTGGCGTGTCCCGTCCTGCCATTGCATTCTGGGAAACAGGACGGGAAGGAAGTGCGCGCAAGCATATTCCCAATCTGGCGCGTCTGTTTGGGGTGGACCCCGAGATTTTTCTGACCGGTTATGTTCAGGCCGATATTGCCCTTACAGTCTCGCCTGATGAGCATGATATCATTAAATTATACCGCATGCTTGATCCTTCGCGTAAGGTCTCTGCCCAGAAGTGGATTGAGAGACAGGTGAGGATGCTGCAGAAAAGCGGCGGTGGTGCGGAGTAGATAAAGGCCGCTGGCTGGGTTCTTCACGCATAAGGAGCGGTATCATCGTGCTGACTGCCTTCTGAGAGGCAGCCAGCAGGCACCCGCTAATACAGGACCGATTTGGTCTTCAAAAAAGCGAGTGCATGGAACCACCTGATCGCTGAACTGTCATATCTCCACGGATGGCACATATTGGGAGCAAGCAGGGGTCACGATGTGGAAGGGACACTACGCGTTATTGGTTATGATGGGTGTGTCTGTGGGTGAGCGGCCGATCCAGGCGGCGAGCCTTCTGCCGGTTGTGGCGCGGGCCCAGCAGGTGGAGGAAGGGCCTTACCATGTTGATGGAGAGCGGACCCAGATTGTCTTTTCCGTGTCCTGCCTTGGCATGAGCTGGTATCGGGGCTTTTTGTCCGGGATTTCTGGCGAGTTGTGGCTTGACCCCGCGCACCCAGAAAAATCTCACGTCAGCCTGAAGGCGCCGGTTTCCTCCATCAAGACGACCACAAGCGAGGTCTCCAGCATGCTGATGGAGAAAAGCTGGTTTGCGGCCGAGACTTATCCTATCGCCGAATTTGTCTCTACGCAGGTTTCATCAAGCGGGCCATCACTGGCGACCATTTCCGGCAATCTGACCATGCATGGCGTGACGCATCCGGTTACCCTGCATGCGCATTTTGTGGGGGCCGGAGAAAACCCGATTGATCATTCGTATGATGTTGGGTTTGAGGCGCAGGGCACCATACAACGGAGCGCTTTTGGCATGACGAGTGCCCTGCCTGCCGTGGGTGATGACGTTATTCTGACTGTCAGCGGCGTGTTTGAAAAGGAACGTTGAGGGAGGCGTTGGCGTGGCCACCCTGTCAGCTTATGCCTGTATCAGGTGCGTTGCAGTGCCAGCGCCGCTGCCGTCGCCACGTCCCGCCTGAGTGCGATGATATTGCCTTTGCCGTCCGGGTGAACGCGATTGGTCAGGATCAGGACAAAGCTTTCCGTTTCAGGAACCAGCCACAGGGATGTACCGGTAAAGCCGGTGTGACCAAAGGACGTTGGCGGAAAAACCGTGCCGCGCGGCGTGGAATAGTGGGTGGCGATATCCCACCCAAGCCCGCGCAGATCCTGCTTGCCCTTGGGTTGCTGCGGGGTGGACATCAGAACCAGTGTTTCTGTCTGCAACGGAAAGGGAGAGAGCTTTCCTGCCCGTTTGGCCAGCAGTGCCTGCGCGTAGGTTATCATGTCATCCGCACAGGAGAACAGCCCGGCATGGCCCGCCACGCCCCCCATGCGGCGGGTGGTGGGATCATGCACCACACCGCGTAACATGGTGTGTGTGTCATCAAACTGGGTGGGGGCAATGGCGCTGCCCAGAACGGGATCAGGCCGGAAGAAAGTCCGTTTCAGCCCCAGGGGAGAGACGATGGCGCGCATGGCATACTCATCCAGCGGCAGGCCGGAGAGCTTTTCCACAATCAGCCCCAGCGTGATGAAATTGATATCACTATAAACAAACTGCTCGCCGGGGGGATGCTGCAAGGGTGCGTTCAGCGCCAGAGATACCGCGGTTTCTTTTCCGCTCCAGGGGGTGGAAAGATCCACGTCTGGCGGCAGGCCGGAATAATGGGTCAGTAACTGGCGGATGGTAACAGCCTGTTTTCCGTTGGCGGCAAACGCGGGCAGATAGCGGCAGACGGGGTCATCCAGTTTCAGCTGCCCCTGTTCATAAAGCTGCATAATGGCAGGGGCGGTAATCAGCACTTTAGTCAGGGACGCCATGTCAAACAGGGTCTGCCATGTCATGGGCTCAGGGTGGGGGACCAAGGCCCGGTTGCCAAACACGCCTTTCCATACGGTTTGCCCTTCGGTGCCCACGGCAGCGACTGCGCCGGGTGTCTGGCCTTTGGCAATGGCGGCGCGGAACAGATCTTCCACCGGCAGGAAGCGTGAGGGCGTTGTCTCTGCCCGTGCGGAGGGAAGATGCCGCAACATCATGCCGCCCGTGGCAAGGGCGGCGGTTTTCAGGGCCTTGCGGCGGGAACAGGCGGAGGAGAAAGACATGGGCACGCATATCCGGCTACAGGCGTGCCAAAGCGGCACGAAAGAAAGGACTGTAAGCGGTTTTTATCCGTGCGTGGAGAGGGTATCAGTCCGTTGGTGCAACAAACCGGAAGGTCAGATTGAACCGCACCCGTCCTGTTACGGGGTGGAGACCATCGGCCAGTGGTTTCACACCATGGTAATGCAGGCGCGCTTTACCGCCCCATACCAGAACATCACCATGTTCAAGTAGGATGGCATGAGGCGATGTGGACCGTTTCAGGCCGCCCCATAGAAAGGAAATGGGCAGACCAAGCGAGACAGAGACAATAGGCTGACTGAAATCTCCTTCATCCTTGTCCTGATGCAGCGCCATGCGGGTGCCGGGTTCGTAGCGGTTGATCAGGCAGGCATTGGGCTGAAAGCCCTTAAAGCCTGCCGCCTCTGCGCTGCGGGTCGCCAGTTTCTGCCATGCCGGAGGGAGCGGGGGCCAGGTCTGATTGTTCAGAGGGTCCGTAGGGGTGTAACGATAACCGCTACGGTCTGTGACCCATCCCAGTGCGCCGCAATTTGTCATGCCCACAGACATTTTGCCGCCGCCCGGCGTCATCATGGTGCGGAAAGGCGCGTTTTTGGCGATGTCGTGAAGTGTGCTGATCAGTTCTGAAGCCTCAGGCAGGGCAAAGCCGCGCAAGAGCATCGCGCCCGGACTGAGGGTGACCCGCTTGGGCCGTGTGTCCGCCAGCGCAAGATCCATTTGTGCAAGAGGCAACGGTGAATGGGGCATGGGCACCTTCCTGACACATCGTTCTGTTAAGAGGTGTGCCTGTGTGACAGGAGGCACAACGGTCCTGCGAAAAATATTTACGTCTTCCTGCGTGTCTGGCAGAGAAATTGTGACTTTGGCAGAGGGAGAATCTCTGCGTGTTTCCTTATGTGATTGGGGTGGAAAACCATGCGTGACATTCTGATCGTGGGCGGTTTACCCGCTGTTGTGACCCTTGATCCTGCAACATTTGTCTTCCGGGGTGTGTTTGTGGGGCTGGATGGAGAAGTGGATTTTTACGCCACCCGTGCATCGGAATTGCCACGGAAAGGGGCGGAGGCTCTTAAGGTCTTCCTTGCCGCCTGTCAGGCTCACAACAGGCATCCGTTGCAACGCCGTAAGGGGGTGCCCCCCGGCTATGTGCTGGAAGATATTTATGCCGAGTTTGAAGCCGTAGCAACGCAGCGGGGTCAGTCTCTGGAAAGCTTTGTGCAGGAGCAGCGCCAGCCGTTTGTGCCCAAACGGGAGCCTTCCGACTTTGAAAAACTGATGGCGCGTCAGGAAGAAATGGATCGCCGGTATTTCTGCTGAAAACCGCACCTGCCGCCTATAGAGCGCGCTGCGAAGAGCTTGAATCGTGAGATTCCGAAAGGACGTCTGATGTGAGTCAGGATGAGGACTGGCAAGGAGGCCAGTCTTTATGCCGAAAGCCTATTCACAGAATGCTCTAGCCGGAAGCGGACCAACTGTAGCGTAGACATGCCGAGGCAAGGTAGCCGCGTGCGGGAAGAATGCGCCGCCGAGCTCCAGCATAGAAAAAGCGGTTGGAGTGGGCGGTTGATGTGATCAAGCAGTGTCTGAAGTGTCGGACGAAACCTGAAACTCTATCTTGTAGCGCTCGGTCTCGGCATTGCGCTGAATTGCCGGTAGGGGTGGGGTTTAGGTTCCCGCCTGTTTACCGGAACGAATAAAGGCGGCTTGCGCCGCCTTTATCAACTTTTCCGCCTTGTCTGGATCGGTCAGTGCAATGTGGGCGGGTTGCTTGGTGCGTAGGGTCTGCCTTCCGGCTTGGCGTAATCAGCAGACGCCGCCGGTTTGACCAACGTGATCAGCCCGACCACCACAATATTGACCACCAGAGACATCAGGCCGGTTGAAACATTGCCGGAGAACGGGCCCATATACAGGAAGTGGATGGGTTTCAGGCTGTCCATCAAGCACAGGCCCACCCCGAATACCGTGCCCACAACCCAGCCCGCCAGCATGGCGGCGGCAGAGAAGCGGATGCGCATCAACCCCAGAATAAGGGCCGGGAAGGTCTGTAGAATGATCACCCCGCCCAGAAGCTGGAAATCAATGGCGAACTGAGCGTTCAGGAACATGACGCACAGCAGGGCCCCAACCTTGACGGCAAAGGCGGTCAGGCGGCTGTTGCGCACACTTTTATGCCGGGCTGGCAGCAGATTGTGCGTGACCAGATTGGCGGCGCCAATGGCCATGACGGCGGCTGGCACAAGGGCACCCACGGCAATGGCGGCAAAACAGAAACCGCTGAACCATGCAGGAAAGATGGTCTGGAACAGCAGGGGCACCACCAGCGAGTTGTTGGTGGTGGTCACGCCCGCCACATGCGCCATCAGCCCCAGCATGGCGATAAGCCCCAGCACAATGGTGTAGATGGGCAGGAACACAGCATTCTGCCGGATGGTGTCAGCAGACCGTGCGGCCAGAATGCCGGTGAGCGTATGCGGATACAGGAACGCGGCCAAGGCGGAGGAAAGCGCCAGCGTGGCATAGGGCATGCCCATGCCAGCTTTCAGGATCGGCTGGCTGTGATCTGCTGCCGTGAACAGTGCAGCATAGCCACCCATATGCAGCGGGATGACCGTAACCGCCACCAGCACCGCAATATAGATCATGATGTCTTTGATGAAGGCCGTCAGCGCAGGTGCATGCAGGCCGCCAAGCCACGTGTATGCGGCCAGCGAGAGAAAGGCGATCACCAAGGGAATATCACCCGGCAGACCCAGCGCCTGCACAACCGTGCGGATGCCGATCAACTGCAGGGCAATGTAGGGCATAACCGCCACCAGCCCGGTGAGTGCGACCACAATTTCAAGGGCACGGCTGTTGAAGCGGGCGCGCACAATATCGGCTGCCGTGGCATAGCCCCCTTCCTGCGCGATTTTCCACAACCGTGGCATCACCAGAAAAATGAACGGATACACAATAATGGTGTAGGGCAGGGCGAAGAACCCATAGCCCCCGGCCGCGTAAACAAGGGCAGGCACGGCAATGACGGTATAGGCCGTATAGAAATCGCCCCCCACCAGAAACCATGTAACCCACGGCCCGAACTGCCGCCCGCCCAGGGACCAGTCTTCACTGGAATGCGCGCTTTTGCCGCGGCTGAGCGTTTTGCGGATCCACTGGATGGAGCTGCCGATCACAATGGTGGCGGCAAAAAAGAAAACAAAGACGCCCAGCGCCCATGGGTTCACGCCGTTCATGCGTCATGCCCCTTTTTCCAGACAATCCAGATGATAACGGACGTTACCGGCACCCAGGCGAACTGGTACCAGTAGAAGAACGGAAACCCGAGCAGAACCGGATCATACCGGTCATAGAGCGGTGTCCACAGCAGCCCCAGAAAGGGCAGTAGGAGCAGCAGATTCAGTTTTTTCATGATAAGCGGCGGCCAGATGTTATTGTTTTTTGTTGGACCACCTTAGTCATGCAGAGCGGGTGTGATGGTGTCAATCACCATTTGTCCAACTGCTCCGTGCATGACCCGGTTGTGTTGTTTTGAACGCAGCCGTTACAACACGATTGGCAGGATAAGCGGGCTTTTCCTGCCTGTGCGGCCTCAGGAAGACGTCTTGCGGTTTTGCAGCACGGCGTTCAGGCGGTCGCTGTATTTGCGGTAACTGCCTTCGGGCACGCACCCCATTTCTTCCAGATCTTCCAGATCCGCCCCATGGTTGATCCAGCTATTGACCTCTCTGAAATCCAGCGCGGCGGGAATGGCGTGGGGTTCAAAAACAACAGCGCGGTCTTCTCCCTCTGTTGCGCCAAACGGCATGAAGGACTCTGCAGCAGGGGTTTTGGTGTCCTGAAGACTGACTTCCCCGCAGACAATCTGCTTTTCGCCCGTTTTGTGGGTTGCCAGGTTGCGAAAGTGTGGGTGGGCATCTGGAAACTGGGTGGCAACGCTTTTGAGCGTGTTTTTGACAAACGGGCTTGCCGCTTTGTCACTGCCGTCAATGACCGTTTGTGCACAGGCCGGGACGGCAGGCGCCAGCAGGCTGAGGCAGAGCAGTAAAGCGTGCTTCATGGTGGGGTCCTTCTCACTTGTAAGGGGTATGGTGGGGTCTGGGGCGGTAGAGATCAACCACCCACCCCTCAGGTTCTGTGTGCCATCAGTCTGGCACAGGCTTCAAAACGGGATGGGGCAAGGCCGCCACAGGTGAGCCGTCCGCCCGTCAGGGGGCGCGGCACGCCCGTGGTGGTGGGCAGGGAGAGGGGAAGCCCCAGCAGGCTACGCGCGGCCAGAAAGCCGAAACATTCGGCTTCCAGCGCATCTCCATCCCACCCCAACGTTTCAACCGGCTGTAAGGTACCCGCCAGCCTTTGGCGCAAGGCGGCCATCAGTGCCGGGTTGTGCCGCCCTCCGCCACAGACAAACCACGCTTGAGGGGCTGCGGGTAACGGCGTGCGGGCCACAGTCTCGGCGGTGAATGCTACCAATGTTGCGGCACCATCCTCAGGGCTGAGGCCCGCCAGATAGTCCAGCCCTTTATGGAAGGAGAGTCTGTCCAGAGATTTGGGTGCAGGACGGCTGAAAAATGGATGGTCCAGTAACCGTTCCAGTACGGCGGGATTGACCGTGCCACGCAGCGAGAGGGTGCCGTCTTGATCGTATCGCTGGCCCGTGTGCTGGAAGGTCCAGTCATCCAGCAGGGCGTTGCCGGGGCCTGTATCACAGGCCAGCACGTCTGCGCTTTGGGTCAGGAGTGTCATGTTGGCGACGCCGCCAATATTCAGTACGGCTACGGGCGCGGGCTGCCCGTGTAGCAGGGCGGCGTGATAGAGAGGGGCGAGAGGTGCGCCTTCTCCACCCGCCTGCACGTCCGCGCTGCGAAAATCATGAATGACAGGCGTGTTTGTGGCAGCTGAAAGCTGGGCGGCATCTCCAATCTGCCATGTGCGGCCCGGCTCATGCAGAATGGTCTGTCCGTGGAAGCCAATCAGGTCAGGCGTTATGCCGCCAGCCTTGTCACACAGGGTAAGAACAGCCTGAACATGCACGTCTGTCAAAGCCTGTTCGGCAGCCAGCACCTGCGCATCCTGCGCGTTGCAGTGCGTCGCCTCATCCAGCAGGGACCGCAACCGGGTGCGGAGGGCGGGCGAATAAGGGAGAGTGAGGGCTGGACCGTGGCTGAAAATCTGCGTGCCGTCTGTGGTCAGTATGGCGGCATCCACACCATCCAGGGATGTTCCGCTCATCAGCCCCACAGTTATCAGCCGGGGAGCTGACGCGTCTGGCGTGGTGGGGGTGGCCGGAGCGCTGGCGTCTGTCATGGGGCGGAGGGAGTGGGGAGGATCAGGCCAGACCGCAGGCGGTGCGTGCTTACCTGCCACAGCAACACCTTATCCTGTCCGTTTTCCGACACATGCAGGGCCAGAAGATCATCCTGCACACGGGCCATGCTCAACAGCCGTGAGCCGGGCGGCAGCGTGACTGGCCCTTGCGCGTCCTCCTGCAAGGGAACGCTGGCAGGCAGGGAAGGATGCGTGGGGCCGGCATTCATACGGTGGAGAATGACCCATACAAGGGTAATGGTACCAGCAATAATCAGAATACCCATGCCGATAACTGCAGCCAGCAGAGCCTTGGGCGTGCCTGGTGTTTCTTCCACAATCTCTCCTGTCTTTATCTCTTTTCTACCGCCCCATCGTGCCAGAATCAGGGTGTGGCAGGGGATTATGAGTGCCTTTTCCGTAATCCGGGTGCAAGGGGGAGGCGGGACTTGTATGCCTTTTCCGCAGCCTCCAGCTTGGCGACAGATGTCAGGCGTGCTGGAAGCGGCTCCAGCCACTGATTATGGTGGGGCAGGCAGAATGGTTTGGCGGGGGCGTAATGTCTGATCTGATGGCGGACAAAATGAGATGTGATGACGGGTATACCCGGTGCCTGTGGGCGTGTTCAGATCCGCTATTGCAACAGTATCATGATACGGAATGGGGCGTGCCCGAACGCAATAGCCGCGCCTTGTGGGAAAAACTGATGCTGGACGGGTTTCAGGCTGGTCTGTCATGGCGGCTTATTCTTGCCCGGCGGGATGCGTTTCGGGCCGCTTTTTCCGGCTTTGTACCGGAACGTGTGGCTGCCTATACGCAGCAGGATGTGGAACGGCTGGTGGCAGATGCGCGGATTATCCGCTCCCGCGCCAAGATTGAAGCCGTGATAGGGAATGCCCGCGCCTATCTGGCCATGCAGGATAAAGGGGAGGAGTTTTCAGATTTTGTCTGGGGTCTGGCAAGAGGGCGGAGCGTAGCGGGGGATGGCAGTGGCACGTCCACACGGTCCACATTGGGAGACACGCTTTCCGCCGCCTTGAAAGAAAGAGGCTTTCGTTTTGTTGGGCCGGTTATTGTGCATGCGTGGGCGCAGGCGACAGGATTGATCAATGATCATCACGCATCCTGTTTCTGTCGGCCAGTTTGCGAGAAACAGGCGGCACTCCTCAACGTCTAGAGGGAGGCTGCACAGGATACTCCCTCTTTCTCTCACTCTTGGTATGTGAAAGATACTGTCTCGATCGGGTGTTTACTGAAAGCGGCAGGGTTGGCCCGCGGTGGGGGCTTCATTTTCAAGCTGCACGACCAGCAATGTCACGGGGCCATCTCCTACATTTCCGGCCAGATGCCCTTTATGGCCTGCACCGTCCGGGCGGGAGAGTTGGTCTTCGCCCAGAGAAATGTCTCCCGGCCCCATTTCTACACGTGTGCCGTCCATGGCTTCTACAAACCATGTGCCTTTTAGCGGGATGATCCATTGCACCTTGGGGTCCGGATGCCACACGCCATTCCAGTGGGGCGGCTGAATGGTGGAGATTACTTTGGCCTTGCCGGTGGAAAGCAGATCCTGCCATTGCGGCCCGGCCGGAGGAGACATGGATTTAAGTGCATAGGTGTGGAAGGTGCATTTTGTCATGTGGCTGACACCACGCGCATCCGTCCAATTATGCCAGTAGGATGCCTCCGGCGTGTTTCGGCTGTAGGACGTGGCTGCGGCGGGTTCTGCTGCCCGTGTGGCAGGAGTACTGCCCCATAGCAGGACGCCAGACAGAAAGGCGAGGGCAAGAGTCTGTTCAAGGCGGAAGGCCATCTCTGTTGTTCCCGTTCTGTGTGGCGTGTTTGTCTTTTGTAACGGAAAAAACAGGAGGCAGTTGCCCCGCAGGCCATAAGGCAGCCATGCGGGGACGTCAGTCATGGAAACGCGTTATGCGCGATATTCAGCTTGCATGGCACCGTTTACCGTCCAATCTCGTGCCTCGTGCCTCGTGCCTCGTGCCTCGTGCCTCGTGCCTCGTGCCTCGTGCCTCGTGCCTCGTGCCTCGTGCCTCGTGCCTCGTGCTACAATTGGCGCATAGTGTAATGGCAGCAGCCACTTCTTTGTTGAACTGCTGCCCTCAGGCGTGAGCGGCTATGATGCTGCGCTAGACGCCTGATGGATACGGCGTTTCATTTCCTCGATAACGGATGGCAGGCCGTCAAAAATGGCCTGCCCGATCAGGAAGTGTCCGATATTCAGTTCACGGATTTCAGGAAGAGCTGCAACCGGGCCAACGTTTTCAAATGTCAGCCCGTGCCCGGCATGCACTTCCAGACCGGCAGCATGGGCCTGCGTGGCGGCAGCGCGCAGGCGGTCCAGTTCACCCACGCGGCCTTCCGCATACGCGCCGGTGTGCAGTTCCACCACCTGAGCGCCAGCCGTGACGGAGGCTTCCACCTGCGCAGGGTCTGGGTCAATGAACAGGGAAACCCGAATTCCCTTGCTGGCCAAAGTGCGTACGCGGGGTGTCAGGCTTTCCAATTGGCCTGCAACATCCAGCCCGCCTTCGGTTGTCACTTCCTCGCGCCGTTCAGGCACAATGCAGCAGGCGTGGGGCACAAGCGCGCAGGCCAGTGCAACCATTTCATCCGTTGCGGCCATTTCCATGTTCAGCGGGGCAGAAAGCCCCGTGCGCAGGCGTTTGAGGTCCGCATCCCGGATATGGCGGCGGTCTTCGCGCAGATGGGCGGTAATGCCATCGGCCCCGGCCTGCACGGCTAGCAGGGCGGCGGCTACCGGGTCAGGGTGGGTGCCGCCGCGGGCGTTGCGCACGGTGGCAACGTGGTCAATGTTCACACCAAGCCGGATAGGGGGGCGGGTTGCTGTGGTCATGCGGTCTTCTTTCTGTTTTCGCTCAACTGCGCCGCCAGCCGCAGGGCGGCCAGCAGGCTGGAGGGATCAGCCTGCCCCTGCCCGGCAATATCAAAAGCCGTGCCATGGTCAGGGGATGTGCGGATAATGGGCAGGCCAAGCGTTACATTCACGCCTTCCGCCATATCCAGTGTTTTTAACGGAATCAGCCCCTGATCATGATACATGCACAAGGCAACATCATATTTTGCCCGCGCCTGTGGGGTGAAAAGTGTATCTGGCGGGTAGGGGCCGGTAATGTCCATGCCTTCAGCCCGCAGGGCGGTGATGGCGGGCAGGATGATGTCCTGTTCCTCAGACCCCATCAGTCCGTTTTCTCCCGCATGGGGGTTCAGCCCTGCCACGGCCAGACGCGGGGCCGAAAGTGCAAAATCACGTTGCAACCCTTTTGCTACCGTGCGGGCTGTCTGCATGATCAGGTTTGTCGAGAGCTGATCAATGGCTTTGCGGAGCGCCACGTGCACCGTAACCGGTACCACCCGCAGGGATGGGCCAGCCAGCATCATTACATCCTGCCCCTGTACCCCGCACAGTTCCGCCAGATAAGATGTATGGCCGGGATGCGCAAAGCCGGTTTTCTGCACCACTTCCTTGCTGATGGGGTTGGTGACGACCGCACTTGCCGCACCATCCAGAACAAGGGCCACGGCTTTGGCAATGCTGTCTATCACGCTGGGCGCATTGCGGCTGTCCGGTGTGCCGGGTGTGGCTGGCGCGGCCAGGCCCAACGGCAGAACCGGAATGGCGGAGGGAAAAACCGCTTCCGCCTCCGCAATGGAGGAGACCACCTGCACGGGGGCGGCACCTTCCAGCAATTCTGGTGCGCCCAGAAACACAAACGCAGGACCACTGTGGCGTACTGTCTGCCAGGCTTTGGCGGTAATTTCCGGCCCGATGCCTGCCGGGTCTCCCTGTGTCAGAACCAGCATGGCGTTTTTTCCTTACTGTGGGGCGTTGCCGGTCAGCGCATAAAGAACGCGGATCCAGGAGCGGATACCTTTGTGAAAACAGGTGAGATCATATTTCTCGTTGGGAGAATGGACCCGATCGTCTTCCAGACCAAAACCGATCAGCAGAGAGTCCATACCCAGTGCCTGCTGCACTTCTGTCACCACGGGAATGGAGCCACCGCAGCCAATAACGGCGGCAGGGTGTTGCCATTCTGCTTTCAGTGCGGTCAGCGCCGGGGGCAGGAAGGGCATATCGGCGGAAACAATGCTGGCGCGTGAGCCACCATGCGGCACAAACTCGGCTGAGCAGTCAGCAGGCAGGCGGGCCTGCACATGGGCGCGGAAGGCTGCGCGAATTTTCTCAGGGTCCTGATCACCGACAAGGCGGAAGGAAACCTTGGCCATGGCCTTGGAGGGGAGAACGGTCTTGAACCCCTTTTCCTCATACCCACCGCTGATCCCGTTGATCTCGCAGCTCGGGCGGCACCATGTCTGTTCCAGTGCGGTGTAGCCAATTTCGCCAGCAGGCAGGCTCAGGCCAACCGGGGCCAGACCTTCCTGATCCGTGGGGCCGATCTTGCGCCACAGGGCGCGGGTTTCTTCCGGAATAACCGGAACGCCCTCATAAAAGCCCGGCAGTGTCACGCGGCCGGTGGCGCCGTCACGCAGATCGGACAGGATATCGCACAGGAGTTGGATCGGGTTGCGCGCGGCGTTGCCATACATGCCGGAGTGCAGATCCCGGTTGGCGCAGGTTATGGTCACTTCTTCCCCCACCATGCCACGCAGCATGGTGGTAATGGCGGGCATGCCCCGCGCGAGCATTCCGGTGTCACAGATCAACGCGACATCGGCTTTCAGTTCGTCACGGTTGGCTTCCAGAAACGGCAGCAGGTTCACGCCGCCAGATTCTTCCTCGCCCTCAATCAGCACAGTCACGGAAAGTGGCAACGTGCCATCAGCAGCCTTCAGGGCGCGGCAGGCTTCAAGGAAGGTCATCACCTGTCCCTTGTCATCCGCAGCACCTCGGGCCGTGATTTCCATGTCGCCCGTGGGGCCTTTGACCATCACGGGTTCAAACGGTGCGGAATGCCACAGATCCAGCGGGTCTACCGGCTGAACGTCATAATGCCCGTAAAACAGAACATGGGGTGCGCCCGCGGGGCCTTTGGAGTGGCCCACAACCATCGGGTGGCCGGGGGTTTCACGCACGCTGGCTTCAAACCCGATTTCTTTCAGGGTGTCCACCAGCCATTCTGCGGCTTTGCGGCAGTCTGGCGCGTGTTCGGGCTGGGTGGAGATGCTGGGGATGCGCAGCAGATCAAAAAGACGGCTCAGGCTGGCGTCCAACCCTGTGTCTGCCTGCGTCAGTGCGGCCTGTACGGTCATGTGCGTAACCCTCTGTTTCTCAATCCTGGTGCGTGGAGAAAAGCATCTCCGCCACTTTGCATCCTGTTACAGAGTGCAATCCCACGAATAGGGCGGAGAGAAAAGGTCAGAACCCGTTTGGCGTGAAGTCTGCCAGAAACTGATAGAGCACGTTGGGCATGTAGCCATACTCAACCATCATCACCGCGTTGGGGTTCATCCGTGCATACCATTCGGGGTTGAAATGCTCGGAAAGAACAACATGGTTCGGCAGGGTTCTGTCTGTGTGCAGGAACTGCCTAAAAGGGGGCAAAGGCTCGTCTGAAGCCTCCGCAGGGCAGTTTTGAAGATAGACGTCAGGGTTGAAGAATAAATGACCTGATCGTTTTTCCTGATCCCCCACGCGCAGATAATGATCATACCCGTTGGCAAAGCCCTGGCTGGCCAGCGCCTGCGCGTTCGCATCTGGAAAGCGGGTGGTATAGTAGCGTTCAGAGAACAGGTAGTGTGGGGACTGTGTTTTGAACCCGATCTGACAGTAATGTTCAAAACCGGAGCGATACTGGCCAGAGGCAAGGCCTTCCTGTGCTTCCCGGCAGTTCCGCCGGTACCATTCCTCATCAAAATAGCGGTTGGGGGAATGGCCGGAAAACGCGCCCTGGCTTTGATACCATATGGCCAGATCCTCATCCGGGAGTGTGGCGGCATCGCCCAGTACATCCTTGTATTCCTGCCGATACCAGACAGGGTCAAACGCCTGCCACAGAGGGGGGAACTGGGCTACTGTCATCACACTGCTTTCCGGATACTGAACAAAAACCGCCGGGGCATTAAGGAAGGAAAAGGCTCAGACTTCTGCGCGGCGGTTACGCCACAGTTGCGCAAAATCAATCTGCTGAATCACAACGGGCAGGAAGCCAGCTTCACGGCTGAGGGTCGCCAGCACATGGCGTGCACCCGGAAACAGCAGGCGCGGCGCTTCTATCAGAAGAAGCGGCTCAAAGGTTTCTGCGGTGGAATTCTGTAGCGTAAAGAGACCAGCGTAGGTCAGGCTGGCTTCAAACAAGGGTGTTGGTTGTTCGCCGTTATTACCGGCCGCAGTCTGGCCACGGCATTGCAGAACAAGCTCCACCTCAAAGTTCGGCTGGTTTTCCCCCAACTGGTGGGCGCGGACATCAACCGCGATGGCAATGTGCGGGCGTTCCTGCGCGCGCATGTAAACAGCCGGCGCGTTGACCGTCTGGAAGGTGACAGTCTTGCTGTATTGTATGCCCATCAGAATGGTGGGATTGCCCCGGCCCGTATTCATGCCGCCATCAACGGAGTCTATCGTGTGTTCGTTATGATCGGACATGTGGGGCAGGAACTCCTTATGATTGTTTGGCTTAAAGCTGAATGCGAAAGAAAATTTCAGTGACTGATATGTCTGGCAGCAGTAACAGATTAGCTCTGGATGTGCGAGACCCCACCTTGGTGTTTTGTCCTGTGCGCAGGCGGGCGGGTCATGGCGGAGCCTTGATAGTCCTTGCTCTTCCAGCAACGTGAGGGTACCACAAAACCATGATCAGACTGACTGTTGTTATCCCGTTTTTGCTGGCGCTTGTTGTCTTCAGCGCCAGTAATCAGGACCCGCTGGATATGTGGTTGCTCACATATAGCTGGAAATGTTCTGCAGGTGTTCTGGCGCTGATTGTCGCTGCCGTCGCCTTTATCATGGGGGCTTTCTGCCTCTGGGCGGCTGAACTTGTGCAGCGCCGCCGGGCGCGCAAGGCTGAACAACGGGTGCGTGAGCTTGAAGCCCAGCTTGCCCAGGTGCAGGCGGCCTCTGCCGCAACCCACGTGGTGGAGCATCCGCAGGGCGTCCCGACTGCCGCCGTTATTCCTCCTCCTTCTGAAGATTCCATTTAATGGCACGTCAAACCGGGCTTATTGCCGCATTGGACACACAGGACCCCGCCACAGCTAAAGCATGGGCGCAGGCGGTTGGTCCTTCTGCCGGGGCTGTTAAACTGGGGCTGGAGTTTGCCTATGCGGCGGGCTTTCAGGCTGTCGCGGATGTTGCAGGCAGCACGCCCTTGTTCCTGGACCTGAAACTGCATGACATCCCCAATACGGTGGGTGCTGCTGTTCGGGCACTGTCTTACCTGCGACCCAGAATGCTGACCCTGCATGCGTCAGGCGGCAGGGCCATGATGGAAGCTGCGCGTCAGGCGTGTGATGAAGCATTCCCGGCAGATGCCCGACCAGCCCTTCTGGCCGTAACAGTGCTGACCAGCCTTGATGACCACGCTCTGGCAGAAACGGGTGTGACGGATGGCGCGCGGGCGCAGGTTCTGCGCCTTGGTAAACTGGCCATGCAGGCCGGTATAGACGGGCTTGTCTGCTCAGCCCATGAGATTGCACCCCTCCGTGATGCGTTGGGAGATGCTCCTTTGCTGGTAACGCCGGGTATCCGCCCAGCGGGGAGTCAGGCAGGGGACCAGAAACGCGTCATGACGCCCGGTGAAGCGCGTCAGGCCGGGGCTGACTGGATTGTGGTCGGGCGTCCCATCACGCAGGCGGCGGACCCGGCCGCAGCGGCGGCGGCAATCGCGGCAGAACTGGCTGGGTAATGGCGCAACCGCCGGGAGACACGATGCCGCATCGGGGCGTGAAAATCTGTGGTCTGACAGAGGAAGCGGGTTTTGATGCCTGCGTAGAGCACGGAGCCGACTGGATCGGCTTTGTCTTCTTTGAGCGCTCCCCCCGCAATATCACGCCCCAGCAGGCGGACCGCCTTTCCCGTCGGCATGCAGGTGGCCCCAAAAGGGTGGGGCTGTTTGTGCATCCAGACGATGACACGCTGGCCCGTGTGCTGGATGGTGTGAAGCTGGATATCCTGCAACTCTATGCCTCACCGGAGCGGGCGTTGGCACTCAGCCAACGGTTGGGCGTGTCGGTCTGGCTTTCCCAGCCTGTATCCAGCCGCGCGGAACTCCCAACAGGTTGCCTGGTTGACCGGCTGTTGATCGAGCCAAAGCCGCCTGCACAGGCCACGCGGCCGGGTGGCAACGCCCAGAAGCTGGACTGGTCCATGCTGCACGGCTGGCATCCGCCTTTTCCGTGGATGCTGGCGGGAGGGCTGAACCCGGAAAACGTGGAAGAGGCCGTGACTCTCACGGGTGCGCCAGCCGTGGATGTTTCGTCCGGTGTGGAAAGCGCCCCGGGCGTTAAAAGCCCCGAGGCCATAAAACGCTTCATCCAGAACGCCCGGAAACCACATTTTTCCGTTTAAAACGTGTGAGGGGGAGAATTTCCTCTTGCCAGTTTCGCTGATCTTGCTATTACCACACCCGCGCCGGAGAGATGGCCGAGCGGCTTAAGGCGCACGCTTGGAAAGCGTGTGTACGTTAATAGCGTACCGAGGGTTCGAATCCCTCTCTCTCCGCCAGTCAATCAAAAACATAGTAAAAACAACCACTTAGACCTTATTGTCGGTAGTCCATGCGTTCCGTGTCGGTAGTAGCCTGTCGGTAGTCCTTCCACGATGAAGAAGGCGCTCGATATGCACGGATTGCGGAGAACTGGCGGGCTAACTTGGTATGCTCGTTTGTCTATTCCCAGAGACAGATGGATTGATGCAGGGAAAGCCTATGGGAAGCCTTCAGGCATCCTTCAGGAGCGGGTCGTTTCCCTTCAGACCAGAGACCTCAAGGAAGCCATCAGGCGGAGGGACAAGGCTCTCGCACATCTCCGTGCTGAGGTGGACGCAAAGCTGATTGCTGCTGGCTTTGAGCCTCTTGCAGGAGACTGGAAGCCGGACTGGATGGAAGAAGACGCCCTGCTTGCAGAGGCCCTTGCTGCCAGAAAGCGCATACAAGCGGTTTCTGATGTGGGAGAGGATGAAGAGGGCTACCCAGACAGTCCAATGCACCGGCTGATTGATGGCATGGATAATATGCTGTCTGAACGGGCTGCTGAACTGGACGGCAAGGGACTGGACGGGGCCGCCTATCTGACCCGGTTCCGGGAGATTGCCACAGGGGCCGCAACGCCCTTTGGTTCTTTTCTGAACCGTTGGCGGAGGGAAAGAGAACAAGATGTGTCTGCCTCTACTCTGCATATGGAAGGCGCAAGCCTCAGACAATTTGGAACCTATCTTGCAGAGAAACAGGGCAGGGGCACACCAAAGGACCCTATGGCGTTCCTTGAGCAGCAGGTGATTGAGGACATACCGCTCCCTGTTATTGGCGAATATTCCGAATGGCTGTCCGAGAAAGGGCTCAGTCCCAAGACTATAGGGCGGCAAATCAGTTCCCTGAAGGTTCTGTGGGATTGGTGCCTGCGCAAGCATATCCTCTCAGGTGCCAATCCATGGGCAGGGGCCACAGCAGGGCTCAAGAAAAGAGCCGAGAAAATGGGAAAGACACGTGGGAGGATTGTCGCATACACAGCCGATGAACTGGTTCTCCTTCTGAAAGCGGACCCCGATGAAGGAAGGCGCTGGGCTTGGGGCTCAGCCATTCATGACCTGATGCGTCTTGCGCTCCTGACTGGGGCCAGAGAGAACGAACTGTGCAGTCTGTCCATCAGCAGGATTGTCAACAGGGATGGGAAACTTGGCCCCTTGTGGGGCATCTCTGTTCTGGACACAGAGGCCAAGACAGACAATTCTGTTAGGAGCGTGCCCCTTCATCCTCTGGTCAGGCCAATCATTGAAAGAAGACTGGCTGCTGCCATTGCCACAGGGCAACCAGATGCACCGCTGTTCCCTGAGTGCAAGCCGGGTGGTCCGGGAATGAAGAGAGGCTACTATTTCGCCAAAAGGTTCACGACCTTCAGGCGGGATGTGCTTGGTGTGGGGTCAGACGGGCGTAAGGTCTTCCACAGCTTCAGGAAGTGCTTTGTCACATTCATGGAAATGGCCTTGGCTAACGGAGCAGCAGCCTGCACTGAATTGGTCTGCGACCATCTGATTGGGCACAAGCCACCACGACTGTCAGCCAACACATATGCGGCAAAGCAGTTTGATTGGCCGCTCTACTCGGATGCCATTTTGGGCATGGTTGACAAGGGGATGCCAAAGGCTGTGAAGGACGCTCTGACCCCCTAGGTGCTGTCTGCCTTCATGGGTTTCGGACCAAAAGAGCTACATAGGCAGAACGGCGAACCTTGGTGGGTCCTCGCTGATGTTTGCAAGGTGCTGGAAATTGGCAATGCTCCGATGGCTGCCAAGGGCCTAGATGAAGATGAAAGAGGTGCTATCAGTATTACTGACACCATCGGAAGATTGCAGCATATGACTGCGATAAACGAACGTGGCCTCTACTCGCTCGTCCTCACAAGCCGCAAGCCGTCTGCACGATGATGAAAAGGCGACTATCGTTAATAGCGATAGACAGGCTGGTAGCGGCCCGTCTGGATGATGATGAAAAGGGTGTAAGCATTACTGACACCCTTGGCGGCCCGCAGGAAATGACAGTTATCAACGAGTCCGGCCTCTACTCGCTCATCCTCGCAAGCCGCAAGCCGTCTGGATGAAGATGAAAAAGATGCCGTCCGTATTATGGACACCATCGGAAGGATGCAGTCTTACACCATCGTCATACATTCAGCAGACTGTCTGGATGCTGACGAGAAGGCTAACTCAAAGTTAGGCTTTGGCTCAGACGCCACAATTATCAACGAAAGCGGGCTATATTCCGTAATCCTCACAAGCCGCAAGCAGACTTGATGGTGGTGAAATGCCACCCCATTCAGACGCCCAGCAGGCTACAACGGACCCTAGCTTTGAAACTCTACTGCCAATGCAGGACCTTAGAACCGAGATAGCCAGCAAGGGACTGTCAGGAATTGGCGGTGCTGCCCAGCAGCCGCAGGCTGCCCTCCGCTTCTATGAAAGCCTGTCAGACCAAGAGAGAGCCGATATTCAGCAGGAGACCGACACATGGATATTGGCAAAAGGAGAAAGAGGGACGCTGTCAAAGAAAAGCCTGCTCTATCAGGCGATGAACCAGAGACGTGAAGAGGTCAGACCACCCACCCCAATCACCAACGGCCTTTCAGTGTCCGACATAGCGGACAAGCTGGGTTCAGCATTTGGACCTGTGTGGCATTGCAGGGAGACCACAGCACGGCTTCTAGGTGCCGTTGGGTGGCTAGAAAAAGCCTACCACGGAGGGACACAAAGGCGCTGGTTGGTCCCTGATTATGTGATTGCAAAGGGATATGGTGACAATATCAGGCACAAGATCGGCGCTATAGGCCACTCCAAGGATGCTGTGTTTCCTGTGTTCAATCCTGAGCATGGGCAGGATATTATCTGGACATTAGGCGTGGATGCCATCCTGAAGGGATTAGCGGCCCTCAGCACCAAGAAAGAGAAACTGGGGTGGCTGCTGACCAAACATGCCTACCTGCCTGACAAGACCGTGCCTCCTCTTTACCAGACCTGTCTGCCTTCATCGGTTTCGGACCACAAGAGCTACATAGGCAGAACAATGAGCCCTTTGGCTCTTGGTTGTCTGAAGTCCTTCATCATACCCTTAGACAGAAACCTACTACAGAAGAACACCAGACCAAGGAACACTACCCCTTTACAGGGTATAGTTCATAAATCCTAGAGTAACATGTTCTTGTTGTTCTTTATCTGGTCTTTGTGTCTGAGGGCATGTAAGGCATTTATCCACTATCTACAGACACCACAAAGAACACCTACCTTAATGTTGTCTTTATCGGTGTTCCTATCCCCTCTTTACTGGACCTATCTACATGAACTAGACGGTAGTCTTATAGGAGATAAGTCGGAACGTTTCGGACCACAAAATGGAAGATATCAGTCATACCCGCTCTGTCGCGGAATTGCAGGATGCTGATGTGTTGTCTCTGGCCCGTGTGCCTTCTGGAGACTGTGCTCAAAAGTTAGTGGATGATGTGTCTGAGCGCATTCGTCCCTTGGTTGTCAGAAAGTCAGACAGTAACCGGTCGCCTTCAGGAAGGGAGCGGGACAAAGGCAGGGACAAGCGCACAAGAGAAACAGGCATCATTCTGGCAGGGTTAATGCGGAAAGGCTTCAGGGGGAAATGGTGCCAGGTAAATGAAGGCCATAGCGGATGGTTCTGGGCTGCTGATCGTAAACTGCCTTTCGGGAACAAGGCATTCTGGAAGAAAACCAGAGCCATGATAGAGCTTGGTCTGCTGGACTATGTGTCTGGCAAAGGGTGGAAGGATAAATGGGGCAAGTGGGATGGCGAAGAAGCCCGTTTACGGCCCTCTCAGGCCCTTCTGCGGCTTGCTGAGTCCTATGGCTGCACCAAGGAAACAGCCTTCTCAGACTGGCCTCTGAGGGCTCCTGCGCCAGTGTCTGACATTGCTGAGCCAGTGCAGATAGATTCTTTTCCAGACAGCCGAAACACAGGAACAGAGCCAGTTCCCCAAGACCTTCTGATCTTCATGCAGCGCCTACAGGACGTTATTGCTCACCACAGGTTTTCAGGATGTGCCAGACCTGTTTTGCAGATGAAGTTCATAGGCTCCCTGTCCTTTCATGGGCGCATATATGCAAAAGGGGCAGACAACTATCAGTCTATGGCCCGCGAAGATCGGCAATTCATCAAGATTGACGGTGAGCCTGCGCAGGAGGTGGACATATCGGCTGCTTCCCTGTCAATTGCACTTCTTCTGTCCGGCCATGCGCTTCCGCCGGGCGACCTATACACCTTGCCGGGAATTGATGCCGCTAAGCACAGGAAAGCCGTCAAACAGTGGTTTGTGGCGACCTTTGGAGCAGGCAAGCCCTGTTCCCGGTGGTCTGGCCGTGTGGATGCAAAGATAAGGAGCACTATCAGGGCCCCAACCATCAAACAGGCAGCTTTGATGCACTATCCGTTCCTCCGAAAGCTGGACCATATCGTGCCGGACAGCATCATGCAGACAGTCCCTTCGAGTTACAGGGGGAAGGCCGTGGGGCAATATCTGATTTCTGTTGAAGCTCAGATCATGCGGAGGGCCATGGACGATATAGTGGCTCAGGGAGGCGTTGCTCTGCCGCTACATGATGCCCTTCTTGTTCCGGTGTCTTGGGCTGATAAAGCGCAGAAGGCAATTGAACAGGCCAGTCACAGGCTTCTGGGGCATACTCTGCGAGTGAAGGTGCCTAAATAAGAGAAGCCAACATGTAGCCACCAGTCTTTCGAATGGCCGGTAAGACTTCCGAAGTGACCCATTTCTTGAACCGTTTGGCACTCGGTTTGCGGCTTGTGAGGATGAGCGAGTAAAGGCCACTTTCGTTTATTGCAGTCATACTCTGCAATCCTCCAAGGGTGTCCACTAATACCGACCCCCTTTCATCATCATCCAGCCGATCACCGGCATCGCGTGAATTGCGGATTTCCAGCACCTTGCAAACATCAGCGAGGACCCTCCAAGGTTCACCGTTCTGCATGATGGTGCGAACAGCCTGCGGCTAATGGCCTTGGGGTCCGCCAAGGGTCGGAACAATAGTCCGCCCCCTTTCATCATCATCCAGACGCACGGAACAGGATAAGGCTATCAGTCTTTCTCTATGGAGAGCCAGATAACACGAACCACCACGGCCCCTATCATAGCACCAAGACACAAATAGAGGGTGAGCATGTCTTTCTCCTTACTTTTCGTTCGGCGGTCATAGGGGAAGGGTTACTGGAACTAGCAGAGACCCACTCCGCCAAACTTGTTTGCCTTCCCAGACCCTGCCAGACCTGAGAAGGCACCACACTGAAACTATAGACCCAACAAGGGAAAAGCCATGATGGAAGAAGAACGCTCTGGCTTTCTGCCTCTATATCACAGCAGCCAAGGGCTGTCATACCACCCCCGGCCCCCTACCCTAGTGTTGTGAGCACTGAATTGTGTGGTCAGCGAGCCTTACGCAGGTGGTTGTGGTTATTGGTCCGCCTGGGCGGCTCCGTGTGTAGGTTGTGATATTCCCTTGGTCATGAATCCTCACGTTGCCTTCCGGCCCTGATATGGTCCAATCACCGCCTCGCTGGTGCGTGTAAACGGTAGGAGAGTTCGCGGAGTAACCAACCACAGGTTTATCATCTTCATTGCTCTGAGGCTGGCTCTGTTGGGTGTCTGAGGATGAATTGTCGTGAACACCGTAGGCTTCATCCATGGTCGGCAAGTGCCCATAGGTTTCCTCCATGGTTGGCAGGTGCCCGTAGGCTCGGTTTAACGGGTCTTCTCCGGCCTGTGCGAAACCACAAGGAAACAGGCTGCCCGCCATGAGAAGGCAAGCGGCTCCAACCAGCGTTTGCTTCCTGAGCATTTAACAAACTCCCAAGTCTGCTTCGGAATCTAAAAGGAATGGAATGACAGCTAAAGTGCTGGTCTGCGGCTGTCAAAGCAGCCTGCGGCTATCAAGAACACAGGCGCTTCCACAAGCGATGAAAGAGAACATCAATAGCTTCCTCTGTGACCTGCCAAGCTATCGGTCCGTTGTGTTCGTCTTCTCCATAGATCGGACAGACAAGGGGAAACTCCCGCTTTGAGAGAGCTATAAGGGTTGGCTCAATCTTCCTGTAATCCGGGTCCTGATAATTGACCTTCAAATCATCCTTGCCGGGGATGCCTGTATAGAGCCTGAGCAGGACAGACAGGCCCCGAACGCTCACGTCCAAATCCTCTGACAGGTCCCAGAAGAGGTCAGACAGGCCGGACAGTGTGCTTGTGATATCTCCGCCACCAAAAAGCGGTGCATGTGATAGAGCGGAGGGTGAATTGGAAAGCATAGATAGGCAACCTTTCTCTTGCCGTTGGGTTACGTGGTGTAAGTGATATGAAGAAACATGAATGTCAACAGGTTTTGTGTCATTCTATATTTCCGGCAACCCGGATATTTTCTTGTTATATATTTCATGAGAACGGTTTATGCGGATGGGAAACTGTGCGTTGCTTTAGTGAACTGTGTAGGAGACCTTGGGGAACCTATCGGCACATGGGCTGTCTGGTCCTTGTTTGTGGGTTTTTTGTTTTCAAAGACCCGCCACCTCAACACAATAGGGTTTCATACATAATATGTATGAATTGACGGTTGTTTGATTCATATTGTGTATGTCTTCACAGACTCAATTTCTGAGGCACAGAGAGTCATCACACACTCCCAGAGTCCATCATACCAATCCGAGACCATAGGGCACTCTACGGGCTCTAAGGCGGCCAGAGGCACCTATGACAGCCAAAGGCTGCTAGACCAACCTAAAGCGCAGCCAATACACGGGACACACCTGCTGCTGTCCATGTGGTAGTGCCTCTCGCTGTCCTGATGCCTTGCTCAGACAAACAGGCTGCAACCTGCCTCAAGGACAACCCAGAAGCAGACAGGTCCTGAATGAGCGGACCAACCCCTTCTGCAAAGGCTCTGGCTGTCTCTTGACGGGCTTTTATAGAGAGCCGGTAGTCAACCTTGGGGGCTCCTGTCCGGTAGCCTCCTAGCGTCTTTCCTCTGGCTTTTGCAGCAGCCAAGGCCGCTTTGGTGCGGGCAGAGATAGCCTCCCGCTCCTGCTGGGCCACCAAGGCCATGATGCCAACTGTCAGTCTGTTCGCATTGGGCATATCGGCAGCCACAAACTCAATGCCTGCTTTTTCCAGACCAAGGAGGAAATGGGCATCACGGGAAAGCCGGTCTAGCTTGGCTATCAGCAGCACGGAGCCTGTCAGCCTGCACCGCTCCATGGCCTCCAAGAGTTTAGGACGGTCGTTCTTCTTCCCGCTTTCAATCTCAGTGAATGAGGCCAGCACCTTTCCGCCGGTCTGTGACACATACAAGGCCACAGCGGCCTGTTGTGCCTCAATGCCAAGCCCTGAAGCACCTTGGCGGCTTGTGCTCACACGGAAGTAGGTGATGAAGTTTGGCATGGTCTATCCGCCTCTGCTGCCTTGTATCGTTAGTGTCAACGCTCGTTGGCATTTTCGATACAGACAGAAGAAGACAGTATGAATCCCAAAAGATGAATCTCTAAGATTCGGGTTCTGAATAGATCATGCCGGTCATAGTCTTGGGCAAAGCGATCTTGCACCATCAGAAAGCCAGTTCCGGCAGGCGGACCAGATCGGCTTAGGAGTCCCAACGGGCCACCGCATCGGGCTCTGAGATGGCAGCAGCTTCAAAATAGGGGCTAAACCCCCAAACGTTGTTGTTGTTCGACGTTGTTGAGTAGGGTTCCCCCTCCTGAAAACTGCGATCTCTTCACGGAAAGAATATGCCATGCAATAATAGCAAATCAGGACAGCTTGTTGGCACTACCAACACGGAATAGGGTCTATCGGTAGTAGTTTTTTAGGAAAAATTGGCAGTTTTCTGCGGGTTTTTGATGTTTCTGGCGTAAGGTCCCTCTCTCTCCGCCATGATGCGATTTCCCAAAAAGTAATTAATTTAAGCAAGCGCAAATGCGCTCGAAGCTTCTATACGGATGTCTCGCTGGACCTTGTTCCGTTACAGCTGCAGTCACCTGTGGGGGTAGGGCAACAGTAATCAGAATAGTTTGTGTCGTCCATTCTGTTATTTTCAGACAAAAATTTCATTTTTCTTAGCTTTTATGTGTAGGTTTTGTTTCTGTTCTGGGGCAGCCTTTGTCTGTACAGGCCGGATGTTCCTCGAAAAAGCGCGAGAACCACTAACATCCGATGCTGTGTTTTGATAAGGATGCAAAGCGCATTATTCTCTATTACGGCGCGTGTCATTTGCATGTTCGGATATATTTAAGGAAAGAATAGAACACATGCCTGCTCTCCCTATTCTTGTTGGTGTTTCAGGCCATCGCAACATTCATCCTCAGGCGCTTGCACCGTTGCGGGAGCATATTTCTTGCGTGCTGAGAGCCTTGCAGGCACTTTATCCTACTCATTTACAAGTGATGACTGCACTCGCTGAAGGTGCGGATCAGGAAGTGGCAGATATTGCTGCCCAGCTTGGTATTCCGGTGGTTTGTATTCTGCCTATGCCCATAGAGGCTTACCGTTTTACCATGGTACCTGAGGCTCGTGAGCGTTTTGACCGTTTATATGCCGGTGATAACGTGAGTTTGCGGTCTACTCTGCCGCCCGTTCAGGCCGCTAATGGTGATCCGGCGGCAGAAGATGTTCTGCAATATGAGCAACTTGCCATTCTCCTGAGTCGGCAAAGCCATATCCTGCTGGCGCTATGGAATGGAGAGGATAATGATTCTGCTGAGCAACGACCCGGCCGCCCTCGGCGAGCAGGGCGTGGTGGAACCGCTCATACCGTAGCTATCCGGACGCATGGTGAATATGTTGAAGTTGCTGCTGCCAGTGTAACAGGTAGCCGTCTGTTCGCGGAGCGTCTTCCACGTCTGGAACTGGCGCGCTGCGGTCCGGTTCTCCACCTGCATACGCCCCGGGCGACAGATTCCAACCCGGAGCCCGAAAGAGCGGGAATGGCACGGTGGTGGAGTGATATGCCCGCGGACGATCTGACCCGTAAATACAAAAAACATGATGTGAGGTATTGCTGGCAATCCCTTCCGTCCGGGCTAACACCCGCCGAGTGGGAAAAGACTTTAAAGCTTCTGGCCCCCAAGGATTTTGATGCGGTTGTGCTGGCCAGCAATGCCTTGCAGCACACCGGCCAGACGCACGCCAGATTATGCATGACCAGTGGGGTTTATCTTGGGCTTGAAGAGGAAACCCAACCTGACCTTGAGCGAGTAAGGACACTCTTTGGTCAAGCAGATACGCTGTCTTTTATTTCACAGCAAAAGCTGTTGGGGGACTGGGTGCCAGGCATGCGGCCGCGCGCCCGTACGGAAGGCAGGAGGCAATTGGGCGCATTGTTCTGGTTTGCACTTGCTATTCCGACAGGTGTTTCACTTTTTGAAACCTATTGTGAATACGGAAAACCCGTAGGTCTGCTGCTTGCTTATGCTGCTGTGCTTGGCTTGGCGTTTCTGTATTACAATATTCGCGTAAAACCTGGAAAATGGCAGGAGCTTTATCAGGATCATCGTGCTCTTGCGGAAGCCTTGCGTGTGCAGTTTTACTGGTCTGCTTCACAGCTTCCTCTATCTGTATCAGATAATTATCTGCGGCAGCATGAAGGCGAACTGGGTTGGATTCGTCTGGCCTTGCGAGGGCCGTCCCTATGGGCGATGGCTGCTGCATTGATGCACAAACAAACACCACGCAAGGCCATTACGCACATATGGATGGATGGCCAGAGGAACTATTTCCAGAATCGTCTCAAATCGTATGAGAAAATGGCTAGTCGTCTGAAGATGATGATTCACACGACCATAGGGTTACTGTGTATCTGTATCGCTGCGCTGGCGCTTACTCAGCTTTTATGTGGTGGGGCATTGCCGGAAAGCGTGCCGGAATCCCTGCGTGAACTTCCTTCCGTATTGATTGGTGTTCTGCCAGCTATCCTCGTTTTTTTTCTGACCTTTCAGGAAATGCGTCTGCTGGAGGAACATATTCACGCTTATGATCAGGCGGCAGGCGTATTTGAGCACGCGGAGCATCAGGCGCGCGGAATCAGGCACGCGCTGGCGGAGGCCCATGAAGAGGACCGAAAGGTTTTGGATGATGAGTGGAAGGCACTCATGATCACACTGGGAAAAGAATCTCTGGCAGAGAATGCAACGTGGGTTCAGGCGCATCGCAGCCGTCCCATCACGGCCAAGATGGGCTGAACTTCCTTTTGAACGTATCATTACAGATGACAGATAGGCAGAAGATTATGAATGGTCTTGTTTTTCTCAGCTATTCTTCAAAAGATGAAGATTTTGCAAAAAAGCTTGTAAATGACATTGAAAAACGTGGTTTGAAATGTTGGATGAGCTGCCGGGATATTTTGCCGGGAGAAGATTACCAAAGTGCCATTGTCAATGCGATGGAGCGTTCTGTGGCTATGCTGCTTCTGTTTAGCGGAAACGCCAATCGTTCAAAGGAAATAGCCAAGGAGCTGGCTCTTGCCAGTTTACGGAATAAACCCGTTATCCCGGCACGTATTGAAGATATTTTACCGACAGGGGCATTTGAGTACCAGATGACCAATGCCCAGTTTATTGATCTGTTCCGTAATTATGGGGATGCTCTGGATCGGCTGTGTGATGCGTTACGCCGACAGGCAGGCCTGCCGGTAGTAGAGGCAGAAGGTTCTCCTTCTAAACGGAATACGCGGACTCTCCTTCTGGGAGGCGGGGCCGCTGTTGTTATTGCCGCAGGGATTGGCGCTTCGGTCTTTTTGCATAAACCGTCCGGCGCACCTGCTGCAATGTCATCTTCTGCTGTGCCGGTGGTGTCTGATGCCCCTAAAATAGCGTCTCTCTCCTCGCATCAGGAAGAAACGAAGTCTATTTCTGGCTCTGAAAAAGCCACGCCAGCTCCACAGATTCCTACTGTGAAGAGAGAAGAGGTACCCTCACCGCCCGTTCAGGCTGCGGCACCTACGCCACTTCCCGCGCCTGCACAGCCAGTTGAAGCGCCTTCCTCCGTGAACCAGAAGGATAACGCAGATCTTGCACCGTTGGTGAAGCAGTTGGCGAGTATTGATCCGAATATGCGAGCTTCTGCTATTGAACGGGGGCTGACGGATAGTGACGGCAAGCTTTCTTATGATCAGGTCACGCAGCTTCTGCATGGCACGCGTGAGGGAAGTCGCTCACAGATTATCCGCATGCTGGTGCAGTCTGTGCAGGCCCCTATACCGGTGCCAGTTGCTTTGTCTTTTCTGCAATCCACTGATAATTTCCGCGAAAACAGCATTGAGGTGCTGGATCAGTATCTGCCCGATTCCATTGGTGGAGATGAGGTGATCGCTTTGTTGGGAGGGCTGGAACAGGGAAACCGTTATCAGGCTATCAGCAAGCTGAATGACCATATCCAGACACCCCTGACTACAGAACAGGCCTTGCGGATTCTGCGTGGTACTGAAGGCTTCTGGACCCAGGGCCTTGAGAAGATATCCTCCAAGCTTGCAAAACCTGTGGCTCCGGCGGATCTTGCGCGTCTGCTTGGAGAAACCCAGCAGGGAAACCGTTTTCAGGGGTTGAAGGCTTTGTCTGTAGCAATGCCTGAAACAATGACCGTAACGGATGTTAATAAACTTCTTGATGGCCTGGAGGGTTTTAGAAGCTCCGGGATCGAGTTTATGGCCCGGCGGCTGGAGCGTGATGTATCTCCCACGGATATGGCCAGTCTGCTTGACGGCACGGAGCAGGGAAATAGAAGCAACGCCTTGAAAGCTGTTGCTTCCCATATGAAAAAGGGACTGCAAGGCACGGAGATGGTGCCTGTTCTGGAAGGTATGGAAGGGTTCTGGGAAAATGCAGTTTCCACCATACGGCCCAATCTGGGGAAGCCACAATCTCAGGCATCTTTGTTGGCGCTATTGGGTAATACGTCACAAGGGCAGCGATTTGAAATCCTAAGGGATCTACGTGCTTTTCTGCCGAACCAGATGTCCGCCGTCGATGTGCAGGCCCTTCTGCAGCAGACAGACGGTCTTTATGAGCAGGCTCTGGAATTGCTGATTCCAAATATGCGACCGCCGAGTTCGGAAGAAATCGCGCAACTGGTTGCGCCCATTAGTGCATCATTCCAGAGTGGACAGATGATGAAGAGGCTACGCGATATTCGTTGATCTAACCACTATGCCTCGGGCGATATGGTAGAGCATTGAAAGCTTTATCATATCGCACTGAAGCGCAAAAACTCCTCACCCGGCGGACCGGGTGAGAAAGAGCTGGTTATTCGGCTGGAACGTAAACTTTTCCGCCAGCTTCACGGAATTCCTTGGTTTTTTCTTCCATGCCGGCCAGCCTGATTGCATCTTCCTTCAGGTCCTGGCTGATCCGCATGGAACAGAATTTCGGCCCGCACATGGAGCAGAAATGCGCTGTTTTATGCGCTTCACGCGGCATGGTTTCATCGTGATAGGCGCAGGCGGTATCAGGATCGAGCGAGAGGTTGAACTGGTCTTCCCACCGGAAGGTAAAGCGTGCGCGGCTCAGGGCGTCATCCCGCAGTTTGGCGGCCGGGTGGCCTTTGGCCAGATCTGCCGCGTGGGCTGCAAGACGGTAGGTGATGACACCAGTTTTCACATCATCCCGGTTTGGCAGGCCCAGATGCTCCTTGGGGGTGACGTAACACAGCATGGCGGTGCCGAACCAGCCGATCATGGCTGCCCCAATGGCGGAGGTAATGTGGTCATATCCCGGTGCGATATCTGTGGTTAACGGGCCAAGCGTATAGAACGGGGCTTCTCCACATTCCCGCAACTGCTTGTCCATGTTTTCCTTGATCTTGTGCATGGGCACATGGCCCGGCCCTTCGATCATTACCTGACAGCCTTTTGCCCACGCGATCTGTGTCAGTTCGCCCAGTGTTTCCAGTTCGGCAAACTGTGCGGCGTCGTTTGCATCGGCAATGCTGCCGGGGCGCAGCCCATCGCCAAGCGAGAACGAAACATCATAGGCCCGCATGATATCGCAGATTTCTTCAAAATGCTCATACAGGAAGCTCTCACGGTGGCCGTTCAGGCACCAGCTTGCCATGATGGACCCGCCACGGGAGACAATGCCCGTTACGCGGTTGGCGGTAAGCGGCACGTGTTGCAGGCGTACACCAGCATGGATGGTAAAGTAGTCCACGCCCTGTTCCGCCTGTTCAATCAGTGTGTCACGGAACACGTCCCAGCTCAGTTTCGCAACATCCCCGCCCACTTTTTCAAGTGCCTGATACAGCGGCACGGTGCCAATGGGGGTGGGGGCGTTGCGCAGAATCCAGTCACGGATGTTGTGGATGTTGCGGCCAGTTGAAAGATCCATCACCGTATCCGCACCCCAGCGGATGGACCACACCAGCTTTTCCACTTCGTCCGCTGCGGAGGACGTGACGGCGGAGTTGCCGATATTGGCGTTTATTTTCACCAGAAAGTTGCGGCCAATAATAACGGGTTCAAGTTCCGGGTGGTTGATGTTGGCGGGAATAATGGCGCGACCGCGGGCAATTTCTTCACGCACAAATTCCGGGGTGACAAATTCGGGCAGCGCTGCGCCAAAGGAATTGCCATCCTGAAGACGTTCGGTTGCACCTTCTGCTGCTTTCAGGCGGCCCAGATTTTCACGGTGCGCCACATAGATCATCTCTTCCGTGATGATCCCGGCCTTTGCGAATTCATATTGCGTGACCATCTGGCCATCAGCCCCCTTCAGCACACGGTGCGGAGCAGGACAGGGGGCGACGAGATGATCGCCAGAAGCGTTGCCGTTGTCTTCGGGGCGCACTTCACGCGGGGCAATGGGGCTGAAGCCACGACGGGCCAGCCAGGGGGTGCGGACTTTGGGCAGGCCCTGCCGCACGTCAATCTGCTCTTCCGGGTCTGTGTAGGGGCCGGAGGTGTCGTACACGCGCAGTGGCGGTTCATTAGCGGAAGGATCAAGTGCTATTTCACGGAATGGCACGCGAATATCCGCGTGGCCTTCCGGGCTGGAATACACTTTGCGAGACCCCCGAATGGGGCCTGTGGTCACATGGCCCGGTGCGGGTGCCGTCGTGTTGGCCGGGCGTGGGTTGCCGGTATGGGTACGCTCTGAAGTTGTGGCCTGGGTCATAACTCTCTCCTCAGCCAGAGGAGGACGGGGGCAGAAGAGGCTTCCACGGATGTAGGGAGCTCGCGCGCTCTTCTTTTGCACCAGTCCCTCCGCCGGTATTAGCCGGATCAGGTTCCCCGCCAGCGGCATCATGCATGCTGGCGGCAGGGTCGCCACGCCGTTGTTCTGTTTCCAGAATACAGTGGCCTCTCAGTTCCTTGCCGGAACCCCCCTTGGTCAGAAGAATGAGATAGCTTTTCGCGTTTTCCTGTCAAGGAAATTCGGGACCTGAGGCGAAAGCGGCCTCATACTTCTGCGTGTGAGGCAGAAGGGGTGGAAGAGATTCAAACATACCACTGTAACATATTTAATAAAAAAATGTAATTTCTATGCAACCGTTGCGAGATTGTGGCATTATGGTGCCATGATAGCAGAAAAGAAACGTGCTCAAGAAGCAATTGCGAATGTTGAGATTTCGCCAAACGCCCATCGTGTCTTGTGGATGGCCGCTATAGTTGCCGCCATATGCGGTGGATTATACGGTTATGACACTGGCATTATTTCCGGTGCTCTTCTTCTTATCACCAAAGACTTTCATTTGACTTCCAGCCAGGAAGAAATGGTGACCTCGGCCATCCTTGTGGGGGCGGTGCTGGGGGCGCTGAGCATTTCCTACCTGTCCGAGCGTTTTGGCCGCCGCGCCACCGTTATGGTGGTGACCGCTATTTTTGTTGTGGGCGCGGTTGCGTGTTCCTACGCACCAGACATGACAGCACTTGTCATTGCCCGCGTTTTTCTGGGGCTGGCGGTTGGTGGTGCAACGCAGGTGGTGCCCACCTATATTTCCGAGCTGGCGCCAGCCAGCAAGCGCGGCAATCTTGTCACGTTATTTAACGTTGCCATCGGGGTTGGTATTTTTATGGCCAACCTTGTGGGCTTTACCATGCGTGATGCGTGGGGATGGCGGCCCATGATCTCCGTGGCGGCCGTACCTGCGGCTTTTGTGTTCGTCTGCATGTTCTTTCTGCCCAAAAGCCCGCGCTGGACGGCAGAAAATGAAGGTCTTGTCTCCGCAGTGGAGCAGTTGAGCCGTGTGCGGACTTCCCGCAAGGCTATCCGGCGGGAAATTCGGGAAATTCATGAAAACACCGCCAGCATGGATGAAGATGAACGGGGCTGGAAAGGGCTTCTGCTGCCATTTGCCCGTCCGGCGCTGATTGCAGCCCTGGGTATTGCCTTCTTCACACAGGCAGGGGGGCTGGAGATGATGATCTATTATGCTCCCACCTTCCTGTCTGATGCCGGGTTTGGTAATTCCGCGGCCCTGCTGGCCAGCCTTGGTATTTCCATTGTCTATCTGGTCATGACCCTGCTGGGCTGCCTGTTTGTGGATAAAATTGGCCGTCGTCGTCTGGTGTTGATCATGGGGCCGGGTTCCGTTCTCAGTCTGATCGGGCTGGGCATCATGTTCGCCATCCATCCCGATAAAGGCAGTGTCGGCAGTTGGGTGACCATTGGCTTCATGTTGCTGTTCATGATGTTCAATGCTGGCGGCATTCAGGTAGTTGGCTGGTTGCTGGGGGCCGAACTGTTCCCCCTACCCATGCGGGCTGCGGCAACCAGTGTGCATGCCGCCGTGCTGTGGGGGGCTGACCTTCTGGTAACTGCTACCGCACTGACCCTGGTGCATCTGGTGACACTGGGGGGCACCATGTGGGTCTATGCGGGGGTCAATCTGGCATCTGTGATCTTTGTGTATTTCTTTGTGCCAGAAACGGCCGGAGCCACGCTGGAAGATATTGAGACAGCCCTGCGGCGTGGAGAATTCACCCCTCGCCGTGGTGAAGACCCGCGTATCCGCTCCTATGACGAGGAAGAAGAGGAAGAGGCGGGTGTCTCTTCCGCAGCCTGACGCAGCCTGGTTCAGGACGTGTTATGTGCAGAAAAGGCTCTCTTCGGAGAGCCTTTTTTATGGGGCGCAGGTGGCTTTCAGGCTTGAATGATCGCGTCAGCGGTACACTAGGCCACCATCAATCATGACGGATTGGCCTGTCATGTAATTGGAATCCGCACTGGCCAGGTAAGCCACAAAGGCGGCAACGTCTTCCGGCGTTTCCACGCGGCCCAGTGCAATGCCTTCTACGTATTTTTTGTAGGTCTCGCCCACCGGGGCGCCTGTTTCCTCCGCCATGCGGCGGTCAATTTCCGTCCACATATCCGTGCCCACCACACCGGGGCAGTAGGCATTCACGGTAATGCCGGAGGACGCCAGTTCCTTGGCGGCAGCCTGTGTCAGTGCGCGTACGGCAAATTTGGTAGCGGAATAAACGCCCAGGAACGCAAAACTTTCGTGCCCGGCAATGGAGCAGGCATTGATAATCTTGCCGGGGGTGCCCTGCGCTTTGAAGGTTTTGGCGGCAGCCTGAATACCCCACAACGTGCCCTGCACATTGATGCGGAAGATGGTGTCCACTTCTTCCGGCGTCACCTCCAGCAGGGAGCGCACCTGCGCAATACCGGCATTGTTCACCATGATATCCACGTGCCCCATAGCCTGAGAGGCTTGTTCCAGCACGGAGAAAACCTGTGCGCGGTCACTGACATCCGCAGTCAGAGGTAGCGCCTTGCGGCCCAATGCCTCAATTTCTGCGGCTACTGTGGCCAGCTTGTCTTTTTTGAGGTCGGTCAGAACAATATCCGCGCCATCCTTGGCAAGGCGCAGGGCAATGCCACGCCCGATACCCTGCGCGGCACCTGTCACAATGGCGGTTTTACCTGAAAGAGACATGTGTTTGCTTTCTCTGATGCACTGTGCAGCCAGATGCCGCACGCGGCAGAAGGCAAACCTGCACCAGAGAAAGCGTCAACCGGGCATCACGGAGGAGTGACCACAAAAAACCCGGCTTCCTTCCGAAAGCCGGGTTTTTCTGGTCGCACGTAGAGGTCAGTGCGGGCGGCTGGTGAACTGTTCCAGCCAGTGAATGGTGTACTCACCCTTCTGGAATTCAGGATCCGCCAGAATGCGGCGGTGCAGCGGAATGACGGTCTTGATGCCTTCCACCACAAATTCGTCCAGCGCCCGGTGCATGCGGGCAATGGCCTGCGCCCGAGTCGGGGCGTGCACAATCACCTTGGCGATCATGCTGTCATAGTAAGGCGGCACACGGTAGCCGGTGTACAGGGCGCTATCCACGCGCACACCAAGGCCGCCGGGGGGATGATATACCGCCACCGTGCCGGGGCAGGGGGCAAAGGTATCTGGATCTTCCGCGTTGATGCGGCATTCAATGGCATGGCCGGAGAAGGAGATGTCAGACTGGGTGTACCCCAGTTCTTCCCCTGCTGCGATGCGGATCTGTTCGCGCACCAGATCAACATCACACACCATTTCCGTAACCGGATGCTCAACCTGCAGGCGGGTGTTCATCTCGATAAAGCAGAACTGGCCATCCTGATACAGGAACTCCAGCGTGCCTGCGTTCCGGTAGCCCATCTTGGCCAGAGCATCCGTAGCGGTGCGGCCAATGGCGTCACGCTGTTCAGCAGACAGAACGGGTGAGCCTGCTTCTTCCAGCAGTTTCTGGTGGCGGCGTTGCAGGGAGCAGTCACGCTCACCAAAATGCACCACGTTTCCGTGGTTGTCGGCCAGAATCTGGAGTTCGATATGGCGCGGCTTATCCAGATATTTTTCCAGATAAACGGCATCATTGCCAAAAGCCGTGCGGGCTTCCGTGCGGGCCACGCTCCAGGCTTCTTCCAGTTCGCTTGCGCTCTGCGCCACTTTCATGCCGCGTCCGCCACCGCCAGCCGTCGCCTTGATCAGAACGGGGTAGCCAACTTTTTCTGCAACCGCGCGTGCTTCTTCAAGGCTTTTCAGTTCACCGTCAGAACCCGGCACCAGCGGAACGCCAAGGGCTTCCATGGTGGTTTTGGCGGTGATCTTGTCGCCCATCATGCGGATATGGTCAGCCGTTGGCCCGATAAAGGTCAGGCCGTGGGCTTCCACCGTTTCGGCAAAATCCGCGTTTTCGGACAGAAAGCCGTAACCGGGATGAATGGCTTCCGCCCCGGTTATGGTGGCGGCAGCCAGAATGGCCGCCACGTTCAGATAGGAGTCGCGTGACGCAGCAGGCCCGATACACACGGCTTCATCCGCCAGGCGCACGTGCATGGCGTCTTCATCCGCAGTGGAGTGAACCGCTACGGTCTTGATGCCAAGTTCCCGGCAGGCGCGCAGGATACGAAGGGCAATCTCGCCGCGGTTGGCGATGAGGATTTTTGAAAACATCACTCGATGATGGCAAGCGGCTGGCCGAATTCTACGGGATCGCCCGAGGCCACCAGCAGCGTCTTCACCGTGCCAGCCTTGGGAGCCTTGATCTGGTTGAAGGTTTTCATGGCTTCAATCAGCATCAGGGTCTGCCCGGCGCTGACAATCTGGCCTTCGCTCACAAACGGAGGGGAGGACGGATCAGGCGTGAGATATGCCACGCCAACCATGGGGCTGTTAACCGCACCCGGATGGCGGGAGAGGTCTGCCGGAGCAGCAGGAACCGGTGCCACCGCAGGGGCCGCTACCGGAGCCGGAGCCGCAACAGGGGCCGGAGCCACGGCCTGCACGGAAGCAGGGGCACGGGCCACACGAATGCGGCTGTCTTTCTCCGCAATTTCGATTTCCGTCAGGCCGGTGTCGGTCAGAATTTCAGCCAATGCCCGAATGGCATCTGCATCCACGAGCAATCCGCTCATTGGTCATCCTCATGTAGAATAAGATCGGTCATTGCCTGCAATGCCAGAGAATACCCTGTCACGCCTAGCCCGCAGATAACGCCAACGGCGGCGCGGGAGACATAGGACATGTGGCGGAATGGCTCGCGGCGGTGAATATTGGAGATATGGACCTCAATTACCGGCAGGTCCGTAGCCAGAAGCGCATCCAGCAGGGCAACCGACGTATGGCTGTAACCTGCGGGGTTGATGATGATGCCACGCGCCCGTTTACGGCAATCCTGCACCCAGGAGATCAGCTCACCTTCTATGTTGGTCTGGCGGAAATCAATGGCCAGATCCAGCTTGTCGGCGGCCTGGATACAGATCTGCTCCACATCATCAAGGGTGGCGCTGCCGTAAATTTCGGGCTGACGCTGGCCGAGCATGTTGAGATTGGGGCCGTTCAGCACAGCAATAAGAGGTCTTTCCATAGTGCATCGGGCCGTAGCACGATGCCACGCTGCATCCAAGAGAAGAGATTGGTATGCGGCGGAAAATTCAGGAAAAACCTGTTCCGGGCGGTCTGTTCCAGCCATTTGCCGCGGGGTGTGAGGCCTGCGGCCGGAATGCGAGGTCAACACAAAAACACGCTGTATCTGCCTCTTTTTCGCCATGAGCCTCCGCCATGAAAGGGGAGCCTGTAAAAGGGGCCGGGGCAGAAACTGGTTGCTTTTTCAGGCATGCAACGGCTTTATTCAACCAGTTTTAATGGGTGATGGAGTGAACAAGCGGATGTCAGCCCTACGCCGGGCACTTCTTGGAAGTGTGTTTGTTATGGCCTCCATGGGGTCTGCTTCTTCTGCACGAGCAGAGGATAGCGGGCAAAGTGGCACAGCGTGGGCCGATTCTGTGCAGCGTGCTCTTGCCGCGCGCGAGCAGAAAGACCCCACGTTTTCCAACCCCGCCATGGGCAAGAGTCATCACGCTTTGCAGAAGGGCATGGCGAGCTGGTACGGTGGTCGTTTCAGCCATCGGCGTACATCCTCTGGCAGTCTTTTCAATAAAGCGAGCCTGACTGCGGCCCATCCTACCGCACCACTGGGCAGCAAGCTGCTGGTGACGTCAGAAGACACAGGCCGTTCGGTTGTGGTTACGGTCAATGATCGTGGGCCGTATAGTCGGGGCCGTATCATTGATCTCTCGCAGGCTGCGGCAGCCAAAATTGGCATGCTTGGGTCTGGCGTTGCGCACGTGAAGATCGAGCCTGCGCCGATTGAAGTTGCGTCTGCGCCACAGGATGGGTCCGAATCCATCGAATCCTCTTCCGTTATGCAGTTTGAGGCCGCGCAGGGTCATACCGTGCGCCCGATCCGGCGCGCCAAGCGCTCATAGAATTTCCGTCTGATAAAGTCTGTCAGCATGTTCTGGCAGGCTTGTAGACGTTAAGGGCGACGCATGAAGTCGTCCGTCAAAGGCTTCTGTGGGGTCTTTTTGAGCCTGCAAAGGCACGCTGAAAGTCTGTGGCGAGGCCATCAGACCGAAAATCCGAGAAGGTTGGCCGTGCAGAGATTAGCCCAACCTGCCTGTTGGACGTGCGTCTGTCATGGTTTCAATCAGATTTTTCGGCTGGTTTTCCAGCCTCGCTGAATGCCCAGCAGACGGAAGTGCGGCGTTATTGAGTGTGGCCTCTATCAAGTCACGCAAGAGGGCTGCTGTTTGCCCTTGAGGCGCTTAGTGCGGTTGGCCTCCTGCTGCGCGCGCTTCTTTCCGTCTTTTCTCGCCGTGTGTCTGTACTGTCCGGCTGATGTTCGTTCAGCCCCTGATTATGTGTATCAGAGGTGAACGGGTTTGCGGCGTTCGCCGCGTGCGTAGCTTTCCATTTCCGCGTTCAGTTCCGCACCCATCAGAATCACCCAGGCGCTGACAAAGAACCACATCATGATGGCGATCACTGCCCCCAGAGGTCCGTAAGTGGCGTTGTAGCTGGCAATGTGGGCGACATAATAGGAAAAGCCTGAGGCGCTGATGATCCATGTGAGCGTGGCGAACAGTGCCCCCGGCAGAACCCACCGCCACAAAGCAGGGTGGTGACGGTCCGGGCCAAAGCGGTAGAGCACCGATGTTGCCAGAATCTGGAAGGTGAACATGATAAGCGGCCCGCTCCATCTGGCCGCAAATTCAAGGGAGCCGGGCGGAGTGGGGATGTGCAGCCATGCTGGCAGGTTCAGGAACAGAGGCAGCGCCACCATAAGAGCCAGAGTAAGAGCCGCGCCCAGCACTGCGGAGAGCGTCATGCTCAGTGCCGTGATCTGGAACACGATGAAGCTGCGGCTTTCCTTGGTGTTATAGGCAATGTTCAGCGCCGCCAGAATGGACCGTGTGGCGGCCGAGGCAGACCAGAGTGCCACGCTCAGCGAGATGACAAGATTGAAGGTAAGAGAGCTGTGCGGCTCGGCCACCAGAGTCTGGATACGGTCATAGATCAGGCTGTAGGCGCTGGGCGGCAACAGGCTGCGCAGCACTTCAAGCTGTGGCGTGACGGTCTGCACATCAAACGCCAGCCCGTAGATGGAAATCAGGGAACTGATGGCCGGAAACAGAGAGAGGGTGGTATAGAAGGCGCAGCCTGCGGCCACCAACGTTGTGGGGCCGGAAATGAGGCTCTTGGCTGTCTGGATGAAAATGGTCTTCCAGTCCGCACGGCCGAGGTCTGATGGGCTGCGGAATGTCCGGCCAGTTTTCTCCACACCCGGATTCTGGTTTTCCAGAGGCTGGTGCTCAGCAGGCGACGGTGCGGCGGAATCACAGAGAACCTGCATCGTGCGTCAAACATCCTTCTTTGTCGTGTGGCTTGGGGCCAGAGGTTGAACCGCGAGTGACCAGGAGCGCGAACTAACAAGGCCAAAAGTTACGGGCGGTTCCCTTCACGGCAGCGGCGGTGTTCCCGAACAAGCAGGAAAAACAACGTGAAGAAACCGAAGTGAGTGGTGGTTTTACCGAGGGTATTTCTGTCATGCCATGTTTTTTTGAAAACCTTCCATTTTTGTCTTGCACTTGTGGCGGTTTGGCCTCATATGCACGCCCCTACGCAGCAACGCACGTGCCACTGGCCCTCTGAGGTTACGCAACGACGTCAAGCGTTCTGGCAATCGGGACCGCCTCATTTCTGGACGGTTCGCCTTTGGTCGCTGGTCCGTTAGACCGTTTCGCAACTCCTCTTCCTGCATGGAACACGCAGCAAGAGCCTTATATTGGGGGAATGGGTGGGATGACTCCCAAAATTGCCCGTTTTATCGCCGAACAAAAGCCGGCAACGCCTTGCCTCGTGGTCGATGTCGATCAGGTTGAAGCGCGTTACCATGCCCTGAACACCGCCCTGCCACAGGCGCGCATTTATTATGCGGTCAAGGCGAATCCTGCCATGCCCATCCTTAACCGGTTGGTTGGCCTGGGCTCCTGCTTTGACGCCGCATCCTGGGAAGAAGTTTCTCTGTGTCTGGAAGCCGGAGCGGAACCGGACGCCATTTCTTTTGGCAACACGGTGAAGAAAGTCTCCGCCATTCGCGCCGCTTATGCAGCCGGTGTGCGGATGTTCGTGTTCGACTGCCAGGAAGAGCTTGAAAAGCTGGCCGAACATGCACCGGGTGCCCGCGTCTATTGCCGCCTGCTGGTGGATAATGATGGCGCGGAATGGCCGCTTTCCCGCAAGTTCGGCACCACGCTGGACTCCGCGCGTGATCTGATGCTCAAAGCGCGGGATATGGGGTTGGACCCGTATGGTCTTTCCTTCCATGTGGGCAGCCAGCAGCTTTCTGCTGACGCCTACGAGGTTGCCATTTCTCGTGTGGCCGCTCTGTTCACTGATTTGAGTGCCGCCGGGCTTGACCTGCGCATGGTCAATCTGGGTGGGGGGTTCCCCGTCCGGTATCGGGATGATGTGCCGAGCATTGATCACTTTGCGATGGCCATCAGCCACGCCATGACCGAGCACTTCGGTAACGCGCTGCCGGAAATGCTGGTAGAACCGGGTCGCTTTATTGTGGGTGAAGCCGGGGTTGTCCGGTCCGAAGTTGTGCTGGTCAGCCGTCGCGGGCGGGAAGATGGACCGCGCTGGGTGTATCTGGACATTGGCCGCTTTGGTGGACTGGCTGAAACGGAAGGCGAATCCATTCGCTACGCCATTCGTACGGAACGCGATGGTACCCCGACCGGCCCCGTAGCAATTGCAGGCCCAACCTGTGATGGTGCGGATATCATGTATGAAAAGACAGCTTACGAACTGCCTTTGGGGCTGACGGCTGGTGAGCAGGTGGACCTGCTTGCTACCGGTGCCTATGTGTCCACTTATTGCTCCACCCGGTTCAATGGCTTCAAGCCGCTGACCGAGCATTATATCTGATCTGGTATGTTTAGCAGGCACAGGAGGACTTAACCTCCTGTGCCAGTTTGATTTTTTCTTTATCTGGCACGGGCCTGCCCGATGGTCAGCCCTGCCTTGTGCGCGCCTGCCTTTGCGCTGAGCGCCTCCTGCACAACATTACCCGCATTTGATGCGTGGGAATGTTCAAGGGAGACGGATCGTGAAATCATCCAGCATAGTGTTGGCCACCCTGTTGGCATCAGGTGTGGCTATGCCCGCCATGGCGCAGACAGCCGCACAGGCCACAACCGTTGCGGCGGCGGCAGCCTCTTCTGGTGCGCCGGCAGCGCCTTCACCAGCCAACGCCCAGCTTGCCAATCTGGCAGCGCAGGATTTTGGCCGGTTGTCCGTGGACGGCAACACCGCGTTTGAAGAACTGAGTCTGGCACGGCAGGCCATTTATGATGGTGATCTGGACACAGCCAAGAAACTGATCGCCAGTGCTCAGACCGCTCTGGAAACTGCCAAGGCGGATAATACGGCCTTCCAGAAAGCGGAAGACGAACTGATGCCCACCAAAACGCGTCAGCAACCGCCCCGGCCTTTGGCTTCTACCGGCAAGCAGGTGGCATGGTTGCCGATTGATGGCGAACTGGTGCTGGATGAAACGGTTGAACCCACCCCGGAAAAATCTGCTGCGTTGGCAGCGGCTAACCGGCATCTGAAGGCGGGCAACACGGCTCGGGCTTCTGAAGTGTTGCGTGTCTCCAGCGTGGATGCAGATTATATCATTGCCGCTGTTCCGCTGGAGCAGACCCGGAAAGATGTGGCGCAGGCTGCAAAGTTCATCAAAAGCAACCCGTACAAGGCAAGTGAAGCTCTGCGCGATGCCGAGAACGCCGTGCGCTACGCGTCGGTTGATATTCAGGGGGCAGGCCAGCAGTCCGCAGGGACGCCGACGGCTCCTTCCAAATAAGCGACGGGATTCCAGCGGGGTGCTTGAGCCTCTGAAGGCATGAGCGCCGTTTGGTAGGCCGCTGGTTGAAAGTCCGTGATTGCGGGCTGTGAAGGATTTTTGAGGCAGACAAGACGGATTGAACGGTGTGATGTCAGACCGCCGAGACAAAAATCCAATATTTTCAGTCCCAAAAGGCCTCATGCGACCCATCTGACAGGCTTGTCAAACAGCCATCCGCGTCATCTGGCATGATCGTGCCGGGCGATATTATCAGGAAAGCAAGGGGATGCCTCTTTAACAGGTATCCCCTTTTTTCTGGATTGGACTTCCCATGCTTACGTCCTGTTGCAGAGCGTTTTTGGGGGCGCTCAATAACTGTATAAAAACGTAAAATAGATCAAAGCCTTGCTCTTTGCGTGATTAGTCGCAACAACAGGGAAGTGGCGGGGCTGATGGTGGTTCCCGTCCTTAGTCTGTTTTTCTCTCAGGTGATGTCCGCATGAAGCAACGAGAACTGGGCCGTACTGGCATTATGGTGAGTGAACTGTGCCTTGGCACCATGACCTTCGGCCAGCAGAACACCGAAGCCGAAGGGCATGCCCAGCTTGATATGGCGCTGGCGCATGGCATCAATTTTATTGATACGGCAGAATTTTATTCCATTCCGCCCCGCGCTGAAACGCAGGGCTCTACGGAAACCATTATTGGAAGCTGGCTGAAAGCACGCGGTAATCGGGACAAGATTATCCTTGCCAGCAAGGCGGTGGGACGGGGCACCCAGCCGTGGTTTCGGCCCGGTGGGGAAGAAACGCGCCTGACACCACGGCAGATCCGGTACGCGCTGGAAGGGTCTTTGCGGCGTTTGAACACGGACTATCTGGATCTGTATCAACTGCACTGGCCAGATCGGAAGATCGGGTTGTTTGGAGAAGGGGGTACCACGTTTACATCTCTGGCAGATGCGGATGAGGTGCCGATTGAAGAAACATTGGGCGTTCTGGGCGATCTGGTGACGGAAGGGAAAATCCGCCACGTAGGGGTCTCGAACGAGACAGCATGGGGCGTGTCTGAATATCTCGCATGTTCCAGAACGGGTGTGCCGCGTATTGCTTCAATTCAGAACGCTTACAACCTGATCAATCGCACCTTTGAAATCGGGCTGGCAGAAATGGCGCTGCGGGAACGGGTCAGCCTGCTGGCCTATTCTCCGCTGGCGCAAGGCTATCTGACCGGAAAATATCTGAATGGCGCGCGGCCTGCGGGTGCACGCACGACCTTGTTTGACCGTGGGCAACGTTACCAGAAACCCGGTGTGGATGTGGCGATTGAAGCCTATCTGGCCCTTGCGCGGGAAGAAGGAGTGGACCCTGTGCAACTTGCCGTTGCGTTTGTTACGTCCCGCCCATTTGTGACATCCAACATTATCGGGGCCACCAGCACGCAGCAGCTTACAACGATCCTTGGCTCTGTGGAGGTGACCATCACTCCAGAACTGGAAGCCAAGATCAACGCGATCCATCAGGTGCACTCCAACCCCGCGCCGTAACGCGGGGCGGACAGTTGTTTCCGTTGGGGGAGCAGGGTTGCGCTTCTGCTCCGTTTGGTGAAGCGGGGAAAGAAGAATGCTCCCTCTCTCAACGGAGGGAGCATGGAAACAATGGCTGTACGCGTGTCAGATCAGGAAGCGAATGCTGAACGGTCTGCCTCTGAGCCAGTAGTTTTTCACTTCGTTGGCTTCGGAAACGGGCGTTCAGATCTGCGGCGGTATTTTCAAAAACTGTTTTACCAGTCCGCCACAGTTGGGTTTCCAAACAGTCTTTGAGAAGAGCCTGCCAGCGTGATGTGGCAGGCTCTGTTTTTTGTCGGTTATTCCACCGCAGCGCGTAATCCGGCTCCGGCTGCCAGCGGGCAGAGAGGCAGAGCGCCAGCCAGAAAAGCGCCGAGCAGTTCCAGGTCAGGCCCCCAAGGCAGGCCAGTGCGCGCAGCGTCAATAGCGGCGGCCCCAAAAATCAGGGCCGGGGTTATGAGGGGCAGCACCAGAAGCGGCAGCAGAACGCCCCCGCGGCGCGCGCCCAGCACAATGGATGCGCCCATGCCGCCAACCAGAGACAAGACCATGGAGCCCAGCAGCAAGCCTGCCAGCAGAATAGGCAGCGTGGCGGTGGGGAGACCCAGCATGATAGCCAATGGAACAGCGGCAATCAGCAGGGGGAGGCCAGTTGTCAGCCAGTGGGCGGTTATCTTGGCCAGCGCCACCAGCGCGGGCGGCAGCCCCAGCAGCAGAAGTTGGTCAAGCGAGCCATCTTCCAATTCCGCGCCGAACAGACGGTCCAGCGGCAGAAGGGCGGCCAGCAGTGCGCAGACCCAGATAATGCCGGGGGCCATATGGCGCAGCAGATCAGGCGATGGTCCAAGCGCAAGCGGAAAGAGGGTGCCTGTCAGAATAAAGAACAGCACTGCCCCCAACGTATCGGCCCCATGACGTAGCGCCAGCCGGAGGTCCCGGAAGACCACGGCCCAGAACAGGCTCATCATGCGCTGGCTCCTTCGTGATCAGCGGGAGAGAGGGCGGACGACTCCTCATCCCACCATCTGTCCGCTGGGTCCGGCGCACCGGGCAGGGCAAGATGGCGCACGTCTTCAAGGGGCAGCGGCACATGGGTTGTGGCTATTACCACGCCGCCAGCAGCGCGGTGCCGGGCAATGGCCTCACCCAGTAGTACAATGGCGTTGGCATCCAGCCCCAGGCTGGGTTCATCCAATAGCCACAGCGGAGCCTGAGCCAGCAGCACGCGGGCAAGGGCCGCACGCCGCTTCTGCCCGGCGGAAAGCAGGCGGGCCGGTAAATCCGCCAGCGGCAGAAGGTCAACAGCTTTCAGTGCTGCCGTCATGTCGCCGCCGCCTGCACGGGCAAACAGATGCAGATTCTCCACAACACTCAGGCTGGGTTTCAGGGCGTCCTGATGGCCAAGATAGGCAACGCGGGTGGCGTGGGCGGTGCGGTCTTCCGCAATGGGCACGCCGTCCCACAGCAGGGCGCCACCATCTGGGCGGCGCAGGCCCGCGAGCACACGCAGCAGGGTGGATTTGCCTGCCCCGTTGGGGCCGGTAAGCAGCATGGCCTCGCCAGCATGCAAACTCAGGCTGACATCATCCAGCACCAGCCGATCCCCCCGGAAAACCGAGAGAGACTCTGCTACAAGCCGTGGTATGCCGGAGGGGGAAGGGGCAGCAAAATGTGGCTCCTCTTCTGCAAAAGACGTCTCGGAGATCGGACTTCTCCTTAATGTTACCTGTCAAAACCCGCCAAAGCCTGTGTGCTCGCGCGCTCGTGGTCGCACCCCGGCTTGTGCCATGTAAGTCTGCCGGTATGTTCTACTGCCAACGGGATATCAAGTCGGCCACCCGGAAGAGCGGGTGAGCACCTGCACCGTGTCAGAGGCGGTAAGCCGACTTCCGGAACGTATCACCGGCCATGGGCTGTGATAGGGGAGATAGGGTTATATGAAGACGGTTGGGCACGACTCACTGAAAACAGGCCGTACACTCACTGTAGACGGTAAGGCCTATCATTATTTTTCCATTCCTGAAGCAGCAAAAACAATCGGCGATGTTAGCCGTCTGCCTGTTTCACTGAAAGTTCTGCTGGAAAACATCCTGCGCTTTGAAGACGGTCGTTCCTACAATGTGGACGACGCCAAGGCGATTGCAGGCTGGTTGCCGAAGGGGAGCAGCACCAAGGAAGTGCCGTTCAAGCCTTCTCGCATTCTGATGCAGGACTTCACGGGCGTTCCGGCGGTGGTTGACCTTGCCGCCATGCGCGACGGCATTGTGAAGCTGAAAGGTGACCCCCAGAAGGTGAACCCGCTGGTTCCCGTCAATCTGGTGATCGACCATTCCGTGATGGTGGATGTTTACGGCTCGCAGGATGCGCTGCAGAAAAACATCACGCTGGAATTTGAACGCAATGGCGAACGCTACGCCTTCCTGCGCTGGGGCCAGGAAGCGTTTGAAAACTTCTCCGTTGTGCCGCCTGATACCGGCATCTGCCATCAGGTGAATCTGGAATACATTGCCCAGGTTGCCTGGACAGCCAACGTGGGTGGCAAGGATTACGTTTACCCCGATTCGCTTTACGGCACGGACAGCCACACCACCATGATCAATGGTCTGGGCGTTCTGGGCTGGGGTGTTGGCGGGATTGAGGCTGAAGCCGCCATGCTGGGCCAGCCCATTGCCATGCTGATTCCTGATGTGATCGGCTTCAAACTGACCGGCAAGCTGCCTGAAGGCGCCACGGCGACTGATCTGGTGCTGACCGTGACCCAGATGCTCCGTAAAAAGGGCGTTGTGGGCAAGTTTGTTGAATTCTTTGGTCCTGCTCTTGATCACCTGCCGGTGGCTGACCGCGCAACCATTGCCAACATGGCTCCGGAATATGGCGCAACCTGCGGCTTCTTCCCGGTTGATGCCCTGACGCTGGACTTCCTGCGTGAAACCGGCCGTGATGAACACCGCATCAAGCTGACCGAAGAATATCTGCGGGCGCAGGAAATGTTCCGCACCGCTGAAACGCCGGAACCTGTGTTTACGGATGTTCTGGAACTGGATCTGAGCACGGTTGTGCCGTCCATCTCCGGCCCGAAGCGCCCGCAGGACCGCGTTGTTCTGACGGAAGCCAAGACCGCGTTTGAAAAAGAACTGACTTCTTCCCTTGGCGTTCCCGCGAACGATGCCAACAAGAGGGTTCCGGTTGCCGGCACCAACTATGAAATCGGTCAGGGCGATATTGTGATCGCCGCCATTACCTCCTGCACCAACACCTCCAACCCGGCGGTGCTGATTGCGGCTGGTCTGGTGGCCCGCAAGGCGCGTGCTCTGGGCCTGAAACCCAAACCCTGGGTCAAGACCTCACTGGCTCCCGGCTCTCAGGTTGTGACCGATTATCTGGACCGCTCCAAGCTGTCTGAAGATCTGGATGCGCTGGGCTTCAACACGGTCGGGTATGGCTGCACAACCTGTATCGGTAACTCCGGTCCGCTGCCGCCGCACATTGTGGACGCCATTGAAAACAACAACCTGGTTGCTGTTTCCGTGCTGTCCGGCAACCGTAACTTTGAAGGCCGTATCTCTCCGAACGTGCGGGCAAACTATCTTGCCAGCCCGCCGCTGGTGGTTGCCTACTCCATTCTGGGCACCATGCGGAAGGATATCACAACCGAACCGCTGGGCACCTCCAAGGATGGCAAGCCGGTCTATCTGAAAGATGTCTGGCCTTCCAACAAGGAAATTGCTGACCTGATCGGTTCTTCCATTAACCGTGAAGAGTTCATCAAGCGCTACAAGCACGTGTCCAAGGGCACGAAGGAATGGCAGGACCTGAAGGTTGCCACCGGGTCTGAAACCTACGCGTGGGATGCAAAATCCACCTATGTTCAGGATCCGCCGTACTTCAAGGACATCACACCGGAACCCAAGCCGCGTGGTGGCATTGAAAACGCCCGTATCCTGGCCCTGCTGGGTGACAACATCACGACTGACCACATCTCACCTGCCGGTGCGATCAAGAAGGACTCCCCTGCCGGGCGTTATCTGATCGAGCATGGTGTGGAACCGCGTGACTTCAACTCCTACGGGTCTCGCCGCGGGAATGACCGCGTGATGGTGCGTGGCACCTTTGCCAACATCCGCATCAAGAATGAAATGCTGCCGGGCACGGAAGGTGGGCTTTCCAAGCACTATCCTGATGGCAAGGAAGGCTTCATTTACGATGTCGCCATGGAATACAAGAAGGAAGGCGTTCCGCTTGTGGTCTTTGGTGGCAAGGAATACGGCATGGGGTCCTCCCGTGACTGGGCTGCCAAAGGCACCCTGCTGCTGGGGATCAAGGCAGTCATTGCTGAAAGCTTTGAACGTATTCACCGTTCCAACCTTGTGGGCATGGGCGTTCTGCCGCTGCTGTTCAAGGAAGGCACAACCCGCAAGACCCTGGACCTGAAGGGTGATGAAACCATCACCATCACGGGGCTGGAAAAAATCACGCCGCGCATGGATGTGACCATGACCATTACGCGTGCTGATGGTTCCAAGCAGGATGTTCCGCTTCTTTGCCGTGTCGATACACTGGACGAAGTTGAGTATTACCGGCATGGTGGCATCCTCCAGTATGTGTTGCGTGGGATGACCAAAGCTGCCTGATAACCGTTTTGTTCCTAGCGGACACGACATTGCCGACCCGGATTGCTCCGGGTCGGCTTTTTGCGTTGAAGAAGACCCCATCGTTCTAAGTGCGCTGAATGTGCACAAAAGCTTTGGGGAGGGCGCGATTCTGAGCGGTGTCTCCCTTGAAGTGCGCAAGGGGGAGTTGATCTCCGTGATCGGCCCGTCCGGCTGCGGGAAATCAACCTTCCTGCGGTGTATGAATTTTCTGGAAATACCGGATAGCGGGACCGTAACCGCCATGGGCGTTACGATAGAACGCCAAGGTGGCCCCTGGCGGCGCGCTGACGAGCATATGGCCCATAAGCTGCGCACCCATGTGGGTATGGTGTTTCAGAGCTTTAATCTTTTCCCGCACCTGACGGTTCTGGATAACGTTCTGCTGGCCCCGCGCGTGGTGAAGGGCGAAGGCGGCGTGGAAGAACGGGACGAGGCCATGGCGCTGCTGGAAAAGGTGGGGCTGGGCAAGGTGGCGCAGCGCTATCCTCTTTCTCTTTCCGGCGGGCAGCAGCAGCGCGCGGCCATTGCCCGCGCCTTGGCCATGCGGCCGGAGATCATGCTGTATGATGAACCCACATCCGCACTGGACCCGCTGGTGGCGGAGGAAGTGCTGGGCGTGATGCGCACGCTGGACAATGAGGGCATGACCCAGATTGTGGTGACGCATGACATGCGTTTTGCTCAGGTGGCGTCTGACATCATTGTTTACATGGATGGTGGACACATTATAGAGGCCGGACCACCGGAAACCCTGTGCGTGAATCCTGTGGATGAGCGCACCCGACGTTTTTTAAGGACAGTTCTGTGAAGCACGGCCTGCGGCATTTTCTGTCACGGTTTGTCATGGTTCGGTCTGGGCTTCTTGCAGTATTGGCGTTGGTGGCAGCCTTTGGTCTGTCCGCGCCAAAGGCGGGGTTTGCGGCCGAACCTTTGCGGTGGGCGGCTGATGCCTCGGCAGATGTGCCCTACACTTTTCATGACCTGAAAGATCAGTCACGCCTTACGGGGTATGAATATGAACTGATGCAGGAACTGGGCCGCCATATGGGCCGGGATCTGGCGTTTGTTCAGAATGACTGGGATGGCCTGATTCCCGGCCTGCAACGCGGCCTGTACGCCATGGTGATCTGCGGGATCGAGATCACACCGGAGCATGCGGAAGGCATAGATTTCAGCACCCCCTATTACGTGACATCCGAGCGGATTGTGGTGCGCAGGAATGGCCCGCAATTCTCCCGGCTGGAGGATCTGGATGGGCATGTGGTGGGTACCATCAAGGCTACACAGGCAGAGCGGATTCTGGCCGGGCATCCCAAGGTGCAGGTGCGCACCTATGATGAAGAAACCAATGTGTTCATGGATCTTGTGAATGGCCGCACAGAGGCCATCCTGATTGATGGCCCCATTGCCCAGTATTACGGCGCAACCAATCCCGCCTTGCAGATAACGGGCGAACCCATTGGGCGCGTGGCTTACGGCATTGCTTTTGCCAAAGGCCAGAACGCGGCGCTGCGGGAGCAGGTCAACACGGCTCTGGCCGCCATGCTCAAGGATGGCAGCCTGCACACCATTCTGGCACGCTGGAATTTGTGGTCGCCTGAAATGGCGCAGTTCGCGCAGGATTTTTCCACGCCTGATATCGCCCCTACCGAGTGGCAGTCCTATGTTGCGGCGCAACAGGGCGGCGCTGGTTGGACGGAACGGTTGCGGCGTTACGTCGGGTTTCTGCCTTTGCTGGCCAAAGGGGCAGTTCTTACCCTTGCCGTTTCCTTGTGTGCCATGGTGTTGGCGGTGGCTCTTGGGTTGTCACTGGCTCTGCTGCGTTTGTATGGCGCACCGTGGATGGCGTCTCTCGCCGGGCTGTATGTGGAAATAGTCCGTGGCACGCCACTGCTGATCCAGATTCTGTTCATTTTCTATGGCCTGCCGCAGTTTGGTATCAATCTTGGCCCGTTTCTGGCAGGGGTGATGGGATTGGGGCTTAACTACGCAGCCTATGAGGCCGAGAACTATCGTGCGGGACTGCAATCCGTGGCCCGTGGCCAGATGGAAGCCGCGCTGGCCCTGAACATGACGCATATTCAGGCGTTGCGGTTTGTGGTTGTGCCACAGGCGTTCCGGCTGGTGATGCCCGTCATGACCAATGATTTCATTTCTCTGCTGAAAGACTCATCGCTGGTCAGCGTGATTACGCTCACAGAACTCACCCAGACCTATATTCGCCTGTCTTCCACCTATTTTGACTATTTTGGCACGGGTTTGATGGTGGGCGGGGCTTATCTGCTGCTGGGGCTGCCGTTTGTGCGTTTGGCCCGTATGGCAGAAAAGAAACTGGCGCAGCCTCACACACGCCGCCGTTAAGGCCGCCGCCAAGAAGGCGTGAAAGATCAGCGCGTGAGGCTGGCAAGGCAGTTGTGAGATTGAACAGCAGGGCTTTCAGCTACCAAGACCAAGACCAAGACCAAGACCAAGGGCACGGTGCTGGGGCCTGCGGGCGGCAAAAAACCAGTGCATGTTGCTGGCAAAAATCCCGCCCGCCCGGCCTGCTAGACTTGGCGCCAGCCCTCTTGTGGGGCCGGAAGCAGCAAGGCGTTGGCACATCAAATGCGCCTGAGGCATGGCGGAAGAGTGCTCCCGTCAATTGTGTATAAAATAAGTATGAGTCAGATATAAATACGATAGTCGTATGATTACAGCTATACTCTAGCCGGGTCTGACGGTGGTCTGCGCGGTGCGGTGCCCAGAACCGTACCAAGCGGTCTGCTGAAAAGGCAGGGCAGGGCGTTTCAGCGTCTCAGCACATGTGTTCCGGAACCTGATGGACCTTCTTTCTGCTCTTCACAGCTTTGTCCGCGTGGCGGCCACAGGCTCTTTTTCGGCTGTCTCGCGTGAGACAGGAGTCAGTCAGCCCACTATTTCACGGCATATCGCCTTGCTGGAAGCGCATTACGGCACCACGCTGTTTGCCCGCACCACGCGCAGCCTGATGATGACAGAAGACGGTCGCAGCCTTCTGCCCCATGCCTATGAAGTTCTGGAAATTCTGGAAACGGCTGAAACCGTTCTGGGGCGACGGCGTGCATCTGTCTCCGGTCTGGTGCGGTTGGGGGTGACCACGGCGTTTGGCCTCTATCTGACCAGACGACTGGGGGAACTGCTGGAGCGCCACCCTGATCTTTCAGTCGAGATCGTGATGCGCGACTCGTTTGGAGATCTGGTGGAAGAAGGGCTGGATCTGGCCGTGCGCGTAGGGGAAATTGCCGAAGGCTCCCTGATTGCTCGCAAGCTGGGTGTGGTGCGCAAATGGCTGGTTGTTTCTCCGGACTGCCTGAAACGGTGCGGTACCCCAGAACATCCGCGTGACCTGCCAGAATATCCTGCCATTGTTTACAACTATGGCGGTGGCCGGAATGACTGGCATTTTTATCGGGAAGAAGAAGAAAGCGTCATTGCGCCCTCAACGGTGTTCCGGGCCAATAGTAGTGAGGCCGTTTTCTATGCTGTTTCCGCCAGCATCGGCATTGGCCTGCTGCCAGAGTTCCTGGTGCGGGAAGCCGTAGAAGAGGGTAAACTGGTACGCCTGTTTGCAGATTGGAACATTCCCTCTCTGCCGTTCTACGCAGTGCATACAGGTCCGCGCACCCTGCCACTGCGGACGCGTACGGTGCTCGATTTCCTGATTGAGGTTTCCTCCGATGTCCTGAGGGAAACGCCTAAATCCTGAAGAGAGAGTGCTTGAAAAATCTGGTGGGCTAATATGCCATGCCTTTTGTTGGTGCCGAAAAGCGTGGGTTTTTGTCCCACGTTCTTTCATCACTGGGGCGTCTTGTTTGTAGGCTTCAGACTCCAGCTTTCCTGCGTCACTAATTCCTCACGGCTTAGATTTTCGGACTCTTCAAGCCGCGTCTCGGTCTCACAAAATCCTCGCCAGCTTTTGGCGTGCGAGCGTGAAGGTAGCAAAAGCGTCTTCTGACTGTCTGCTTGTGCAAGAGTGGGGCATTTTGCGCCCAACGACAGTAAGTGCGTTTTTAGTGCAAGGGCGTCGGGCGGCGGGAGATGATCCCTCCCGTTGCGGAATTTCTTCCGTGACGCAGAGGAGAGCAGACGCTAGGAGGCCGCTCCTCCCACCTCAGGGCCTCTCCTCTTCATGACCGAGGCTTCGATTTCGCGGAGAGAAACGTTCTTCCCGGCAACCTGCATCTGCACCAGGTTACACGGTAAGAACGCAGGTTTTAACCGTGGAAACCGGGGTCTGTGGCTGCAGCAGCGGGGAGTGGGCCACCTTCCAGAGTGCTGTTGTACCCTTTGCGCAGGTAAGGCAGCCAGTTTTTCAGCCACGTATCGCTGCGTTTCACAAAGTCCGCCACCATGGGGGAATTGTTCATGCCTGCGCGGGACCAGTCTTCCGGAGCACCCGGCACGGCACGTTGCCCTGCTTCTGCCGGGCTGAGCAGCGTGTGGATGGTCGCAAAATCGACTCCGGTGCCAGATTTGCTTTTCTCAATATGGGTCCATCCCGCATCCACCAGAATGGGGGGAAGGTCAAAGCCCATCATGCCAAGCCGCTGCAATGCGGGCGGAATGAACAGCGGGCTGCTCAGAAGGCCCTGCAAGGCCTGATTGGAGGTGAGGAACAGGTTGTTCACCACCCGTATGGGGGATGTCAGCCAGCATTCCGTGTGGGTGCCATCCTGTGGCAGGTCTCCAACCGTAAAGTTGAAGCCGCTATGGCACATATCCTGCAACATCTGGGTATCAGAGGAGGGGAGGGATTGTGTAGTGGCCTGCGCGATGATGAAGCCCGTGACCACACCGCGTTCTGACCGTACGAAAATGGAGGTCAGAATCTCCCCATGCGAAACATCATCCTGATAGTTTAGAACAGGGTGCCATTTGCCAGCCGGGAGCGGAAGTTGACGCCCGGCAAAAGGGATCACGCCTTCAAACTGCGCATCCAGCGGAGGTTGGGAAACCATGCGGCGTCCTTCCCCTTCGGCATTGTTGGTCTGCGCCGCGGAGCTTCGGCCAAGCATGTGGCCAGCCTTGTCCGTTACCGTCTGGTAGTAGGGCAGGCGGGCCGTCAGCCAGGGGGCGGGAAACAGCACGGAAAAAATGCCGCATGCACTGGTGGAAATCAGAACCGTGCGCCACAGGGGGGCACGTTGCCAAAGGCGGGTAAAAGCGGACATGCCGTAATGCTCGGTCCAGACGGTATCAGGTGTGAAAAAACTGGGGCCTACCCACCGGCAGGCCCCGTACGCTTATGGGGTCAGGCGAGCGTGCATGCTCTCGCTGTTGTCACCGTTATTGTCGGCTATTTTGGCTGTCACGGTGCCGTCCTCATCGCGGGAGATGCGAATCATGGAAGCACCCTGCTGGCGCGCCACAATCAGCGATTCGCTGATCATGTCTTCAATGGAACGCACAAGATCGCGGGCCGATGCGGCATCGCCCATACGGCTCTGGCGGCGCATCACATCCATCAGCAGGGACGCATCGATGCCGCCGGTTTCCACCTTCAGGCCGTAGCTTTCGATCATGGTTTCGATTTCCAGCGCGGAAACGCGGGCAATATCCAGCCCCTTCAGCGCACGGAATACAAAGATACGGTCCAGACGGTTGAGCACTTCCGGGGCAAAACCAGCCTGACGCAGTGCTTCAACCGACTCGGCGCGCATCCGGTCCGGATCATCATGCAGGCGATCCGCAATTTCCGTCAGCGCATCGGTCGCGATGTTGGATGTCAGCACAAAAATGGCGCGAACGGTGGAAATCTGCTGCCCGGTGGAGGCCTCGGTAATATGACCATCATTCCACGCGGTCAGGAATTTCTTGAATACGTCCGGATGGGCTTTTTCAATTTCATCCAGAAGCACCACGGCATCGGGCTTTTCTTTCAGGCCGCCGGTCAGCTTGCCGTAGGTATCAGAACCCACATACCCTTTGGGGGAGCCAAAAAGCTGGGTGGCTGCGTGCGGGCTGCTCATCTGCGTCATATCAAAATGCAGCAGGGGGCGCTCAAGCTGGCGGGCCATCTGTTTGGCAAGATAGGTTTTACCGGTGCCGGGTGGGCCTGCCAGCAGGAAGATACCAACCGGCTTGCCGCGAACCTGCAGGGCCAGCCTGCGGCGCAACTGCACGGCAATATCTTCACATACCTGATCCTGGCCAATCACGCGGGCGCGCAGGTTGGCGGCCAGTTCCTCGGCATCAATTGTTGTTTCCCGCTGTTCCCGCGCCAGCATTTCTTCAAGCGCGTTGCGGTTGGTCAGTCTGGCAAGAACGTCCATCATCCACCCCCGTCGGCGTAATAAGCCTTTGCGTGCAAGCCGCTCGGCGCGTGTTTCGAACAGCAGCCCGCCTATGGTCAACAAGCCGCTGACTGCGGCAATTATGGGCCATGCCGGTGCACACCATTCCATGAAATGGGTGAGCGAGGCCAGTGAAAGGTGCAGACTGATGGCCATCTGGATGCTGGCCAGCACCAGAAAAATCACCATCATCAGCGGCATCAGCCGGTTGAGGGCTGGTAGCAGGCCTTTCATTGGGCAATCACCGTCAGGCCAAGAGAGTCACCCTGATGCATAACAGGCAGAACCTGTGGGCCGAACATGGTTATCACGCCGCTTCCTATTCCTACTATGCCCGGATCAGACACGGGAAGGATATCAACATTTCCGGCAACCGTAATGGGGAGAATCAATACGGTGGGGTTTGTTTGCAGGGCAACGGTACGGTGCATGGTGCCTGATATGACAGACACAGTGCCCCCCGTGCCTGTGGCATCAAAAATGGGCATGGCGACCAAGCGCAGATCGCGCCGTTTCACACCTGCCAGAATGTCAGCCTGTTCTTTTTCAGAATAACCGGAGGAGGCAAGAGCTTCGGCTGCCTTGTCGGGGGCAATCAGGGAAAGCTGAATGCCTGTGCGCTGCTGCGATGCATCCGCACTCTGGTTATCTCCGCTTCCCGCGGCTGCCGGAGTGGTGGAGGTGTTGTTGCCCGAGCCCATGAAATGGACCCCGGCACCGGCCAGCAGGGTGCAGGTTGCCAGAGCGACAAGCACGGTGCGGAAATGGGAGGGTTTCTCCTCTTTCTCCGGCTGCGCTTTATACACGGGGTCAGGCAGATCGTTCATGAAATGTAATCAGACATATCCGGGTGGGAGTGTGCAAGTTCTGAAAACGCAGGAAAGCCCCGAAAAGAGCCCCGCACGACTAATTTCTTTTTTATGGGGGGTGGGAAAAGAAGGGCAACAGGGGTTTCAACTCTTGCAGCATGGTCTGGTATCCCCTACATGAAACATCATCCTTTCATTTTATCAGAATTTTGGGGGGTGGCCTTGACGGGCCGCCTTTTTTGCATTGGACGCTGATCTGCCCATCCATTCCGGCCTGGAAGCCCGCCTTGTCGCCCTTGTGGCGCCAACGCTGGATGATCTTGGCTATGAGATTGTTCGCGTGGCGGTGCTGGGGCGTGAAAGCCCGACAGTGCAGATCATGGCGGACCGCAAGGATGGCTCGCTCATCAATGTGGAAGATTGTGAGCGCATCAGCCATGCCGTGGGCGCTGTGCTGGATGTGGAAGATCCTATTCCTGGTGCCTGGACGCTTGAAGTGTCCTCCGCCGGAATTGATCGTCCGTTGACGCGCGCCAAGGACTGGAACCGCTTCACCGGCCATCAGGCCAAGGTGGAAGTTCTGGTTCCGGTTGATGGTCGGCGCCGGTTTTCCGGTGTTGTCCTGGGGGCGGATGCAGAAACCGGTCGACTCCGGCTGGATGATGGAACTGAGGCCCGTTTGCCGCTGGCGGAAATCCGCCGGGCAAAACTGGTATTGACGGATGCCCTGATTGAGGCGAGTGCGCCTATGGCGCGCCCTGCCGATGATGAGGGCGAGAATGAAAAGAGCAAGGCCGGGGAAGAAAAACCGGCCGGGCGCAAGTTACACTGATCACGTCGCCTGCTTTGGAGAGCTGAGAGTATGGATACCTCTGTTTCCCGTCCTGAACTGCTGCTGGTTGCAGATGCTGTTTCGCGCGAGAAGGGAATCGAACGCGAAGAAGTGCTGGAAGCCATGGAGCAGGCTATCCAGAAGGCCGGACGTGCCAAATACGGGCATGAGAAAGATATCCGCGCGACCATTGATCGCCGGACGGGTGAAGTGCGTCTCTCCCGCTGGACGGAAGTTGTCGAGCAGGTAGAGAACGAGGAAACCCAGATTCCGCTGGCCATTGCCCGCAAGTTCCAGCCGGAAATCAAGGCTGGCGAATATCTGGTTGATCCGCTGCCGCCTATCGATTTTGGCCGCATTGCCGCCCAGACCGCCAAGCAGGTGATTGTCCAGCGCGTGCGGGAATATGAGCGCAAGCGCCAGTATAACGAATTCAAGGACCGCGTAGGCGAGATCGTCAACGGCACTGTCAAACGGACCGAATACGGCAACCTGATGGTGGAAATCGGCTCTGCCGAGGCGCTGCTGCGCCGGGATGAGCTGATTCCGCGTGAATCCTTCCGCAACTCCGACCGCGTGCGTGCCTACATCTATGATGTGCGTGATGAACCCCGTGGCCCGCAGATCTTTCTCTCCCGCACGCATCCGGCCTTCCTGGCCAAGCTGTTCGCGCAGGAAGTGCCTGAAATCTATGATGGTATCATTGAGATCAAGGCTGTGGCGCGTGACCCGGGTTCCCGTGCAAAGATGGCCGTGATCTCCCGTGATGCGTCCATTGATCCGGTTGGCGCCTGCGTGGGTATGCGTGGGTCTCGCGTGCAGGCGGTTGTGGCCGAACTGCAGGGCGAAAAAATTGATATCATTCCGTGGAGCCCGCAGGCCGCGACCTTTGTGGTGAACGCACTGGCCCCGGCTGAAGTCTCCAAAGTGGTGATGGATGAAGAAGCGGGCCGCGTTGAAGTGGTGGTGCCGGACGAGCAGCTTTCGCTGGCCATTGGTCGCCGTGGGCAGAACGTGCGTCTGGCCAGCCAGTTGACGCGTTGGGATATTGATATCCTGACCGAAGCTGAAGAATCCGAACGCCGCCAGGAAGAATTCCGTCGCCGCACCAACCTGTTTGTTGAAGCGCTGGATGTTGATGATGTGATTGCCGGTCTTCTGGTGACGGAAGGCTTCCATACCATTGAAGAACTGGCCTATGCCGACCCGGATGAACTGATTGGCATTGAAGGTTTTGACGAATCGGTGGTAAGTGAACTGGTGCAGCGCGCCGAAGCCTATCTGGTGAAACAGGAAGAAAACCTGGATACCAAGCGGCGCGAGCTCGGTGTGTCTGATGACATTGCCGATATGGGCGTGTTTACCAACCAGATGCTTGTGACACTGGGTGAAAAGGGTGTAAAAACTCTGGACGACCTTGCTGATCTGGCTGGTGATGAGCTTGTCGAAATTCTCGGTACTGACGCTATTGAGGAAGATGCTGCCAATGAAATCATCATGGCGGCGCGTGCTCACTGGTTTGACGAGGAAGACGGCAAAAGCGCCGAGCAGGAGTAAGAACGGGTCTGGCTGCTGAAAAGCCTGACAAACAATGAGTGGTGATTTTTTGCCCGAAGCGGATGAAGACGAAAAAGGCCCCCTGCGGCGCTGTGCAGTAACACGGCAGCAGGAAAAACCAGCCTTGATGTTGCGTTTTGTGGTATCACCCTCATCTGTTGTTGTGCCTGACCTGGACGCGCGACTGCCCGGACGGGGAATATGGTTGAGCGCCCAGCGGGATGTGATAGAACAGGCCCGCAAGCGCGGCGTGTTCGCGCGGGCGGCACGGCGGCAGGTAACGGTGCCCGAAGATCTGGCTGTTCAGGTTGAGGCCGGTCTGCGTCGGCGCATGGTGGAACTTCTGGGGCTGGCCCGGCGTGCCGGGCAGTCTACCAGTGGTTTCATGAAGGTGCGGGAGTGGGTGATGCGGCGTGAGGCCGCAGTGATCATTCATGCATCTGATGGAAGCAGGGATGAACTGGATCGGCTCCTGTCGGGTGCCAGGAACTTACCTGTGATTGAGGCGCTTTCGGCTGAAGACCTTGCAAGGGTTTTCGGGCGTGAGCGGGTTGTAAACGCAGCATTGGCGCACGGAGGTCTTGCCTCCCGTCTGTGTTGTGAGAATGAGCGTTTTTCGGGGGTTGCCCAAGGCGGCTCCCGGGTTCGCCGGACCTTTCCGGCGGATGGGTGTGAACAGGCGGGTCAATGAGCGAAGGCAAGGATCAGGATCAGGGTAAGGGACGTTTGTCCCTTCGGCCGGCGGGTCGTTCGGAAGTCGGACGGACGGTTGATGCCGGGTCCGTGCGGCAGAGTTTCAGCCATGGCCGCTCCAAGGTCGTGCAGGTTGAGGTGCGCAAGAAGCGTGGCCCCGGCGCTGCAGGCGGAGCTGGTGGTCGTGGTGCGGGCGGTCGTGCAGGAGGTGGCCGTACCCTGACGGCTGCCGAGCTGGCAATGCGCCAGCGCGTGTTGCAGGAACAGAAGAAAGCGGCTGAAGAAGCCGAACGGCGTGAGGCTGAACGGCGCGAGCAGGAAAAGATCCAGATTCTTTCCGCCGCTGAAGAAGCCCGCCGTCGTGAAGAAGATGAAAAGCGTGCCGCTGAAGAAGAAGCTGTAGCCAAGGCTGAAGCTGAGGAAGCGGAACGCAAGGCACGTATCGACTCCATCAAGCCGATTGAAGCCAAAGGGCCGGTGGTTTCTGCTGTGCCCATTCCGGGTGAAGTCACGTTGGCTCCGCCTGTTGGGCGCCTGAAACCTCTGGCTGAGCGGGCTATCATGCCGGCCAAGCCGCTCAAGCCTGCTGCTCCGCGTCCGCAGGCAGCGCCAGCCGCTGCGGCTGATGGTGCTGCGGCTGCTGCCCAGACCCTGCGTCTGCGTGGTCGTGGTGCGGAAGGGGATGATGATCAGCCCCGCCGTGGCAGCCCTGCACGTCGTCCGGGTGGCAGTGCGCCTCCGCGCAAGAGCCCCGGTGGTGCCCGTAAGGGTGACAGTGGTCGCCGCGCAGGCCGGATTGATATTCAGGCCGCGATTGAAGGGGATGACGACAAGACGCGTTCACTCGCTTCTGTCCGCCGTCAGCGTGAACGTGAACGCCGTCAGGCCGAACTGGAACGTCTCCGTGCCGATCAGGTCCGGGTGGTGCGTGATGTTGTGCTGCCTGAAACCATCACGGTTCAGGAACTGGCCAACCGTATGGCCGCCCGTCAGGGTGAAGTGATCAAGGCGCTGATGAAAAACGGCGTCATGGCAACGGTGACCCAGACCATTGATGCCGATACGGCTGAACTGATCGTTGAAGAATTCGGCCACCGTGTGCGCCGTGTGTCTGAAAGCGACGTTGAGCTGGGCATTGAAGGCATTGAGGACGCACCGGAAGATCTGCAGCCGCGTCCGCCGGTTGTGACCATCATGGGCCATGTTGACCATGGTAAGACCTCTCTGCTGGATGCCCTGCGCACCACAGACGTTGCGGCTGGCGAAGCCGGGGGTATTACCCAGCATATCGGTGCCTATCAGGTGACGCTGGCATCCGGTGCCAAGATCACGTTCCTGGATACGCCTGGACATGAGGCGTTTACCGCCATGCGTGCCCGTGGTGCCTCCATTACGGACGTGGTGGTGCTGGTTGTGGCGGCTGATGATGGTGTGATGCCTCAGACCATTGAGGCCATCAAACACGCCAAGGCAGCCAATGCGCCGATCATTGTGGCCATCAACAAGATCGACAAGCCCGGCGCCAACCCTGACCGCGTGCGTCAGGAACTGCTGAGCCACGAGATTGTTGTGGAATCCATGAGCGGTGACGTGCAGGACGTTGAAGTCTCTGCGCTGAAGCGTGAAGGACTGGACAAGCTGGAAGAAGCCATTCTTCTGCAGGCCGAAATTCTGGACCTGAAAGCCAATCCGAACCGGACGGCAGAAGGTGCGGTGATCGAAAGCCGTCTGGACCGTGGCCGTGGTTCCGTGGCGTCCGTGCTGGTGCAGAAGGGCACCCTGCATAAGGGTGACATTGTTGTCGCTGGTGCGGAATGGGGCCGTGTGCGTGCGCTGGTTGATGACCGTGGCCGTCAGGTTGCGGATGCAACGCCGTCCATGCCGGTTGAAATTCTTGGCCTGACAGGCGTTCCTTCTGCAGGTGCTCCGTTTGTTGTGGTCGAGAACGAAAACCGCGCCCGCGAAATTTCTGAATTCCGTCAGCGTAAGCTGAAGGAACATCAGGTTGCAGGTCAGGTTGCGGCTCGCGGCACGCTGGACCAGATGCTGGCCCGTATTCAGGCGGGTGAGCAGAAGGAAGTGGCGGTTCTCATCAAGGCGGACGTTCAGGGATCTGCCGAGGCCATCCAGACCACAGTGCTCAAGCTGGCGCATGAAGAAGTTGCAGTGCGTGTGCTCAACGCAACGGTGGGGCAGATCACGGAAAGTGATGTGCAGTTCGCCAAGGCGTCTGATGCCGTTATCATTGCCTTTAACGTGCGTGCCACAGCGCAGGCCCGTACCCTCGCCCAGCGCGAAGGTGTGGAAATCCGCTACTACTCCATCATCTATCAGGTAGCTGATGATGTGGAGCAGCTGGTGCGTGGCAAGATTGCGCCCAAGCATCGCGAAAAGTTCCTTGGGTATGCCGAAATCCGCAAGGTTTTCGAAATTACCAAAGTGGGCAAGGTGGCTGGCTGTTACGTTACGGAAGGCGTTGTCAAACGCGGCTGTGGCGTGCGTCTGCTGCGTGATGGTGTGGTTATTCATGAGGGTGACCTCAGCCAGCTCAAGCGCTTCAAGGACGATGTCAAGGAAGTGGCCCGTGGTTACGAGTGCGGTCTCTCCTTTGCTGGATACAATGACCTGCGCGAAGGCGATGTGGTCGAATGTTTTGAAAGTGAGTTGGTGCCTGCATGAGCCGTCGGAACGGATCAGACAGGCCTGGAATGAAAGGACCGGCGGGGTATCTCGCCGGTCTTTCTCCTTTAGGGCCGTCTCAGCGCCAGTTACGGGTGGGCGAAGAAGTTCGTCGTGTGCTGGCTGAACTTTTTGCGCGGACCACTTTTCGTGATCCTGATCTGGCAGATGCCACGGTTACGGTGACGGAAGTGCGTCTTTCTCCGGATTTCAAACATGCCACCGTATTTGTGGCGCGTCTGGGCCGGAGCGATATTGATGCGCTGCTGCCTGCGCTCAAGCGGGTAGCCCCATGGTTGCGTACCCAGATGTCGCATAAGCTGCGGCTGCGTGTAGCGCCGGAATTGCATTTCCAGCCAGATACAACGCTGGATTACGCCATGCATATGGATAGTCTGCTGAAATCTCCAGATGTGAAGCGTGATCTGGATGAAGAAGACGAACCGGACGCAGACAAGAAAGACGATTCGGAGAACTGAGAAAGGCCGCCTTTTGGGGCTTTCCTAGTTCTTCCATGTCTGCACAACGGGGCGGATAGCAAAATTGCTTTGAATCCGCACAACACCCGGCATGCGGGATAGTTCTTCTTTATGAATGCGTTCGTAATCTGACATATCCTGCGCTTCCACGCGCAGCAAATAGTCCGCATCACCTGTCATCAGGTAACATTCCTTTACATCGGGGCAATCCCGCACACGGCTTTCAAAGCGGCGCAGGCAGTCTTCTGTCTGGCGCTCCAGTGTGATCTGTACAATCACCGTCGCCATGGTGCGTGTGGCATTGCGATCAATAATGGCGCGATAGCCCTGAATAATTCCGTTTTTTTCCAGAAGTTTAACCCGGCGCAGGCACGCTGAAGGCGAAAGACCCACGCGCTGGGCCAGATCCGCATTGCTCAGCCGTCCATCATGTTGCAGGTGGCGCAGAATGGCGTCTGTCATGCGGTCGAAGATCATGTATCTACTTCCTGTCTATTGCCGCATGTTATGCGATAAAAATCATCTTTGTGAGAATTTTATGCGACAAAACGGCAAGATATGCCACACACTCTTTGCTAAAATTGTCATATCGAAACAGTGTGGAGTTCTGGCACCATGTCTTCCTGTTCTCTTCCGCGTGCTGACTGGGCTGCTACCCGGGCAGGTGCCGTGTTGACGGTGGATCTGGGAGCCATAGTGGACAATTATCGCCAGCTTGTTCAGCGCACTGCCGGTGCGGTGTGTGCTGCGGTGGTCAAAGCGGATGCCTATGGGCTTGGTGCGGCGCATGTGGCGCCTGCTTTGCAAAAGGCTGGCGCAAAAGAGTTTTTTGTTGCGCATGTGGATGAAGGGCTGGCTCTGAGACCCTCCCTTTCGCCACACGCGCGGATTACAGTTCTGCACGGGGCCCGGCCGGACGCTTTGGCGGAATGTGTGGAAAGCGGGCTGCGGCCTGTGCTCAACAGCATGGAACAGATTGCGCAGTTACGCGCACTGGCTGAGCGGAAGGGCAAGGCGCTTGATGCTGTCTTGCAGTTGGACACAGGCATGTCCCGTTTCGGGCTTTCTGCAAGCGATGTTCATCAGCTTTTTGAAAACCCTGCTCTGCTGAGAGGGATATCTCTCAGCCTGATCATGAGCCATCTTGCCTGTGCGGATACGCCGGAGAACCCGGCTAATGCCCAGCAGTTGGAGCGGTTGAAACAGTATGCCGCCCAGTTGCCTCCGGCACCGCTCAGCCTCGCGGCATCATCCGGTATTTTTCTGGGTGCTGCGTATCATCAGGATCTGGTGCGCCCCGGTGCAGCACTTTATGGCGTGGCCCCCAATGCCTCTGGCCCCAACCCCCTGAAGCAGGTGGTGCGTTTGCAGGCGCGTGTGCTGCAAACCCGCACGCTCTCAAAAGGAGACAGGGTGGGATACGGGCTGACATGGCAGGCCGAGGGGCCATGCCGGGTGGCGACCCTTGCCACAGGCTATGCGGATGGTTTTGCCCGTCAGGGCGCCAGCACGGGCTGTGCGTGGTTCAAGGGGCAGAAATTGCCCATTCTGGGCCGGATTTCCATGGATTCCATGACGGTGGATGTCTCTGCCATTCCCGAGGCGGAACTGGCGGCTGATGCACTAGTGGATCTGCTGAATGCACAATATGGCGTGGATGATGTTGCCGCTGCGGAAGGGACCATCGGCTATGAGGTTCTAACGTCTCTGGGGCGGCGGTATCACCGCATTTACCAGAATCTCGCGTGAAAACATCTGATATTTTCTGAACACATTAAGGGCGACGCATTATGAAAGTTCTTGTTCTGGGCGGTGGCGTGGTTGGGGTGACCTCCGCATGGTATCTGGCGCAGGCCGGGCATGAAGTAACCGTTGTGGACCGTCAGCCTGAAGCCGGGATGGAAACCAGCTTTGCCAATGCAGGCCAGGTGTCGCCCGGTTATTCCGCCCCGTGGGCAGGACCGGGTGTGCCGTTTAAATCCATACGCTGGCTTATGATGGCGCATCGGCCGTTTGTGTTCTGGCCGCTGCCGGACCCGCATTTGTGGAAATGGCTGTGGCAGATGCTGGAAAACTGCACCACCCCTGCGTATGACCGGAACAAGGGCCGTATGGTGCGGCTGGCAGAATACAGCCGGGATGTGCTGGGGGACCTGCGCAAGGAAACCGGCATTACCTATGATGACCGGCAACAGGGCACATTGCAGGTGTTCCGCACCCAGAAGCAGCTTGATGGCGCGGCACTGGATATTGCAGTGCTCAAACAATACCAGGTGCCTTATGAGGTGCTGGACCGTGATGCCTGTGTGAAGGCTGAACCCGGCCTTGCCGATGCCGCGCATAAAATTGTGGGTGGTCTGCGTCTGCCGGGTGATGAAACGGGCGATGCGTTCAAGTTCACGCAGACACTGGCCAGCATGGCTGCAAAAGCGGGCGTAACCTTTCTGTACAACACCAAAATCAAGCAGATTCTGGCAGATGGTGGCCGCATTACTGGTGTGGAAACCAGTGGCGGCGTGCTGACGGCCGATTCCTATGTGTTGTCTCTGGGCAGTTTCTCGCCGGGAGTGGTCCGTCCGCTTGGGCTTGATCTGCCCATCTATCCGGTGAAGGGATATTCCCTGACGGCTGCCATTACGGATGCAGCCCGTGCGCCGGTTTCCACCATCATGGATGAAACGTTCAAGATCGGCATTACCCGTCTGGGAGACCGCGTGCGGGTGGGGGGCACGGCGGAACTGGCAGGGTTCAGCCGCCGCCTGCGTGCACCGCGCCGGGAGACACTGGAACATTCCGTGACGGACCTGTTTGCCAACTGCTGTGATGTGCCGGGCGCTACGTTCTGGACCGGCCTGCGGCCCATGACGCCGGACGGCACACCCATTATTGGCCGCACAGGATATGAAAACCTGTTCCTGAACACGGGGCATGGCACGTTGGGCTGGACCATGGCCTGTGGTTCCGGCCGGGTTCTGGCCGATATCATGTCCGGAAAGAAGCCTGATATAGCTTATGAAGATCTGAACGTCTTCCGTTACGGTCAGTAAAATTCGCTCCGCCTTCTTTTGGGAGGGCGGCGTTTCTATCGTTTCTTTAACAAAACTTTAAAGTCTCTTATTCGCATATCGTGGTTTTTTCAAAACTGTGTCCTGTTACTGTCATGGCAGTGACATGGATATGCCTGTTTTGGGTGGTTCCTTACCTGCGTCTGCCGGAAAAGCGTGGTGTTCCGGCATTGGGAAATAAGGGGTGGGCTACAGTCGATATGGTGGATAAGCGGTTTTCAGGGCAGGGTTCTCTGCGCCGGAAAAGGCGGCAGGGTGCGCGTCCGGGTGTTGGTTTTCGGGTTGTTCTTTCTCTTGGCGTCGGGCTTTTTGCGGCTGCCGGTAGGGGGCTGGCCCCTACCGTGACGCACGCTGCCGAGGCCAGTATTTCTTCTCCGGCTGTTTCCCAAAAGACTGTTTCAACGGCAGCGGCTCCGTTCAAGCCTAATGCGGCAGATCAGGCGCTGCTGGAAGATCTGGAACACCGCACCTTCCAATGGTTCTGGGAGTCTGGAGACCCGCAGACCGGGCTGGTGCCTGACCGTTATCCGTCTGATCAGACACAGGCCAGCGTGGCGTCCATCGGGTTTGGGCTTACGGCTTACGGCATTGGCGCGGAACGTGGCTATATTACGCGGGCTCAGGCCATTACGCGTACGTTGAATACCCTGCGTTATCTTTCTCGCCTGCCCCAGAACGCCAGTGCGGAAGATGCCTCCGGCTATCACGGATTTTTCTATCATTTTCTGGATCATAAAACCGGCCTGCGCTTCAACAAGGATATCGAGCTGTCCAGTATTGATACTGCGTTGTTGATGCAGGGTGTGCTGTTTACAGAAAGCTATTACACTCAGGATACGCCGCAGGAGCGTGAAATCCGCACATTGGCCAACAGGCTTTTCCAGAATGTGGATTGGCCGTGGATGCGCCGGCCCGATCAGCGCCTGAGCATGGGGTGGTCGCCAGAACATCAGTTCCTGCCCAATTATTGGGAAGGCTACAGTGAAGGCATGATGGCCTATGTGCTGGCGCTGGGGTCTGTCACGCACCCGTTGCAGCCGGCATCATGGCAGGCGTGGCTGGCCACCAATGACAAACGCTGGGGGGAATATAGCGGGCAGACGCTGCTGAATTTCGCACCGCTTTTTGGGCACCAGTACACCCATTCCTGGATTGATTTCCGGGGCATTCAGGATGACTGGAACCGTGAAAAAGGCATCGATTATTTTGAAAACAGCCGTCGTGCGGCCTATGCGCAGCGGTCCTACGCCATGGCCAACCCCGGCAAGTGGCAGGATTACGGGCCGGATGTATGGGGGCTGACAGCAAGTGACGGCCCCGGTGAAGTGACGGAAACCGTCAACGGGCAGACGCGCCACTTCTTCTCCTATTCCGCACGTGGGGCCGGGCTGGATTATACGCAGGATGATGGCACCATTGCCCCCACGGCGGCGGGTGGGTCTGTTGCCTTTGCGCCGGAAATTGCGGTGCCTGCCCTGCGGGAAATGAAAAAGCGATATGGTAGCCACATTTATGGCCGCTACGGCTTTGTGGATGCGTTCAACCCCAGCTACCACAAGGGCAATACGCCTTTCTGGTCTGACACCGCTTATCTGGGCATTGATCAGGGGCCCATTCTGCTGATGCTGGAAAACCGCCGCAGTGGGTTTGTGTGGAACGTGATGAAAAGCAATCCGGTTATTCGGCAGGGATTGCTGCGTGCCGGTTTCCGGGGTGGCTGGCTTGGCACGTCTTCTGCGTCTGACACCTCACCGACCGAGCAGAAAAGTGCCGTGCGGACCAATCAGGCCGGGTAAGGCAGATTTGGCCTAAGGAGAGGCAAAGGACGAGGCAGAGCAGGGGAGCAGCCCCTGCGTTGCTTCCTCAGACGCGTTTACTGTTTCTCATATAAAAAGCGCCGTTCAGATCAGACTGAACGGCGCTTTTTTGATCAGCCCTGATAGGAGGCAATTTCAATCAGGTTCTGGTCCGGATCATGACAATAAACGGATGTGATCGGCCCAAGCGCCCCCAGGCGCGCCACGGGGCCTTCCACAATGCTCACACCACATTTTTCCAGATGTTCGACCACATCGTCACTGGTGACGGCGGTGACAAAGCATAGGTCATTCCCTCCCGGCAGCGCGTGGACGGCGGTTTCCCATCCCTCGGTGCCCTGCGGGCGCAGGTTGAGCTTCTGGCCACCAAAACGCAGGGCCGTGCGGTTGTTGCGCCCGTATTCCTCCCGCTCCATCCCTAATACCCGCTGGTACCAGGATGCTGAAATTTCGAGGTCTCTTACAGTCAGGACAGCATGGTCCATCCGGTCAACGGTAAAGCGCATGAAACGGCACGGCTCCTCTGGCTGGCCCGCCTTCCCGTAAGGCGGGCGGCTGAATGGCTCAGCTTAACTCAGCGTAGAAGTCATTGCCCTTATCGTCGATAACAATAAACGCCGGGAAGTCCTCGACCTCAATTTTCCACACAGCTTCCATGCCCAGTTCGGGATACTCAAGCACTTCCACCTTGCGGATGCAGTCCTGCGCCAGCCGGGCTGCGGGGCCGCCAACGGAGCCCAGATAGAAGCCGCCATATTTCTGGCAGGCATCCTTCACGGCTTTGGAGCGGTTGCCCTTGGCCAGCATGACAAAGGAGCCGCCGTTGGCCTGAAGTTCCGCCACATACGAATCCATACGCCCGGCCGTTGTCGGGCCAAAGGAGCCAGTGGCCATGCCAGTGGGTGTTTTGGCAGGGCCTGCGTAATAAACGGGGTGGTCTTTCAGGTATTGCGGCAGACCTTCACCCCGGTCCAGCCGTTCCTTGAACTTGGCGTGGGCAATATCGCGCGCCACAACCACGGTGCCGGTCAGCGCCAGACGGGTTTTGACAGGATATTGCGAGAGTTCCTTGCGGATCTCATCCATGGGGCGGTTGAGGTTGATTTTGATGGCGTCTCCACCCAGATGCTCGTCCGTGGTTTCGGGCAGGAAGCGGGCAGGGTCATGCTCAAGCTGTTCCAGAAAAAAGCCATCCGCCGTGATGCGGGCCTTGATCTGGCGGTCAGCAGAGCAGGAAACGCCCATGCCAACTGGCAGGGAGGCTCCATGGCGCGGCAGGCGGATCACCCGCACATCGTGGCAGAAATACTTGCCGCCAAACTGCGCGCCAATGCCCAGCTTGCGGGTAAGGCCCAGAATTTTCTGTTCCATCTCCACATCACGGAAGGCGTGGCCGGTGGGGCTGCCGCTGGTGGGCAGGCTGTCATACCAGTGGGTGGAAGCCAGCTTGACGGTTTTCAGCGTCTGCTCGGCAGACATGCCGCCAATCACGATAGCCAGATGGTAAGGCGGGCAGGCGGAGGTGCCCAGCGTTTTGATCTTGGTGTCCAGCCAGTCCAGCAGCTTCTGTTCAGACCCCAGCAGGGCGCGGGTTTCCTGAAACAGGAAGGTTTTGTTGGCGGAGCCGCCGCCCTTGGCCACAAACATCAGATCAAACTGTTCATCATGATGCGTGGCGGGGCTGGCGAAGATATCGCACTGCACGGGCAGGTTGGTGCCAGTGTTCTTTTCTTCGAACATGGACAGAGGCGCCATCTGTGAATAGCGCAGATTGGTGCGGGTGTAAGTTTCATACACCCCCTTGGAGAACGCGACTTCCTCATCGCCCTCAACCCACACACGCTGGCCTTTCTTGCCGAAGACAATGGCGGTGCCGGTATCCTGACACATGGGCAGCACACCCCCTGCTGCAATGCAGGCGTTCTTCAGCAGATCAAGCGCCACAAAGCGGTCATTGTCCGAGGCTTCAGGGTCTTTGAGGATGCTGGAGAGCTGTTCCAGATGCTTGGGCCGCAGGTAGTGGGCCACTTCATGGAACGCCTGCGCCGTGAATTCTGTCAGCGCTTCGGGTGTGATGTGCAGAACGGTCTTGCCACCACAGTGAGAGGTGCTGACACCCCCCTTGATATCCACCTTGCGATAGGTGGTGGTGTCTTCCCCCAACGGAAAGATGGGGGAGTAAGCAAAGGCAGGCACAGGCGGGCGGGGGGGCTGGCTATTCATGGTGTGCGTGATCTCCGTGGCCTTGGCCCCTCTGCCGGGGCCATCAGGCGGGTGATGGCCCTTTCTTGCGAAAAGCGTCAAGGCTCACCACCTGCGGAGATGAATCACTTTCTGCTGTTCCGCTGGCTTCCTGCTGGTCCGCGGCGTTTGCATCCACCACGGGCGTGTCCGTGGTTTCGGCTTCATCCGGTTCTTCTGCCATGAAATGAAGGCTGAGATGGATGGAAGGATCAGCAAAGCCGGTAAAGGCGCGCACGGGAATGACCAGCGTGCTGCCAATGCCGCCAAAGGACAGACCGACAGACACAATGCCTGCCGGGCGATCTACCTTCAGGTCCCAGAACTGGTGTTGCAGCACTATGGTCATCTCATGCGGATACTGGGCGCGGAGACGGGCCGGAATGTCCACGCCGGGGAAGTCAGTCCGGAAAGTCAGATAGAAATGGTGCTCGCCTGCAAGCCCTTCACGGCTCACATATTCGAGCGCACTCAACATCACACCCCGGTAGGCGTCTTCCAGCCAGCGTTCATAAGGCAGCAGGCTTTCAGGGGGAAAAGCGCCGTTTTCCGGTGTGTTATCGTGGTCATCAGTCATGGCGGCTCTCCTGTTCTGCGCCGGTATGGGGGCTCCGGCGTCCTTTTGATCACTCTGCCGTCAGCCATGCGGGAAAGGTGTGGCGAGCGCAAGGCAGTGGCGCATGATTCTCTGCCACGGCAGGCAGCCATGCAAAATGCAAAACGCCTGAGAGCGTAAAAATAAACAGCGATGAGGAGAAAAAAGTGGGAGGGCTTCTGTTGCCCGGTGCCCTCCCGAACCGCGCTTATCGCTTATGCAGCAACAGCGAGCACCTCTGAGTTATCGTTGGCACTTGTAAGTTTAGCCCGATAACGGTGGTACAATGCCGGGCAAAAGGAAGGTCTTTACCACGCGTGTCGAGCCTGTTTCGTCCCCATCTGTCCATGCCCGCAAAGGCCGGATTTTTATGGTGGAGACGCCGGGTACTGCCCCCGGGTCCACTACGCTTATTCCACGTTCCGTTTATCGCCATAGCCAAGGGGCAAGCCCCTCCTGCACTGCTGAACATAAGGAGCACACGGGCTTTTTGCAAGAGGCACGCTGCGGGTGGTGTGATGCCAGTGGTGTGGCTGGGTCTGGTGGAGGACTCGGGCCGTGCCTGCAGGTGGCCGTGTGGCCCCTGCGGCATGACGGTGGAGCAGGTTATTGCGCGGCGGCAGCGGGCCGGGGCGGGGGTGCCTGCCGTTGGTGTGCGTGGCTTTCAGCCAGAACCAGCAGGCGTTCCAGATCGTCCACCTCAATATCAAATGCTTCGTCTGTTTTAGTCAGGGCCGCCAGAATATCCTCCCGCTGCACGCCTGTTTTCTGGGGCGGGGCAGGAAGAGCCTGATGAGGATAGGTGTGTCCTGTCAGGTGGTGAAAGGCGACCCCCACCCCCACGAGCAAAACTGAGTTCAGGCCAACCGGAACAATGGGAAACAGGAAGGCGGCCCCAAGCCCGGCAGAAGAGGGATGCATGAGCACGGAGGTAAGCGCCGCCGCACCGCCGGGTGGGTGGAGGGTGCGGGTCAGACTCATGACCAGAATAGCAAGCCCCACGGCCAGCCCTGCTGCTGGCATGGGGTTACTGACCACCAGACTGACCAGCACCCCAACCATGGCGGAGATCATGTTTCCGCCGATCACGGCCCGTGGGGAGGCCAGTGGGCTGGCAGGCAAGGCGAACACCAGCACGGAGGACGCCCCTATGGGCGCAACAAGAGCGGGCAGGGAGGCCGGGGTGACGCATCCTGTCACCAGCATGCTGGTCAGGATTCCGCACACGCCTCCAAGCCCGATCAACACGGGTGAGGGCTTTGGCCGGGTAAGAGTCATGCCGGAGGGCAGAAAAGAGACATGTTTCTTCATGGAGGAGAGATCTGCCGGAAGGGCGGAGAGAAGTTGACGAGTTTTTTGTAACGGTTTCAAAATTACTTTCTGGGGGCAGGATTTTTTCTGACACGTCTGCTGAGGTGTGTCCAATGAAGAGTGCTGAAATACGGGGCTGGTGGCGGGGAAAAGGCCGCTCACCTTGGGGTGACTGACGTGCCCGACGGAGGGCCTATGAAGGGATTGGGTTCAGTTTCCCGCTTCTGTAGTGTATGCGATGCCTCCAAACAGTTCCGGGGAACAGCATGTCACTGACCGATGCCCAGCGGGCGGAAATCGCCGCGCACGCCAAAGAAACCACCCCCACCCGCCGGCCAACCGTGCCCGCGCTGGAGGCCATGCTGTATGAACCGCAGGAGGTTCTGGATCACGGATTCCTGCGCGTGATTGATTACATGGGGGACGATTCCGCCATTGTACAGGCAGCACGCGTTTCCTACGGCCGGGGCACCCGCAAGGTTTCTGAAGATGCCGGGCTGATCCGCTACCTGATGCGGCATCGCCATTCCTCACCGTTTGAGATGTGTGAGATCAAGTTTCACGTCAAACTGCCCATCTTCATTGCCCGGCAGTGGATTCGTCACCGCATGGCCAGCGTGAACGAATATTCTGCCCGCTATTCCATTCTGGACAGTGAGTTCTATCTGCCCGCGCCTGAACACATGGCGGCGCAGAGCGAAATCAACCGGCAGGGCCGTGGGGCCGTGCTGGAAGGCGAGGCCGCGGCGGAGGTGCTGGATATTCTGCGCAATGACGCCATGCGCACCTACAGCAATTATGAAAAAATGCTGAATACGGACGAAGGCTACGGTCTGGCGCGTGAACTGGCCCGTATCAACCTGACGCTGAACACCTACACGCAATGGTACTGGAAGATTGATCTGCATAACCTGATGCACTTCCTCGCCCTGCGGCTTGACCCGCACGCGCAGTACGAAATCCGCGCCTATGCGGAAGTGATGCTGAAAGTGCTGCATGCGTGGGTGCCCCAGACTGCTACCGCCTTTGAAGAGTATCGCCGTGGCGCGGTGACATTCTCCGCCAGCATGATGAAGGTGGTACGCCGAATGCTGGCTGGTGAAAGCGTTGAGCGCGAAGGCTCCGGCCTGAGCAAGCGCGAGTGGGATGAAATGATGGCCAGCCTGAAAGGCTGAGAACAATGGGGCAGGGTGTGCAGCAGAATAATGAGCCGGTTGCCCCAGTGCCTGCCTCTGTGCCGGACTCTGATCTGGACGCCGTGTTTCTGGAGGGGCTGGAAAGGCAGCAGGGCGAGCATCTGCCTGCGCCCCCCTCCAGCTTCCGTCTGCCGCGTTTTACGCCGTTTGTGGTGGCGGCTGTTGTGCTGGTTGGCATCTGGCTGGCGCTGTTCCTTACGGCTCCCAAGAACGCAAAGCCCCAGCATCTGCATATTTGCGAGACCGGAGGGCCGGAAAGCCACAAAGCCCTCTGCCTGCATTAAAGGGTAGCTTCAAAAGATATGCAGATTAGTTTGCGCTTCCTTCATTTACGTCTGAAAGCATAATCTTCTTAAAGAAGAACCCGGATTTTTATCCTATTTTGGCAGCGGCCTGAATCACAGCGCTCTCATGGTGAAGGCTATATGGCGCTGTTTCGCAACAGGCTTTCTGGCAGGGGTGTCTATCTGTTTGATGAGCCTGAGGCAGCGCTTTCCCCGGTGCGTCAGATTGAATCTCTCCAAAGCGTGCGGGAAGCGGACAAACGGGGTGACGCGCAGTTTGTTATCGCGACCCATTCCCCTTTTGTCATGGCCTATCCGGGCGCGACCCTGCCGTATCTGACGCCTTTCGGTTTAAAAGAGCGTTCTTTTCAGCAGACAGAACATTTTCAGGTTCTCAGTGAATTTCACAAGGCCCCTGAGGGCTTCATGAATACAATTTTCGACGAATAAAAAGAGATAGATCGTTTTAAAAGAGTTGTTTTCTTGTAACTGTCTTCCGTAAATATGGATTTTCAGTGTTCCTGCCAGGTGGTGTTACGCCGCGTGCGTGGCAGCCCCATGCCGCAGGCGGCGGGAGAGCAGATTGCCTACGCCCTGTAGCCCCGTCACCAGCACAATCAGCACGGCCACTACCCCCAGCATGACGGGTGTATTGAAGCGTTGGTACCCGTAGCGGATGGCCAGATCTCCCAACCCACCCGCGCCGATAACGCCGGCCATGGCGGAAGCGCCAACCAGCGTGACCAGTGTGACGGTAAAACCGGAGATCAGACTGGGCAGGCTTTCGGGCAGCAGCACATAGCGTACCACCATCCAGCGGGTGCCGCCCATGGCGCGCACGGCGTCTACCAATCCGGGGTCCACTTCGCGCAGCGAGACCTCGGCAATGCGGGCAAAATAGGGAATGGCCGCAATGGAGAGCGGCACAATGGCCGCCGTGGTGCCCAGTGCTGTGCCCGCAATCAGCCGCGTTACGGGAATAAGCAGCACCAGCAGAATAATGAACGGCACAGCCCGCACGGCGTCAATCATCAATCCAAGAATGCGGGCCAGCAATGGCATACGGCAGAGGCCGGAGGGGCCTGTCAGCACCATAAGCACAGCCAGCGGCAGGCCGCCTGCCACGGCGATCAGACCAGAAGCCAGCACCATTTCCAGCGTCTGGCCTGTAGCCTGTAGCAGAAGCTCAAGAATCAGCCGGGACATACCCTACCACCTCCACGGACTGGCTCGCATTTTTCAGAAAAGTCAGGCTTTCTTCAGATGGGTTGGCAATCTGCACAAGCACGTCCAGTTTGGGCACGCTCTGTTGCGCACGAATCTGCGTGGCCAGAACCGTGGCGTTGATCTGGTGCTGGTGGGCGAGTTGGGCAAGCAACTGGCTCACCAGATCCTGTGTGCTCAGGCCAAGCCTCAGCACCGTCTGGGCGTTGGGGGTGTGAATGGTGGAAAAACCTGCTGGCAGGGCAGGTTCGGATGTCTGTTCGGCGGCGTCCAGAATATCCGCTGGTGTGCCTCGGGCGACAATGCGGCCTTTATCCAGCACCAGCACATGGTGGGCCAGTTGCCGCACCACATCCATTTCATGCGTGATGAACACAATTGTCAGGCCCAGCGTGCGGTTGATATCCGCCAGCAGCGCCAGAATGGAGGCTGTCGTCTCCGGGTCCAGCGCGGAGGTCGCTTCATCACACAGCAGCAGGCTGGGGTTGGCTGCTAAGGCACGGGCAATGCCAACACGCTGCTTCTGCCCGCCGGAGAGCAGGGCCGGATATTTGCGGGCGTGATCAGCCAGCCCAACCAGTTCCAGCAGTTCGGCCACGCGGCGGGTACGCTGTTCCTTGGCGACACCAGCAATTTCAAGCGGCAACGCCACATTGGCGGCCACCGTGCGGGCATTAAGAAGGTTGAAATGCTGAAACACCACGCCAATCCGGCGGCGTAGTGTCACCAGACGGTCTTCGGGGAGGGTGGCGAGGTCTTCGCCCTCAAGCAGGATACGGCCGGACTGGGGGCGCTCCAGCCCGTTCAGGCACCGCAGCAGGGTGGATTTGCCAGCACCTGACCGCCCGATAATGCCGACACTATCCCCTTTGGAAACGGAAAAGCTGATGTCCTGCAACGCTGTTTGCGCACCAAAGGCGCGACTGACATGCTCGACCTGAAGAAGTGTCATGACCACGCCGGAACAATGGCTCCATGATACACATCCAGCAGGGCTTGCCGCACATTGGGTTGCTGATAGGCCGCAACCAGCGGTGCAACCCATGGCGCGGTATGGTCAGCCTCGTTCACGGCAATGAAGCACACGTAAGGGTTGTTTTGCAGGGATTCCTGCCCAATACGCTGCTTTTCAACATCAATACCGGCTTTTCTGGCCCATTCCGTGTTGACCACTGCCGCATCCAGATCAGGCAGGGCGCGGCCTACCACACCAGCATCCAGTTCCCGAATGGTGATGTTGCGGGGGTTCTCCGTAATATCCAGTGCTGTGGGTGTCAGGCCCGCGCTGTCTGACACTTTGATCAGCCCCAGCGTTTGCAGCAGCTTGAGGGCACGGCCCTCATTACTGGGGTCATTCGGCACGCCAATGGTGGCGTTTTTGGGCAGGTCGGCCACGGATTTCCAACGGGTGGCATACAGCCCGATGGGGGCAAAATAGGTATTGCCCACCGGCACGATATGGAAATTGCTGGCGCTGTTCTGCGCTGCCAGAAACGGGCCGTGCTGGAAGGCATTGGCATCCAGTTCGTGCTCGAACAGGGCTTCATTCGGGCCGTTATAGTCGGAAAACGGGGTGATCTTGAGGGTCAGCCCCGCTTTGGCCGCGTTTTCCGTCACAATGCGCCAGATATTCTCATCCTCACCAGACATGATGCCAACGCGCAGGGTCTGGGGTGCGGCGGCATATGCGGCACGGCCCAGAAAAGGCGCACTGCCCAACAGGGCCAGAGCAGACCGGCGGGAAAGAGCGGAAAAAGACATAATGTGCCGCACCTGAAAGCTGAGAGACGAGGAAGGAATATAACAGAAAGGGATGATTGAATGGAAGATAAGTACGATGTCAAGTGTGCTTAGGTGATGGGTCAATTATAATACGAAACAAAAACGGAATTTGAGTGTGTCTGCTCTTGTTTGCATCTGTCACATATTTGCCATGAGGGGCTGCATGCGCAACCGGCGCTGGACTTTCTCACTTAATCTGAGATGTCATGGTGGGTGTTCCTGCCATGACAGGAGCCGAGAGTATTTCGGACGTGAGGAATTAAAGGAGTGCCTAATTTGAAACGGTCAGTTTTTCAGAAAATGTGTCTGGTGCTTTCCGCGACGGCTCTGGTGGGGGTGATGACGCCTGCCCATGCCGAAAGTGAGCGGGAGAAACAGACAGCCGCGTGCAAGGGCGATGCGATCAAGCTGTGCGGTCTTTACATTCCCAATGAGAACAAGATTACGGCCTGCATGGAAAAGAAAAAGGACAAGCTGAGCCCCAAATGCCGCGCGTTCTTTGATAAAGGGACCGCCAAGAAAAAGCCTGCGACCAAAAAATAATGTGCCGGGCTGCCTGAGGATGATCTGAAACGGCAGCCAGACAGTATCAGCCAATCACGCAGATGTGGCGGCGGCTTGACGGTGCAGCGCCTGTGCTGTGGTGCGGGCAATGCGGCGGAAGGCCTGAGCGGCTTCGCTCTCCGGTGCGCTGGCGACAATGGGAGCGCCTTCATCGCCACTGGCGCGGATAGCGGCCAGAAGCGGCACTTCGCCCAGAAATGGCACGCCCATGGCTTCGGCTTCCTTCCGGGCCCCGCCATGGCCGAACAGTTCCGTATTGTGCCCGCAATTGGGGCAGCAGAAATAGGACATGTTCTCAACCAGCCCCAGAACGGGCACCTTCATTTTCTCGAACATGCTCACGCCGCGCCGGGCGTCAATCAGGGCAATGTCCTGCGGGGTGGAGACAATAACGGCCCCGGCCAGCGGCACCTTCTGCATCAGGGAAAGTTGGGCATCCCCCGTGCCGGGTGGCATGTCCACCACCAGAACATCCAGTGTGCCCCAGTCCACATCTGTCAGAAACTGGGTGATGGCCCCCATCACCATGGGGCCACGCCAGATCATGGCCTGCTTTTCTTCCACCAGCATACCAATGGACACCGCGCGGATTCCCCAGACCGGAATAGGCTGAAGGCGGCCACTGATCACTTCCGGTTTGCCCGCCGCACCCAGCATGCGGTGAAGGGAGGGGCCGTGAATATCCGCATCCATCAGCCCCACGCTCAGCCCTTCCTGCGCCAGCCCCACGGCCAGATTGGTGGCGGTGGTGGATTTGCCAACACCACCCTTGCCAGAAGCCACGGCAATAACGGCTTTGACACCGGGCAGCACGGGCGCATTCGGTTCTGGCGGGGTACCGCCAAAGGGCCGGTGGCCGCCTGCCGCCGCACCGCGGGGGGCTGCGGGCTTGGGCGGGGCAGCGGGGCGATGCGCGGTCAGGATAACCGTGGCGTCCTGCACGCCGGGCAGCGTTTTCAGGCGTGTGGCGGCTTCATCACACAAAGGGGCAAGGTGCTGGGCCTGCTCGCGGTCAACGGCAAGTGCCACGGACAGCTTGCCCTGTTCCAGCCGGAACCCCTCAAATTTTCCAACGGCCAGCAGGGAATGGCCAGTCTGCGGGCTGCACACCGAATCCAGAACCCGGGCGATGTCATCATGATGAGGCGAGGAGGGAGTCTGTGCCAATGGTTTTGTCCTGATCTGCAACAAGAAGCGGTGCGTGCCGTGTTGGCAACAGCAACGCGCAGGGTCCGTCAAGGGGATAAAGTGGCTTTGGCGCTTTGTTCTGCAAGGCAGAACGCGTAAAGAAGGCAGGAAGAAAGGCCACCTGACCATACTGGCTTTATCATGATCCGCATTAAAGGGGCCAGCTTCCTTACCATGACTGCACAGCCGGACACTCAGGGCGCAGAGCAGACACCAGCAGCACCGGCCATCAAACCAGCCCGCCCCGCATCAGGAATAAGTGCCGGGCGGGATCACCGGATTGACGCCATGCGCGGTGTGGCTTTGCTGATGATGTTTGTGGATCACATTCCTCAAAGCCTGCTCAACCGCTTCACCATGCGTAATATCGGCTTTGCCGATGCGGCGGAGGTGTTCGTGCTGCTGGCAGGATATGCATCCTGGCTGGCTTACGGGCGCGGGTTCCGGAAATATGGCACCGTGGGGTGCCTCAAGCGCATTTTCCGCCGGTGTGTGCAGCTTTATATCGGGCAGACCTTGATGGTGGTGGTGTCCGTGCTCAGCATCCGCATGTGGCGGCATTATACGCCTGTGCCGGTGGATTTTCTGGAGCCTGAACTGGCGCACGGGCTCAACTGGGTGTGGCGTGTCATGATGTTTGATGCGCTGCCCAGCAACCTGAACATTCTGCCGCTTTATATTGTGCTGCTTGGGGGCTTTCCGGTGTTTTACCTGCTTATGCGGGTGCATCGTTCTCTGGCGTTGCTGCTCTCCGGGGCGTTGTGGATGCTGGTCAATCTGGACCCCGGCCTGAACTTTCCCAACTGGCTGGACCCGGATGGCTGGTATTTCAACCCGTTTGCATGGCAGTTCCTGTTTGCGCTGGGGGTCTCGGCCTCGGCGGAGACAGAGCGGCGTGGCGCGGATTTTCCACGGCTGGACCTGCTGGCAGGATGCTGCATCCTGTATCTGGTCTTCTCCGCCCTGCAGGCATTTCCGTGGGCGCAATGGCACCTGCCGGACCTGCGGCCCTTTGGCAGCATGATCATGCCGGAAAAAAGCTGGCTGTCTCCGTTCCGATTGCTGGATGTGATGGCTATTTTCTATCTGGTGCAGTCTTCCCCCAGGGCCCGTAAATGGGCGGCGGACTCCACAACCGGACAGTTGCTGGCCCGCGTAGGCCGCCATTCTCTGGAAATCTTTGTGGTGGGCACGCTGCTTGATCTGTATGCGCGGCTGATTTTCAACACCTTTGGCGATGGCTGGCTGTTGCAGGTGGTGGTGAACGTGACCGGGCTGAGCATTCTGTTCGCATTGGCTGCATGGCTGGATAATTACCGCAAAGCCAAGAAACTGGCCGCTGCCAAAGCCTGAAGCACGATGCGCGCAGACGGTCCGACACATCGGGCGGGAAATGCCGCACCAGAAAGGGGCTGAACTGAAGGCTGTGCAGATATAGACAGCAACAGGAGCAGATACGTCTGAGGATGGGGCAGACATAAGCCGCGAGAAGAAGGGACAGATCTGATGGCGCAGCATGAGAACCATAGAGACGGGCTGCCTGCCGGAGATGTGGTCGGGCAGGCGAAGGAGCAGACGAGCCCGGATACCAAAAGGGATGCGCAAGGCCGCTCTGGTGGTGTTTCCGGTCTGGACGCGGGAAAACCCGGAGACTCAGCGCATGAAGCGTCTCAGGGAGAGCAGATGGCATTTTCCGGCGGCGCTTCCCCTAGCGAGGAAGGGGTAGCAGCGGTGCGGTTGCCTCGTGTCCGTCAAAAGTTGCTGGCGGCGGAGCCGCTGCGGGTGACGCTCTTCGGTTCGTCCACAACAGAAGGCGTGGGGGCTTCCTCACCCGCCACCAGCTATGCCGGGGTGTTTGAAACCTGCATCCGGCCATACGCTTCTGGCGGCCTTACGGTGATCAATCGCGGTATTGGCGGACAGGGAGCGGCGGAAATGCAGGCCCGGTTGCCCGCTGTTCTGGCGGATCAGCCCGATCTGGTGATCTGGCAGGGCGGTGTGAATGATCCGTTGACCGGCGTGCCCTTATCCCGCTTTGAGGACATGACCCGGCAGGATTTGCAGGCAATCTGTGCCACGGGCGCGGATGTTGCGCTGATGGACCTGCAATGGTGCCGCCTGCTGGATGAATGTCCTGCCGCCCCAGCGTTTCAGGCGGCGGTGCATGCCATGGGGCAGGCGTTGCATTTGCCTGTGTTCCCCCGTCTGGCCCGCATGCATGCGTGGGGAAAAGAGCTTGGCGTAGGGCGGGAGGATCTGTCGCCTGATGGGGTGCATATGTATGATTTTGGATACCGGCTGCTGGGGCAGGCAGTGGCGGACTGGGTCTTGACGCTCGCCGGTATTGCGCAGACCCGAGCCATAGAGCCATAGAGCCATAGAGCCATAGAGCCATAGAGCCATAGAGCCATAGAGCCACAGGTTCCCGCCGGGATGAGGGGTGTGCGTGGCAGGGGAGTGCTGGCCTGAGAGGCCGTTTGAAAAGCCTGTCAGGGCGGTGTGGCAAGTCTTTGGGTGAAAAGAAGATGCTGGATCTTCACCTCCTGCTTTCTCGGTATGCTTGCAAACATGCCGTGTCTGTCTGAGACATTCGCCGCCAGCGTTATCTGTTGCCCCTTCAAACAGGCTCTCACCAGCGTTTTCTTGAGAATGTGGCGCCCTCTGCCGTGCTCTGGCCGCTTTTGTGAAACAGGCTGACGTTCCGCCGTGATCGTGCGATAGAGCAATACTCTGCTCTGTTTTTCTGACTATTGAGAGTGACTTCGCCCATGCGTCTGCCCGTTCATCTCCTTTGTGCCGGTTCTCTCTCCTGCCTGCTGCTGGCCGGGGTTTCCGGCTCGGCCTCCGCATGGGCCGCAGGGTCTGCTGCCGTGCCAGCCAGCGTGCCGGCACCTGCTCCCGCAGCACCCTCCGCCGTGGCGGGCGTGGCGCGTGGGGTGCCAGACAGCTTTGCAGATCTTGCTGCCCGCCTGCTGCCTGCGGTTGTGAATGTTTCCACAACCCAGACGGTCAAGAGTGGCGATGATGACGATGATGAGGACGGCGATGGAGAAGACCAGCTTCCCCAGATGCCCAATTTTCCGCAGGGCTCCCCGTTCGAGAAGTTTTTTCATGATTTCATGAACCGGCAGAACAGCCCGGACGCGCCGCCGCGCCGCATGCAGGCGCTGGGGTCCGGCTTTATTATTGATCCCGCCGGTTACATTGTGACCAACAACCATGTGATCCGCCATGCGGACAAGATTACCGTCACCTTGCAGGACAATACGGTGCTGACCGCCCGTGCCGTGGGGCATGATGACCGGACCGATCTGGCCCTGCTGAAAGTGGATAGCAAGAAGCCGCTGCCCGCCGTGCATTTTGGCGATAGTGACAAACGCCGCGTGGGGGACTGGGTGCTGGCGATTGGCAACCCGTTCGGTCTTTCCGGCACGGTGACGGCGGGGATCATTTCCTCACGCGGGCGGAATATTGATCAGGGCCCGTATGATGATTTCATCCAGACGGATGCGCCTATCAACAAGGGTAACTCCGGTGGTCCGCTGTTTGATATGGATGGCAACGTGATTGGCGTGAACACCGCCATCTATTCGCCCTCCGGCGGCTCTGTCGGGATCGGGTTCTCCATTCCGGCCAGTGAGGCACAGGGCATTATCGAGCAGCTGCGCAAGACCGGCAAAGTCTCCCGTGGTTGGCTGGGGGTACGCATCCAGAACGTGACGCAGGACATTGCGGATGGCCTGAACCTGACCCCCGCCCGTGGCGCGCTGGTGGCCGGGGTGGAAAAGGATGGCCCCGCCGCCAAAGCCAAGTTGCAGACGGGTGATGTTATTCAATCCCTTGATGGCCACCCCATTGAAGGCAAAGCGCTGCCCCGGCTTTCTGCCCAGTTGCCGGTTGGCACGGTGGCGCATCTGGGTGTGTGGCGTCATGGCAAGACCATTGATGTACCCGTGACCATTGGCGCATTGCCCGAGCCCGCGGCTGAGCCGGAAAAGAAACCGGCCCCCGCCACCAAAAGCAGTGCAGAAGTCAGCCTGTCCACGCTCGGGTTTGCTGTGGGCGCGCTGGATGCTGCTGCGCGCCAGAAATACAATTTGCCCGCCGCCCAGAAAGGTGTGGTGGTTACCTCCGTCAAGGATGGTGGTCTTGCGTCTGACCGTGGCCTGAAGGAAGGCGATGTGGTGACGGAAGTGCAGCAGGCGGAAGTCACCAGCCCGGCCGATCTGAAAAAACGGATAGAGGCAGCGCAGAAAGCCAAGAAGAAATCCATCCTGCTTCTGGTGCATGATGCCGATGGCCTGCGCTGGGTTCCTTTCCCGCTGACGGGTGATGATACGCCTTGAGCCGTAAGGTTTAGGTCCTCCGCGTATGGCGTCATTTCTTTTTGCCGCGCCGTGGCTGAATAATCCCACGGCGCGGCAGACCATTCGGCTGCTGGTTTCAGTCGGACTTTCCGGGCTGGTGGCGTGGCTGACCAACCTTCAGGAACCGGGCTGGGCGCTGATCACATCCGTGATTGTCACCCAGAGCAGCATTACGGAAACGCTCTCCAGCGGGCGTTACCAGATGGTGGGCACGCTGATTGGCGCGGCTGTCAGCATTCTGCCTATTACCCTGCTGATGTTCCACTGGCCGTTGTGGCAATCGTTCGCGGTTGCGTTTGTGCCGTTGGCGGTTCTTGCCTCCTGGCGGCCCAACACGCGCATGGCGGTGGTCACGCTCATGATCGCAACACTCTTCCCCACGCAGGATGATCCCTATCTGCGGCCTGTGGAGCGTGTGTTGTCCATTCTGATTGGCGTGGGCGTCTCCATGCTGGTTTCTTACGTTGTGCTGCATGAGCAGGCCCGGCGGGATGCCTTCCGCAATGCGGCGGCTACCGTGCGCAAGATTGTGGATATTCTTGACCACGCCCGTAACAGGGACATTGACTGGCTGGGTATTCAGGACCTGAATGATGAGGGCGCAGCCGCCTTGCGCAAGGTGCAGGCTGCGGTTGAGGAAGCCCGGCGCGAGCGCTGGCGACCCCTTGAACAGCGTGACCCCATGCTGGCGGCTTTGCCCAAGGCATTGCGTCAGTTGCAGATGGATACGCTGGTGGTGGCCCGCGCCATTCTGCGGGCTGGCGGGCAAAACACGACCGTTTCCCGTGAGACCGCGGCAGCCCTGAGCGCTGGTATGATGCGCGGCTTTGAGTGGATTATCATCCGGTGCGAGAGCGAGGCCGTGACCCGCTCTGGTGAGGAATACCGTGTGGCCGCAGGGGTGATTACCGCCCTGCCCACGGAAGAAGGGATAGATGATGAGATCATCCGCTTTGCCGTGCATATTCTGCGCACGGACCTGATCTCCCTTATCCGCCTTTTGGGAGAAGATGACGCGGATCGCTCCTGAGAGCAGTTGCTTCAACAGGCGTGCTGAGAACAGCCATACTCATCTGCTGGGCCGCATATGTTCGGGTGTAGTCGCTTTTAAATAGCGGTTTCAAACATCGCACCATCCTCTATCGCCGGCGCTTTCTGCGCCTGAATACGGTGCCTGCTGCCTTTGATCTCACTGCATCGTGACGGCAGGATCGGCTTTTCCGCCGTAAAAACGGTCTGCCAGCGCTCCACACTACATTTTTTGAAACCGACGCTTTTCCGCATGGGTGACGCGGGCCTGCCGAGACGAAAATTTTCGCGTTCAGCCTCAATAACACCCTCGATAGACCGACCAGATGTTTCACACCGACTTTGCCCTTTGCTTCGGATGGCTGCCGACGGTCATGAGGAGCGGGCAGGCGTTATTCCCATAGGCGACCCTCCGCACGGCAGGGCTCTTTTTTCATGACCTGATCGTTTGCGGTTTTGGTGCGTTTTTCTGGCAGGGTAGCGCGTGGCGCGAATGCACAACACAGGAGTCTGATGGTTATGGTGACGGAAACCAACACAGCTATACGGGTTCATAAAACAGGTGGCCCGGAGGTGCTTCAGCTTGAAACCCTGCCTGTCCCCAAACCCGCCAAGGGGGAAGTGCTGCTGCGGCAGGAAGCCATGGGCGTGAATTTCATTGATACGTATTTTCGCTCTGGTCTGTATCCCTATCCTTCTTTGCCCGCCGTGCCGGGTGTGGAAGGGGCAGGGGTGGTTGAAGCCGTGGGGGAGGGGGTGAACAGTGTCTCGCCCGGCATGCGGGTGGCTTATGCCAGTGTTCTGGGGGGCTATGCCCGCTATCGCACTATTGCAGCAGACCGTCTGGTGGCCCTGCCTGAGGCTGTGAGTTTTGAAACCGCAGCCGCAGTCACGTTACGCGGGCTTTCCGCCCATATGCTGCTGCGGCAGGTATATGATGTTAAAAAGGGGCAGTTCATTCTGGTGTATGCTGCGGCCGGAGGGGTCGGGCAGTTGATGTGCCAGTGGGGCAAGCATCTGGGGGCGCATGTGATTGGCGTAACCTCCACACCGGAAAAGGCGGAACTGGCTAAGTCCTGCGGGGCGGCGGACGTGCTGGTGGGCACGGATAACCTGGCCGACCGTGTGCGGGACCTGACAGAAGGGGCCATGGTGCCCGTGGTGTATGACAGCATTGGTCGGGACACGTTTGAAACAAGTCTGAACTGTCTGGCGCCCCGTGGGCTGATGGTCAGCTATGGCAATGCGTCCGGCCCGGTGACAGGCGTGGCGGTGGGCACGTTAGCGGCCCATGGCAGCCTTTACCTCACGCGGCCTTCTCTTGGATCATACATTGCCAAACCGGAGGAGTTGCAGGCCTCCGCCAGTGTGTTGTTTGATCTGCTGGCAAAGGGCGTGCTGAAACCCAGTATCGGCCAGAAATTTGCGTTAAAGGATGCCGCTAAGGCGCATAGTGCGCTGGAATCTCGCAAAACCACGGGGAGCACCATTCTGCTGCCCTAACGCCATCGGGCGGTCCCTTCAGGCCATTTGAAACCCTTGCGCGTAGGAAGGCATATTGCGCGGCTCTGGCATGTGACAGAGCAGGAATATGCTTCTGATGGCATGACGGCGTAGGGTTTATGGGATACTCTGTATCTCAGCGTTCCAGACCTCTGGAAGGCAGAAAGAATGCAAGGATAGTCTGATATGGCAAACTGTTTGTCAAAATGCCCGAAATCTCCCTGCGTACGCGGCCTGATGCTGGTTGGGTTGATTGCGTCTGTGGTCTATTTCTTCCGCAAGAAGAAGTGCTGCGGCTAAAAAGGGTCTGACCTTGTTGCAAGACAGGGCAGGATAACAAAAACCCGCATCGGGAAACCGGGCGGGTTTTTTATATGGGGTCTTCCGCAGTTGACCGTCTGATCGACTTTCGCGCTATTCTTGCGTTAAATATGCGGATTGCAGACCCATTGTTCAGGAGAAAGACGTGACCGTAATCGAAACAGCTGAACAGGGTCTGTCCGGTAAAGGGGAAGAGATTTCCTCCGCAGCCGCTGCGCCGCAGGGCGCAAAGCCGGAAGAAAAAGCCAAAGCACCGCCTGCCTATGTCGCACCTGCCGAAAAACCGGTTCTGGATGGCGGCAACGGTATTTTTTATGATTTTAATTGTGGTGCACGCATTCTGCTGCCGCAACGGCAGGAGGGAAAATGGCGGGTCACGTTGCGGGATCTGGATACCGCGAACATTCTTTTTCATAATGAAAACACGGGGGCCTTCATTTCTTCCGCCAAGCGCTATTATGTGCGCTTTGGTGTGGAAGTGGTGGATATCAACGCGGCAGGCGAGGAAACCCTTGTTTTCCAGCATGAATATAATGCCCGTGACCACGAGGTGATCATTCAGTTGCCGGTTGGCACTTTGGGGGACACTCTGGCGTGGTTTCCCTACGTGGCGCGCTTTGCGGAAGAGCGTGGGGCACGGGTGACATGCCTGCTTTCCGGCCTGATTCTGCCACTTCTGAAAGATGCCTATCCCACCCTGCGATTGATGACACCCGAGGACGCCCGAAAGGAAGGCGTATGCAGCAAGGCTTACGCCACCTACTGCATCGGCCTGTTTTTTGATGATGCGGAATGTGTTCAGCAGCCCACGGATTTTCGTTTTGTCGGCCTGCACCGCACAGCGGCCTATATTCTGGGGGTGTCACCGGAGGAGGAAGCCCCCTGTCTGGCGTTGCAGGATGAAAGCAGGCCCATCCCGGAGCCTTATGTCTGTATTGCCGTGCAGGCCAGTACCCAGTGCAAATACTGGAACAACCCCACCGGATGGCATGAGGTGATCTCTTTTCTGAAAGGGAAAGGCTACCGGGTTATCTGTATTGACCAGAAACCGGTGCATGGAGCCGGGATCGTCTGGAACCATATCCCCCACGGCGCGGAAGATCAGACCGGGAATCGTCCCCTGGCAGAACGGGCCCGCTGGTTACGGCACGCGGCGGCCTTTATTGGCACCAGTTCCGGGCTGGCGTGGCTGGCTTGGGCGGCGGGCACGAAGGTTGTGCTGGTGTCCGGCTTTACGCATCCCACCAACGAATTTTCAACGCCTTACCGGGTGATCAACTGGCACACGTGCAATTCCTGCTGGAATGATGTGCAGGTGCGGTTTGACCATCACAATTTCCTGTGGTGCCCCCGGCATGAAAATACACCCCGCCAGTTTGAATGCTCACGGCTGATCACGGGCGCTCAGGTGATCAATGAGGTCAAGAAAATAGTCGGGGCCTGAACAGGCTTTTTTCCGTCAACCTTCACATGGGAAAGGGCGCGCGCCGGGGGATTGGCACAGCGCCCATGTATGTCGCGCGGAGGCCCGCCAGTCTGGCCGGAGAGCCTTGCCTGCCAAGAACGCGCTTCTTGAGGCAGAGCAATGCGAAGCTGGCGGGTTGTGTTATGGTGGGAGCGCTGTATCAGATTACCCAAATAACTGCTGTCTGAAGCCCCGCGTTTTTCAGACTGATTTCAGAAAGGATAAGGGCGTTGCATCCTGTTGTTTCTCGTCTCGCTTCTCTGGCTGCCGGTTCCGCGGCGGTATGCGCCCTCGCCTTGGGCGGGGTGGTTGCAGGTCTGCCTTCAGAAGCGCACGCGCAGGCTTCTGTGCTTCTCAAACATCAGTCTGCCAAGGCTGTGGTGGAAACAGTCGATCACGATGCGCGTGAACTGCTGCTGCGTGAAGCCAACGGGCATCTGATCACCATTGAATATGGCTCCGCCGTGCGTGATCTGCCGCATGTAAACGCAGGCGACAAGCTGAGCATCTCCTTTGTGGAAACGCTGGGCGCTGATCTGGCTCCTCCGGGCAGCCCGCTGCCGGAATCCACGCTGACCACCGCACGCGGATACGTGCATGGCCATCCGCGTGGTGTGATTGCGTCTTTCCGCCGCGAACGCGCCAAGATTGACAGCATTGATCTGCCAACCCACACCGTTTCCTTCTCCACGGAAGACGGGTCCTCCCACGTTGCCGTTCTGCGCACGCAGGCCATGCAGGATTTCCTGAAAACGCTGAAGGTGGGTGATGTGATTGATATCACCCGTATGGAATCCATCTCCTACGTCATCCTGAACGAACAAACGGAAGCCGCTCAGGACGCAGCGAATGCCGCAGTCGCTGCGGGTGCAGCATCCGCGCCGGGTGCTCCGGTGCCAGCCACAGCCCCGCAGCCTGCTACGGTTCCGACGGCTCCTGTTGCTCCGGCGCAATAAAGACACCAGCCGTCAGGCATAGAGCCAAGATCAGAGGGTGAAGCAGGGCAGCCTGACCACCTTCTGATCTGGTTTTTCAAGGCGTATTGTCTGTGGGGTGGCGTTTTCTGCTCCCGCAGCCATGCGCTTTCTTTTCCAGCCAGAAGGAAGAACAGCGTATGAACTCTCAAAACAGGTCAGGCTCTGCTTTTCTGGAAAAGCTGGAACAGGTGAATGATAGCCGCTCTTTTCTGGCCAATCTGTTTGGTTTTGTGTGCGTGGGGTGTACGCTTGGTCTGGCCAACCTCATCTGCCGGTTTGGTCTGCACATAGAACTTACCTACGTTTTGCGTATTTTGATTGTGGCTGTTGCGGCTTATTTCTTCCTGCCATTGTTCATTCTGTGGCTCTGGAAAGGCCGCTGAACGGTCGTTTCCGGTCGCGGCTAAAGCGATAGCGTTTCAGAAAGCAGTCCGACTGGCGCGTATAAAGTCTGTCATGTGCAAAACCGGAAAACACCTGTCTTCCGTGATCAACAATGTCCGGGCCGCGTTGACACTCTGAAGGGGCCGAACACCCTTCGTCCCTGATAGTGGGACAAGCATAACGCAGTGATAAGTCAACACGCGGAAAAATCTGAACGGGGGTTTGCGAACCCTCCATCAGACTTCTCAGATTTCCTGCCCATCGGGGCGGGCGCATAAAAAAACCGGGCGAGAGGCCCGGTTTTTTATAGCATGGCGTTTTTTGCGTCAGCGGGGAGTGCGGCGTGTCAACTGGCTGACATCGCGTACAGCGCCCCGTGCTGCGCTGGTGGTCAGGGCGGCATAGGCCTTGAGCGCATTGGAGACAACGCGGTCACGCTGCGGCTGCCAAGCCTGATCGCCCTTGTCATCCATCTTTTCGCGGCGTGCGGAAAGCTCACTGTCTGCAACGGCTACGGCCAGACGGCGGTTGGGGATATCAATTTCAATAATATCACCTTCTTCCACCAGCCCGATGGTGCCACCTTCTCCCGCTTCAGGCGAGATATGGCCAATGGAAAGGCCAGAGCTTCCGCCAGAGAAGCGGCCGTCTGTAATCAGGGCGCATTTTTCTGCCAGCCCTTTGGATTTCAGATAGCTGGTGGGGTAGAGCATTTCCTGCATGCCGGGGCCACCCTTGGGGCCTTCATAACGGATCAGCACCACATCACCGGGTTTGATTTTGTCACCCAGAATGGCGGAAACAGCCGCATCCTGGCTTTCAAATATGCGGGCAGGGCCAGAGAACGTTTCAAGCCCGGCTGCCACCCCGGCGGTTTTCACAATCGCGCCGTCTTCGGCAATGTTGCCGTACAGCACGGCCAGCCCGCCATCCTTGCTATAGGCGTGGGCTGCATCACGGATGGCACCTGTGCTCTGGTCCTTGTCCAGTTCCTTGTACACGCTGGACTGCGAGAACGCCTGCGTCGTGCGGATGCCCCCCGGTGCGGAACGGAAGAAGGTTTCTGCTTCCGGCTTTGGTGCACCATCGGCCGCGCGGATATCCCACTTGGCCAACGCGTCCGTAACGGAGGGGGCGTGGACCATCGGGATATCGTTATGCAGCAGGCCCAGCCGGTCCAGTTCACCCATAATGGCGGGAATACCGCCAGCGCGGTGCACATCTTCCATATGCACATCCGGGCGGGAAGGAGAGACCTTGCACAGGTTGGGCACCCGGCGGGAAAGCTGGTCAATATCCTTCATGGTGAAGGGCACATTACCTTCATGCGCGGCTGCCAGAAGATGCAGCACAGTGTTGGTTGAACCACCCATGGCAATATCGACCGACATTGCGTTTTCAAACGCCTGCATGGTGGCAATGCTGCGGGGCAGCACGCTGGCGTCTTCCTGCTCGTAATGGCGGCGGGCCAGATCCACAATGCGGCGGCCAGCTTCCACAAACAGCTCACGCCGGGCGGAGTGAGTGGCCACAAGGCTGCCATTGCCGGGCAGGGACAGGCCCAGTGCTTCGGTCAGGCAGTTCATGGAATTGGCGGTGAACATGCCAGAGCAGGAGCCGCAGGTGGGGCAGGCGGACCGTTCAATGGTTTCCGAATCCGCTTCACTCACGCTTGGGTTGGCGGCGGCCACCATGGAGGTCACAAGGTCCGCGCGCTGTTCAATATCGTTCAGCGTGACGCGCCCGGCTTCCATCGGCCCACCAGAAACAAAAATGGTGGGAATGTTCAGCCGCATGGCGGCCATCAGCATGCCGGGGGTAATTTTGTCACAGTTGCTGATGCACACCAGCGCATCCGCGCAGTGGGCGTTGACCATATATTCAACGGCATCGGCAATCAGTTCGCGGGAGGGCAGGCTGTACAGCATGCCACCATGACCCATGGCAATGCCATCATCCACCGCAATGGTGTTGAATTCACGGCCAATACCACCTGCTTCCGCAATGGACTCGCACACAAGCTGGCCTAGGTCTTTAAGGTGAACATGGCCGGGCACAAACTGGGTGAAGGAGTTGGCAACGGCAATGATAGGTTTGCCGAAGTCTGAATCCTTCATGCCTGTAGCGCGCCACAGGCTGCGCGCGCCTGCCATGTTGCGGCCGTGGGTGGTGGTGCGGGAGCGATAACCGGCCATTATTGCGGGTCTCTCTGGTCATGGTTCACAGGGCTCTGATATCAGGGAGAGGACGATATCAGGAGAAATGCGTGGCAGGGGGCCAGCATATGGGGCGCACCTTATACGGCAGAAAGGCGTTTCTGTCAGGTGGCATCTGTGCATGTGGGCAGCGTGCGCCGTAAATACTACAGTTTCATGACAAAATGAGACTTTATCTGGCTTTCCGTGCTCCTGTGGTTGCAGGAGGGCGGGCGGTTCAGTATTGCTCGCATCGCCCGATTGCAGATCGGAACGGAGTGCAGATGAACGTATCCGCAACGCAGCCCGTCCCAGTGGATGGCGTGAAACCCCGCGCTGGCACGCGGTTTACGGGGGACCCTCTCTTCAAGGCGCTGGTGGTCGCAACAGGCATTGGCGTCCTGCTGGTGCTGGGGGCGATTATTGCTGTCATGAGCATTGGCGGGATACCTGCGTTCAAGGCGTTTGGCCTCCGTTTTCTGATCACGGCAGTCTGGAATCCCGTTACACAGCATTTCGGGGCGGCGGCTCCGGTTTTTGGCACCCTGGCCAGCAGTGCGCTTGGCCTGATTATTGCCGTGCCGCTGGCATTTGGCACCGCCTTCTGGCTGACTGCGCTTGCGCCGCCAATGCTTGCTTCTGTTATTGGCATGGCCGTGCAGCTTCTGGCGGCTGTGCCCTCCATCATTTTCGGCATGTGGGGGTTCTTTGTGCTGGTGCCCCCCATGGCGCATTACGTGCAGCCCATGGCGCGGCATCTGTTCGGGCATGTGCCCGGCCTGTCAGCGCTGGTTTCCGGCGCGCCGTTTGGCACAGGGTTGCTGACGGCGGGGCTGGTGCTTGCCATCATGATCATGCCCTCCATTACCGCCGTCATGCGTGACGTATTTACTTCCATGCCGACCGTACTGCGTGAGAGCGCCTACGGTCTGGGCGCCACCCGATGGGAAGTGATGCGCCAGGTGGTGCTGCCATGGTCCCGCCAGGGCGTTGTGGGTGGCATTGTGCTGGGCATGGGCCGCGCGATGGGGGAAACCATGGCCGTGACCTTTGTGATCGGGGATAGTAACCACATTGGCTGGTCCCTGTTTGCGCCTGCCAACACCATTGCTTCCCTTATTGCGTTGGAATTTCCGGAAAGCCCGGCCGGTAGCCTCAAGCTGGCGTCTCTCATGGCGCTGGGGGCTATTCTGATGGCCATTTCCTTTGTCACACTCTGGTGCTCCCGCGTTCTGCTGGCGCGAGGAGAAGCACAGGCAGGGAAGCGCTCATGAGCCCGCAAAGTCTTACCCGTCCGGTTTCCGGAAAATCCCGCTCCCGCGCAGTGCAGCGCCGGGTGATGGACCATCTGGCCACGGGCATGAGCTGGTGCGCCACCTTTATTGTGGTGTTCGTGCTCGGCTCCATTTTGTGGACACTGATCAAAAACGGTCTGCCGGGTCTGTCTCTCACCCTGTTTACCCACTCCATGGGCGCACCGGGTGCGGGCGGGGGGCTGGCCAACGCCATTGTTGGCAGCCTGTTGCAGACAGGGCTGGCCATTCTGCTGGGCGCGCCTGCCGGGCTGCTGACCGGCATCTATCTGGCGGAATATGGGGCTGACAGTGCACTGGCCCGTACCGTGCGTTTTGTATCAGACATGCTGCTGTCCGCCCCGTCCATTCTGATCGGCCTGTTCATCTACATGGTTCTGGTGGCACCGCTGGGGCATTTCTCTGGTTATGCGGGCTCTGTAGCGCTGGCCATTCTGGCCATGCCCATCATGGTGCGTACCACGGAAGACATGCTGCGGCTGGTGCCTGTTGCCATGCGTGAGGCGGGCATTGCACTTGGCGCACCAAAATGGCGTGTCACCCTGTTTATCTGTGTGCGGGCCGCACGAGGTGGGATCATGACCGGTGTGCTGCTGGCCATTGCCCGCGTGGCGGGTGAAACGGCGCCGCTGCTGTTTACCTCGCTGGGGAATTCCGAGTGGTCTCTGGACATGCAGCGGCCCATGGCCAGCCTGCCCGTTGCCATCTACCAGTATGCGGGCTCCGCCTATCAGGACTGGATGCAGCAGGCGTGGACCGGCGCGCTTCTGGTGACAATGGGTGTTCTGATTATCAATATTGTGGTGCGGGTGGGCATCCGCGGAGGACGGACATGAACGGAGACACCAGGAGCAGCCCCATGCAGGCGGATACGATCACGGCAGGGCAGGATGTGGCGGAGGCATCGCGTCCGCTGGCCATTCAGGTGCGGAATCTGGACTTCTATTACGGCAAAACCCGCGCGCTGCATGATATCTCGCTCGATTTTCCCGAACGTAGCGTAACAGGCATGATCGGGCCTTCCGGCTGTGGCAAATCCACCCTGCTGCGTGTGCTCAACCGTATGTATGATCTCTACCCCGGCCAGAAGGCTACCGGGGAAGTGCTGTATGATGGTCAGAACATTCTGGCGCCGGGGGTTGATCTCAACCTGCTGCGGTCGCGCATTGGCATGGTGTTTCAGAAACCAACGCCGTTCCCCATGTCCATTTATGACAACATCGCTTTTGGTATCCGCCTGCATGAACGCGTCAGCCGGTCTGAAATGGATGGCCGGGTAGAAGATGCCCTGCGCCGCGTGGCGCTGTGGGGGGAAGTGAAAGACCGCCTTCAGGCTTCCGCTACCGCCATGTCTGGCGGCCAGCAGCAGCGGCTGTGCATTGCCCGTACCATTGCCACCCGCCCGGAAGTGATTTTGCTTGATGAACCCACATCAGCGCTTGATCCGGTTTCTACCGCCCGCATTGAAGAACTGCTTGATGAACTGAAAACCGAGTTCACTATTGCGATTGTAACGCACAATATGCAGCAGGCTGCGCGTTGTGCTGATCAGGTTGCGTTTTTCTATCTGGGGGAACTGGTGGAAGTGGACAGCACAGCCCGCATGTTCACCAACCCGCGTGAAAGCCGCACACAGGACTACATTACCGGCCGCTTTGGCTGAACAGGGAGGGCAGACCGATGGGAAACGAACCCGCACATACCGTCACCCGCTATGATCAGGAACTGGACCGCCTGCGGGGTATTGTGGCCCGGATGGGCGGCCTTGTGGAACGCCAGACCGCACAGGCCATTGCCGCTGTGGTGGATCAGAATGAAGAAGCCGCAGTAGAGCCACCTGAACTGGATGTTGAGGTGGACGCGCTGGAACGGGATGCCGAGAGTCTGGCCATCCGTATTCTGGCCCTGCGCGCGCCCATGGCGGTTGATCTGCGCCTGATTGTGGCCGTGCTGAAAATAACCGGTGATCTGGAACGCATTGGGGATTATGCCTCAAGCATAGCCCGGCGCGCCATGAAGGTGGAACCGCTGGATGGTGCGTTGTCCTTCGGGGCGCTCCGCAGCATGGGTCGCCTTGTGCAGGAAAACCTGAACAAGGCCATTGAGGCCATGGCCAAGAATGACAGCACCCGCGCCATGGAAGTCTGGAATGCGGATACGGTGGTAGACGAACTGTACACAACCATGTTCCGTGAACTTGTAACATACATGATGGAAGATCCGCGCAAGATCGGGCCCTGTATTCACCTGCTGTTTGTGGCCAAGAATCTGGAGCGTATTGGGGATCACGCCACCAATATTGCGGAGCGTGTCTATTACGCGGTAACCGGAGAAATGCTTCCGGCTGTGCGTCCCCGTGGGGGCGCTGCCAGAAAGGGCGGCTGAGAAACAGGTTTCTCATTCCCGCTCCATAGAGAAGGAGAGCGGGAATGAAGCAGACGCTTCGGGCAGTTTATCTGGCCCTTCTGGCGGGCGTGGCAGGGTGCGCGCAAACCCCCGCCGGGTGTCAGGTGGCAACGCTTGGCACGTTGCCGGTGCTGAACGCCACCGGTTCTCCCATTGTGGAAGTCACACTCAACGGCCAGAAAGCCGCGATGATTGTGGATACCGGGGCCAGTGTCTCCATGGTCTCGCGCAAGGCGGCGCACGATTACAAACTAACAGCACTTTCAGGCGATGTATCCATTCAGGGTGTGGGTGGTCTTGTTCAGTCCTCCCTGTTTCAGGTTCCTTCCATGGGGTTGGGCTCCGCCAAAGCGCGGAACGTGGTGCTGGTCGATACCCCTCGTGTGTTCGGGTACATCAACACCGTGCCTGTTGTGGGTCTGTTCGGCGGAGATTTTCTGAAAGCGTACGAGGTCGTGTTTGATCTGCCCGCGCATACCATTAATCTCTATCAGACAAATGGCTGTTCTTCTCCCACCCCCATGTGGGACGGGCCAGTTTCCAGTCTCTCCTTTCAGCGGATAGGCCGATCACATATCGAGGTTCCGCTTGAACTGAACGGCCACAAGATTGATGCGGTGCTGGATAGTGGTTCAAGCATGACGGTCATTCTGCCACGGCAGGCGCACCATGCCGGTGTGCATGAGGAACAACTGAAAACCGACGTTTCTTTTCCCTCCAGAGGCATTGACCGAAACGTCTTGCAGGTTCGTCTGCATCGTTTTGAGCAATTGAAGATAGGGGAAGAGGTTTTTATCAATCCTGTTCTGGCTGTAGGTGCGATGCAGACAGAGGGAGAGGCCCTGCTGGGGGCGGATTTTCTGCGCCACAACCGTGTGTGGGTCTCCAATCAGAATGAGAAAATCTACATTCAGCGTCTGGTGCCCCCACCCCGCAAAGACCCGACCTTTGAGCCGGAAATGATGCAGCCGTAAGGACTGTTTCCTTCCGTTTTTGGGTCTGCGGGACAGAATAAAAGAAAAAATTGCCTGAAGCGGTGCAAAATCTTTTATAAACTTTTTGCATAAAAGACCCCTGTGTTCTCTGATTCCTGAGGCACGATATCATTCAAAATATGGATGATGTTTCTGAGTCCTCAACCGACATGAACAGAACATGACGCAATATTTAGTTTGTTAATATTCAATAATATTTGTTCTATAGTATAAAAAATAAATCATTGCGGAACATGTAAAAATAAGAAGAGAAAAAAATGTATGAATGGGAAATCCAATATTTTAATTATTTGAATAAATTTATCGCAACGAGTCATCGCATATAATATTCGTAAATTGCACATCTTTAATTAACATTTGATTAATGAATTTTTCCCTTTTATGACTCTTCTGAGAGTTTTTTCAAAACATTCGAGTCGCTAGACGTCGGTTGGGTTGGAAAAACTCGCGATGACAAATCAGGAGAACACGCGATGTCCAACAACAACGCCGTCAGTCCCGAGGAGCTTGCACAAATAGCGGCGGATGCCGCAGCAGCAGGCGGGGATACGTCTCAGTACAGCAGCGACGGCCACAATTTCCATCAGCACGACAATGCGTGGCGATGGGTAGGCCCGGCTACGGGGGGTGACTGGTCAGACCCGGCGAACTGGGAACTTCAGGACCCCCGCGGCAACAGCATTTCAGACATTACCGGGTCTCCTGCCGTACCGCAGAGCGAGCAGAACGCGGATGCCAATGTCGGGTATTATGGCAACACAACCCCTATGACGGTTGTGGTCAACGCCCCTTATTACAACCAGATCCGCAGCCTGAGCGTCTGGCAGAACAGCACGCTGAAAATCACCGCCAATTATCAGAATGGTGATACCAACGGCTATGTTTTCGCCACGGCCGGTTTTGAAAACTACGGCACCATTCTTGTCGATACAGCCGCCAAGGTTGAATTGGGCGGCATCAATTCGCAGGGCGGCACGCTGACCATTAAAAACAATGATGGCAACGTGGTTTTTGATAATGATCAGGTGAACAATGGTGGCACCATCAATCTGATCAATGCCTCATTGGGTACTACTGCCAATCCCATCACAGTCGCTGGCGGTACGGTCAACCTTCAGCAGAACAGCACCTTGGTTGCTAATCTGTGGGGTGAGGGCACAACCATCAATGTAGACCCCAGCACTGTTAATACCATTTATGTGAATGACAGATACGCCAACAATGATGGTAACGCGCAGGGCACGACCATCAACGGTGTTTCGGAAAACACGCATTTTGGCATTCTGGGTACGTCATCCGAACCTGTTGCTGCTGATTACACGCAGAATTCGGATGGGTCTTACAAGCTGGTTATCTCCCTGGAGGATGGGCGTAGCATTACCTATCCCACAGTCAACATGGCGAGTGGCTACACCCCGCCTGCCCATGCCGAGATTGTGGCGGATGGCACCACAGGCTGGCTGATTGAAGATAAATCAACGGTTCCTGGTTCTTCCTACACGGATGACACCACACACCAGACCCTTGCCCAGATTGCGACGGATACTGACACGACCGGCGCAGGCATTGCCGCAAGCAGTGACGGGCACAACTATCATGAGCATGATGGTTCCTGGCGCTGGGTTGGACCGACCAGTGGTGGAGACTGGTCTGATCCGAACAACTGGGCGCTTTATGATAGCTCCAACAACCGTATCCCTACCGAGGACATCACGGGTTCTCCCGCCATCCCGCAGGCTGAACAGAATGCGGATGTCAATGTTGGCTACTCGGGCAGTACAACGCCGAGTACGGTTGTGGTCAATGCGCCATACTATAATCAGCTTCGCAGCCTGAGCGTCTGGCAGGACAGCACCTTAAAGATCACGGCCAATTATCAGAACGGCAGTAGTGACGGCTATGTTTTCGCGTCTGCCGGTTTTGAAAATTACGGCACGATTATTGTCGATACATCAGCCAAGGTTGAACTGGGCGGTATCAATTCGCAGTCCGGCACACTGACCATCATGAACAATGATGGCAACGTGGTTTTTGATAACGGGCAGGTCAATAATGGTGGTGGCACGGTCAATCTGATCAACGCCACACTGGGCACCACCGACACCCCCATTACAGTCAGTGGCGGTACGGTCAACCTTCAGCAGGGCAGCACCATTCTTGCCAATCTGTGGGGGGAAAGTGCAACCATCAACGTGGACCCCAATACCGTTAATACCATTTACGTGAATGACAGATACGCCAACAATGATGGTAACGTGCAGGGCGCGGTGATCAACAATGTTTCTGGCAACACGCATTTTGGTATTCTGGGTACGTCCTCCGAGCCAGCTTCAGCCAATTACACCAAAAATGATGATGGCTCCTACACGTTGGTTATCAAACTGACTAACGGACGAAGCATTACCTACCCAACCGTGAACATGGCTGCCGGTTATGCACCCCCGGCCCAGACAACCATTGTGACGGATGGCACGACCGGCTGGCTGATTGAAGACACTACCCCGGCAGCCTGCTTCCTGACGGGCGTGAAGCTGCGCACGGTGTCTGGTGACGTATCTGTGGAAGATATCAGCAAAGGGGATATGCTTCTGGTTCAGCATGATGGGCGTGAGTGTGAAAAGCCTGTTGTCTGGGTTGGTAAAAACCGGAAAATTGTCTCTGCCGGTCTTCCTGATGACGAAGCGGGTTATCCTGTACGCGTTCTGAAAGATGCTTTGGCAGAAGGCGTGCCATATCAGGATATGCTGATAACATCCGAACATTGTCTGTTGATGGATGGCAGGTTTGTTCCTGTGCGGATGTTGGTAAACGGCACAAGCATCTTTTACGATCGTACCCTCACTACCTATGAGTATTATCACGTTGAGACGGAAGATCATTCCGTGCTGGTGGCAGATGGCGTTTTGACAGAAAGCTATCTGGATACAGGAAACCGTTCTTCCTTTGTGTCTGACAGCAATGTTGTGTCCCTGCATTCTCGCGGAAAGACCTGGGCGGCTGATGCCGCTGCCCCGCTGGAAGTGCGTGCTGATTTTGTTGAGCCACTGTTCCGGGCATTGGCAGAGCGCGCAGGTGTGGTGGCAGGCACCGTACCAGACGCGCAGGACCGGCATTTGACGCAGGACGCTGAACTGTCCTTGCTGACTGAGGCAGGGAGCCTCATCCGTCCGGTACGGCAGACCAAAGGGCAGATGGTGTCCTTCATGGTGCCTGCGGGTGTAAGCACCGTGCGCCTTGTCTCGCGCGCAAGCCGTCCGTGTGATGTGATCGGCCCGTTTGTGGATGATCGCCGCACGCTTGGGGTGCTGGTTGGTAGCGTGATGGTGCTGCATGCCAACCAGATGCAGCCGGTAACAACGCATCTGACCGATGCAGATCTGTCCGGCTGGCATGGTCTTGAGCAGGGTGGCGTGCGCTGGACAAACGGTAACGCCGTTCTTCCGCTGGGTGATGCGCCAACGCAGGGTGTGAGCATGCTTACACTACAAATCCTCGCTGCAGGACCGTATGACGTAAAGCAGGACTCTGCAGAAACCTGCCGTCGTATCATGCAGAAATAAGCAGGGTGGCTGTTTAAAAGCCGCATCGTGCTGTGAGAAGGCCGGATGTTCCTCTGGAATGTCCGGCTTTTCTTTTTTGTGCTGTGTTCCGTGAAAGCGCTTTTAAAAGAAATGCGTTTCCTGAATTTTTTCAGGAAATGGCGTGGTGTTGGATAAAGCTACGTCAACCGCAATGCTGGCTGGCTCTTCTATAAAAGGTTCTTTTTTAGAGTTTAATTTTTTAAAAGGACGTTTCAAAAATAGTCCAGATTTGTGTGACATTCCCTTTTTATGCCTGAAGACGGTATTTTTTCGTCTTAATGACATTATACCGCTGCGGCGAAACCGCTTTTTCAGCCCTCAGATGCCAGCAGGTAACAGGGGGCGGAGAGTGGAAAGGCGGATTTGAAGGCGCGATGCGGGGCCATCAGGACGAGTATCCAACATATTCGACCATAAAAGACTCACAGACCAACCCGGCAAGGTTTTCAAACAATCCTTAAGCGAGGTGTCTTGGAAAACCCTTTATCTTGAACGCAGTTCGAGCAGATCAGGGGGCTGGTGTTGGCCATAAGGTGGCCAAGCCTTTTTCCAGCGGAACCGGCTTTATGCCTAGAAAGGTTTCCATGGGAGTGATGTCAAAATTCTTGTCTTCCAGCAGGCGGCGTATTTCCGCAGGGTCAATGCGGGGGATGCCGGGCAGGAAGGGCGTCAGCCGCGCTAACGCCATAAGCAGGGCCGCCGGCACGGGGAGGACAGGGCGGGGCTTCAGTCCGGCTGCCTGACAGACAAGTTCAATGAAATGCCGGTAGGAAACAGCGCGTGCCCCGGCAATAACCAGCGATTTTGGCCCCTGCCAGTGACGGTCCAGTGCGGCGAGAATGGAAGCCGTGACATCCCTCTGCCAGATGGGCTGCACCAGTGCCTTGCCGCCAGCAGGCAACGGGACAACGGGCATAAAGCGCAGCAGGGCCGCCAGCCGCTGCACATTATTTTCCCCCTGTGCGCCATAAATCATGGTGGGGTGCAGGATAATGCCGGTGCGGCCGGACGCCATCAGCGCCTTTTCTCCCCGTAACACGCCTTGCCCGTGGGCATCTGGCCAGCGGGTGAACTTGCGGGTGCTGCCAAGGCAGATCAGCTTGGCATTTGGGGGCGCTGCGGCCAGCAGGGCGGGAATGTTCCGGGCATGGGCCGTGCAGACAATGGCCGTGGCATCCGCCAACGCAGCGCGAAGCTGGTCTGTGGGGCCCGTCAGATCAATCAGGCGCGCTCCCGGCAGGGCAGAGGCAAACGCCGGGTTACGGATAAGAGGCACAACAGGCGTGCCCTGTGCTCTGAGTGCTTTATAGACAGCCTGCCCAGACCGGCCAGAGGCACCGATGACATGCACCGGCTCTCTGCTGCCTGTCTGACCGGGGGCTCCCGCTTGCCCAGTTGCCGGTTGTGGCTGCAGGGAAGAGGCTGGCCCTTCGGCCTTTTCTGCGTCCGAGGGCTGGCTCACGGCGTTTGTCTCCCTGGGCCTCGCTTATGGGGCCTTGATGCTCAGGCCAATCTGCTGGGCCATCTGGGGGGTGGTGGTCAGCATGCTCATGGCAGCGGCAATAGCCATTACCGGCAAGGGCTGTGGTGGCCGGATGGTAATGGTCAGCGGCCCTTTGCCCGGCTGGCGCAGATAGGTGGCAATCTGCGGCATGACGGCCTTGGGGTCTGATCCCTGCGGGGCCAGTTGGGCCTGCAGCGCGGCACTCAGCTCTTCCGGCTTTACGCCGCGTGCCTTGGCTGCCGCCCCAAGTGCGCGGGGCACCAGCCCGTGATCTGTGTAGGTGATGTTCAGGCTCTGCACCTGCATGTCTGCTGCGCCAGCAGAAAGCAGGGTGGTGGTGCTGGTCTGGCTGAAATCTCCATCCAGATGCAGGCGACCCATGCCCGGCGCATCCAGACTGAATTCTTCCACATGTAGTTTGGAGGCCTTGAAGTCATGCGTGTCGTTCAGGACCAGCGACCCCCGAAAGCGGTCATAGCCCAGCGCAGGCAGCATGGAGAGGTTGGGCACATCCGGCCACAGTTCCAGCCCCTGCAGGCTGGAGACTTCCTTTTCATCCGCGTCCGTACGTGTGGCGTGAGAATGCAGCGCGCCAACCCGCAGCAGCGGGGTGGTGCCATCGATGCTCAGCTTTTCAATTTGGATATCGCGCGTGCCGTTATGCTGGGTATAGGGCGTGCCGGAGGAAAGGCTGGCGTACAGCCCCGCCAGATCAAGCCCATCCAGAATGATGGAGGCCGCCTTGATATGGCGTTGGGGCGCAACATCGGTTGAAAGCCCGGCTTCATGCGCTTCCAGTCGGGAGGCCTCGTTGGGGCCGTAATCATCTATTATAAGAGAGCGGGCCGAGAGATCAGATTGCAGGCTGCTGACAAACCCATGCAGCTTGCCCGCTTCCGCATGGCGAATTTCAAGCGCCTGCGCCGGGGTGCCGTGCTGCTCGTCCGCCTTGGTGGGCATGGTCACATCGTCCAGCGCCAGCGTATCCAGATGCAGGCTGCCTGCCGGGTCCGCCAACTGGAAATTGCGGAACGTTAGCCGCCCGATTCGCCGTGCATCCTCGCCAGCGGCGGCGATCTTGGAGATTTCCGCATCATCCGCCGTAATGGTTTCCGGCCCCTGCCGGAAGACAAGGCCGGTGAACTTCACGCTGCGGCCCAGCAGGCCGGGCCACGCTTTCTGATAGGTGAAGGAGGCATCCGGGCCCAGAGTCTGGCGGAAACTGTCAATGCTCTTGTCCAGCATGACATGTTCGGCATGACGGGCCGCCAGCCAGCCAAGGCAGGCAACGGCGGCAACACTGCCTATAGTTACGAGAACTTTTTTCTTCACCAGCCGGAAATCCTGCCTGTTTTTTACAAGAAACTCTTCAACGCTTCTTCTCCTTTAGTGCACTGCGGGGGCGGAGAGCAAGTCAGGATACGGTAATATGTTACCTGAAGAAAAACCGTTGAAATAACGGTCATGAACGCCAATTTCTCTTGACGAAGCGGGTACGCATGCTCATAAGGCAGCATCTTTAAGCATACAGTCTTAACGGAATCATACTCTATGAAGACCACCCTCTCGCTGAAACCCGCGGAGGTGACGAAGAACTGGATCCTGATCGATGCCGAAGGCCTCGGTCTTGGTCGTCTGGCCGTCATCATCGCAAACCGTCTGCGCGGCAAGCACAAACCCCAGTTCACCCCGCATGTTGATTGTGGCGACCACGTTGTTGTCATCAACGCGGAAAAGGTGGCGCTGACGGGCAACAAAGCCGGCCAGAAGCTGTTCCACTACCACACCGGTTATCCGGGCGGAATCAAGACCCGCACCATTGCGCAGCGTCTGGGTGGCAAGAACCCTGACCACGTTGTGGTGAAGGCTGTTGAACGCATGATCACCCGTGGCCCGCTGCAGCGTGAACAGATGCGCAGCCTGCATGTTTATGCTGGCCCGAACCATCCGCATGATGGCCAGAAGCCGCAGGTGCTGGATGTTGCGGCGCTGAACCGCAAAAACGTTGTTAACGCGCAGAAAGGCTGAGCAACATGTCTGAAACTCAGGAACGTACAGGCACGCTGGCTGATCTGAAGGGCGTTGTTCCCACAGCTCCAGAAGCCCCTGTTTATGAAGCCAAGCGCGATGCGCAGGGCCGCTCCTACGCAACCGGCCGCCGTAAGGATGCCGTGGCCCGCGTATGGATCAAGCCCGGCAAAGGCGATATCACGGTTAACGGCCGCCCGGTTGGCACCTACTTTGCCCGCCCCGTGCTGCGTATGCTGCTGACCCAGCCTTTCCTTGTGGCTGACCGCTACAACCAGTTTGACGTTGTCTGCACGGTTGTTGGTGGTGGTCTGTCCGGTCAGGCTGGCGCTGTCCGTCACGGCATCAGCCGTGCGCTCACGCACTATGAACCCGGCCTGCGCAGCATCCTGAAGGCTGCTGGCTTCCTGACCCGTGACTCCCGTCAGGTTGAACGTAAGAAATACGGTCGCGCCAAAGCCCGTCGTTCCTTCCAGTTCAGCAAGCGCTGATCTACCGGAACGCTGCTTTTGCAACGCCGAAAAGGGCGGGAGAGGGTTTCCTCTTCCGCCTTTTTTTGTGCCTGTGGGGCAGCGCAGTCTGGCCGCTTGGTGTTTTACGCGGCTGTTTCCGCTTCGGGAAATGGTGCGCTCAGTAGTTCTTTCAAAATGAGTGTTCAAAAAGGCTGCCAGATCAGTTTGGCGGCTCTTTTTTGTTTTGGCTGGACCGTTATGTGGGCTGTTTCATCCCGATAGGGAGGCATGGGGCATGGCGATAAAATCTTCCCCTTTGCAGCGTCACATGGTCCTCGCCTGACTTTGTCTGCCGTTTTTCACAGTCGTGTCAGGGAAATTCCGACAGGAAACGGGCAATCTCCTGCCTGCTGCCAAGAATGTGTTTTTCGCCCGCGAACTGGTCATACAGGCCCTGATGACCTGCAAAGGCGTTGGCATTCTGGCGGGTTCTATATTCCCGGCACCATTGGAACAGGGCTGAGCGGGAGGCATCATCTTCCCCGCTTTTGATAGGGCGGGATTCCAGATTTCTCACACATTCTTCTTCCGGTACAACAAGCCAGATCAACTGCTGTGTTCTGGGTATCGCCTCGGCGGCCAGCCAGCCGAAAACGCCCTCAATTACCCATTTTTCAGCCAGAGCACGGTTCCGCACCGCGCTTCTGGCGGCCTCAGGCGGTCGTCTTTGCTGAAAACCTCCCGGCAGCCAGTGCAGCGTGTCCAGTTCAATCGCGGTGCTTTGCATGCGGTGCGCCAGTGTCTGGGCCAGCCAGGTCTTTCCAGAACCACTATTTCCCAGAATCAGAATACGATGCGGAACGGGCATAGGGGGCCTTCTTAGGGGGCTATACGCCAGCCCTTCGGTGGGTGCATGGTTGAGCGAACAGGATAGCGCAACGCGCGTTCTGGAACAGGGAGATATGTGCCGTGGTTGCTGCCGTGCCTGAAAGAAACAGAAAGCGAAGCGTTGCAGATATTCTTCCGGCACTGCTGGGCGCGGCCTTTGCTGCAGTTGCTACAGCCTACCCCGTGGACGCAGCGCCTCAGGAGGCTCAGAACGCACCTTCCGTAACGGTGGGCGTGTGGGGAGCCGCACCGGCCTTCCCGACAAGCCCCGCCGTTGTGGCCAGCACGATCCGCCAGACAGTGCGGCTTTCTCTGGGTGGTGAGGGTGTTTCCATCCGTCTGAGCAATGAGATGGGGCAGGCGCCGCTGGTGATTGAGGCCGCGCATGTAGCGCTGCCCGGTGCACAGAAAGGCAGCATTGACCCCGCAAGTGATCATGCCCTTACGTTTGGTGGCCGCAAGGGCATTGTTATTCCTGCCGGTGGCGTTGCCATCAGTGATGTTGCGCCGGTAACGACTTCTGCCGGGCAGGATGTGGTCATCAGTTTTTATGTGTCCCGTTCTACCGGGCCGGTGGCCACGCATCCGCTCGGGCTCGCTACAACCTATGTGTCCCGCGGGCCAGATGCCAGCACGGCTTCCACCCTGCCAAACGCCACCACAACACAGGCCCGGCTGTTTCTTTCAGGTGTGAGCGTGGTGCGCCATGGTGGGCAGGCAGTCGTCGCCCTTGGGGATTCCATTACAGATGGTCTGCGTTCTCCGGTGGATGCCAACCAGCGCTGGCCAGATGATCTCAGCCAACGGTTGATCCGGGCAGGAATGGCTGTATCGGTTGTGAATGCAGGCATCAGCGGCAATCGCGTGCAGCATGATCTGCCTTTGGCGGAAAGCGGCCCAAGCGCTGTATCCCGGTTTGACCGTGATGTGCTGTCCGTACCCGGTGTGCGGACGGTGATCATCATGGAATCCATCAATGATATCGGGCATCCCGGCGCGCAGGGGTTGGCGGAGCAGGCGGTCAGCACGGAAGATCTCATCGCCGGGCTGCAACAGCTTGTTCTGCGGGCCCATCAGCATGGTTTGCGCGTTATTGGCGCAACATTGACGCCTTTCGCTGGTACCATTTTCCCCGGCTATTACTCACCAGCCGGGGAAGCCAAACGGCAGGCCGTCAATCAATGGATTCGGACTGGCCGCGCGTTTGATGGCGTGGTGGACATGGATGCCGCCTTACGTGACCCGGCCCACCCGGACCATATGCTCCCAGCGTATGACAGCGGGGATCATTTGCACCCCAATGCCGAGGGATACCGCCACATGGCCGATGCCGTGCCCCTTTCACTACTACAGGCCCCTTAGCCGTTCATTGCGGAGATACGGGCGAGTTGGGGAGAATGGCAGCGCGTTCGGAAGGGCCTGTGAGCGGAACACAGGCAGGAGCGGCGGTTTCTCTGCGCTTCAAGGGCTTGGCAGGAGGCGTCTTTTTTCCTCTTGGCCAGCCCGGAACTCTTTTGCCAAGCCTGTAAGGCTGGTTCTCAAACAACGTTCAATAAAAAGGAGAAAACCCTTGTCAGAGTATGGCGTATCGCCTCCCCCTGAGCCTGAAATGTAGGCGGCACAGGGCGATTTCCCGCGTCTGCGAGAGACAGAAATGCTCAGGGAGAGAGGAAAGCCTTTACATCCTGCGCCAGTGCGGCGCGGGTTTCCGGGCGGGTGTAGAGCATGTGCCCACCGGGATACAGGTGCAGGCCAATGCGGTTGCGCCCTACCGGAATGTGCTCCGCCACCCAGCGGGAACTGGCAAAGGGGCAGGCCAGATCATAATAGCCGTTGGCAATAAAGATGCGCAGCGTAGGGTTCAGGGCCAGCAGGCGGCGCAATACGGGAATCTGCCGCGCAATGGGTTCTCCATCGCCACGGAAATCCCATGCGCCGTTCACCTTCATGCTCAACAGGTTGTAAGACAGATCAGTGTGGAAGTTCAGCGCCGTGGCGGCGTACTGTTCAAACGCGCTGCCATAGGCACGACCAAAACCGGCCAGAACCGGGTCCGGGCTATCACTGTTGCTCACACCTTCAGGGAAGGGATCGGCAATGGAGAGCGTGCCATCATACAGGGAATACAGGCGTCCCTCACGGCTGCGGACATCATGCGCGCCGGGGTCGGGTGCGCCGCGTTCCTTGGCGATCACATCCTGCGGCAGGCCGGTGTGGGTGGCTACGTCTTCATAAAAATCCCGGGCAGCATCCCCTGTGGGGGGCGTGTTGACCAGCGTGGAGAGATACGCCCCCAAAGCGTAGTGATAGGCTTCATCCAACTGGTGCGTCGCGCTTTCAGGGGAGAGTTTGTGCTGCAAGGCGAGGCGGGACGCCTCATAGGACGGCAGCACGAGGGCAGATGCCAGTGGATTGGCGGCGGTATCAAGCAGGGTCATGTCCAGAGCGGGGGAGATCATGACAATGCCGTTCACCAGCAGGTTCTGCTGCTGGGCCAGCGCCTCGGCTACTTCTATGGAGCGGATGCCGCCATAGCTTTCTCCGACCAGATAGCGCGGGGAGGCCAGCCGTTTGTTGGTGCTGGCCCAAAGCTGGATGGTTTTGGCAAAGGCGCGCGCGTCCTGTTTTACGCCGTAAAAGGTCTTGTCCGCTGTTTTGGGGTCAGTGGGGAGAGACCAGCCGGTGCCCGGTGCATCCAGAAACACCATGTCTGTCTGCGGTAGCCAGCTATCCGGGTTGAGAGCCAGTTTGGCGTTCGCACCGTCAGTCGGGTTGCCGGAGGGAAAGGAGAGCATGGTCGGCCCGGCAGCCCCCAGATGCAGATACGCCGTGCCAGCGCCCGGACCACCGTTGAAGAAAAAGGAGACCGGCCGGTGGGCGGGGTCCGCACCATCCTGTGTATAGGCCACATAGAACATGCGGGCCGTGGGCTTGCCAGCATCATCACGCAGAACCAGCGTGCCAGCCCGTGCGGTGTAGGAAATCTTGCGGCCTGCAAATGTGTCCGTGTGGTGGGTTACGGCATCATCCGGCAGCAGGGCCGCGGCCCCCTGAAAAGTGGGAGGCGCATTTTTTGCCCCCTCTGGCGCAGGTGCGGCTTCCGTCTTGGCGGCGGTTGGGGCTGCGTGGGTCAGCACGGGAGCCGTTGAAAGGCACAGCAGGGCCGCAAAGGCCACAGGCGCATGGCTTTTGCGAAAAGAGGCCCGTATGGCGCGTAAAACGGGGGAAAACATATGGTATTGATCTCCAGACACAAAGACGTCAGCCATGCCGGTGGTGCATTGCCGTGTTTAGAGGAGAGAACTGGCAATTTTTTGACAAAATTGCATGTCTAAACCTGCACAGATTTTCCTGCTGACTATCAGGAAAAAGAAAGGATTATACATGCGTTTCATTCAAAAAATTGCCGTTATGGGATTACCTCTTGCAACTGCATTGGCCTCAGTTTCCACCGCATATGCTGATCCGTGTGCAACAATAGGAACCTGTACGCAGGAACAGCTTAAACAGGGGTGGGGCAATATCCGGAATTCTGTCAAGGATGATACGCACCAATTTTCTTCTGATCTGAATAACAGCGGCAAATCCCTCAAAAAGCAGGCGCGCACCAATTGGAACAACGCCAGTGAGGAAACCCGCCAGAAATGGCAGGCGCAGCGTGATACGCTGAAAAACACGGAGAAAAATGCCCGCGAGAGCTGGAACAATGCGGACGAGGCAACGCGCAAGAAATGGGAAGCCCAGCGCGACAGCCTGAAGCAGACCGAGCAGAACGCGCGGGATAAATGGAACAATGCCGGTCAGGAAACACGCCAGAAATGGCAGAACAAACTGACGGACACGGAAAAGAACGCGCAGCAGAAGTGGCAGAATGCGGATGAAGCCACCCGCCAGAAATGGCAGAACAAGCTGACGGATACGGAAAAGAATGCGCAGCAGAAGTGGCAGAATGCGGATGCAGCCACCCGTCAGAAATGGCAGAACAAGCTGACAAATGCACAAAACAAATGGACTAACGCGGGGGAAAATTCCCAGAAGGCATTGCAGGCGCAGAAGGATCGTTTGAATGCGGACCTGAAAGACGCCACCACTCTGCCGCAGTTCTAAGCTGCCTCTCTCATCAGGCTCGACGTAAAAAGGCCCCTCCTGCAACAGGAGGGGCCTTTTTTCATAGCGTCAGCCTAGCAATGCACGTGCAGGATCAGAATTCCTTGCGCTTGCGGCTGGAGGGGCCTTTGAACGGACCGCCAGCACCGCCGCCGCCCTTGCGTGGCGGGCGCTTGCCAGCACCGGCACCACCGCCACCACCGGGTTTGCCTTTGTAGCCACCACCCTGACGGGGTGCGGCTGCGGGCTCAACCGTGATTTCATCCGGGTCTGTCGCAGCGGCGCAGGCCTGGAAGCGTTCGGCCTTGTCCTGTGCAATTTCCACCAGCGTGTGGTCCGGCTGGATACGGATGGCACCAATATCCTGCTTCTTGATACCGCCAAGACGGCACAGCATGGGCACCAGCCATTTGGGGTCTGCGCGGTCTTCCCGACCAACGGAGAGGCGGAACCAGGAGCCTGCTTCACGCGGGCCACGGCTGCGTTCACCGCGTTCTTCCCCATCACGGCTTCTCTCACGCGGCATCTTTTTGACGGAACCGGGGGAGAGCACCCGCACGCTGACAGGCGCAGGCAGGCTGTTCTGCCACAGGGAGATCAGAGCGGCGGCAAGCTGCTCTGGTGCGTGGCTTTCCGTCAGCTTGTTGATCAGCTCACGGGTGTCACCAGCTTCCGGCACAGGCGTGTTGAGGGCGGAGGAGGCCAGCAGGCGTTCCGTATCAGCCGTGGCAATGGCTTCCGGTGTGGGCGCGCCACTCCATTCTGCTTCTACCTTTGCGCCTTCAAGCAGGCGTTCGGCCAGACGGCGGCGGGCGGGCGGCACCAGCAGCACACAGGTTCCCTTGCGGCCCGCGCGACCGGTACGGCCGGAGCGATGCAGCAGGGTAGCCGGGTTGGACGGCAGGCTGGCGTGGATCACCAGGCCCAGATCCGGAATATCAATACCACGGGCAGCAACGTCTGTTGCCACGCACACACGGGCCTGACCGTGGCGCAGGCTTTCAATGGCGCGGCTCCGTTCGTTCTGGCCCAGATCACCCGAGATGGCGACGGATGAGAATCCGCGTTCTGTCAGAATGGCCTGCAACTGCCGCACAGCTTCACGCGTGTGGCAGAACACAATGGCGGAGGGGGACTCCATCAGGCGCAGCACGTTCACAATCGCACCGGCCATGTCTGACTGGTCTGTCAGGATGGCGCGGTAGGAAATGTCCGTGTGCGGGGCGCTGCCGGTCTGGGTATCAATGCGCAGGGCATCGTTCTGATAACGGCGGGCCAGAGAGGCGATATCACGGGCGATGGTGGCGGAAAACAGCAGCGTGCGCCGTGTGTCCGGCATGGCTTTCAGCAGGGTTTCCAGTTCATCACGGAAGCCCAGATCCAGCATTTCATCCGCTTCATCCAGCACCACAACGCGCAGGTTGGACAGAACAAGCTGCCCGCGGGAGAGATGGTCACACAACCGGCCCGGCGTGCCGACCACAATGTGGCAGCCAGCAGAAAGCGCACGGGCTTCCTTACGGGGTTCCATGCCGCCCACGCAGGACACAATGCGCGCGCCGGTCTGGCCATACAGCCATTCCAGTTCATTGCGCACCTGCAGGGCAAGTTCACGGGTGGGGGCAATCACAAGGGCCAGTGGCGCACCGGCGGGCGGGCAACGTCCGTTGTCGTCCAGCAGGGTGTTGGCCATGGCCAGCCCGAACGCTACGGTTTTGCCGGAGCCGGTGCGGGCTGAAACAAGAAGGTCCCGCTCTTCAGCCTCAGGCGCCAGAACGGCGGCCTGAACAGGGGTTGCGGAATCGTACCCGCGAGCAGCAAGAGCGCTCGCAAGAGAGGCGGGGGCATTCTGAAAAGGCATACGTCTTTAGGTCCAGGCAGCAAGAATGATGGGGGGATAAAGGTTCCCCGCATGAAAGACCAGAGCCTGGTCGGAGAACTTTTTGCCCTAAGCGCTTTTTTGCAAGCGTGTGGTGTTACTGGAACGGCAGGTAGCGGAAGTCCAGAAATATCTGACTCATGCTGGTATCAGGAGCACCGCCCTGACCCTTCCAGGCATCCCGACGAGAATAGGCTAATTGGGCGCCAGCTTCAACCGTGCCGTATTTTCCTTTGAAGAAACGGTACCACGCGCCAATGGTCGCTTCCATCACGCTGCGCGTGTTGGCGGTGCAGCCCAGCGTGGACAGTTCAACCTCACACCCGGCGTTGGAATAGTTGGGGTTGCCGTAACCGTAGGAGCCATCGCCATAGTTGGAATAGCGGCGGCCAGCGGCCTGATAGCCAAAATAACCATACACATCGATCAATGGGTTGGGGTGGGCGATCACCCCGCCCGTGGCCTGCACGGAGGGAATGGGCACAGGTTCACCCGTGGATTTCAGCGTGGCGTCAGGCAGCAGAACCGAGCCGTAGCGCCCAATACCAACGCCAGCCAGCCCTGCCAGACGCACTTCCACCTTATGCGGCACCACCGGCAGCACCATGCTGCCACCGCCGCCGCCAGCAATGGCAGTATGGTTGCGGCCCTCGCCAACAGAAGCCACCCGATCATGCGGAAAATGCAGAATTCCTTCAGCTTCGTAATGGCCCCATGATGGGTCCCACGCCACCTTGGCAATTACGTCTGGCGCAATTTCGTTGGAGAAAGGGGCGTCATTGGTCAGGCCCGTGCCGTTGCTGCTGATGGTGGCTGTCTTGCCATTGGGCAGCGTGACGGCCCCGGCATTATCGGTAAAGCCGGTTGTGTCATACAGCGTGGCGGAGTTTTCGATCGACAGCCCCAGCCACAGGCGATGCTGGAGAAAATCCTTCACGAAGCGGAACTGAAGCTGCCGCGCCCATGTCTGGCCCGCCAGCATGGACGATTCGATGGTTTCCGGCAGACTTTCCTGACGTGGGATAATCCCGATCCGGCCCGGCGTGAGCATGCTCCACGCCTGCCCGGCCAGAAAGTGGAAATTGAGGTCACTGTTATCATACGCCAGATAAAGCTGGCGCATACGGAAGGCGTAGCTGTTGCTTTCATACGCATCCGTGGTGTCCGCACCGGCGCCAAAATCCATTTCATAGAAGCCGGAAATGGTGGAGTGGGCATCCACGTTCCCGCGCGCCATGAGCGAGATACGGCTGTAACGGGCGCTGCCTTCAAAATTGTTGGTGTGGTACCGGGACTCGTTCGGGTAGGGCATGGCCTGCCAGTAGTTGAACGTGCCAGAGGCGATGTGCCGGTTTTCCAGCACGGTGGAGGCATCCAGAAAGCCACCCAGAATCAGGGTGACAGGCCCCATATGGAACACGCCATGGTCACCCAGCGCACCAGCCGCCTGTGCGCCTGCGGTTTCACGCGCATGCGGGCCAACGCCGTTTTCTGCAATGCGGGAGATAATATCTTCCGCGCGGTGGCCAATAACGGCGTCCACTTCCGGCTTTTCGTTCGCGCCTGAGAACACGGGCTGAATGGAGCCATCGCTGGCATGACGCACGCCATGGCCTGCATGCGTGTCCATGGCGGTGGTGGTGTCTCCGCCAAAGCTGATGCCGGTTTCAGGCTCGCCGGAGTGGAGGGTGTTTTCCGTGCCGGGGGCGGTGGCTGCATTCCGGGCTGTCAGCACATGGTGGCCGCTGGTGGTGGGGGTGCCTGCCTTGCCGCCATGCGTCAGCGCCGCGCGGTGGGCGGCAATCTGCTTTTGCATGCTCAGCATGGTCTTCTGCAATTCCCGCTGCTCGGCCTGAATACGCGCCATCTGGCGTTCCAGAGCATCAAGCGAGGCGCTTTCATCATCCGCTGCGTGCGCCAGGCTGGTCCAGGGACCAACAGCCGTGCCGGATGCCAGAACAGTACCGACAAACAGCCAATTACGCACGCGCCGCAAAGTTGTGGGCGACAGAAAACGGAGTGAAAGCATAATGTTCAAGATAATCCGGGTAAGGGTGATTTATTCAGAAGACCTTATTTCTTCTAACGCCCCGTAAAGAGCACAGCATTTAAAAAATAATTTCAGGAAGATCAGATCGTGCATTATGACATCTATAGAATTTCCTGCTGAAAAGGATGAATATCGTGGCAAAAATGATCCATTCCATGCTCCGCGTTCTGGATGAAGCGCGCTCGCTTGCGTTTTATGAGGAAGCACTGGGCCTGAAGGTTGCCGACCGCGTGGTGTTTGACAGTTTCACGTTGATCTATCTGGCAAATGCGGAACAGACGTTTGAACTGGAACTGACCATCAACCACGGCCGCAAGGAGGCCTACGCACTGGGTGACGGCTATGGCCATCTGGCCGTGTCCGTGGAGGATCTGGCGTCCGAACATGCGCGGATGGAAGAGGCAGGATTTACCATCACGCCCATCAAGACCCTGGAAAATAATGGCCGGACGATCGGCACGTTTTTCTTCCTGACAGACCCGGATGGCTATAAGATAGAAGTGCTTCAGCGGGGCGCGCCGGGGCGTTTCCTGTAATTCCAGCAGGCCAGAAGACAGCCGTTCCCTTACGGAATGGCATTGGCGGCCAATCTCGCTTATAAGGCGGCGAATGTTGACCTCCTTCCACAAGATGCACGGCCTTGGGAATGACTTTGTCATTCTGGATGAACGTGCTGGCCATCTGCCGCTCACCCCCGTTCGGATTGCTGCGCTTGCGCACCGCCGCCGGGGGATCGGGTGTGACCAGTTGGTCACGCTGCGCCCTGCCTGTGCGGAAGGGGCGGATGTGTTCGTGCGTTTCTTCAACCCGGATGGATCAGAGGCTGGAGCGTGTGGCAATGCCTCCCGCTGTGTGGCTGATCTGATCTGGCGGGAGACAGGAAACCGCACACCCGTTCTGCAAACCCGTGCCGGGCGTCTGCCCGCCAGCATTGCGGAAGATGGTCTGGTGACTGTGGATATGGGGCAACCCCGCACAGACTGGCAGCAGGTGCCGCTGGCCGAAGCGATGGAAACACTCAGCCTGCCCTTGGCAGGTCGTCCTGCGGCCCTATCTATGGGTAACCCTCACGCAACGTTTTTTGTGGATGATTTTTCGATGCTCAGCCAGGGTTCCGCGCTTGAGCATGACCCGCTCTTTCCAGACCGTGCCAATATCGGGTTTGCCGTCATTCAGGGGCCGTCCCGCATGCGCTTGAAAGTGCATGAACGCGGTGCAGGCGTGACAGAAGCCTGCGGCTCCGGAGCGTGTGCCGCCGTGGTGAACGCCGTGCGCCGCGGCTTGGTGGAGCGTGTGTGTGAAGTGGAACTGGATGGCGGCCTTCTGCGCATTGAATGGGCCGCCAACAACCATGTGCTCATGACAGGCTCCGCCACCACAGCGTTTGAAGGGACGGTGGATCTCGCCGCCTATCCCTCATGACCCAACCTGAAATTCTGACTTTCGGCTGCCGCCTGAACACGTGGGAAAGCGAGGTCATGCGTGAGCATGCTGCCGCGCTGGATGATGTGATCATTGTCAACACCTGCGCCGTGACAGGCGAGGCGGAGCGGCAGGCGCGTCAGGCCATTCGCCGTGCCCATCGGGACAAGCCAAATGCCCGCATTGTCGTGACAGGGTGCGCGGCCCAGATTGACCCGGACCGCTGGGCCGGGCTGCCGGGTGTGACCCGCGTTCTGGGGAACGAGGAAAAGCTGAAGGCCGAAAGCTGGTCTCCCGCTGCCATGAACGAGGCCCGCGCGGTGTCGGACATCATGGTCGCCAAGGAAACCGCTGCTCATCTGGTTACGGAATTTTCCGGGCGCACGCGCGCTTTTGTGCAGGTGCAGCAGGGGTGTGATCATCGGTGCACGTTCTGCATCATTCCCTTCGGGCGTGGGCCGTCCCGTTCCGCCCCGGTAGGTGTGGTTGTGGAGCAGGTGCGCGCGCTGGTCGAATCGGGCTATCGCGAAGTGGTGCTGACGGGCGTGGACATGACAAGCTGGGGGGGAGACCTTCCGGGTACACCCTCCCTGGGGCAGTTGTGCCGCCGGGTGCTGGCGCTGGTGCCGCAGCTTGAGCGCCTGCGTCTGTCCTCCGTGGACCCGGTGGAAATTGACGAGGATATCTGGCGGCTGCTGGAGCATGAACCCCGCTTCATGCCGTATCTGCACCTGTCCTTGCAGGCGGGTTCGGACCTGATCCTCAAGCGCATGAAGCGGCGGCATCTGGCGGAAGACGCGGCCAGGGTGATTGCCCGCGCCCGCGCCCTGCGCCCGGATATTGGGATAGGCGCGGACGTGATTGCCGGATTCCCGACGGAAAATGCCGCCCTGTTTGAGGAAACACGCGCGTTCCTGGCGCAGCAGGGCGTGCCGTATCTGCATGTGTTCCCCTATAGCGAGCGCCCCGGCACACCGGCGGCGCGGATGCGGGCTGTGCCCGTGCCCGAACGCAAGGCCCGCGCCGCGCAACTGCGCGCGGTAGGGGCAGAATCGGCCCAGCGGTATTTTGAGAGGCTTGTTGGGCAGGAATTGCGGGTGTTGATGGAAACGCCCACATCCGGCCACAGCGAGCAGTTTGCCCCGGTGCGTCTGGCACAGGGCGAAGCAGAGGTTGGCGAGATTATCAGCCTGCGGGCCACCACGGTGGATGAAACCGGCCTGCTGGCGGAAAGGGTTTGAGATGGCGCTAGGTTTTTTTTCACGCCTCAAGCAGGGGCTTTCCCGCTCTACGCAGAAGCTGGGCGGGGGGCTTACCTCGGTTTTCACCAAGCGCAAGCTTGATGAAGAGGCGCTGGAGGAACTGGAAGAACTGCTGATTACGGCTGATCTGGGGCCGAACGTGGCAGAGCGGATTATTGAATCCTTCCGCAGTTCACGCTTTGGCACAGAAGTGACGGATGAAGAGATTCGCTCTGCCCTTGCTGAGGAAATTGCTCAGATTCTGGAGCCTGTAGCCGTTCCTTTTGAGCCCGACCCGGCCCACAAACCGCATGTTGTGCTGGTGGTAGGCGTAAATGGCACCGGCAAAACCACCACCATTGGCAAAATGGCCCGCTTTTTTACCCAAGAAGGAAAAAAAGTGATGATGGTGGCCGGAGACACCTTCCGCGCCGCCGCCGTGGAGCAGTTGCAGGTATGGGGGGAGCGCACGGGCTGCCCCGTTATTGCAGGACCACCAAATTGTGATGCAGCGGGGCTGGCGTTTGAAGCCCTGAAGCGCGGCAAGGCCGAGGGGGCCGATCTGCTGTTTATTGATACGGCAGGGCGGTTGCACAACAAGGGCGCGCTGATGGAGGAACTTGCCAAAGTTATCCGCGTTATGCGCAAGTTTGATGAAACCGCACCCCACACGGTTCTGCTGGTTCTGGATGCCACAACAGGTCAGAACGCCATGGAACAGGTGCGCGTGTTCCGTGAACTGGTGAATGTGACGGGCCTTGTTGTCACCAAGCTGGATGGGTCGGCCCGTGGTGGCATTGTGGTGGCGCTGGCAGATAGTTTTGGCCTGCCCGTGCATGCTGTGGGGGTAGGGGAACAGGCGGAGGATCTGCGCCCGTTTTCCGCGCAGGATTATGCAAGAGGTCTGGTCGGGCTGCCGGAGGCCTGAAAAAAAGTGTCAGAAATGCCGCTTTTTTGCACGAAGTGATGGATTTTCCCGTGAGTGCTGGTGATGCTTCCTTGACAGGCAATAGCTGCCCCGTTAGCAAGCGCCTGCACCCCTCTGGAGGTGCGAAGAATGGGTGAAGAAAGCGACGAGTCTTTTGCCAAGCGGCTTGAAGCGGCGGAACGCCGGTCCGGGCTGAATGAAAAAGACGAAAAAGCCACTGCGGCTGAACGGGATGAACAATCCCTTCCCGCGTTGGCCCTGCGTGCAGGGACGGAAATGATCTCCGCCCTGATTGTAGGGGTTGCTATTGGTTGGGGGCTGGACCGTTGGTTCCATACCCGTGCCATCTTCCTGATCTTCTTCGCGCTGCTGGGCGGGAGCGCAGGAGTGCTGAATGTCTGGCGGCTGGTCAAACCACCCCAGGCCTGAAACAGAAGGCTGAAAGTCCGGCGCAGTCCGGGCGCAGTGGAGTAGGAGAACGGTTTTGGCGGGCGGTTCCGGTATCGACGTACTTGGTCAGTTCGAGCTTCGTCCCGTTCTTGGCGGGCTTGGTGAGGCACTGCGCTTCAGTCAGTCTCCCCTTTACATGCTTCTGGCGGTCTGCCTGGTTCTTGCGTTCCTGTATTTCGGTATGCGTCCGGCTGCCGTGGTGCCTGGCCGTTTTCAGGCCGCAGCGGAAGTCTGCTACGAATTCATCCGGAATATGGCGGTTGATACAATCGGGCCTGAAGGCGCAGCCTTCTTCCCGTTCATCTTCACGCTGTTCTTCTTCATTCTGGCCGGGAACTATATCGGCCTGCTGCCTTTCTCCTTCACCTTCACCAGCCACATTGCCGTAACCCTCGGGCTGGCGCTGATGGTTTTTGTGCTGACGGTGATTGTGTCCCTCAAGGTGCAGGGTTTCCGCTTCTTTGCGCACTTCATGCCGGCTGGTGCCAGCATGGCGCTCGCGCCGCTGCTGATCCCGATTGAAATCCTGTCCTTTCTCTCTCGCCCCGTGAGCCTGTCCATCCGACTGTTTGCCAACATGGTCGCCGGGCATGTCATGTTTGATATTTTCGCAAGCTTTGTCATCATGCTCGCCGGTTTTGGCGTGGTGGGTGACGTGTTTGCGATCGGGCCCATTGCCATTAACATGGCGCTGGTGGCTCTTGAGTTGCTTGTTGGTGTGCTGCAGGCCTATGTGTTTGCCATCCTGACGTGCATCTACCTGCGGGAGGCCGTGGCTCACTGAGCTGCTTTGCCCGTTTCGTTTGAACTGTACTTGAAACAAGGAAGTGACTGATATGGACATCGCTGCAGCCCGGGAAATCGGTGCAGGTATCGCCGTGATCGCCCTCGCCGGCGTTGGTATCGGCCTCGGCAACATCTTTTCAACGCTGGTGAGCAGCATTGCTCGTAACCCCGCATCTCGCCCGCACGTGTTCGGTCTGGGCATGCTGGGCTTCGCGCTGACAGAAGCTATCGCGCTGTTCGCTCTGCTGATCGCGTTCCTGATCCTCTTCGTCTGATAAACGGCAGGAAAAAGGGAGAAGTTCCTGTGGGTGTCATGATGAAGACTGTTCGTGCCGGTTTGCTCGCTGCGGTATCCGGCGTGTCTCTTCTGGCCATGGCGGCACCTGGTGCCTACGCCGCAGGGATGCCTCAGCTTGATTTTCACAATCCCCTGGTTACCGGTCAGGTAATCTGGGGTGCGGTGATCTTTCTGGGTTTTTACCTGGTGCTCAGCCGGGTTATGCTGCCCCGCGTGGGTCGCGTTCTGGAAGACCGGAGCACACGTATTTCGAGTGATCTCGAAGTTGCGCGCGCCGCCAAACAGGATGCGGACAAGGCAGTTGCCGAACTTCAGCAGGCCCGTAAGGATGCTCTGGCTGAAGCACAGGCCAATCTGCAGAAGGCGCTGGATGAAGAACAGCGTGCCTCCGAGCAGAAAATGCAAGAAATCAATGCACGCCTTGCATCAGAAATTTCTGATGCGGAACAGCGTGTTGCTGCCGAAAAGGTGCGGGCTTTTGCTGCACTGAAGGATATCGCGGCTGATACCACCCAGGCGCTTGTAACCCGCCTGACCGGTTCTGCTGCCGATGCCGCTTTGGTGGCGCAGAAGGTTGAAGGTGCTTCCGCGCACCGGACGCTCTGACCAGCTTCGAGAGGAATATTCATCATGAATGGCATTTTTCACGAAGCAGGTTTCTGGTTCGCCGTTTCCTTTGTTCTCTTCTTTGTCTTTTTCGGTCGCAAGCTGTGGGCGCCTATCACGGCGATTCTTGACAGCCGTGCAGCCCGGATCCGTGAAGAACTGGATGAAGCTGCCCGTCTGCGGCGTGAAGCCGAGCAGATGCTGGAAGATGCCACGCGTGAGCGTGAGCAGGCTCTGGTTGAAGCCAGAACGGTTGTTGAACAGTCTCGCAAGCATGCAGCCGATGCGGCAGAAAAAGCCCGTGCTGAAGCTGAAGAAGCTGTGAAACGCCACGAACAGATGGCACGTGACCGCATTGCCGCTGTTGAGCGGGAAGCTGTTAAAGAAGTGCGTCAGGCTGCTATTGATGTTGCGGTTGAAGCCAGCCGTAGCGTTATCAGCCAGTCTCTGGATGCACAGAAGGCTGAAACACTGGTCGATCAGGCCATTGAAAATCTGCCGGCCGCTCTGGCGCGCCAGGCGGCCTGAGTTCAGCCCCGTGCTGATTGATCAGGTTTGAACGCGCCTTCTTCTTTCCGGGGTGATGCCGCCCCGGTTTTGAGCATTGTTATCGCTGTTCTTGATGAACGCGATAACCTGCCTTTTGTGTGCAAGGAACTGGCGGAAGCCTGCCAGAGCCTTCCTCCCTCAGAAATTGTGTTTGTTGATGATGGAAGCCGTGATGACACGGTTGCCGTTCTTCAACGCATGCGCGCGGACTGTCTGCCCAATCTGCGTGTGTTGTCTCATGACCATCGGTGTGGAAAATCCGCTGCCCTGCGCACAGGCATTACCGCCGCGCGGGGGGAATGGATCGCCACTATTGATGGGGATGGGCAGGATGATCCGCGTGAACTGGAAGCCCTGTTGCGGTTGGCCCGTTCCGCCAACGGCACGCCGCCTCTGGTGGTAGGGGTGAGAACCCGCCGGAAGGATGGTTGGTCCCGCCGGTTCGCGACCCGCTTCGCCAACGGCCTGCGCCGTCGTCTTCTGCGCGATGATTGCCCGGATACCGGGGCTCCTATCAAGCTGTTCCAGCGTGACGCTTTTCTGCGTCTGCCCCAGTTTGAAGGTCTGCATCGGTTTCTTCCGGCACTGTTCGGGTCTTACGGTGTACCGCTGGTGTGTCATCCGGTCACGCATCGGCCCCGGCTGCATGGTCAGTCCAAATATACCAATTTCAACCGCGCCCTTGTCGGCATCCGTGATCTGCTGGGTGTGATATGGCTGCGCAACCGTACCAGGTTACCAAAATCGGTTCGTGAATGCTGACATTTCGCTCGGGCGCTCAACGCCTTTCGGGGCGGGCGCTGGCGCTGCTGGGTCTGTTCGCGTTTCTGATTTTTCTGCCCGGGCGTGCCTCTACTCCCCCGTTTGACCGTGATGAGCCGCGCTATATGGAAGCGACGGCGCAAATGCTGGAAAGCGGCAACTTTGTTGATGTCCGTTTTCAGGACAAGCCGCGCTACCTCCAGCCCGCAGGCATCTATTGGTTGGAAGCTGCGGCGGTAGCGGCCTCTGGCACCCTGCATGATCGTGCGGTGTGGCCGTATCGGGTCCCCTCACTTCTGGCCATGACAGCCTCCGTGGTGTTGACTGCTTGGATGGGGTCCGTGCTGTTCGGCGCACCCGCTGGGGTCGGGGCGGCGGTCCTGCTCATGACATCGGTGCTGGTGACGGCCGAAAACCGCATGGGCACCATTGATTCCTGCCTGCTGCTCACGGTTCTGTTGGCCCAGACAGCCCTGCTGCGTGCCTTCTGTGATCGTGAAAGCCAGCGTCCGACGCCTTGGCAGACCTCTGTTCTATTCTGGGCGGCTATTGGCTGCGGGCTGATGCTCAAAGGCCCGGTTATTCTTATCCCCTCGCTGGGCACGCCGCTTGCTCTAGCTTGGCTGGAGCGGAACCTGAGTTTGTGGCGGCGCCTGCGCCCCTCGTGGGGGTGGCTGATCTCTCTGGCTCTGCTGTTGCCGTGGTGCGTGGCCATTGGTGTGGTGAGCCACGGCGAGTTTTTCCGCAATGCAGTGGGCACCAATTTTCTGGGCAAGGTTTCTTCTGGTCAGCAGGCCCACGGCTTGCCGCCGGGGTATCACCTGCTGGTTTTCCTTATTGCCTTCTGGCCGGGATCTTTCTTTGTGGCGGCGGTATTGCCCGCCATCTGGCAGAACCGCCATCTCAGCACAGTCCGTTATCTGTTATGTTGGATTGTGCCGCACTGGCTGGTGTTTGAAGCGATCGCCACCAAACTGCCCCACTATGTGCTGCCAACCTATCCCGCCATCGCCATCCTGACGGCGGGTATGCTGACGCGCGGCGCATCAGTCTGGACAGGCTGGCCAAAGGCGCTGTGGGGCCGTGTGTTGCTGGCGGTTTATGGTGGTGCATGGGTGCTGGTGGGCGTGGCGCTTTCCGTCGCCGGGCCAATTCTGCTCTGGACACTTGAACATACCCTCTCCCCCGCTGCTCTGGTGTTGGCTGGTGGCTGCCTGCCGCTGGTGGGTCTTTCCGCCGTGCTGATCTGGCGGTCTGAGCTGCGGAAGGCCCTGCTGACCAGCGCGGTCTGCGCGTTGCTGCTCTATACGGGGTTGTTTCTGGTTGTTGTGCCCCGGTTGCACAGCATCTGGCTGGCCCCGCGGCTGACCAGTCTGGTGCATCAATATCAACCGTGCCCCACAACGGATGTGGCGTCTGTTTCCTTCTCCGAGCCCAGTCTGGTGTTTCTGCTTGGTGGCAAGGTCAAACTTGTGGGGGCCCAACAGGCCGCCACCATGATGCTGGCCAATCGGGCCTGCACGGTGGCGCTGGTTGATGAACGTGATCGCGCCGCCTTTATGGCGGCTTTGGGCGATGCCCGGAGCACGGTTGTCTCCCATGGTGCGGTGTCTGGCCTGAATTATTCCAATGGGCATCACCTAACCATCAGCCTTTACAGCCTTTCCGCCAAAGAAACGCCCTAAAGCCTCAGGCTTTCTGCCCAGTCTTGGGGCCAGCCCCTACCGCCGCTTTCCATGCTCTTATCGTCTGTCAGTTATGCCTGAGGGAACCGTACCCTCGCAGACTCATTAAGACCCTGAAGTGAAGGAAAGGAGGGTGTCATGATCAGTGTTGCAGGAATGACCGCTCTTGGGTTTGTGGTGAGTCTGGCCATAGCCAAGGCGGCTGACATGGCTGCTGCTGCATGGTTCACAGGATCTCTGCACCGTTTGTAACGGACGAAATACGCCCGAAGACCAAGGCAATGTGTCGTCCGAGAAAAGTATGAGAGAGCCTGGGCGGCTCTGAGAGCCTCTCACATGGGCCAGCAACGATTGCGTTAGTGGTGCCCTGATGGGCGCAGCAGCCCATAAAAAAAGCAAACACCATCGTTCGTGCCGTTTCTCGTTGTTTAAAGCGGGGTGAGAGACTGTTTGAGACAGAAACCGCCTGAAACAGCAGCCTTTGTGATGGCAGGAGGGGCGGTATGTGAGCCTGAAATGCGCGGGGCACGGACTGCGCCGCCATCAGGGAAAAACATCCTTTTCAGCCCGCAAAAGACCCAGAAGGCTGACCTGACAGAGTCTCCAAGCCGTCTTCCAGAGCCAAATAGCCTTTTAGAAACAGATCCCGAGCGTGCAGGCACCAGAAGGTTCCGGGGCGAGGGCTATGGTCACGGCGACAAGGAGGAAGGCGACTGCAAACAGAGCGCAGGTTCCGATTGCCAGTATCTTCATTCTGTATCGTCCTTCCATAATCTAACGTTAGCTTCACTGCCTGTTGTAGTGATGCTGGTGCACACGCGCCTGCCGAGGGCGGTCAAATGAGTGCCACAGGTCACGGAATGCGGTTTTGCGCTGGCAGGCACCAGAGGGGCGAGAGTGAAACTGGCAGCATCGGCGCGTTCTACACGCTTGCCTGCCAGACCACTCCCGCTATCCGGTATTCTGCCGAGCCCAAATAGTATTCTGTGACAAAATTCGTAGCTTCAGGGGCAGATTTGGCACAGACAGATAACCATGTCACCCGATGGCAAAAAGAGGTGACTTAAGACGGCGGACCAAAGCCCTTTATAGGCTCACAGCGCGCGCGTGTAATGCGGTGCAGTCGTGAAGGGTGGCAGCGGTGGCACCGGGATGAGCCGCAAAATCATGCCGGTTAATATCGATGCTTCCTGTGGCGCTTAATATAGTGAGTGTCGTGGCGCTCTCAGCCGCCTTATGCGTCTTTCTCGCAGTAGAACGAGGCGTGATTTCTGGCTGACAGGCTGACAGGCTGGCAGAAGGAAGGCCCAAAACTCTATTGCGACCGTGAACGCCTGAACCTGACCATACCCAGATTTCAGACACAGTTTTTGGCCGTGTGAAAACAAGCTGACACTGCAGGAAGCGATAAATTTGTGGGAAATTCGGATGCTACGCCAAGCGCAAAGCCGAAAGCAAAGCCTATAACTTCAGTCTTTTGCCAAAACTGGCAAAAATCGAAGGAAAACATGGTGCCCGCTGGCGGATTCGAACCACCGGCCCCATCATTACGAATGACGTGCTCTACCAACTGAGCTAAGCGGGCATATTTTATTTTCGAACGGCTGGGTATCATAGCGTCTGGGGAAACGCAACGGGGAAAACAGGAAAAATGGCAGGACCATTGCCTGAACGCTGCGTTCCTGTAGGGGCCGCATGGCTGCAATCTGGTGTTCTGGCTATTACGTGGCGCGTTTTTTCGTTCTAAGGTGACTGTTATGAACGTGTCACATTTTACAGCCCTGCTGCGGGAGGCGGTTACGCCTGTGCAGGACTCCCCTGTGGATGAAACCCGGCACGTTCATCTTGTGCATGGTGTGGTGGAATGTCCGTGCTGCGGGCTGTTCCAGAAACTGCCGCCGCTCAAACCCGGCACACAGGCGCGCTGCCTGCGGTGCAATCAGTCTCTTGACCGGCGCAACCGCACAGCCCCCATAGCTACGCCACTGGCGTTTTGCATCAGTTCAGCCGCCCTGTATCTGGCCATGCTGTTTTCCACGCTCATGATGCTGGATCTGTACGGGCGGCAACGTACGGTGGATATCATTACCGGCCCCATAGAACTTCTGCATGAAGGATGGGGCGAGGTCGGTGTGCTGGTGGCCATTGTCACCATTCTTGCCCCCGGCGTGGTGATTGCCATGATGGGCATGATCCTGACGGCGGCCCTGCGCCCCACTCTGCCATCCTGGGTGCCCCATCTGCTGAAGTGGTATGAGGTGCTTCGCCCGTGGTCCATGGTGGAAGTGTATATTCTGGGCGTGTTTGTGGCCTATACCAAGCTGGTGGATCTGGCGTTTGTGGAAGTGGGCGCTGCTGTCTATCTGGTGGCGTCTCTTATGGTCACCATGGCCGCAACGGATGCCACGCTGGATACGGAACTGATCTGGCAACAGCGCAAGATTGATCCGTGCATGCGCACCATGGACGGCAAGCGCCTGCGGCTGCAGGCTGTCTCGGCCGAGGAGGGGGCGCTTGCACCGTCTGATAGCCGTGTTTCCTGCCTGGCCTGCGGGGTGGTGTTGGAGTTTGATCATCCCGTCAGTGCGACCCAGCCCGTTGGTTTCTGTCCCCGTTGTGGACATGTGGTGCGCAAGCGCAAGCGTGATAGCCTATCCCGCACGGTGGCGTTGCTGGTTTCTGCCATTGTGTTCTATCTGCCCGCCAATATCTATCCGGTCATGACCGTGATACGGATGGGGGCTGGCACCGGCCATACCATTGTAGAAGGCGCAATAGAGCTCTGGACCGATGGCATGATCCCGCTCTCGCTTCTGGTGTTGTTCGCCAGTGTGACGGTGCCGGTGCTCAAGGTGATCGGGCTGATTGTCATGGTGGTGGCGACACACCGGCATTCAACCAGGGGCCTTGTGCTGCGGTCCAAACTTTACCGAATTATTGACATTGTTGGCCGCTGGTCGATGATTGATGTGTTCATGGTGTCTATTCTTGTGGCGGTTGTACGGTTCAGCCACATGGCCAGCATTACGGCAAATGGCGGCATGGTGTGTTTTGCCGCTGTTGTGGTGCTGACAATTTTTGCCGTTCACACATTTGACCCCAGGCTTATGTGGGACGCGGTTGAAAAAAAGAAGGCCGTACAGTCTGCCAGCCCGCAGGACCGCACCGGATCTGATCTGCCCGATCAGGCCGGAGAGCGGAACCACGCGGTGGCGTATTTGGGTAATATGGAGCCGGACAGGGCGTGAACGGACAGAACTCTCATCAGTCTCCTCAGGATAACGATGGCATCATGCCAGATGCCGTGGTGCGTCGTATCCGGTTTTCCATCATCTGGATCATTCCGGTCATTTCCGTGCTGATTGCCGGTTTTCTGGTCTGGCGCAGCTTTGCCAATAATGGGCCGGAAATCACCGTCATGTTTGATACGGCGGATGGCCTGACCAGCGGGCAGACGCAGGTCAAAAACAAAGCTGTGGTGCTGGGCACCGTGCAGGGCATTTCCCTGACGGATGATCTGCGCCACGTGCTGGTGCGTATCCGCATGAACGCGGGCACCAGCAACATGCTGACGGACAAAGCACGCTTCTGGGTGGTGCGGCCACGTATCAACGGGGCCAGTGTCACCGGGTTGGAAACGCTGATGTCTGGCGCCTATATTGCCTTTGACCCCGGCCTTGAAGGTCAGGATGTGGGCAATGCGCGGCGCATGACCAGCTTTCAGGGGCTGGAAGCGCCTCCGGGGGTTCGTTCAGATCAGCCGGGCCGCACCTATACACTTATTGCGCCGTCCATCGGGTCCATCGGGCAGGGGGCTCCGGTCTTCTTCCGCGATGTGGATGTGGGGGAAGTGCTGGGCTACACCATGCCACCCGGCGGGCGCGGGCCTATCCTGATCCAGCTTTTCGTGCGGGAACCGTATGATCACTATCTTTATACGGATACCCGTTTCTGGAACGTTTCCGGCGTGCAGGTCGGGTTTGGCGCTGGTGGCCTGAAGGTTCAGTTGCAGTCCTTGCAGGCGCTGTTTTCTGGTGGTGTGGCCTTCGGCCTGCCGCACGATGAAAACCATGGCCAGAAAGATGAAGCGCCAGCGGATACAGTGTTCAAGCTGTATGACAGCAAGGCAGATGCGGACAGCGCGGGCTATCATGAACGCGTGCCGCTGGCCACTTATGTCACCTCCTCCGTCAAGGGGTTGGCTCCGGGCAGTCAGGTGGCCATGTTTGGCATCCAGATCGGCAACGTGACGAGCGTGAAGCTTGATCTGGACGAGAAAGCCGGTCACCCGCGGGTGCGCATTGGTATGGAAATTCAGCCGGAGCGTGTTCTGGCGGCGGAGGACATCCACCACGGCGCTTTGACAGACATGTTCAAGACACTGGTGGCCAATGGTTTGCGTGCCTCAACGGACAGCGTGAGCCTGCTGACAGGCGAGAGCATGATCTCGCTGAATTTTGTGAAAAACCCCAGTCCGGCCACCACCAGCATGGAAGGGCCGTCTCTGGTTATTCCAAGCCAGCCCGGCGGGATGGATGGCATCATGGAGTCTCTCTCCACCGTGGCGTCACGTCTCTCTGCCATGCCGTTTGAGCAGATTGGTGTGAATGCCAACAACCTGCTGGCCCATGCGGATCAGACCCTGAACAGCCCGGATGTGAAGCAGTCTCTCACCAGTCTGAAAGAGTCCATGAAGAACCTTCAGGCCATGAGCGCGCAGATGCGCAGTGGCATGGGCCCGCTGCTGCAACGTCTGCCAGAAATGACCAACCAGCTTGATCAGACCCTGCAGAACGCCAATCGCCTGCTGGCAAGCTATGGCGGGAACAGTGATTTCCATCGTTCCCTGCAAAAAATGGTCCTTCAGCTTGGTCAGGCTGCACGCTCGCTTCGCTTCCTGTCAGACTTCCTGACCAACCATCCTACTGCCCTGATCTCCGGACGGTAACGCCATGACAAAATCATCTCTTGCGCAGCCCATGCAGGCTCTCTCCTCCCGCCGCAGTGTGCTGCTGGGGGCCGTGGGGCTCGGGGTTATGGCAACCACGCTCACAGCCTGTTCAAGCGGCAACCCGACGCTGTACACCCTCTCTGTGGTGCCGGGGCAGCCCATGCCGGGTGGCCCGCGCTATGTTGAGGTACGCCAGCCGAGCATTGCGTCCGGGCTCGATCGGGACAGGATTGTCACGCAGGATACCGGCTACAAGCTGACCGTGGCATCTACCGATGCGTGGGGCGATTCCCTTGGGGGCCAGATCAGCCGCACGCTGGCCGGAGATCTTGCGCAACGTCTGCCGGGGTCTGCCGTGTTCGCGGAAAATGATGCCGCCGCCACGGAACCTGATGCCTATGTGGACCTCTCCGTAACCCGGTTTTCACAAGGGCCTTCCGGCAAGGCGGAAATTGAAGCCTCTCTGTCCGTGCAGCCCGCTGTGGCGGGTGCGCCCAGCGGCAATGCGCAGCTTTATCTGCAACGGATTCAGGTGCAGGGAGACAGCGTAACAGGCACCATGCCGCTGGTGCAGGCGCTTAGCCAGCTTCTGGGGCAGGTGGCTGATATTGCAGCCACTCAACTCCGCATGATGCCTCCTGCACCCTCTGCTACTTCCGGTTCAGAGGCTGGCAGGAGCCATACTGGCCCTGCGGCAAGCCAGCGTTAAGTAAGGCTGCGTGTAAAAGGCTCAAACGCCGTTCCAGGGGCTGCTGACGGCACGTATGTGCGCAGAGTGTTTGGAACGACGATACAAGCGATGATGTTCTCTCCATAAAAAACGGCGGCCTTTGATGGGCCGCCGTTTTTTTTTCTTATGGGACGGAAAAGGCCGTTCAGGCCGTGCCTGCGCCAAATTCCTGATCATGATCAATCAGCGGAATCGGGTAGTCGCCCGTGAAGCACGCATCGCAATAGCGTTCACGGTAGGCTTCCCGGCTTTCATGCCCCATGGCGCGGTACAACCCGTCCAGTGAGATGAAGGCCAGACTGTCCACGCCAATCAGTTCCGCCATTTTGGCCAGATCATACTGGGCGGCCAACAGATGGCTGCGTTCAGGCGTATCAATGCCATAGAAGCAGGAATGTCTGGTGGGCGGGGAGGAAATGCGCATGTGCACTTCCTTGGCTCCGGCGGCGCGGACCATGTCCACAATCTTGCGGGAGGTTGTGCCGCGCACAATGGAGTCGTCCACCAGAATCACCCGCTTGCCATCCAGCGCAGGCCGGTTGGTGGAGTGCTTCATTTTCACGCCCAGATTACGGATCTGGTCTGTGGGTTCAATAAAGGTGCGGCCCACGTAATGGTTGCGGATAATGCCCAGCTCGAAGGGAATACCGCTGGCTTCCGCATAGCCCATGGCGGAAGGCACGCCCGAATCCGGCACCGGCACCACAATATCGGCGTCCACACCGCTTTCCAGCGCCAGTTCGCGGCCAATCTGCTTGCGTACGGCATAGACCGGCAGCCCTTCCAGCACGGAATCCGGCCGGGCGAAGTAGATATATTCAAACACGCAGAAATGCGGCTTGGTCTCGCCAAACGGGCGCAGGGACCGCACGCCTTTCTTGTCGATAATCACCAACTCGCCCGCTTCAACATCGCGGACATATTCTGCGCCGATAATATCCAGCCCACAGGTTTCAGAAGCCAGAACCCAGCTTCCTTCCGAGCCATCTTCACCCGGCAGGCGGCCCAGCACCAGCGGACGCACACCCATGGGGTCACGCACGCCCATCAGGGCATCCTTGTGGAGCACAACCAGAGAATAGGCACCCGTTACGCGTTTGAGCGCATCAATCAGCCGATCTTCCACCGTGGCGTAAAGCGAGGTGGCAATCAGATGCACAAACACTTCCGTATCCATGGTGGACTGGAAGAGGCAGCCGCGGCGGATAAGCTCCTTGCGCAGGGTTTCCGAATTGGTGAGGTTGCCGTTATGCGCCACGGCCAGCCCGCCAAAGGCAAATTCCGCAAACAGGGGCTGCACGTTGCGCAGCAGCGTGGCCCCGGTGGTGGCATACCGGTTGTGGCCAATGGCGCGGTCCCCTTTCAGGGTGGCCATTACGCGGGGGTCATTGAACACATCGCCCACCAGACCAAGGCCGCGGTGGGAGTGAAACTGCGTATCGTAAGACACAATGCCCGCGGCTTCCTGTCCGCGGTGCTGGAGGGCATGAAGGCCCAGAGCTGTCAGGGCTGCGGCATCCTTGGCGTTCCAGACGCCAAAAACAGCACATTCTTCATGAAAATGGTCATCATCCGGACAGGGAGCGTCAACAGGAGAAGAAACACAGGGGGCGTCGTGGGCGTGCATGGGTGCGCAGGGCCTCCGCAAGAGAGCCAAAACAGGCCGGTATGGGGTCTACAGGGTGGCGTCATGACCTGTGGAGCGCGTTGGCGCAACCCCCTTCGTGCCGAAATCAGGCAGGTAGGGCTGGATATAGGCTGCGCCCAGCCGAATGTAAGGGGTCAGCTTGCCGTTCTGTTCAAGGGTCTGCATGTCTTCTGGCAGTAAAAGCCATTGGGCGGCCAGAAACAGCAGAACCACCAGAAGCGCCCCGCGCAGAATACCAAACCCGGCCCCCAATGTGCGGTCCAGCCCGTTCAGGGCCGTGACCTGCACCAGGCGCACAAGAGCGCTGGAGAGAAGGGCCGCCACAATCAGCAGCGCCAGCAGCAGGATGCCGAAGGCGGCCAGATCAGCCGCCAGATGATTGCTGATATAGGGCCGCGTAAGGGGAATGACCGCCCCATAATAACGGCAGGCCAGAAGGATGGCCACAATCCAGCCCCCCAGCCCAAGAGCCTGCCGGGTAAAGCCGCGCCAGAAGCCATGCAGGGTGGATAACCCCACCAGCACAAGGGAGAGGATGTCTATGGGGGCCATAACAGGGGCCTTATGCCATGCGTGCGCGGAATGTCACGCCCCGAGTTCAGGGCAGCTTGCTGGTGGAAACACGCCAGGGACGCGTCAGTTTGCCATCACGCTTTTTGCGGTGCGGCGGCTGGTTGAGGCGCAGGAACAGATCACTCACTTCAATCCGCCGCAGAATCTCGGTCCAGATTTCGGTTGGCTCCAGCCCCTGCAACTCCCAGATGGCAGTCAGGCTCTCTAGAAAAGCGGCACTTTCCGAGAGAATATCCTCCCGGTTTTCCGCAATGAAGGCGGCCGTGCAGGCAACAGCATGCGTTCCCGCCCCATTGCACAGCGCCACCATATCCTGCTGGGCATAGGGGTGGGGTGCCTTCGGTGCGTCTTCCCGCGGGCTGGGCGAGGAGCCGGAGGAGGCAGGGGACAGCACGGGTGTGGAGGGAGCGTTCAGCATTTCCTCATGATGGGCAGGAGAATGGCCGCCGGTCAACTCTCCGTGTCTGCTTTGAGGGTGGGAGCAAGGCTTGAGGGTTCCCCGGCGGAGGGTGCGGGCGCGTTTGGTGCTTCCTTGCCCAGAAAAAGCTGTTCGTCTTCCGTCACCAGTGGGTAGGAGGCTGCGGCGACGATATGCGTGTTCACGCGGCGCAGGTCCCGCAGCAATGTAAGCTGATAGGTGGCGGTTTCCCCTACCAGAGCGGCATCTCCCTGCTCCAGTGCAGACCCAGGCTCCGTTGACTGGTTTCTCAGCCGTTCAAAATAAGCGGCAGTGGCTTCAATTTCCACATCGCGGAAAAAGTCCTTCTGGCCGGAAAGCGGGTTGTTCTCCTGCGTCTGCCGTCCAAGCAGCACCGTGGCGCAGATGTTCAGGTTGTGGCTCAACTGCTGCGTCATGCTCAGCACAGGGCGCAGCAGATCGGGCGGCAGGACGATTCGCTGCCGGGCCATTTTCTGCACCATGGGCACAATGCTGCGTTCCACAATATCTTCCGCGTGCAGCATCTGGGTGCAGAAGGCCAGAATATCCTCCGCACGCTCCATTTCGGGCTGACTGGCCGTGTCCGGGTCAAGCCCTGCCAGATAGGAGCGAATGGCCGCACCCAGATCTTCCATGGCGTTGCCCAATGGCCGGGCCGCCCCGGCTTTGTTCGGGTCTGTTGTGCGCAGACCGTCTTTCATGGCGCCGAGCATCGCCCCCAGCAGGTCACACAGCCGCATGGCCTCCCGTGTGGCGCTGCCAATGGCCAGTTGAGGGGCTTTGTCCAGCAGCAGGCGGTCCAGATAGAGCGGTTTACCGGGAGAGGACTGCTGGCTTTCCTGCGGGGTGGGAATAAGCCGCAGCATGAGGCGCGCATACTGGGTCAGGGCAGGCATCATCATCACAGCCAGCCCGACATTGAACAGGGTGTGGAAGTCTGCCACCTGCCGGGCGGCATCCGGCTCCAGCCGTGCCATAAGCGCGCTGATAAAGGGCAGAGCCGGCACCAGCACCAGTGCCCCAACGCAGCGCACCAGCAGGTTGCCCATGGAAATGCGGCGCGCCGTGGGGTCCGTGCGGCTGCCTTCCATCACCGGGTTGATGGAGGTGCCAATGTTGGCTCCCAGCACCAGCGCCAGTGCGGTTTCAAGCGGAATGGTGCCGCTGGTGGCAAAGGTGGTTACCAGCATGACGGTGGCGACGGAAGAATGGCTGATCCAGGTGATTGCGGCACCCAACAGAATGGCGGCCAGATCATGCGAGTTCATGGACGCCAGCACCGCCGTAAGTTCCGGCTTGTGCGTGTAGGGGCTGAGCAGCATCAGGAACTGGCGGAGGGAGAGCAGAATAAGGCCCAGCCCGATGAACACCCGCCCGGAATCCCGCCATGCCCCCTGACTGCGGCGGAAGAGAATCACCCCCGTGAGCACAAAGGCTGGCGCGATGGACGACACATCAAAGGAGAGGAGCTGAACAATCAGCGTGGTGCCGACATTGGCCCCCAGCATCACGGCCAGCGCCGGTGCCAGATCAAGCTGCCCGCGCGCGGCAAGGCCCGTGATCATCAGCCCTGTTGCCGTGGACGACTGGAGGATGGCCGTAATGCCCAGCCCCGTAAGAAACGCCTGAAACCGGTTGCCCAACATGCGGGCAAGCAGGCTGTTCAGCCGTGCGCCACAGGCCCGCTGCACGCCTGTCTGCACCATATGCACACCCCACAGCAGCAGGGCGACGCTTCCGGCAAGATCAATAAGCGTGAGCAGTTCCAACGGGTGAGGCTCCTTTGCGGTTCAGACGGGCCATGGCCCGGAGAAAACAGTGGAAGCCCCGGGCCGGGGAGGTCAGATGGTAAAGTATTTTGCGTGTTTGTTCAGGATAACAAGCGCGGAGGTGGATTGTTCAGGGTGAAGCTGGTCGCCATCCGTCAGGGAGACGCCAATTCGCTCTGCGCCCAGCAGGCCCAGAATGGGGTGCTGGTCTTCCAGCCGCGGGCAGGCCGGATACCCGAAGGAATAGCGCGAGCCCCGATAACCCTGTTGCAGCAGGGCGTCCAGATCACGCGAATCTTCGCTTGAAAAACCCAGTTCCGCGCGGATGCGCTTATGGGTGTATTCCGCCATGGCTTCCGCCACTTCCACGGAGAGGCCGTGTAGGTACAGGTAATCCTGATACCGGTTTTCTTCAAACCAGTCGCGCGCGATGTCAGACGCTTTCTGGCCGACTGTCACCACCTGCAGGGCCACCACATCACGCTCGGGGTCGGATACATCGCGCACAAAATCGGCAATGCATTCGCCATCTTCACGCGGCTGGCGGGGCAGGGTGAAGCGGGCGGCTTCCGTCACGCCGTCTTCTTCAAACAGGATCAGGTCGTTCCCATCCCCGGCAGCTTTCCAATAGCCATAGGCTGCCTGCGGGCGGAGGATGTTCTCCTTGGCCGTCAGATCCAGCATGCGGCGCAGGATGGGGCGCAGTTCCTGCTTGGCCCACACCATGAAATCATCCAGAGAGCGGCCCTGTTTCCGGAACCCCCACTGGAACTGATACAGGGAGCGCTCATTCAGGAAGGGAATAACCGCTTCCGTGGGCGCTTCAATCACCTTGCTGCCCCAGAAGGGCGGCTTCAGGCGGGGTTCATCCGCTGTCATGCGCGCGCGGCGGGTACGGGCCACGGCGGGGTCTATGGGGGTGTAGCCACGGGTTTCGGCCTGCTCTGGCGTGCGGGCATTCTTCCGGGTGGCCTTGCCTGCCCGGCGTTTGCTGATGGCGGCCAGATAATCGTCAAAACCGTTCTGCGTGATCTGATCCATCAGGGTCAGGCCATCAAAGGCATCCCGCGCGTAGGCCACGCGCCCCGTGGGGCTGTAGGCCGCCACACAGTCTTCTTCCACATAGTTGCGGGTCAGCGCGGCACCACCCAGCAGAACCGGCACATCCAGTCCTTCACGGCTGATTTCTTCAAGGTTCTCGCGCATGATGACGGTAGATTTTACCAGCAGGCCGGACATACCAATGGCATGGGCCTTTTCTTTCTTCGCGGCCTCAATCATGTCCGCCACCGGCACCTTGATGCCCAGATTGACAACCTTGTAGCCGTTGTTGGTCAGGATGATATCGACCAGATTCTTGCCGATATCATGCACGTCGCCTTTCACGGTGGCCAGCACAATGGTGCCGCGCTGCTGGCCTTCTATCCGCTCCATGTGCGGTTCCAGCCATGCCACGGCGGCTTTCATGGTCTCGGCAGATTGCAGTACAAACGGAAGCTGCATCTTGCCAGCGCCAAACAGTTCACCCACCACCTTCATGCCATCCAGCAGAACGGTGTTGATGATCTCAAGCGGTGGCATCTTGGCCATGGCTTCTTCAAGGTCTGTTTCCAGTCCCTTGCGGTCGCCATCCACAATGCGGTCTTTCAGCCGTTCTTCGACTGTTTCAGCCCGTTTGCGCTTGACGGCTTCCGATGCCTTGCGGTCTGCAAACAACTCCAGCAGCTTCTGTAGCGGGTCATAATCTGCGGTGCGGCGGTCAAAGATCAGGTCTTCCGCAACCTTCACCTCTTCCGGTGCGATCATGTGCAGCGGTCGGATTTTGGAGACATGCACAATGGCGGCTGTCATGCCCGCACGCACGGCATGGTCCAGATAGACCGAGTTCAGTACGGCGCGTGCCGCCGGGTTCAGCCCGAAGGAGATGTTGGAGAGCCCAAGCACAATCTGCACATCCGGGAAGGCGTCCCGGATCATCTTGATGCCTTCCAGCGTCCACTGCCCCAGTTTGCGGTCATCTTCCGCACCGGTGGCAATGGTGAAGGTCAGCGGGTCAATCATCAGATCAGACTGCGGCAGACCGTATGTGTCGCAGGCAAATTCTATCAGGCGGGTGGCAATGCGCAGCTTGTCTTCCGGGCGGCGGGCCATGCCTTCTTCATCAATGGTCAGCGCCACCACGGCCGCGCCAAATTTGCGGGCAAGTGTCAGGCGGTCAGCCGCCGGGCCTTCTCCATCCTCAAAGTTGATGGAGTTGATGATGGGTTTGCCCCCATGCAGCTTGAGGGCAGCCTCAATCACCGGGGTTTCCGTGGAATCGATCACCAGTGGCGCATTGACGGAGGACGTGAAGCGCTTGATCACTTCATCCATCTCGGCCCGTTCATTGCGGCCGACAAAAGCGGTGCAGATATCCAGCGCGTTGGAGCCTTCCTTGGCTTGCTCCCGGCCCAGAGCGACGCAGCCATCCCAGTCATGCGCTTCCTGAAGTTCGCGCCATTTCTTGGAGCCGTTGGCGTTGCAGCGCTCGCCAATGGAGAAATAGGCGTTCTCCTGCCGCAGGGGCACCTGTGTGTACAGGCTGGCCACGGAGGGCACCCAGACTGATGTGCGCGCAACCGGGGCCGGGCGGTGTTTGCCCGTGCTTTCGGCCCGGCGCCGCAGCATGGCGTCCAGCGCGGCAATATGGGGGGTGGAGGTTCCGCAACAACCGCCAATCAGGTTCAGGCCGTCTTCCACAATAAAGCGCTCGACCCACACCGCCATTTCTTCGGGAGAAAGCGGGTAACGGGTCTGGCCGTCCACCAGTTCAGGCAGGCCGGCATTGGGCTGCACGGAAATCAGGCGCGGCCAGTTCTCGCTGAGCCAGCGAACATGCTCGGCCATTTCCTGCGGGCCGGTGGCGCAGTTCAGGCCCATCAGGTCCACATCCAGGCTGTGGATTACGGTGGTGGCTGCCGCAATATCCGGCCCTACCAGCAGGGTGCCGGTTGTCTCGACTGTCACCTGCACAAAAATGGGGGTGGTGGCGCCCATTTCCGCGCGGGCAATTTTCATGCCATTGACGGCGGCCTTGATCTGTAGCGTGTCCTGGCAGGTTTCGATCAGGATGGCGTCCACGCCGCCTTCAATCAGGCCTCGGCCCTGCTCGGTCAGGGCGGCTTCCAGCGTATCGTAATCAATATTGCCTAGGGAGGGCAGTTTGGTGCCCGGCCCCACGGACCCGATTACGTAGCGTGCGCGTTCATCGGCAAAGCTGTCCGCGGCCTCCCGCGCCAGAATGGCGGAGGTGCGGTTGATTTCACGGGCCTTGTCTGTCAGCCCGAATTCACCCAGAGTAATGGGAGACCCACCAAAGGTATTGGTCTCGACCATATCCGCCCCGGCTTCATAATAGCCACGGTGGATTTCCCGGATCAGTTCAGGGCGTGAAAGGGTCAGAATTTCGGTGCAGTTCTCCTGCCCCCAGTAGTCACGCGTCAGGTCCAGATCAAGCATCTGGATGCGTGAGCCCATCCCCCCATCGCAGAGCAGAACCTGATCACGCAGAGCATCAAGAAGCGGAAGACGAGAAGACATGGCATCCATGAAACAAAAAAATGGGGAGGAGCCCCTGCCGGAGCGCGACGGGGAAGGGCCAACCTTATTCCAGACACAGGCCAATATGTCCACTCATCCCGCATTCTGGAAAGGGAAAGGCGATGCCCGCATCCTCCTGCGCGTGCTGACACCACAGGAGTGTAAGGCCGTGCCGCGAGCGGAGGCTCTGGCACTTTTTGTGGCTCACCCTCCCTCTGACGATCTGCAGGCAGGCTGGTTGGTGACGCGATCGTGGGAGGGTACGGCCATTCCGTCTTTCCCCCATGGGGCTGGCTGTTCCTGCTGCCTGCCGGCACAGGGGATGGGGCGCATGCTGCTTCGCCTTGTGCAGGAACGGGCGCGTGGAGAATGTCCGTTTTTCACCAGCGTAAATATTGTTTGTCCGGCATCGGAGAAGAGATTGCTCGTTTCTGCTCTTTGCGCAGATTCTCTTCTCACAGGGCTGTATGGACTTCTGCCCATTTCAGGCGGTTTTTTCTGCCATTCCTGAAAAAACTCAAACTAAAGAGGCGGCAAAGATACAGAAAGACTTTGAGAGAAGGCGAACTCCCTGCCATAAGGGCTTGTCCGGCGGCTTTATTACAGGCTTTGTTCGGTAACAGAGTTAGGTTTTGTTAAAAGGGTTGTGCGTGAATCAGACTGACCATGTGCCTGAGGTTGCCGGCTCCTCTTCAGATTCAGAAGGCGCGAAAGCCTCTCGTCTGAGCCCGGCGATGATCCGTCTGCGCGCTGTTCTGGCAGCCGCCCATTATCATGGCCTTGAGCTTGATGTACGGGATTTTGCCGCAGACCCGGAAGAAGAAAGCCCATCGCCGGCCACCCTTGTCCGGTGGTTGGAGGAATGTGGCGCTGTTGCCAAAGGGATGCGGATCAAGTGGCGCTATCTGGTCAAGATGACCAATTCGCCGCCCATCGTCCTGATGTTCCGCGATGGCTCCGCCGCCCTCATGGTCAATGCATCACCCGACAAGGGCGTGGTCTGGCTGCGTGACCCCCTGAAGGGTGAGGGTGCTGCGCCCGTCCCCGTTGATGAACTGCGTCTGAGCCAGATCTGGACGGGGGACATCCTCCTCATCAAGCGGCGGCGTGATGAGTCCGAAGCCGACGCCCCCATCAATTTCACATGGCTGGCCAAGATGGTGCTGCGGGAGAAAAAGTCTCTCCGCGATATCGCCATCGCCTCCATGACACTGAGTATCCTGCAGATATTTCCACCCCTGATTGTCATGCAGGTGGTAGATCGAGTGGTGAGCTATCGCTCCATGTCTACGCTGATTTCGATCAGCGGCATCATCATTGTGTTTTCTCTTTATGAAGTCCTTCTCTCTTATGGACGGCGTGAATTGTCGATGGTGCTGACAACACGTATTGACTCTCGCCTTTCACTACATCTGTTCAGCCGCCTTGTGGCGCTTCCTTTAGAATATTTTGAGCGCCAGCAGGCAGGGAATATTCTGGGGCGCGTTTTGGCGATCTACAAGGTGCGTGACTTCTTGACAGGGCGATTAATGACGACCTTTCTGGACATGTTTACGCTGGTAGTCATTTTGCCGTTCTTGTTTTTTCTGAGTTCAACCCTTGCTTGGATGACGATTGCCGCTGCCGGATTGATCGGGTTGATTGTCGTGGTCTTCATCGGACCGCTTTCAAAAATTATGGGGAAACAGGTGGAGGCGGAACGGGATCGTGGAGCTATCCTTTACGAAACCGTTGCAGGTATTCGAACACTAAAAACACTGGCTCTCGAAAATACACGCAAACAGATATGGGATGAGGTGACCGCTCAAGTTGTTAAATGGAAGCTTGCCGTGGCGCGGATGTCAAACTGGCCACAGACGCTTGTGATGCCGCTGGACCTGTTTATTAATCGCGGTATTATCCTTGTGGGAGCGTATTTAGCCTTGGTCAGTCCGTCTACGGTTGGTGTGGGTGGATTGGTTGCCTTCATGATGCTGGGGGGACGGGTTGCATCTCCTTTGGTAGGTCTTGCCAAACTCATGGATGACTTTACAGAAGTCACCACTTCGCTGGGAGAAGCTGCATCGGTTCTCAATCAGCCGACCGAAACCAAGGCACTCACAACGGGAATGCGTCCACGGATAAAAGGAGCTCTCTCTTTTGATGCCGTCAATTTTTCCTATCCGGGAGCCACTACTCTAGCGTTGAAAAACGTGAATTTTGAAATTCCAGCGGGGACTATGCTCGGGTTGGTGGGGCGAAGCGGTTCTGGGAAGTCCACCATTACCCGTCTGTTGCAGGGGGTAAGTCGGTCCTATACGGGTTATCTGAAGCTGGATGGGATTGATTTGCGTGAGATCAATCTGACCCATCTGCGACGCTCCTTTGGCGTGGTGTTGCAGGATAACTTCCTGTTTCGTGGCACTATTTACGAGAATATTACAGCCGGGCGGCCAGGCTTTACAATTGATGACGTCGTCCGAGCAGCCCGGCTTGCTGGGGCGGAAGAATTTATTGAACGGATGCCTGCGGGCTACGAAACGTTCATTGAGGAAGGCTCTACCAATATTTCCGGTGGTCAGCGGCAGCGTCTGGCCATTGCACGTGCCGTGATTACGGACCCCAAGTTGATGATTTTGGATGAGGCGACATCGGCTCTGGACCCGGAAAGTGAGGCGTTGGTGAATGCCAATCTGGAGCGGATTGGTAAGGGGCGTACCATGGTGATTGTGTCCCATCGTCTGTCTTCCCTTGTGAACTGTGACCAGATCTGCGTGATGGATAAGGGATCTGTTGTGGATATTGCGCCGCACGACCTTTTGCTGGAGCGGTGCGATATTTATCGGACGCTTTGGATGCAGCAAAACCGGCATACGGAAGGGCGGCAGAAGCCTGCGGACAATCCGTCATCCCTGATCGCGGAAGGAGAATAAGCCATGAGCGAGAAGGACATCATTCCCGCGGGCCAGACTTCCGATCCGGATAACGGAGAAGAAAAAAGTCCCGATTTTCTACGCCAGGCCGATGATCCCTATGCGCAGGGGGATATGCCGCCTGCGCTGCTGGAGTTTCATTCCCCCACCGCGGCTTTGGTCAATATGCCGCCTACGGCGTCTGCGCAGTATATTACTTGGGTGATTGGAGGGTTAGTTCTGTCATCTGTGGCTGTCATGACACTTTTCCCCTTGGATAGGGTGGTGTCCACGCAGGGGCGTATGGTCTCTACAGACCAGACGTTGGTCGTGCAGCCTCTGGATACGTCGATTGTCCGCTCTATTGATGTGCGGGCAGGGGATTTTGTTCATAAGGGCGATGTGCTTGCCCACCTTGATCCGACCTCTAGTGGAGCGGATATCGATAATATGCGCACCCAGAACGAGCAGTATCAGGCTGAGGTGGATCGGCTTCTTGCTGAGGCCAAGGGTGAGACATATCACGTTGATCCACAGAACCTGGCTTCAGCTCAGCAGGGAGAAGCTTTTCTGCGGCGTAAGGCGGAATACGACGCCAAAATTCAGAATTATGACAAGCAGATTGCCAGCTTGCAGAATGATCTGCAGGGGTATCTGGCGAGTGCGGCCATGTATGCGTCACAGGCAAAAGTGGCGGCAGATGTGCATAAAATGCGCATGCAGTTGCAGAAAGACCAGGTGGGAAGCAAGCTTTCCACGTTGGGAGCACAGAGTTCCCTGATGGAAATTGAGCGTTCGCAGATTGGCGCACAGCAGCAGGCGGGGTCTACCCGTAACAAGCTGGCAGCTCAGGTTTCTGAAAAAGAGAGCTATGTTCAGAACTGGAAGGCCGAGGTCTACAAAGATCTGGTTCTGGCCCAGCATCATCTGGCAGAAGCCAAGGGTGCGTATCAGAAAGCTGTGCTGCACAACAGCATGGTTACGCTGAAAGCGGACGAAGACGCCGTGGTGCTCAGTCTTGCTAAAGTGTCTGTCGGATCAGTGCTTACTCAAGGGCAGCAGATCATGACATTGGTGCCGCTTGGCAAAGGACTAGAAATTGAATCCGTGATGTCCGGCAAGGATGCCGGCTTTGTCCGGCTAGGGGATAAGGCGCTCGTCAAGTTCGCAACTTTCCCGTTCCAGCAATATGGTGGGGCAGAGGCTACGGTACGGACCATCAGTGCGGATTCCTTTGTCTCTGATCAGAGCAGCAGCCAACAGGACCCAGGTGTGACGCCAGACAGCAGCACCAAGGCGTTTTATCGTATCCGGCTGCGGGTGGATCGTTATACCCTGCACGGAGTGCCCAGCTTCTTCCACCCTCAGCCGGGTATGCCGGTTACAGCGGATATCCGGGTTGGGAAGCGGACAATCATGCAGTATCTGCTGAACAGCTTCATGCCGTTGATGACAGACGGCATGCGTGAACCCTGATCCGGGTTTTGCGTCGTGTTCAGAGGATAGTAGAGGACTGATGATATGCTCGGTGGTCTGATCAGGCGGCTCTTCAGGCGGGGGCCGTCTCCCGTGGAAGTGCGTCTTGCCGATGCCAAGGTCCTGATGGAGGACCCCGACAGCGCCACACAGGGCTTTGCCGATCTTTCCGTTCTGGCGCGGGAAGGGGTGACGGAAGCCCAGTTTCTGGTGGGGCAGGCCTACCTGAACGGTATGGGTGTCCCTCCCAATCTGGTGGAAGGGGTGCGCTGGACACGTCGGGCCGCCCACAAAGGCTGGGCAAAAGCCGCCTTCGTTCTCGCCACGTTGTATCTGCATGGTTTGCCGCCGGAGGCAGAAGAGGGCAGCGCACAGGGGCCTTCAGTTTTTGATGAGGTTCGCCCTCCACCAGATCAAAAACCTGATCCCGATTTCGTCAAGGCGGCCCATTGGGCCAAGATCGCGGCGGAACAGGGGAATGCGGACGGACAGGCTCTTTACGGGTATGTGCTTAGCGCTGGGCCCGAGACAATCCGCAATGCCGCAGAAGGGTTGCGTTGGTACCAGAAAGCGGCGGCGGAAGGGTGTGCGCAAGGGCATCTCGGGCTGGGGCTGGCGGCACTGGCAGGGGCCAAAACGCACGATGACTACGCTGCGGCAGCCAAGGAATTAAAACTGGCGGCAGATAAGGGGCTTGGGACGGCCCTTTATCTGCTGGGTGTGATGAGCGAACGCGGAACCGGCGTGCCTCAGGATGATGCCGTCGCCATGCACTATTATGAGCAGGCCGCCGAAAAGAAGGTCCGTGGCGCACAGGCCAAATACGGGTTGGGCCTGATGGCCGGGCGTGGTGTGGACCGAAATGCGGGCCGGGGTGAGACCTGGTTGCGCCGGGCTGCCTTGGCCGGGGATGCGGAAGCCGCCGCCATTCTTGGAGATCTGTACGGGCGGGGCGGAGATCTGCCTCCCAATTATGCGGAAGCCATTTCCTGGTATCGTTTTGCGTCAGACCTCGGGCATGCGGCCTCCAGTCATACTCTGGGCACATTGTATCAGGCCGGAGTGGGCGTTCCCAAAGATCCCGAAGCCGCAGAACAGTGGTTCCGTAAAGCAGCCGAGCAAGGTAACAAAGAGGCCGTGGCTGATCTGGGCAATCTTGCTCTGCGCGGGCAGATGTCTCCCGAGATCAGCGAAGATGTCATGAAGGCCTACCGCGCCAGTGCGGAAAAGGGTGATCTGCTGGCTGCATTCAATTTCGGTGTCTGTCTGGCGCAGGGCGTGGGAACGGAACGGAACGAAGAAGAAGCTCTGCAATGGTTGCGCAAGGCGGCGGATAAGGTTGTCAATGCGCAGTTCTGGTACGGGCGCATGCTGCTGAAAGGTCAGGGAACCGAGCAGAACCCTGAGGAAGGGCGAGCCTGGATTCAAAAAGCGGCCGAAGCAGGCATGGCGGAAGCCGAGGCCGCTTATGCGGATCTGCTGGTGCAGGGAATTGGCGGTCCACGCGATCATGGTGCAGCGCTTGCATTTTATAAAAAAGCGGCTGAGGCAGGGCAGGTTTCGGCCATGTTCTCCGTGGGGGCGCTGTATGGCGGTGGCCATGATATTCCTGAAAACCGGGCTTTGGCGCGTGAATGGTTTCAGAAGGCGGCAGAGCATGGAAACCCCGCTGCACAGTTGATGATGGGCCGTTATCTGGCCAACGGACTGGGTGGAGAGAGGGATCTTGAGGAGGCCAGCGTGTGGTACCGCAAGGCCGAAGCCCAGAATGTCATTCAGGCCAGCGCAGAACTCTCGGCACTCAATGCCGTGCGGAAGGCAGAACAGGCCCCGGTAGAGGGATAAGGCATCTTAGTGTGTGATGATGTGACAGTGCCAAGACTGGATGTATCATGACACTGTTGCAAAACATGCTGTTCTGGCAGGATGAAACCCTGACCAAAGAAGAGCGGACGGCCTTAGCCAGTGCTCAGGCGCAGGATTCTTTCCGGCGAGGGAATGCCGCGTGGGAAAGTGGACAGCAGGATGCTGCGTGGGACTGGTTGGAGCGCGCTAATCGTCAGGCGGCGGATAATCCTCATGTCATGTTTGCGTTGGCTCTTGCCCGCCATGCCGTGGGTGATGTGCCCGGTGCCATTCTCCTTCTGGAAACGCTGCTGCAGCGGTTCGACTTTCGGGAAGGCTGGGTTCTGCTCACCACATTTCGTCAGGCGAGTGGGGATGGTGGAGGGGCTCTGCGCGCGTTGGTGAAGCTTCTCTCCTGTTTTGCCGCAACGCCTGAAAGCCAGAAACTGGCGGCATCTGTCTGTCGCCTGAATGGTGTGGCGCTCTGGGGTTTTCTCGACAGGGATGGGCTGCTGAAACTTGCTGGTCCGCATGTGCCTGATAAGCCCGAATTCCGGCTGGATGGCGTACCTGTTCGGGCTGTGAGAAAGCAGGGAGGCTGGTCTTTTCCGCAAGGCTGGCAACAGGCACATCTGTTGGATGTCCGGTGTGCGGGTGTGCCGGCTGTGTTGGGAAGTCCCTTTTCTATAAAAGACTTTTTTAGCTGTGACGGCATGGTTTCCGCTGGGGCAGAGGGACTGGAAGGCTGGTGCTGGCATCCCTATAATGCGGATTGCGCCCCAAGCCTGACACTCTGCCATCCGCAGACGGACAAGGCCCTGCTGCGGGTGACAGCAGAACTGTTCAGTCAGTCTGTCAGTTCAGATCAACCTCTGGCACGGTATCGGCGCATTTTTGTGCCATGGGAGATGCTGCCAGAAGGGCCGGTGCGGGTGGTTGGTCCCAATGGGCAGGAACTTGCGGGCAGTCCGCTCGAAGCGAGGCTTGAATGGCGCTCGGCCTATCAGACCGCCCAGATGCTGAATGGCGTGCTGCCCACTGCTCCCATCAAAAATAAAAACCGAAAAATCGCTTCAGCCCCTTCTTTGTTTTTGCCTTTGCCTGTTGTGGATACAGTCTTGGCTCAGCCAGACAAATCTGCCGGGCGACAACCTGTGGCGGTTATTATTCCGGTTTTTCGGAACAGGGGCGTGACGTTGGCCTGCCTGCAAAGTGTGCAGGAGACTGTTGCGGGCAAAAAGATCCGTGTTGTGGTGGTGGATGATGCCTCGCCCGAGCCGGATCTGGTGGAAGCAGTAGATATTTTTACCCGACAGCACGGGTTTCAACTGGTGCGCCATGAAAGAAACCGTGGTTTCCCGGTTGCGGTGAATACTGGGCTGCAAAAAGTTTCCGGGTGTGACGTCATTGTTCTGAACAGTGACGCTCTGGTGGCCGAAGGCTGGGTGGAGGAACTGCGCCATGTTGCCTATGCAGCCCCCGATACAGGCACGGTCACACCGTTTTCAAATGACGCCAGTATTCTGTCCTACCCATCGGCGGATAAGAAAAACCGTATTCCTGATGATGAGGAAACGAAAACCCTTATGCTGGAGGCCCATGCGGCCAACGCCGGGCAGGCGGTTGAAATCCCGACGGCCAACGGGTTCTGCATGTATGTGCGGCATGATTGCCTGAGGCAGACGGGGCTGTTGCGGGAAGATGTTTTTGCCCACGGGTACGGGGAGGAAAATGATTTCTGCATGCGGGCCCGCGCCTTGGGCTGGAAGCATATGGCGGCTCCCGGTGCATTTGTGGCGCATGTAGGGTCGGCGTCTTTTGGTGGAACGCGTGCCGCGCTGATGCAGCGCAACGCTACCCTTCTGGAGCGTCTGCATCCCGGATATCATGCGTTTATTGCCCGCTGGATGGCTCAGGACCCGCTTTTTGAGGCGCGGCGACGTCTGGATCTGGTGCGCTTTCGTAGCCAGAGTGCGCGAAAAGGGGGGAAAGCCAAGGCTGTTCTGCTGGTTACGCACCAGCATGGCGGTGGCGTAGAGCGCGTTGTGCAGGAGCAGGCCGCAGGCTTTCAGAAAAAAGGGGTGCGCGCGCTGGTGCTCAGGCCCGCACATCATGGCTGTGTGCTGGAGGATGCCGCGGCATCCGCAGATGCGTGGCCCTCCCTGCGGTTCCGGTTGCCGGATGAATGGACTGTTCTGACCCGCCTTCTGCGTGCGGAAGGGGTGGCTTTGGTCGCGCTCCATCATCTGGAGGGATACACGTCAGAAATTTACAAACTTGCAGACGCGCTCAGGTGCCCGCACACTGTGCATGTGCATGATTACATGTGGTTCTGTCAGCGAATTTCGCTACTGGGACCACAGGGAACCTATTGCGGCGAGCCTGATGTGGCGGGATGTCAGCAATGCGTGGCGCTGGCGGGCAGAAATATAACGGAAGAGCAGGATATCCCTGCTTATCTGGCGCGTTCTGCACGGGTGCTGGAAGAGGCACGGGCGGTGTATGTGCCATCCCATGATACGGCAAAGCGGATGGCGCGGCATTTTCCCACGGTGACGTTCCAGGTCAAGGCTTTGGAAAAACCACGCACCATGCTTCCAGACGCAGGTAATGCACCGATTTTTGCAGAAAAATACAGTGCATTGCCTCCGGTCGGCAGTGGTGTGCTGGGGTATGGCCCAGCGCAGAATGCACTGCGCCTCCGGTTGTGCGTTATTGGTGGCATCGGCTGGGAAAAAGGGTACGGCGTGCTGCATGAGGCAGCGCTGGATGCAGCCTTGCGTGATCTGCCGCTGGAGTTTGTTATTGTCGGACATACCCCTGATGACGCGACACTCATGAAAACCGGGCGAGTTTTCATAACCGGAGAATATCAGGAGAAAGAGGCTCTCTCCCTTATTGCCTCCGTACAGGCGCAGGCGGCTTTTCTGCCATCCATCTGGCCGGAAACCTGGTGTTTTACACTCAGCCTCGCCTGGAAGGCAGGGCTGCCTGCCATCGTGTTTGATCTGGGGGCACCAGCGGAGCGCGTGCGGGCCAGCGGACGGGGAAAAGTGATTGATCCCGCTCTTTCCGGGGCTGCCCTGAATGACATTTTGATCAAAATGGATTTTACTGCGTAGGGAAGACGCAAATTATTAGACTTTGAGCCCGTGTTTCTTTACCTGTTCATAGTTTTTTGATTTACACTTGTGCCAACAGTGTCATGTTGAAAGAGGGTTTATGTCACAGACTAACCAGGCGCCTGCCCAGCAGCGTATTTCAGACCTTAAGGTATCAGGCCATCTGATGACGCTTCAGACTGGTTTGTTCTGTGTTTTTCACACTCCAGGCCAGCAGCCCCCAACTGCAGCAGGCCTGCCGGGCGTGCGTATTTCCCAGCCCCCCCTCAAAACACCCGGCGCTGTGGAAATTGTGACGTTTGAAGAGGATGGCTGGCTGGGTGCGCAGAATGGTGCGGCCCTTGTGCGTGTACGGCGTGGCCCGGCGCAGGTCATGATCACCATTTATCAGGAACTCAATTCCCCGCATGAAGCGCCACGTCTGCAGGTGGTGCAGTTGAGCGCGCAGGCTGATGCCCCCGCTCCGGCCGCTGCCGCCGCCAGTGGTGCGGGCTTGCGGGCTCCTGCCGTTGCACCACGGGCGCAGGGTGCGGACTCGGCTTCTGAATCCACCTCCGTCGCGGCAGGCCAGAAGCCCGAAGTGGGCGCACACATCCAGCGCCGTGGCGATGTGGCTGTACGGCTTGGCGAATGGATGGGCGAACCCGGCAGCCATGCGTGGATTGAAGGGTTTGGCGTGGCTCCTGCTGAACTCATTGAACCGTCCGATATTGAATATCAGGCCGTTCTGGGCAAAGGCTGGCTGTCTCCGTGGGTGGATGGTGGCCAGTATTGTGGCAGCCGTGGCATGGCGCTGCCCATTCTGGGTCTGTGCGTCCGCCTGAAAGGCGATGCCGCCAAGAAATTCATCTGCCGTGTTACCGCCACCTTTACGGATGGTACCAAGGTTGGCCCGGTAGAAAACGGCGAACCGGTAGAATCCGAAACACTTGCACCGCTTGAAGCCTTCCTGCTGGAAATCCTGCCGCTGGGTGGCGCAGGGCGCGGTGGCCGTCGCAAAGGCGGTAAGACAGACAAGGCTGCCGCCAAGGCCGCAGCGGAAGATCTGGCCGCTCTGCTTGAAGAAGAAGTAGAAGCCTTGGAAGAACTTGAAGAGATTGAGGAACTGGAAGAGCTGGAAGACGCTGAACCAGAAGAATTTGATCTTTTCATTGAAGAAGAAAGTGCGCCAGAGGAGCAGGAAGCTCCGCGTCGGCGTCGTGGTGGCCGCAAGCCATTGAAGACCAAAGGGGCTGAGCCTGCTGCCGCTGCACCGGTCAAGGCATCCCGTGGCCGTAAGGCCAGCGTAACTGAAAAGCCAGCCCCGGCTGCTCGGTCTGGTAGTCCTCGCCAGAGTGCGCGCGCCAAACTGGCAACATCCAAGGCTGGTCGGGCTACAGCTCCACGGGGCGCGGGTCGGGGCCGCAAGCCCGGATCACGCCGTTAAAGCAGGAATGGCCCGGTCTTTTCAGGCCGGGCCTTCTTCTTTGCAGAAGCCGAAAGACAGAACACAGGCGGCGTTTTGAAGTATCTTTTCATTCACCAGAATTTTCCGGGCCAGTATCTGCATCTTGTGCGCCACCTTGTGCGGCAGGGCGGGAACGAGATTGTTTTTATCAGTGAAGACAATGCGAACGTCATTCCCGGCGTGCGCCGTGTGCGTTACCGCGTGCCGCGCATGGCAACGGACAGGGCCCATCCCGGCGTGCGCGATCTGGATATGGGGCTCATGCGGGCGGATGCCGTGGCCAAGGCTGCCCAGACCCTGAAAACTCTGGGTTTTGTGCCTGACATTATTCTGGGCCACCACGGATGGGGAGAACTGCTGAACATTCAGGACGTGTACCCAAACGTGCCTGTTCTTGGGTATTTTGAATTCTATTACCACACGGAGCCCGGCTTTGATGTGGATTTTGACCCGGAATTTCCCATGGCTCCGGAGGTCATTCCCTTGGTGCGGGCCAAGAATACGGTCAATCTGCTGGCCCTGACCAATCCCGGCTATGGGCAGACCCCCACGGAATTTCAGAAAAGTACCTATCCGCGCTGGGCGCAGGATAACATTACCGTCCTGCGGGAGGGGGTGGACCTTGAAATGTGCCGCCCAGACCCGAAAGCAGCCAAGAAAACGCTAAAAGTGGGGGATGTGCGCATTACCCCCAAGCACAAGCTGGTGACATATGTTGCGCGTGATCTGGAACCCTACCGTGGGTTCCACGAATTCATGCGCGCTCTGCCACGGGTGTTGGATGAACAGCCCGATGCTCAGGTGGTGGTGGTGGGCGGAGATGGCGTCAGCTACGGCGCGCGCTTGCCGTCCGGTTGCTGGCGCGAAATCATGCTTGAGGAACTGAAGGGCAAGCTTGATCTCTCCCGCATTCATTTTGTGGGCAAGGTTTCTTACGAAACATTCCGTGCCTTATTGCAGCGTTCAGATGCGCATGTGTATCTGACTTATCCCTTTGTAGCTTCATGGTCCCTGCGGGAGGCCATGGCCATGGGGTGCGCATTGGTGGGAAGCGCCACGGCGCCGGTTGAAGAATTCATTACGGATGGTGAAACCGGCCTTCTTGCTCCGTTCACGGAGCCAGAGCGGATTGCCGACGCCATTCTTGAGCTTCTGACCAACAAGCCGCTGGCCAAGCGTCTTCGCGCTGCGGTGCGGCAGGAAGCCGAACGCTCGCTCTGTATGGCGTCCTATCTGGCGGATTATGAAAAACTGATTGCGCGCCTGATCAAGGACCATTCCACGACAGAGCAGGTTCTGGATAAACAGGTTCAGACGAAAGATCAGGAAAAAGACGCTGCGGTTGCACAGGCGTCTGCGTCAAAACCTCGCAGGGCCAGAAAAACGGTGGCTAAAACCAATGGTGCTGCCCCGCCTGCAACTCCGGTCAAAGCGCCCGCTCGTGTCCGTGTTGCGGTAAAAAAGGTCGCGGCAGCCAAGGTTGCGGCAAAGACCGCAGTGGTGGCTAAGTCCTCTCCATCTGTTCGGAAAAAACGCCGTCCTTCTGTGTGACAATCTCCCCTGCGACCCTTTGGGTTCGCAGGCTGGCAGGCTTCTCTTGTCGTCGGGCCGAAAGGTCTCCTCCCATTCCAGTCGTGCTATGTCCCGCTGGAGGCATCCGGGCGGACGGGCTCCCTTCCGCTATACCTCTTAGCACATTGGCAACAGACAGGGGGAGGGGAGCCTTTCGAGCGACCTGTCAGATATGCGGCGGGATGGACATGTTCACCCGGTCTGCCAACTGAAGGGTCATATGGCGCATCAATGCGGCCACATCCGAATCCGTGGCGACTGAGCCGGATGCAGTCAGATGCGCACGGTCACGAATCAGAGGCTTGTTGGGGTCCTGCGGCAGAACAGCCCAGTTTGCGTCCAGCACGGCCTGCCCGTTGGCATCCACATCAAAGCGGGAAATGTTGACCTGCACCCGCAGCGTGGCCACGTCCACCAACGGCTGATCCGTAATCAGTTCATTGGGGTGGGAGTTAGCAATCTCGTTGGTAATCAGGTCCGTCATGCCAAGGGAAAGGCGTGTCGCCCAACGGGATTTCGGGCTGCGCACAATTTCTTCCCCATTGCGCAGCACCATGTCCTGAGAATCCAGATAATCCGGAATCACCACGCGGCTGATCTGAATGGTGGTGGCGCGGGAGGACAGGTGCGGCTGCCGTACTTCCTGATCAGAGGGCATGCCAAGGGTGTAGAGCCGCAACGGGGGCGAGGCACAGGCTGAAAGCAGGGCGCAGGCTGTAAGGGCGGTAAAGGCCAGACGGCGGGCGGAAAACATCATGGACGGCGTCCCATCAGCAGAAGTTGCGGGTTGCGTTCAACATCACTGGCAAAGCCACGCAGAGAGGCCGCGGCGGTCGCAATATCCCGCAGGGCAGCGTCCAGATTGGCCCGATCAGCCGAGCGCGGAGAGATAATGCCCTGCAGGCTGTCCAGCGCTTTGGTGGCAGACACCATGGTGGCGTGAATATCTGCCCCACGCCCGCTTAGCTGTGTGGTGCCGGTTTCCAGCAGCGTGTCCATTTTGGAGAGCGTGATATCCAGCTTGCTCTGAAGGTCGCGGATCGCCTGCGTGGCAGCCTGCACCGTGTCATGTGAGCGGTCGGTCGTGACTTTCATGCTGGCGATCAACGGCGGCAGATCATCGTTCAGCTTGTCACTGAGGGACTGGATGGAGCGCAGCGTATCATCCGCGTGGTGCGCAATATCCTTCACGGGAAGCTGGCCCAGCGTGTCCTTCAGCTTTTCCATGGTGGACAGGCGAGCGGGAATTTCCGGCAGATCCGTAATGCGCGGGTGCAAAACAGCAGGGGCGGACTTGTCAAAATCCAGTTCGATGTTGGATTGCCCGGTTACAAAGCTTTGCAGGTTCAGTTCTGCGCGCAGGCCGTTGGCAATCATGTCCTGCACCCGCACCTTGGTGTCCCCCGGTACATCGCGCACCACATGGATCTGGTCCGGCTCAAGGGTCAGCACAACGGGAATGTAGGCTTTGTGGTCCAGTGGATCAAAACGCAGCGTGATGCTTTTGACAGACCCCACCTTCACACCACGGAAGTTGACGGGTGCGCCCACGGCCAGACCCGTGATGGAGTTCTGAAACACCACTGCGGCCTCCCGCGAGGGGGTGAAAAAGCGCATGTGCCCGAACAGCATGATGATGGCCAGCCCCAGTAAGCCGCCGCCTATCACAAACGCGCCGATCAGGGTTTTCCGGTTTGTGCCTTCAGCCATGCTGCTTCAGCCCTTTGTCTCAGAGGCAGGAGCGATGTCCGCCTTACGGTTCATGAATGCCACCACTTCAGGAATGGTGTTGTGGTCGCGCAGATCCCGCGGAGACCCACGGGCAATGGGGGTGTGGGTGCGGGCATCCAGAAAGATGCCGTCATCCGCAATCTTGAACAGGCTGGGCAGTTCGTGGCTGACAATCACAATTGTCGCGCCAAGCCCATCCCGCAGGGTCAGGATCAGATCATCCAGCCGGGCGGAGGTAATGGGGTCCAGCCCGGCGGAGGGTTCATCAAAAAACATGATGTCCGGCTCCAGCGCAATGGCGCGGGCCAGCCCGGCCCGTTTGCGCATGCCGCCGGAAATTTCAGATGGCATCAGGTCAATGGCCTGCTCCATGCCCACAAAGCCCAGTTTGAGCTCCACCAGCCGCCGGATCACCTCTGGCGTCAGGTCTGTGAACATTTCCATGGGCAGGGCCACGTTTTCCCCCACCGTCATGGAGCTCCACAGCGCGGCGCTCTGAAACAGCACGCCATAGCGATGGTTCAGCTCCGTGCGGCGCTTTTCGTTCTGTGCCCAGTAATCTTCCCCACCCACCAGAATCTGGCCGGAGGTGGGGCGCAAAAGGCCGATCATGCTTTTCAGCAGCGTGCTCTTGCCGCAGCCTGAACCGCCCATCACGGCAAAAATGGAACCGCGTTTAAGATCAAAGGAAACGTTCTGCTGAATAACCTTGGGGCCAAAGGCAATGGTCAGATCGCGCACGGAAATCAGGGTGTCTGGCTCGGTCATGTCAAATGTCCAGTGCGTTCGCGATAACCGCGAAAACCGCATCCATGGCGATAATCCCCACAATGCCGATCACCACTGCACGGGTGGCGGCAATGCCCACATCCGCCGCACTCCGCCCGGCCTTCAGGCCCACACGGCAGGCCGCCAGCGCAATAAAGCTGGCGAAAAAGAAGGATTTCACAAAGCCGAACACAAATTCATGCAGGGCCACGCCATCAAACGTGGTGGTCCAGTAGCCAATGGCGGACACGCTCATCATGCTCATGGCCACCACAAACCCGCCCAGAATGGCGATCAGCGTGCCATACAGATACAAAAGCGGCATCATCAGCGCGAGCGAGAGGATGGACGGCAGCAGAATGTAGGTGGACACCGGAATGCCAAACACCTGTAGCGCGTCAATTTCCTCATTGCCCAGCATGGTGGAGATGCGGGCCGCATACGCGCCGCCCGTGCGCCCCGCCATGATGATGGCGGTCATGATGGCTGAAATCTCACGGGCGCAGGCAATGCCCACCAGATTGGCCACATAGATCTCGGCTGCAAAGCGGCGCAGTTCCACCAGCCCCACAAAGGCCAGAATGGCACCCACCAGAAAATTCACCACACCCACAATCAGCAGCGCGGATGGCCCGGCATTCCAGATATCGGTGGCCAGATCCTTCAGCCGCATCCCGCTTTTGCCGGTTACGGTTTTCAGCGCGCCCTTGGTGGTTTCTTCCGCCAGTTCGGCCACGGTGCCGGTTTCTGTCAGCGTGTTGAGGGTGATATCCCCCACCCGTTCCAGCAGTGGTGGTTTGGGGCCGGGGCCAGCAGGCTTGGCGGCTGGCTGTTCCGGCAGCAGCGCCAGCAGGCGTTGGGCAGGTTCTGGCAGATGTGTGGGGTCAAACGTCAGCCCGGCATGGCCCGCAGCCTGTTTGACATCCCACAGGAAGGTAATGAACGCGGAATCCCACTGTTGCAGGCCAGTGGTGTCTATTTGCAGCGTCTGGCCCTGATGGGTCTGGTTCAGCCCATCGGTGGGGAAGGGAGCCATTCCGCCATTCTGCACCGTCCAGTCACCCTGCACATGCAGGCAGGGGGTGCCTGTGTGCATGTCCAGATCCCAATGGGGTGCGGCCCGGGGTGTCTGGCTGGCGGAGGAGGATGATGCGTTTGAATGATCAGTCATGGTGTGTGGCAACATTACGGCACGATGACAGGGCTGACCAGTCCTGCCCGCGCGCGCGGCTGGCCTGCTAAAATGGTCTGGATATTTTCAGGCGCCCACCTTCCATGGGGTGTTGGGTGGCCGGGCTGGGTCATGCAAACGGCTGGCAAACAGGCCGTGCGCCATTGCCGCGGGCGCGGCTGTCGGTTAGATGCAGCGCGGTTCTGCCGGTTGTGCAAACCGGATGCAATTTGGTGTGATGGTGCCTGTTCTGAGCCGCAAGGCCGGAGAGCGCCTGTTGAAACGGGAGTTCCCATGCGACGCAGACGGGGCAGGCCGATAAACGGCTGGCTGATTGTTGATAAACCTACAGGCATGACCTCCACGCAGGTGGTGGGGCGCGCCAAACGGCTGTTTGATGCCCAGAAAGTGGGGCATGGCGGCACACTAGATCCGCTGGCCACCGGGCTTCTGCCTCTGGCGTTTGGCACAGCCACCAAAACCGTGCCTTACGTGATGGATGGCACCAAGATCTACCGTTTTACCCTGAAGCTGGGTGAATCGCGTGATAGCGATGATGCGGACGGCAATGTGACCGGCCATTCTGACGTGCGCCCCACGGATGACGAACTGCGTGCCGCCCTGCCTGCCCTGACAGGGGATATCATGCAGGTGCCCCCCGTGTTCTCCGCCCTCAAGGTAGCAGGGGAGCGCGCTTATGACATGGCGCGTGATGGCCGGCCGCCGGAACTGCCGCCGCGTCCGGCACGGGTGGACCGGTTTGAACTGGTCGAACGGGTGGATCAGGATACGGCTATCTTTGAGGTCGAATCCGGCAAAGGAGTGTACATGCGCGCGCTAGCGCGTGATGTGGCGCTGGCCTGCGGCACTCTTGGCCATATAACCGCGCTCAGGCGCCTGCGCGTGGGGCCTTTTACTGAGGCAGACGCAATAACACTGGACAAAATCGCCCCGAACGACGACAACGCGCATGCCTCACCGGAGCTGCTGCGTCCGGTCGCGACCGCGCTGGCCGACATCCCGGCGCTGGCCCTGACCGCTGATGAAGCTGCTTCCCTGCTGCACGGGCAGGCGCTGAGCCTTGTCGATCTGATGGGACGCATTCCCCAGACCGAAGAAGGTGAGCCTGTTCGGGCCATGGAAGGGGGGCGCGTACTGGGGATCTGCCGCCTGGAAGACGGGCTGCTGCGCCCCGTGCGGATTCTGTGAACCTGATCTTTTTTATGGAGACATGTGATGTCGATTACTGCTGAACGCCGCACGGCGCTGATTAGCGAATACCAGACGACCCCGACCGATACCGGTTCCCCGGAAGTCCAGGTTGCGATTCTGACCGAGCGGATCAACAACCTCACCGAGCATCTGAAAACCCACGCGAAGGATTTCCATTCCCGCCGTGGTCTGCTGATCCTCGTTGGCCGTCGTCGTAGCCTGCTGGACTACCTGCGCGGCAAGAGCGTTGCACGCTATGAAGCGCTGATCGCCCGTCTGGGCCTGCGCCGCTAAGAGTGCGAAGCAAAGGGTGTCCGCCTGCTGGTCAGGCGGCACCCTTTGCGTTCTCTTCGGGGCACGGTTTTGCCGTAACCCCTTGCATGTCAGCACGTTAGGCTGGATGCTAAACATGTTCGCCACAGGCTGTGAGCGCGGGAGTCTGATCCCGGCGGGCCACGGCGTTTCCGACCACATGGCGCCTGGGTGGTATAGCCGCCAGTCTCCATGCCGTCCGAGGCGCTGTCCGCTCCCTTCGGTTCTTTCCCGCCTGTTCTGTGGCTTTTGATCTGGAATGAAAGCTGGAACAGTATGAGTATTGATTTTAAGTATTATCGTAAGGAAATTGAATGGGCCGGTCGCCCGCTGGTGCTGGAAACCGGCAAGATCGCCCGTCAGGCTGATGGCGCCGTGGTTGTCACCTATGGTGAAACCGTTGTGCTGTGCACCGCCGTTGGTGCCAAGAACGTCAAGGCCGGTCAGGACTTCTTCCCCCTGACCGTCAACTATCAGGAAAAAGCCTACGCTGCTGGCAAGATCCCCGGTGGCTTCTTCAAGCGTGAAGGCCGTCCGTCTGAAAACGAAACGCTGGTCTCCCGCCTGATCGATCGCCCCATTCGTCCGCTGTTCCCCGAAGGGTTCCGCAACGAGGTGCAGGTTATCGCCACGGTGCTGACGCACGATATGGAGAATGATCCCTCCATTCCGGCACTGATCGGCTGTTCCGCAGCGCTGACGCTGTCTGGCATTCCCTTCTTTGGCCCGGTTGCCGCAGCCCGCGTTGGCTACAAGGATGGCGCGTTCATTCTGAACCCCACCCTTGAGCAGATGAAGGACGCTGCCCTTGATCTGGTGGTGGCTGGCACGGAAGAAGGCGTGCTGATGGTGGAATCCGAAGCATCAGAACTGTCTGAAGACGTGATGCTGGAAGCCGTTACCTTTGGTCACACAGCCTTCCAGCCGGTGATTGAAGCCATCATCTCTCTGGCTGAACACGCGGCCAAAGCGCCGTGGGATCTGCCGGAAGCCTCCAAGGAAGAACAGAAGCTCCGCACCCGTGTGGACAAGGTTGGCCGCAAGCTGATTGCTGATGCCTACAAGGAAAAGGTGAAGCAGGCGCGCTACGAAAAGATCGGTGCTGCCAAGGAAGCCATCCTTGAAAAGCTGGCCGCCGAGGAACTGGACGTTGACGCTGCCAAGCCGATGCTGAAAGACCTTGAAGCCGATGTGGTTCGCACCGCCGTGCTGAAAACCGGCCTGCGTATTGATGGCCGTGATCTGGTAACGGTTCGTCCCATCGTGTCTGAAGTGGGCATTCTGCCGCGTGCGCATGGCTCCTCCCTGTTCACCCGTGGGGAAACGCAGGCGCTGGTTGTCACCACGCTGGGCACCGCACAGGATGAACAGGTGATTGACGCGCTGGAAGGCGAATACCGCACCAACTTCCTGCTGCACTACAACTTCCCTCCCTTCTCCGTTGGGGAATGTGGCCGTATCGGGTCTCCTGGCCGTCGTGAAATCGGGCATGGCAAGCTGGCATGGCGCGCCATTCACCCGCTGCTGCCCAGCCGCAAGGATTTCCCGTACACCCTGCGCGTTGTGTCTGAAATCACGGAAAGCAACGGTTCTTCCTCCATGGCCACGGTGTGCGGTAGCTCTCTGGCGCTGATGGATGCCGGTGTGCCGTTGAAGCGCCCGGTGGCGGGCATTGCCATGGGTCTGATCAAGGAAGGCAAGAACTTTGCCGTTCTGTCTGACATTCTGGGTGATGAAGATCACCTGGGTGACATGGACTTCAAGGTAGCGGGCACCGAACAGGGCGTGACCGCCCTGCAGATGGACATCAAGATCACGTCCATCACGCCGGAAATCATGAAGATTGCGCTGGGTCAGGCCCGTGATGGCCGCCTGCACATTCTGGGTGAAATGAGCAAGGCGCTGACGGAAGGCCGGACGGATGTGTCCTCCACAGCCCCCAAGATCACTACCCTGACCGTGCCGCGCGAAAAAATCCGTGATGTGATTGGTTCAGGCGGTAAAGTTATTCGTGAGATCGTTGAATATTCGGGTGCGAAGGTCGATATCGGAGATGATGGCACGATCACCATCGCTGCGATGTCTGACGATCAGGCCAACAAGGCCATCGAACGGATCAACGGGATTGTGGCTGAACCGGAACTGGGCCGCATTTATGACGGCAAGGTCGTCAAGACGGCTGATTTCGGTGCGTTCGTGAACTTCCTGGGCGCGCGTGATGGGCTGGTTCACATCTCTGAACTGTCTCAGGGCCGTGTGGGCAAGACCACCGATGTTGTGAAGCAGGGCGATGCCGTGAAGGTCAAAGTGATCGGCTTTGATGATCGCGGGAAAGTTAAGCTGTCCATGCGCGTTGTCGATCAGGAAACCGGAGCCGATATCACAGAAACCGTGGGCGCAAAGCCTGCGCGGGCTCCCCGTCGGGATGCTGAATAAGCATCCCCCAAGGGGTGCTTTGCACAGCAGCGCTGATTAAGCAGAACGATAGGACAGCAATGAAGGCGATCAACGCAGTTCGCATGGGGGGCGCAGATGTCCTGCCGCTGGTTGAAGGCGGCAAGGGCGTTTCCGTATCCACAGGTGCTTCAGCCGGAGCATGGGCTGCGGCGGGCGGGGCCGGTACGGTCTCGATCGTCAATGCGGACAGTTATGATGAGGCCGGAAATCCCGTGCCTCAGATCTATCATGGCCGCACCCGGCGGGAACGGCATGAAGAACTGGTAGACTACGCCATTCGGGGCGGGATTGCGCAGGCGCGCATCGCGCACGAGATGGCAGGCGGCAAAGGCCGTATCCACGCCAATATCCTGTGGGAAATGGGCTCTGCCGAACGGGTGATTACCGGCGTTCTTGACGGCGCAAAAGGGCTGATTCACGGCCTGACCTGCGGCGCGGGCATGCCGTATCGTCTCTCGGAAATTGCAGCCACGTATGGGGTGTACTACTACCCCATCGTGTCTTCCGCACGTGCCTTCAATGCGTTGTGGAAGCGGGCCTACAGCAAGGCGTCTGATCTGCTGGGCGGCGTGGTGTATGAAGATCCGTGGCGGGCTGGCGGCCATAACGGCCTCTCCAACACGGAAGACCCGCTGAATCCGGAAGACCCCTATCCGCGGGTTGCGGCTCTGCGCAAGCTCATGCGCTCTTTTGGTCTGGATAACACGCCCATCATCATGGCGGGCGGCGTGTGGTGGCTGGAAGAATGGGAAGACTGGATTGATAATCCGGAACTCGGCCCGATTGTCTTTCAGTTCGGCACACGTCCGTTGCTGACCAAGGAAAGCCCCATTCCGCAGGCGTGGAAAGATCGGCTGCTGACCCTGAAAAAGGGAGACGTGTACCTCAACCGCTTCTCCCCCACAGGTTTCTATTCTTCAGCAGTCAATAACAGCTTCCTTCAGGAACTGCGTGGCCGGTCTGAACGGCAGGTTGCGTTTTCTCCCGAACCGCTGGGTGCGCATCAGGTGCCTTACGGCGTGGGCGCGCGTAAGCGTGAAGTGTTTGTTGCGGCGGAAGATTTTGAGCGTATTCGCGGGTGGGAAGCAGAAGGCTTTGTTGAAGCCATGCGCACACCGGATTCCACGCTTATTTTTGTCACGCCAGACCGTGCGCGGGAAATCATGGCAGATCAGGTGGCCTGCATGGGGTGCCTGTCTGAATGTAAATTTTCCAACTGGAGCCAGCGCGGCCCCAATTACACCAACGGGCACAAGGCTGACCCGCGCTCCTTCTGTATTCAGAAGACGCTCCAGACCGTGGCGCATGCCAACGGCCCGGATGCGGAAGAAATCATAGATCACAACCTGATGTTTGGCGGCACCAACGCATGGCGCTTTGCAACTGACCCGTTCTATTCCAACGGGTTTGTGCCAACCGTCGGTCAGTTGGTGGAAAAGATCCTCACCGGGCGCTAAGCCCAGCAGGCTTTTCAAAAGTGATCATCTGTTGCGGCTTTCGTTATGAGGTCACAACAGCAGAAAAGGGCGCTTCGGCGTCCTTTTTTGTGCCTGCTGCGAGGGGCTTTTGCTTTCCTTAGCTAACAAAGAGGCAGCCCGTTTTGCGACGGGAGGCTGGATGAGGCCGCAAGAATTGCAGGGGCAGTCATGAGGGCCTCAAACTAATCCGGAATATAACCGCAGCGACCTTATTACTTTCCCATCCGGGCAATTTTCTGGTCGGTCTTATACTGGCTCAGAGCATACACGGACCAGATGGCTGCCGGAATCCAGCCAATGATCGTTACCTGCAACACCAGACAGATCAGGCCCGCGAAGGGACGCCCGATGGTGAAGAACTGAAGCCACGGTAAAAGCAGGGCCAGAAGAAGGCGCATGGAGGTCATCCTTGTCTTGTGGGCGAGAAGAACGCCCTGAAGGGGAGGATGGCTGCTGTGCTGCCGCAAAACAAGCCCCATTGCGTGCTTTGGCGCGTGAGAGACAGGGGTAGCCCTATGTGCGTTCGCCTTTGTGTGCTAGAAGAGAAACACTCACAGCCAGACTGCTGTACAGGCCGGGTTTTGCCCGGTTCAGCGGCCCGGCGCACAACAGTTTTCAGGCGCGCCTCATTCCCTCAGGCGCGCGGCATGACAAGACGGATGGACCTTGACCGAGATTTCTGACCAGCCGGGATCGCCGGAGCCTTCTGACCTTCTGCCTGTCACCATTGAGGAGGAGATGCGCTCCTCCTACCTCGCGTATGCGATGTCGGTGATTGTCAGCCGTGCCCTGCCTGATGTGCGAGACGGCCTGAAGCCGGTGCATCGGCGTATTCTGTACGCCATGCATGAAAGTGGCTTCACGCACGATAAACCCTACCGCAAATCGGCCCGTGCGGTGGGTGACGTGATGGGTAAATACCACCCGCACGGTGACTCCTCCATTTACGATGCCATGGTTCGTATGGCGCAGTCCTGGTCCATGCGCGTCAAGCTGATTGACGGGCAGGGGAACTTCGGTTCTGTGGATGGGGATAGCCCGGCGGCCATGCGTTATACGGAAGCGCGGCTGGCCAAGGCCGCCACCTTCCTGCTGAACGACATTGACCGCGATACGGTTGATTTCCAGCCCAACTATGATGAAAGCGAGCAGGAACCAACCGTTCTGCCCGCAGCTTTCCCCAACCTGCTTATCAATGGCGCCACCGGCATTGCCGTGGGTATGGCCACCAACATTCCGCCCCACAACCCGGCGGAAGTGATTGATGCAACCCTCGCTCTTATCGAAAAACCCGATATGGAGCTTGAAGAGTTGATGGAGCATGTGCCGGGACCCGACTTCCCCACAGGCGGCATCATTCTGGGGCGCTCAGGCATCCGCAGTGCGTTTGCTACCGGCCGTGGCGCGATCATTATTCGTGCCCGCGCCGAGGTTGAGGAAATCCGCAAGGATCGCAAAGCCATTGTGATCACGGAAATTCCGTATCAGGTGAACAAGGCCACCCTGCAGGAGCGCATTGCCGAACTGGTGCGCAACAAGCAGATTGAAGGCATATCAGACATCCGCGATGAATCGGACCGGTCCGGCATGCGGGTGGTGATTGAAATCAAGCGGGACGCCACGCCGGAAGTGGTGCTGAACCACCTCTACCGTTACACCCAGTTGCAGACGTCCTTTGGCGTGAACATGCTGGCGTTGGATGGCGGCAAGCCTCGCCTGATGGGGCTGAAGGATGTTCTGTCCGCCTTTGTTTCCTTCCGTGAAGAAGTCATTCTGCGCCGGGCGCGGTTTGAACTGAACAAGGCGCGGGATCGCGGGCATATTCTGGTCGGACTGGTGATTGCCGTCGCCAATATTGATGCCGTGATCGCCCTGATCCGCGCAGCGCCTGATGCCGCAACCGCCCGTGAATCCCTGATGGCCGCAAGCTGGGATGCCGCAGATGTCGAGCCCCTGCTGGCGCTTATCCATGATGAAGGCAATCAGGTTGTGGACGGCAAGGTCCGTCTTACTGAAGCGCAGGCCCGTGGTATTCTGGAACTGCGCCTGCAACGCCTGACCGGCCTTGAACGCGAAAAGATCCAGCAGGAACTTTCCGAAGTTGCGACCCGGATCAACGAACTTCTTGAAATTATTGGCAGCCACATCCGCCGCATGGAAGTGCTGCGCGATGAACTGATACTGGCGCGGGCGGAAATTGCGACCCCACGCGCTACCGAAATTTCTGATTACGCAGGGGATCAGGATGATGAAAGCCTGATCGAACCCGGCCAGATGGTTGTCACCATCACGCGGGAAGGATTCATCAAACGCACGCCGCTTGATGTCTTCCGTGCCCAGAACCGTGGTGGCCGTGGCCGCACCGGCGCTGGCACCCGCGGGGATGATATTGTGGTGCGGTCCTTCAACGCCCACACGCACCAGTGGGTGATGTTCTTCTCCTCCGGCGGCAAGGCGTATCGGGAAAAGATCTGGCGTCTGCCAGAAGCCAGCCCCACCGCCAAAGGCCGTGCGCTGGTCAATCTGCTGCCTGATCTGGGTTCGGACACCATTACCGCCGTTCTGCCGCTGCCGCAGGATGAGGAACTGTGGGAATCCCTGCATCTGGTGTTTGCAACCGCCAGCGGTGGCGTGCGCCGTAACCGGTTGAGTGATTTCCGCAACATCCGCTCCTCAGGCCTGATCGCCATGAAGCTGGATGAAGGCGATAGCCTGATTGGCGTTGCTACCTGCCGTGAAGGGCAGGATGTGTTCCTGGCAACCCGTGGCGCACGTTGCATCCGCTTCCAGATTACGGATGAAACATTGCGCGTGTTTGCAGGCCGTGGGTCTTCCGGTGTGCGCGGCATCAGGCTGGCGGATGGCGACAAGGTGATCAGCCTTGCCGTGCTGAACCATGTTGAAGCCACGGTGGAAGAACGTTCTGCTTATCTGCGTATGGCCAATGCCAAACGCCGTGCAGAAAACGCCGCCGAAGCCGAGGATGATGCCGAAACGCCGGTTGTGGATACGGATGAGGAAGAAGCCTCCTCCGGCACAACCCTGCTGACGCCGGAACGCTTTGCCGAGCTTGAAGCTGCCGAAGAAATTCTGCTGGTGGTGAGCGATGGCGGGTTTGGTCGCCGGTCTTCCGCGTATGATTACCGTGTCAGCGGTCGTGGCGGGCAGGGCATCACCAACATGACCTTCTCCTCCAACAAGCGCGGCAAGGAAGTTGCGGCCACGCTGCCGGTTCTGGATGGCACGGATGTCATGCTGGTGACGGACGCTGGCCGTCTTATCCGTGTGCCGGTCGATCAGGTGCGCGTCATGGCGCGTCAGGCCAGCGGTGTAACCCTGTTCCGCCTGAATGAGGATGAGCGCGTGACGAGCGTGTTCCCCGTCATGGATGATGGTGAGGAAGAAGGGGGCGAGGACGCCGCTGAAACACCGGGCGAAGGCGCGTGATCACAGGCGTGCGCCCTGCCCGGCGCATTGGCTTTTATGCCGGGACGTTTGATCCCGTCACCACCGGGCACCTGGACGTGATTGAACGGGCCGCCCGGTTGGTGGACCGTCTGGTGATCGGGGTGGCGGAAAACCCCGCCAAAAACCCGCTCATGCCGCTGGCGGAGCGCGTGGAGTGTGTGGAGCATGAGCTTCCCGCCATAGCTGAGCGCACAGGCGGCGAGCTGAAGGTAACGCCCTTCAACTCCCTGCTGGTGGAAGCGGTGCGTGCGCATGATGCTACGCTTATTTTTCGCGGCCTGCGGGTGCTGACGGATTTTGATTATGAAATCCAGATGTCCGGCGTAAACCGGCGGCTGGATGCCACCATAGAAACCGTGTTTCTGATGGCGTCCGAGCGCACGCAGTTCATTTCCTCCCGCCTTGTGAAGGAAATTGCCGGTTATGGTGGTGCCGTTTCCGAGTTTGTCACCCCATATACACAGGAACGTCTGCTCGCCCGGCTAAAGGCGCGGGCTGCGGGGTAACAGGTGCGTTGGCGCCGGTTGCCGGAAAGAGTTAAGGAGAATTCTCTATGTCTACCGAGACAGACAAAAACGACCTGATCTACATGGATGTGCCCGCAGGCCGCGTGGTCATCCGCCTGCGTCCCGATATCGCACCGCTGGCTGCCGAGCGTATCCGCACCCTTTCTGCTGAAGGGTTTTACGATAACGTTCCCTTCCATCGTGTGATTGAAGGCTTCATGGCACAGGCTGGTGACCCCACGGGCACAGGCACAGGTGGCAGCCCGCTGCCGGACCTGAAGGCGGAATTCACGCGGGACGCCAAGTTCCTGCGCGGCACGCTGGGCATGGCGCGTACGTCTGACCCCAACAGCGCTAACAGCCAGTTCTTCATCATGTTTGAACCGTCTCCGCATCTGGATGGTCAGTACACCATTGTGGGTGACGTGATTGAAGGCATGGAAAACATCGACAAAATCAAGCGCGGTGGCGGCGCGTCCGGCATGGTGCGTGAGCCCGACCGGATTATCAAAATGCGTCCGGCTTCTTCTGAAACTGCCTGATTGTTTCAGAATTTATCCAGACAGAAAGCGCGGCCCCGCAACGGGCCGCGTTTTTTTGTTGGGGGCGATATTTCGAGAAACCGCGCCTGCCCTTAAGAAGGGGTATTGGTGTTTTCAGGAGCCCTTTTGCGCGTTATGGGCTTGAAAAAGCATGTCATCGCTTGACACGGGGGGAATGATCCGTCTAGACAGCGTCCCAACAGAGGGCGCACCCTGTTTCAAACCGAGTGCTGCTATTCTGCAAGATGGTGTGAGCCGGTAGCTCAGTTGGTAGAGCATTCGACTTTTAATCGAATGGTCGAGGGTTCGAGTCCCTCCCGGCTCACCATTCTTCCCCACAAGATACGGGCTATAAAGCAGAGTTTCCACAGAAACCGGGACTCGACTCCGGATTCGTATAACCTGTTTTTTTTATTGCCTTTTTCTGATTTACCTCCGAATCGGGTTGCGCAATCTGTACCCGTTATCCACAGATTTACCCACTGCCCCTATTCCTGCACTCGGAGAGTGGTGCAGCACGCACAGAATGTGTGGAAAAAACCATGCCCCTCATCACAGAACCAGAGTGAGTGTGTGGCGGATGGCCAGCGCTGTCTGCCGTAGGGAACGGCTCAGGGGAGATCCTGCTCCCATGGGGGAACGGGGCCGTAGCATTCCACCAGATAATCAATCATGGCCCTTACTTTTAACGGGGTTGTCTGGCCGGGGGCGTAAACAGCGTGCAGGGGCGGGGCTTCCATCAGGGGCTCATCAAGCGTTATGGCCTGCAACTGGCCAGAACGTAGTTCATTGCTCACCACAAAAACGGGAAGATAGATCAGCCCTTCCCCTGCAACGGCGGCTTCACGCAAGGCATCGCCATTATTGGCGCAGAGCGGGCCGGAAACAGAGACCCCGTGCTCTCCCTTCGCACCGAAATTCCAGCGGCTCGGGTTGCCAGGGTCTCCCAAAGTGTACCCTAGGCATTTGTGCTGGCTGAGTTCCTCAATGCGCTGCGGCGTGCCGGCCTGCGCCAGATAGGCGGGGGAGGCGCACACCACGCAGCGTATGGGCGCAAGTTTGCGCGTGCGCAGGCTGCTGGGGGCCATGTGCTTGATCCGCAGAGTAAGGTCCCAGCCTTCTTCAATCAGGTCCACTGCGCGGTCATTCAGGCCCAGTTCCACCGTCACCAATGGGTGTCGGCGGTTAAATTCGGGCAGCAGAGGGGCAACATAGCGTATGGCAAGGGAAACAGGGGCATTAAGCCGCAGCCGCCCCTGTGGTTCGCGTCGCTGGGCGGTTACGGTCCGCTCCACTTCATCCAGATCAGCCAGAATTTTCTGGCATCCTTCCAGAAACAGCCGTCCGGCTTCTGTCAGCGATAATTTGCGCGTGCTGCGATGGAAAAGGGTTACACCCATCTGCCGCTCAAGCGCTGTGATGTGCTTTGTCACCATGGTTTGGGAAAGGGAAAGCGCCCGCCCGGCAGCCGTAAAATTGCCGGTGGCCACAACCTTTACGAAAACCTGCATGCTTGTAATGCGGTCCAGCATAAAATCCACGCACGGGGTTAGGAGGGCAGTAAATGCGCCAGAAATCTGCTGGCGGCGTCACCCTATCATGGTTTGTTCGTGCCGTGCGTGGTTTTGCCAGTGTGGCGGCGTGTGTCGCCAGAAGGGTTGAAAAGCCAGAGGTTTAGTAGCGCGAGCCGGGTGGGCGGCCGCGGTAATCATTGTAATACCCATGGTCATGCCGCCCGTGGCGGTAACCATCCCTGTCATGATAGCGGTGCGGGCCAGAATAACAGCCAGCAAGGCCCAGCGGCAGCAAAAGCAGAAGAAGCGCCGGAACAGATAATTTCTTCATGGAATCCTCCAGAGCAAGAAAGCCATCTGATGTGGCTAAAGCGGTAATGAGGCTTTTTAACGTTCTCTCCGTTCCCGGCGTTCCGCAGCCTGCGCGGTTTGTCTTTTCCTTTGTCAGCCTTGGCGATCAGTGCAAAGAGAGGGCACACTCACCGGGGCGCTGGGTGTGCGCTATTGCCCGGCATCCATGGCGGGGCGAAACCAGACAGGGAGCAACAGAAACCTCGTGACGGGACGGAACAGAACAGACCGGATCATGGTTTCTTGCCTGCTGCTTCAGGCGTTGGTGGCAGCGCCTGCCACAGCGGAAGGCGTGGATGGGCTGCAGCGGGCTCCGGTAGCGGCTGTCACGCAGGATGCTCTGGGCCAGAAAGGCGACCAAAACGCCCAGACAGCACTGTTTCTGCCTTTTGATGCGCAAACCGGCATTGCGGCGTTCTGGTCCGGCCCGGATTTTATTGTGGTGGCAGACCAGCCTGTGCCGGCCATGATGCGTGCGTCTGGCGGAACAGGTGTGTTTTCCGGCCTGACCGTCACCGTGCTGGATCACGCCACCCTGTTGCGCATCCCTCTGCCGCAACACCCTGCCTTGCGGCTCTCGCGCCAGAAAGAAGGCTGGCAGTTACAAGCGCCGGAACCTGCATCTTTACAGAAAAAGGATGGGCAGACGGCGCTGGCTCCTTCCGCCGCAGCAGGGGGTGGTGCGCCTCCTGCGTCGGCTGCCGCTTCCACGTCTGCTTCGGCTCCTGCTCCTGCTACGACTACCACTGCGGCCGCAACTTCCGCTTCCGCAGGCTCCTCCTCTCCCTCCTCTTCTTCTACGGCCATGCTGTCGTCCACGGGGGTTGCGTTGGCGGGTAAGCCATCTTCTGGCGGGGGAGGGGGGGCTGCGTCTCTGCACACAATTACGGCGCAGCCTGCGCCCGGTTATGTGCTGTTTCCGCTGCAACAGCCTGGGCATGAGTTTGAATTGCCGGACCCCGCTACCGGCGCGCGGCTGCTGATTGCAACATCCCGCACGGCCTCAGGCGGCGTGGCGCAGGCGCAGCACGCGGTTGGCTATTCCGTAAGGCCCACACTTGAAGGTGTGGTGGTGGAAGCCGATGCAGATCAGATCGTGATGCAGGGCACGGCCAAAGGGGCCGTTCTGCACGCTGTCTCGCTGCATCCTGTGCCAGTGGGCCTCCCTTTGCCCGAACCGGTGACAGAGGCCTCCCGCCAAAAGGACTGGCAGTGGTTTGGCTTGCAGGAGGCATCGCCCGCCACTCTGGCAGCGGAGCGGGAGGAAAAACTGGCGGCATTGGCCAAGGCGTCGCCCCGGCAGAAAAAAGCAGCGACTTTTGCCGCTGCGCAGGCGGCCTTTGCGTCCGGAGCGTTTCAGAAAGCCGCCACGTTGCTGGCCGATATGCCAGAAACCACACCGGATTCGGGATCAGCCAGTGCTGCGGGGTCTGCCACCCAGCGGCCGGAAATAGCGCTGCGTGCGGCTTCGGCCCTGCTTGCGGGCAACCTGAAAGGCGCACAGGCACTGGCCGCGCCGGAGTGGATCAGCCTGCTGGAGTTCCATTTGTGGCAGGGGCTGTATGGTCTGTATGCCGGGCAGAACAGCCAGCGCACCGCCATTCTGCTGGCGGCAGGGTTTGCACAGGCGCAGCATTATCCCGCCCCGCTACGGGACCGGATTGCGCCAGCCATGGCGCTTTACATCGCCCGCTATGGCACCCCCGCCACGGTCAGGACGATGGAGCCATTGCCCGATGGCCCCGCGTATGATCTTCCCCGCGCGCTGCTACAGGCGCGGGAGGGAAAAACGGAAACAGCCCGCGTTGCACTGGAAAATCTGACAGCATCGGACGATGCTCAGCGCGCCGCCATTGCCCGCACGGAAATTGTGCGGCTGATGCAGGATGCGGATCTGATTGCGCCGGATATGGCGGCGGACGTGTACCGCAAACTGCTGAAAGGCGAGAACGGGGCTTCACCCGCGCCTGCTGACATCCGCACGCTTACTGCCGTGGGGCTTGCGCACGCCCTCATCCGCAATGGTGAGCCCAAAGTGGCGCTGAGCGTGCTGGAAGGACTTCAACCTAGCGCGGATGTGCCAGAGGACGTGCTGGCGGAGGCCTATCGGGCCGCTTTGTATCGGCTGGTGTTCAACGGTGCGTCCGCTTCCCTCGGCCTGCCTCCCGGCAGCGAGGAAGAACTCTCGGTCACACAGCGCACCGCGCTGGTGGCGCAGGGGCTGCCGCATGTGCCTGAGGGGGCGAAGAAAGCCAAACTGCTGCTGGGGTATGGTCGCCTGCTGCTGGAGGCTGGTCATGCAGATACCGCCGCGACGGCGTTCAGTCAGGCCATTGCCATGCAGGCAGACCCGCAGGCACGGGCGGAGGGAGAAGAACTGTTGGCTCAGGCCGCCATGCAGGCGCATCAACTGGCCCTGGCGCAGATGGCTCTGGATCACGCGGTCTCCCCGCTCATGCCGGATGATCTGGCGGCCCGCAAAGCGTATGATGCCGCCCGCGTGGCGCAGGCACGCGGAGAGACGGAAAAGGCACAGGCCCTGCTGGTACATGACGAATCGGACGCGGGACTGGATCTGCGCGGACAGCTTTATGAGGCGGACCATCGCTGGGCAGATGCCGTGCTGGTGGTGGGGCGTCTGGCCAGCCGTGGCCTGCCGCAGGATGGGGCGCTGACAGAGGCGCAACGGGCCCTTGCTTTCCGGCTGGCGACCGATGCCGCCGCCGCGCGGGACTGGGAAACCCTGCACCGTCTGAAAGACTGGCTGGCGGGCCGTACGCTGGGGCGCGAGCGTGATGCGTTGTTTACACTTCTGTTACGGCAGATGCCCCGCAGCGCCGCATCACATTGATTTCTTTCACTTCGTTTTCGGGCAATGTGAAAAAACCTGTTTTTTATGCAAGATAATGCTTGTCATGCGGGGCTATAGGCCGTAGTTACACCCGCTCTTGGCCCAAGGGGGCGATTTCGCCCAACAGGCTGTCTACTGGTTTGGGGGTACGTCAATGAACGCACTTGCTCAACTGGGGATGGTCTCGGAACTCCCGAGCAATAACCAGGCATCTTCTGTTCCGGTCTCGTCTGACGATGATCGTAAGGATTACTTCGTCGAAAAAGACGGCGAGAAATTTGCAGGCACACACCTGCTGGTCGATCTGTGGGACGCCACAAATCTGGATGATCCGGAAAAAATAGACCGGACATTGTGTGAGGCTGCCGTGGCTGCGGGAGCAACCATCCTGCACAGCCACTTCCACCACTTCACGCCCAATGGCGGCGTGTCTGGCGTGGTTGTGCTGGCGGAAAGCCATATTTCCATCCACACATGGCCAGAACGCAATTTTGCGGCCGTGGATATCTTCATGTGCGGCGCATGTGATCCGCACCTTGCCATTCCGGTCATGCAGCGCCTGTTCCAGGCAAAGCGGCTGGAAGTGGATGAGCAACGCCGTGGGCGCGTGGCCATCTAAGGTCCGTTTCCGTCTTTGATGGTGTGTTTGAGGGGGCCAGAATAACGCCGTAACAGGCCGCGTTCTGGCCCTTTTCTTTGTTTGGGATAAAGAGACATGACTGAGCAGTGGATTGAAGAAACCCTTTATGACAACTGGGGCCAGCGCTTCCGCGTCACAAAGGAACTGGCCCGTACCAAAAGCCCGTTTCAGGACATTGTGGTCTTTGAGAGCGAGTCCCACGGCCGCGTGCTTCTGCTGGATGGCGTGGTGCAGATCACGGAACGGGATGAGTTCGTTTATCAGGAAATGCTCACCCATGTTCCGTTGTTCACCCACGGCGCTGCGCGCAACGTGCTGATTATTGGCGCGGGTGATGGCGGTGTGCTGCGCCGCGTGCTGGAACATCCCGGCGTGGAAAAAGCCGTGATGGTGGAAATTGACGGCGCGGTCATTGAACTTTCAAAACAACACCTGCCCGGCATTGCCGGAGATGCCTGGACCAACCCGCGCGCGGAAGTGATTGTGGGCGATGGCATTGATTACGTGGCAAAGGCGGCTGATGCTTCCTTTGATGTGATCATTGTGGACAGCACAGACCCCATTGGCGTGGGTGAAGTCCTGTTTACGGATTCCTTCTATCAGCATTGTGCCCGTATCCTTACGGCGGAAGGCCTGATTGTGAACCAGTGCGGCGTGCCCTTCATGCAGGCGGATGAACTGCGTGAAACCAGCGAACGCCGGGCCAAGTTCTTCCCGCATGTGTCTGCCTACGTGGCGGCTGTGCCCACCTATGTGGGCGGGTTCATGACGCTGGGTATTGCCTCCAAGGGCAAAAGCCCCGTGGGGCAGGATGTGAGCACCGTGCGCACCCGCGCGCAGGACGCCGGAATTCTGGGCAACACCCAGTACTGGACGCCGGAAATTCACGTGGGCTCTTTCAATCTGCCGCCCTACATTGCCAAACATCTGCCCAAGGCAGACGCATAAAAACGGGCCGTTTGGCCCGCGCAGACTCTACAACCGTGATTGACTTGAAAACGCAATGATGTCACGGTTTTTATCGCGCAGAGGGAGAGACTGGCCTAGCGCCAGCGCCGAAGGAGCAACCGCCCCGGAAACTCTCAGGCAAAAGGACCTTGCGCGATAAACTTCTGGAGAGAGGCGCTTTCGCGCCCGCCGACGGGATAGCGATCTCAGGCAAAGATACAGAAGGGGCAGACGGATATTCTCTGGTCCGGGGCCCTGAACTTTGTCTTTTTATCGGTCACAGTTTTCCGAATACGCAAGGTGCCCCAGTCTTTTTGCGGAAGGCTGCGTGCATGAGCACTGATTCTCTCCTCCACACCCCTCTTTTTTCCCTGCATGAAGACCAAGGCGGCAAAATGGTGCCGTTTGCCGGTTATGCCATGCCCCTGAATTATGCAGATGGCATCATGGCCGAGCACCGCCATGTACGCACCCATGCGGGCCTGTTTGATGTCTCGCACATGGGGCAGGTGAAGGTGCGTGCCCGCTCGGGCAGTGTGGAGGCCGCCGCCAAAGCGCTGGAACGTCTGGTCCCGGCTGATATTGTGGCCATCAAGAATGGTCGGCAGCGCTACACCCAGTTCACCAATGCCCATGGTGGCATTCTGGATGATCTGATGGTGGCGCGGCTGGATGATACCCTGCTGCTGGTGGTCAACGCCGCGTGCAAGGCCGCCGATATTGCCCTCATGCAGGATGAACTGGTGGATTGTCTGGTCGAGCCGCTTGAAGAACGCGCTCTGCTGGCGCTTCAGGGGCCGGAAGCCGAGCAGGCGCTGGCGGCGCTGGCGCCGGATGTGAAAACCATGGCCTTTATGGATGTGCGCGCTCTGGATGTAGATGGCGCAAGCTGCGTGATTTCCCGCTCCGGCTACACCGGGGAGGACGGGTTTGAAATTTCCGTGCCCGCGCTGGATGCCTCACGCGTGGCGCGCCAGTTGCTGGCCCAGCCCAACGTTAAACCCATAGGCCTCGGCGCGCGGGACAGCCTGCGGCTGGAAGCCGGAATGTGCCTGTATGGCGCAGATATTGATGAGACGACCACCCCAGTTGAAGCAGCCCTTGAATGGTCTATTCAGAAATCCCGCCGCAAGGGCGGTGCGCGGGAAGGGGGCTTTCCGGGCGCGGATATCATTCTGGGCCAGCTTGAAAATGGTGTGGCCCGTCGCCGTGTGGGGCTGCTGGCAGAAGGCCGCGCCCCTGTGCGTGGCGGTGCCCCCCTTTATTCTGATCCCGCTTTTGCCGATGGCATAGGCAAGGTGACCTCCGGCGCCTTTGGCCCCACGGTGGAAGCCCCGGTGGCCATGGGCTATGTGGCCACCGCCTACGCCGCCCCTAAAAGCCCCGTTTTTGCCGAACTGCGAGGCCGCGCCGTGCCTGCGGTTGTGGCATCCCTGCCGTTCGTGCCTGCGCGCTTCAAACGGTAATTCTGTTTTCTCAACGGTTTCAAAAGATTTTTTTCAAGGAGTGCTGAGGCATGACACTGTATTTTACCAAAGAACATGAATGGCTGCGCGTTGAAGGTGAGTCCGCCGTGGTGGGCATTACCAAACACGCTGCCGAGGAACTGGGCGAACTGGTGTTTGTTGAAGTACGTGATGCCGGAACCGAGGTCAAAGCCGGTGAGTCCGTAGCCGTGGTGGAATCCGTCAAGGCGGCTTCAGACATTTATGCCCCGGTGGATGGCGAAGTGCTGGAAGGCAATGCCGCCCTGACGGATGACCCCGCCCGCGTCAGCTCCGACCCGGAAGGGGAAGGCTGGATTCTGAAATTCCGCATCACCAACCCGGATCAGCTTTCCGGCCTGCTGGATGCCGCCGCCTACGCCGCATTGATCGCCTGAGTCTGCCCGCCGTGGCGTGGAGGGCGGTCTGTTTCTGCCCTTATGCCCCGGCACCCTGCCAAAGGGGCGTTGCGCTGCCTGGTTTTTGTTAAGCCACAGCGCAACGCCCGCCAGAAACATTCTTCCTGTTTCCCGCTTTTTCAGGATACCCCGCATGTTCACCCTTGCTTCCGGTCCGGACCGTTCCTCCGGCTGTTCTGCTGATACGCTGCCCGCTTTTGCAGGCCTGCAACCGGAGGCAGATACCTTTGTGCCCCGCCATATCGGCCCCACGGCGGACGATCAGGCGCTTATGCTCAAAACGGTTGGTGCGCCCTCGCTGGATGCGCTGATGCAGGAAACGCTGCCTGCCGCCATTCGGGCCACACAACCCATGGGTATTGGCAAGGGCTGGAGCGAGGTGGAAGTTCTGGCCCATCTGCGCACATTGGCCAACCAGAATCAGGTCATGACATCGCTGATCGGGCAGGGCTATTACGGCACCGTTCTGCCTGCCGTCATTCAGCGCAACATTCTGGAAAACCCGGCGTGGTACACGGCCTATACGCCGTATCAGCCGGAAATCAGCCAGGGCCGTCTGGAAGCGCTGCTGAACTTCCAGACCATGATTTCCGAACTGACCGGGCTGGATATCGCCAACGCGTCCCTGCTGGATGAAGCCACTGCCGCAGCGGAAGCCATGGCCATGGCGAACCGGGTATCCAAATCCAAGGCCACAGCTTTTTTTGTAGATGCAGACTGCCACCCACAGACCATTGCCGTGCTGAAAACACGTGCGGAACCGCTGGGCATTGCATTGGTCATTGGCGCGCCGGAAACCGATCTGGTTGCAGCAGATGTTTTTGGTGCGCTGTTCCAGTATCCGGGGTCTTCCGGTGCTCTCAAAGACCCTCGCGCAACCATTGAGGCCCTGCATGCGGCGGGCGGTATTGCCGTCATGGCGGCAGACCCGTTGGCGCTGACAGTGCTGACCTCTCCCGGTGAACTGGGAGCGGATATCGCCATTGGCTCCACGCAGCGTTTTGGCGTGCCCATGGGGTTTGGTGGCCCGCACGCGGCCTATATGGCCACGCGGGATGCGTGGAAGCGCAACATGCCGGGCCGTCTGGTCGGGGTGTCCATTGATAGTCAGGGCCGCTCTGCCTACCGGCTGGCGCTGCAAACGCGCGAACAGCATATCCGGCGTGAAAAAGCGACCTCCAACATCTGCACGGCGCAGGTGCTGCTGGCCGTTATTGCGGGCATGTATGCGGTCTATCACGGGTCGGAAGGGCTGCGCGCCATTGGCCGCCGGGTTCATGGGCTGACCACCACACTGGCTGCTGGCCTGAAAGCACTTGGTGTTACAGTCCTGACCGAACAGTTTTTTGATACCATCACCCTTCAGGTGGGCGATGGTGCTGCGGATATTCTGGCTCGCGCCCGGTCTGCTGGCCTTAACCTGCGTGATGCTGGCAAGGGGCGTATCGGCATCAGTCTGGATGAAACCTCCACCCCCAAAACCGTTCTGGCCGTATGGTCCGCTTTCTGTGCGGAACAGGGCCGGGTGGACAAAATGGCGCAGGCGCTGGCTCCGGCCACCAGCACCATTCCCGCCAGCCTGAGCCGCCAGTCTGCTTTCCTGACGCAGCCGGTGTTCAGTTCCTGCCGTTCAGAAACAGACATGCTGCGCTATCTGCGCCGTCTGGCTGATAAGGATCTGGCGCTTGACCGCACCATGATCCCGCTTGGCTCCTGCACCATGAAGCTGAACGCCACCGTGGAAATGATCCCCATCACATGGCCCGGTTTCAGTGACATTCACCCCTTTGCCCCGGCAGATCAGACGCGGGGGTATCAGGCCTTGTTTGCTGATCTGGAACGCTGGCTGTGCGCCATCAGCGGGTATGATGCTGTGTCCTTCCAGCCCAATTCTGGCGCGCAGGGTGAATATGCCGGGCTTCTGGCCATCAGCGCCTATCACCGCGCGCGGGGGGAAACCAACCGTACAGTGTGCCTGATTCCGGCCTCCGCCCACGGCACCAACCCGGCCTCCGCCCAGATGGCGGGTATGAAGGTTGTGGTGGTGAAGTGTGATGCCGGTGGCAATATTGATCTGGAAGACATGCGGGAGAAAGTGACCGCTCACGCGGCTGATCTGTCCGCCGTGATGATCACCTATCCGTCCACCCACGGCGTGTTTGAAGAAAGCATGCGTGAAATCTGTGATCTGGTGCATCAGGCCGGAGGGCAGGTGTATGTGGATGGCGCGAACATGAACGCGCAGGTGGGCCTTGCCCGCCCCGGCGATTACGGTGGCGATGTCAGCCATTTCAACCTGCACAAAACGTTCTGTATTCCGCATGGTGGCGGTGGTCCGGGCATGGGGCCAATTGGCGTCAAGGCGCATCTGGCTCCGTTCCTGCCCGGCAACCCTGCGGCGGAAGGCACGGCTCTGGCCGTCAGCGCCGCGCCGTTTGGTTCGGCCTCCATTCTGCCGATCTCCTGGGCCTATATCCGCCTGATGGGGGATGAAGGGCTGAAACGCGCCACGCAGGTAGCCATTCTGAACGCCAACTATATTGTCAGCCGTCTGATAGAAGCCTACCCGGTGCTGTATCGGGGCGCGCAGGGTCGCGTGGCGCATGAATGCATTCTGGACCTTCGCCCTTTGAAAGATGCAGCCAGTGTCACGGTGGATGACATGGCCAAGCGTCTGGTGGATTACGGCTTCCATGCGCCTACGGTCAGCTTCCCGGTGGCGGGCACCTTCATGATCGAACCCACGGAATCTGAAAGCAAAGCGGAACTCGACCGCTTCTGTGAGGCCATGCTGGCCATTCGTGAGGAAGTGCGCGCCATTGAAGCGGGCAAACTCACGGCAGAGCAGTCCCCACTGCGCCACGCGCCCCATACCGCCAGCGATGTCACGGCGGAACCGTGGGACCATGCCTACACCCGTCAGGACGCCTGCTTCCCGCCCGGTGTCAGCCGTTCCAGCAAATATTGGCCACCCGTGGGCCGGATTGATAACGCCCATGGGGATCGGAATCTTGTCTGCTCCTGCCCCGATATTTCGGAATGGATGGAATAAGCAAGCCACCCGGCCACAGCAGACACACGACAAAAGAAGAGGGCGGAGCCAGCAGGTTCCGCCCTTTTTGTTTATGAGGTTTTGTAGAATTCTTTTGAAAAAATATGGTGCAATCAAAGGCTATCTGAAAGCCCTTACCTGCCAACCTGCCAACCTGCCAACCTGCCAACCTGCCAATCTGACCAGACAGGCTTTCCCTTCATCCTCTGGTTTGATGATTTGCGAGTTAAGGCCGCTTAGTGGGCAACTCCCTCTCCATGCATGATGCGGGCGGAAAGCGCTTCAATCCCCGGCAGGATATCCTGAAGCAGATCACCCGGCGGTTGCGGCGTGTTGGTGACCACTTTGGTGGTGGCAGAGGCCGCAATTTCCGCACGCGCCTTGCGCACGGCGGCGCGCACCCTGTGCTTCCAGCCAGCCGAATGATCATACCCCAGCATCATCAACCCGGCCTGTGCCAGATTTTTCAGGCTTTCAGAAGCAGGCAGGGCATTTTGCAAGGCGGGGTTACGGGCTGCGGCGGCCTGAAACGCGGCATCATTCGCAACCCAGTAAGCCAGTTGCGCCTGCAGGGTGGCTTTCAGGCCCTTCTGGCCTGCGGCATAGGCTGCGGCCTGCCGGTTGAAGGTATCCGCTGCAAAGCTGTCGGGGCTGGCAATGTCGGCCAGCGTATTCAGGTCCTGCTCCGTAGCGCGCTGCTTGTGGCGGATCTCTAAAAACTCGTGATTATGCGCGTAATTCCGCACAGGGCTGGTTACACTCAGCAGCACACTGGCGGGAGCCGTCTCACCCGGAGCCAGCCGAGCAAGCCTCTGGCTGGCACGGGCGCTGCTCTCCAGCCCCAGTTCTTCCAGCTTGTCCTGCGTTACGGCAAGGCGAGGGTAAAGGGTCTGCCCGTCACAGGCTGAGGCCGGGGACCAGAAGCGCTCGGCAAGGGCGGCCATGCGGGGCCACAGGCGGCTATCCAGCATCTCTTCAGTGACAATTTCCGTCCACAGCGCGGCTTCCGCGCCCAGAACCAGCGCCTTCTGCGCGTCTGTCAGCGGTGTGGTCTGGGTTGTGACTTTGTCGGCAATGGTGCCACCCGGCCCGGTGGCCTGTGCGGCGGCTTCCGCTTCCGCCATGTTGGCAACATTTCCCAACGGGTCTTGCGCATACGGGATGGCGGCGGGTTGCAGCCGGTCCAGATAATAACCATCAGACACAACCACCGGGTGGCCTGCTGCCGTGGCGGCGGCTGTGCGGGCTGCCCCGCGCCAGATTTCCACCACGGTATCACGCGGAATATCAGCGGCGGTGATCTCATCCCAGCCAATAACCTTCTTGTGGCGGCGGGTCAGCGCCTGCGCAACGCGTGTGGTGAATTCTGCCTGCATTTCCGCAGGTGTTTTGACATTATGCGCCTGCATATAGGCCTGAATATGGGGAGACGTTGTCCATTGCTTGGCCACAACCTCATCCCCGCCTATGTGAAAATATGCATCCGGGAATAGGGATGCCATTTCTCCATACAGCGCCGTGACAAAGCGGTAGGTGGCGGGGTTGGTCGGGTCCAGCGCGGCGCGGTTTTTCTCGGCCCGGTCTTCCATGTTCAGTGGGGCCTGTGCCGCGTAACGCGGATAGGCTTCCAGCAGGGCAAAGGTATGGCCCGGTGTGTCAAATTCCGGCACCACGCGGATGCCCCGTTCCGCCGCATAGGTGACAAGGGCCCGGATCTGCTTTTGCGTATAATATGCCCCGTGTGACGCCACGGTGTGCAGGCGCGGGAACAGGCGGCTTTCAACCCTGAAGCCCTGCCCATCAGAAAGGTGTAGGTGCAGCACATTCAGTTTCACCATTTCCATGGCGTCAATCTGGCGCTGCAACGTGGGGATGGACATGAAATGGCGGCTGACATCAATCATCAGCCCGCGCCAGCGGAAGCGGGGGGCATCATTCAGGCTGGCATGGGTTATCACCGCGCCAGTAGCATCCCGCCCGGCAAGTTGCAGCAGGGAGGCCAGACCATGCAGAATACCCGCAGGCCCGGCAGCATCCAGCGTGGCGCCAGAAGCTGAGACAGTCAGCGCATACTGTTCCGGCATGTCCAGAGCGGGAAACGCACCGTCTTTCCCGGCGCAATGGAGCGTGATGGTAAAGGCCGAGGCATCCGCGGAGGATGAGACAAATCTGATCGGCTGGCCTGTCAGTTTTTCAAGGCGGGTGCGGAAGCGTTCAACCGCCGTGACCAGAACGGGCAGCGCTTTTCCATCCCATCGGATCACTATGGTTTTGGGCAACGGAGACGTTGCACCATCGGTCTGGATACTGGAGGGTGCTGGCATGATAACGGGTTTTTCCGCCCCGCCTGGTCCCGCCCCGCTTGTAACAGGGGCGCTCAGTGCGGGGGCGGCAGACCAGACCAGCGCCGTTGCGGAAACCAGAAAACAGCGCATGGGCCGGGTGATCTGTCGCATCATGAAAAATCCGTTGTCCTTCTTCTCAGGTCAGCAGCGTGTGCAGGGCGCGTAATTCCGGATCATGCTGCAAGGCATGGTCCAGTGCCGGGCGTATGGTCAGGGCGCTGGCGGCGTCTTCATCTGCCAGAACAAGGCAGTTGGTATGAAAATGCAAGGCCGAGGCACTGATCTGCGCTGTCACCGGCCCTTCCAGCACGGCGCGCAGCATCTCGGCCTTGGCTTTGCCAGCCACTGTCAGCACAATGCGCCTGCTTTCCAGAATGGTGCCAGTGCCCATGGTCAACGCCAGAGGTGGAACGGATTCCGGGTTACCATCAAAAAGCCCTGCATTCTGCTGGCGTGTTTCCGGGGCCAGCACAACCGGGCGCGTGCGGGAGGCAAGGGAGGAAAGGGGTTCGTTAAACCCAATATGCCCGTTTTCTCCCAATCCCAGAAGTTGCAGGTCTATGCCCCCTGCGGCCTTGATGGCGGCATCGTACTGTTGCCCTTCGGCTGCCAGATCTGCCGTCATGCCGTTGGGCAGATGTGTGCGGCTTGGGGCAATGCCGACATGCTGGAACAGGTGCGTGTGCATGTAGGCATGATAGGAACGTGCATCCGTTGCAGGCAGGCCCACATATTCATCCAGATTGAAGGTGGTGCAGCCTGAAAAATCCAGCCCATCCTCCCGGTGGCGCTGCACAAGGTGGGCATACACCGCCTCCATGGTGCGGCCCGTGGCCAGCCCCAGAACAGAACTGGGCTTGCGGCTGATCTGCTCGGCCAGAAGGGTGGCCGTCAGGCGGGCCAGATCCGTGCGGTTGGGGCACAGAAAGACTTTCATGGTCCTACAAGGTCCTTTGCAAAAACGGCTGGAAGGGCAGGGGCATTGCGGGCGGTGTTCAGCGCTGCGTCTGCGCCAGAACGGTGCGCAGATTGCCACCGTTTTCAGCCAGCACGGTGCGGCCTTCCTCCGGGGTGAAGCCAAAACACACCAGAATGGCCAGCTTGATGCTGCCTTCGGCTTTTTCCAGCGCGGCGTGGGCCTCGGCTTCGGTGCAGCCTGTCAGTTGCTGCACCATACGGTGGGCGCGGCGCACCAGCTTGGCGTTGACTATCCGCATATCCACCATCTGCCCGCGCCATGTGTGGCCCAGCCGCACCATCAGCGCGGTAGAGAGCATGTTCAGCGCCACTTTCTGGGCTGTTCCGGCTTTCATGCGGGTGGAGCCTGCTACCACTTCCGGGCCGGTTTCAATCAGAATACGAATCTCGGCATCGCGCAGCAGGCGGGCGTCCGGGCTGCAGGAAAAACCAATGGTCAGGCTGCCTGCCGCGCGGGCGGCGGTCAGGGCTGCGCAGGTATAGGGCGTGCCGCCACTGGCTGCTACGCCAATCACCACATCATCCGGCCCGGCCTTGTGGGTGGCAATGGCGGCGCGGGCGGTGTCTTCCTCATCCTCGGCCCCTTCAACGGGCTGGAACAGTGCTGCGTCTCCGCCTGCCAGCAGCAGCACAAGCCGGTCTTCCGGCCAGCCATAGGTCGGGATCAGTTCCACCCCATCCTGCAGGCCAATGCGGCCTGATGTTCCTGCCCCCACGTAAAACAGCCGCCCACCGCGTTGCAGGCGCGGCAGGGCTGCCGTTATGGCGTCTTCCATGCCCGGCAGGGCGGCTTTGACAGCGGAAACCGCACCAAGCTGGCTTTCCAGCAGCGCTTCCAGCAGGGTTCCCGTGGGCCAGAGATCAAGTGCCTCATACCGGGAATCAGACATTTCAGTTTTGGCGGGCACACCGGCGGAGGACGAAACCGTGGAGGTCATGAAGCGGAAAATCCTGTTCTCTAGTATAAAAGATGCGTGTGGCGCAGGGCGCGGAAGCGGTCCAGATCAGCCTGCCATGTCGCGGCCAATGCTGTGGCGTCTGCTCCATGGTCAAGCAGGGGGCGGATCTTTCGGCTACCGCAAAGCTGGTCAAATGTCTTGCCATTCCCGCGCCAGAAGGCTGGCCCGGCCAGCCTGCGGCCCGTGCTCAGCAGGGTCATGCCGGTGGCAACGGGGTCAAACACGGTGCGGTCCATAACGGCGCAGTGCAGCCCATGCAGCAACGTGTTTTTGAACGGATCTACCTGCGGCGTGAACCACACATCCCTGAAGGCGGCACCGGCACAGCCAGCCGCAGCAGCCTGCTCCGCCCAGATCCGGCCATCCACGCCCGCGCTGCCCAGATACAGGAACGGCATGGTGGTGCCGCGCCCTACGGAAAAGGATGTGCCTTCAAACAGACAGGTGCCGGGATACACCAGCGCCGTCAGCGCGGAGGGCATGTTGGGGCTGGGGGGGCACCATGTCAGGCCGGTGTCTTCAAAAAACATGCCGCGCTGCCAGCCTTCCATGCGCACAACGTCCAGCGTGGCGGCCTTACCCGCCAGTGCGGGCATGAAGGCGGCATTGAACAAGCGCGCCAGTTCCGCAACCGTCATGCCATGGCGCAGGGCAATAGGCGCACGCCCCACAAAGGAGGACAAAGCCGGGTCCAGCACCGGGCCGGAAGCATCGGTGCCGGAAATGGGGTTGGGGCGGTCCAGCACCAGCAGCGGCAGGCCAAGCTGTGCACAGGCCGCCATGCAGTCAAACAGGGTCCAGATATAGGTGTAGAACCGTGATCCCGTATCCTGAACATCAAACATCAGCAGCGTAATGCCGGATTTTTTCAGGATGCTTTTCAGCGCGTCTCCGCTTTTGGCGTAGATGTCATACACCGTGCAGCCCGTTTGCGGGTCCTGCGTTTCGGGCTCGGAAAATCCTTCCCGCATGGAACCACGAAAGCCGTGCTCCGGCCCGAAAACAGCGTGCAACTGCACGGAGGGCGCGTCATGCAGGCAATCCACAATGGAGCGGAGTGCAGCATCCACGCTCGCCACGTTGGCAATTACCCCCACCTTGTGGCCCTTGAGGGGAGCGTAGTTGGCGTCTCGCAGTTTTTCAAAGCCGGTTTTGACCGGGGCGGTGGCCTGCTTCTGGCAAGGTGTTGGTGCGGATGGGGCAGCGTGGGCTGTAGCGGCAGCCCCGCGTGTTGCCATGGCTCCCCCAAACCCCATAGCAGCCTGAAGAGCAAGTTTGCTGGCGCGTGTGGCCAGAGCGCGGCGGCTGATGCAGGTCATGATTTAGGCCTTTTGGCAGGCAGGGAGATCACGCCGCGCACCACATGCAGGCCCGCGGCAAATACAAACAGCAGCACCATGCCCAGCAGAATCAGCCACGGAAACGCCAATGCATGGCCACCGGGGTGGAGCGCCACCATGGCCAGCAGCATCAGCGGCACGGTCACGCAAAAGGCGGGCAAAAGCTCGGCAGAGCGGGCGGCGGGCAGCAGCATGCCTGCCAGAAAGGTGCCCAGCATGGGGCCGTAGCTACAGGCGGCAATGGACAGCCCCAGCAGCACGGCGGACTGGCTTCCCTGTGCAAACAGCAAGGAACAGCCAACAAGAGCCGCAGCCCAGACCACGGTAATGCCGCGCGCCAGCGCCAGCGGGCCAACGCTGATCATCCGGCTCAGACGGGTGCAGAGCGCGGAGAAATCTCCCACCGTGGCGGCAGTCATGGCGGACAGGGTGGAGGAGAGTGACCCCATGGTGGCCGCCAGAATGGCCGCAACCATCAGCCCGCGCAGCCCCGGTGGCAGCCCGTGCACAATGTAGTCAGGAAACACGGCATCTGGTGAGGATAGGCCCGTCTGCGCCAACGGCACCTGCCCATGATACATCCACAGCAGAATGCCTACGCAGGAAAGCAGGAAGAACAACGCCGCCACGCCCACGGCGCTGCCCATCAGCGCCATGCGGGCTTCCTTCAGACTGCGGGCAGCCAGCACACGTTGCACCATCAACTGGTCCGTCCCGTGGGAGGCAAGCGTCATCAACGCGCCCCCACCAATGGCGGCAACAGGGGTGAAAGCACTGCTGAAAGGGACGGATGCCTGCGCAAACAATGCAAATTTCCCAGCATGCTGCAATGTGCTGAAGGCGCCGGAGGGCAATCCATGCAGCAACAGGGCCGCACACAAAGCGGAGCCCCCAAGATACAGGCAGAACTGAATGGCGTCAGACCACACGACCGCCCGCAGGCCGCCGCATAAGGTGTAAAAAAGCGTAATGCCCACAATGCAAACCAGCAGCAGGGTACGGGGCACAGCCATATGGGCCGCGGCCAGCATGGCTGTTAGCGGTAGCATGCCGGCAAACAGCCGCACGGCTTCCGCCAGAACGCGGGTGCCCAGAAAAGTGGCGGAGGCCGCACGCTGCATACGGCCACCAAAGCGCTGGCCCAGATAATCATACGCGCTCAACATGCGGCCGGAACTGTAAAGCGGCAGAAACTTCCAGGCCACAATGGCACGGCCCAGCAGATAGCCAAGGGCCAGCCCCACAAACACCATGCCGCTGCCAAACGCCACGCCGGGCACACTGATAACGGTGAGGGTAGAGGTTTCCGTTGCCACCATGGAAAGGCAGAGCGCCCACCATGGCAGATCATGCCCGCCTTCCAGATACGCAGCGGTGGAAGCCTGGCGGCCCGAAAGAGCTACGGCCAGCAGCGGCATACCCGCCAGGTAGGCGAGCATCACGGCCAGATCAAGTATGGTCATAAAAGCCGTGTCTTCACAGTCTGGTCTCTCCCTGCAATGCAGGGGCAAGTATGCGGCCAAGCTGGCGGAGGGACAACACGGCACGGGGCATTGTGTCTTTCAATTTTGTTGTGGCATGTTAACATTCTGTTATGACAGGACAGCAGGCCAGACAGGCTTGCGTCTTTATGGAACGCGTTCTGCACGCTGCCCGCGCAGAGACTGTGTGTTTCAGGAACACGATAAAACAGGAAGGATGAAACGCCCGTTATGCGTTTACGTCAGATCGAAGTTTTCTATGCGATCATGTCCACAGGCTCCCTGCGTCGTGCTGCTGAAGTGTTGCATGTCTCCCAGCCTGCGGCCAGCAAGGTTCTGCGCTATGCGGAGCAGTCTTTGGGGTTCGCGCTGTTCGAGCGTACGGGCGGCAGGCTTGTGCCCACGCGTGAAGCCCTGATCATGCTGCCGCACGTGAACACCATTTTTGAGAAAGTGTCCGATCTCAAAAGATTGACCGAAAACCTCCGTTACGCGCGGGATGGTCACGCCATCAGCATCGGCTGCGTGCCAAGCCTGGGGTTGAGCGTGGTGCCACGGGTGATACAGCGCTATCACGCCACCCATCCGGGTAACGAACTCACAATTGATACGCTGCATGGGCCGGAGATTGTCTCGCGCATTCTCAACCATGATCTTGATCTGGGCATTGTGTTCGGCACGTATGAAAAACAGGGCCTGACCGCCAGCCATATTGCCGAAGTGCCGCTGGTGCTGATTGACCAGAACTGCACCAAAGGCCCCGTTGCGTTGGAGGACATTGATCCCGCCCGCTATATCGGCCTGAGCGAGAACGATCCTACCGCCCGCCTGCTGGATATGGCGTGGGAGGAAGCAGGTCTGTCTGCCGTGCCTGTTGTGCGGGTGCGAACCCATTACATGGCGGCTGAACTGGTGCGGCTTGGCGGTGGGTGCGCCATTGTGGATGGGCTGACGGCCCTGCATCATCCGGGCCTGCCACCGCCGCTTCCGCTCAAGCCACCGCTGGGCATGGCCTGCACGGTTCTCTTCCGGGCGGATTACGCACTTTCCCATATCTCGCAAGATATTCTCACACTTCTCAAGGAAGAGATAAAACGTGATCTCGCGGCTTTGCCAACGCTCTAACTGCGGAAAGCCGCCATTTCTGTCCGGTCATTCGGGCCTGTCTTAACCATTGGCTAATGGAAGCAGATGTTTTTGACATGGACAGATGTCCATTTTCTCCTGACCATTGCGCTATCGTATTCAGATGGTAGTCGGGGTGGGAGGGAAGCACGTTATGCGAGGATCAGGTTCTTGTAGAAAAGCAGCACTTCTTTTAGGAATTTCAGCTTTCTGTTACGGCTGGGCGACTGAGGCGCATGCCCAGATCATTTCCCTGCCAGGCACCACAACTGGTAAGGCCATCACCAACAAATCTTCTAAAAGTTCCAAGGTTTCCTCAACGGCCGAGGGCAAGAACGAGACCATTACCGTGGTCGGCACCCATCTGGGCGCAAAGGAAACGGCGGAAATTCAGCCCGTTACCATGATTACGGGTGAACAGATCCAAAAATCATCTTCCATGACACTGGGGGATGTTTTTGCCCATATTCCCTCCATGGGGTTCTCCGGCAACACATTCAGTAACGATGGCGGCTCCTGCCTGAATATTCGTAGTCTGGGTGTGGCCCGCACGCTTGTTCTGGTCGATGGTCACCGTATGGTAAACGGCAATGGCTCCGTTGACTGCCCGGATGTGAATTCGATCATCCCCGCCATGGTGGACCGTATTGAAATTCTGAAAGACGGATCTTCCACCACCTATGGGTCAGATGCCATTGCGGGTGTGGTCAACATTATTCTTAAAAAGAATTTTACAGGCACTACCGTTACAGCCAATGGCGGCATCAGCGAATATGGTGATAACCAGACCGCCAATGTCACCATCGCGCATGGCTTCAACTTCATGCATGATCGGGGCAATTTTACTATTGCTGGTTCCTACAACTATCAGGCCCCCATGGCAGCTGACCAGCGGAAATGGGCGATGGAAGAAGCCAAGGTCAACAACCCGCCCGGGCAGGCCCAGTATTTTGGCTCACAATACGGACCCCAGCCTGTTTTTGCCGCAGTAAATGGTGGCGCACCACTTACAGCCCAAAGTGATGGTGTGGCGCAGTCCGTCATTTCTGATGGTCACGGCGGGTACCGTCCCTATAGCTGGAATGATAATTACGATTACTCCAAAGATAATCAGATCATTTCCGAGCAGCAGTGGGGCGCATTGTCGGGCACGGGTCATTTCGATGTGAATGATTACGTCCAGCTTTACATGACCGCCAACTACACCCACACCCAGACGCAGGATGTGGGCACCCCCATGTATGTGGCCACGCCTGCCACAACCCTGACCGGAAATTCCGGCGCGGTGGTTGTGCCATCCGGCACACCGGGCAACCCGTTTGGTGAAGATGTGGCAATGTATCAGCGTATGTTCGGTCTGGGCCGGGAATATGGATACAACAATATCAACATGTATCAGTTTACCGGCGGGGTGCGTGGCGCGCTCCCACATTCCGGCGGCTGGACATATGATGGCTTCTTCTCATTCGGTAAAACCGTCACATCCTCCAGCCTGAGCAATCAGGTAAACTGGAGAAATCTTGAAAATTCGCTGGGCTTCCATCAGACCGGCGGCGCTGGGTCTACAGAAGGGTATTATGATCCCAACCTGTGCGCCGGTATTGCCGGGTGTGCGTCTTATAACCCGTTCACGGGGTCCATGTCGCAGGCCGCAGCGAATTATATCGGCTTTACAGATACCTACCCCTCAGCGCAGGAACTGCGTGACGTACAGTTGACGTTCTCCAACAAGCATATTGCAAAACTGCCCTATGGTCCGCTGGGCATTTCCGTTGGGGTGGAGCACCGTAGTCTGGATGGCTACTGGCACGCTTCCGACGAGGATAAGGCCGGTCTCAACTCAAACTCCTATCGCACGGACACCAGTGGCGGTTACAACGTGACTGAAGTATTTGGCGAACTGAGTATTCCGCTGCTGAAAGACCTTCCGGGCGCTAAAGCGCTTTCTGCTGAAGTCTCTGGCCGTTTTTCCAATTACAACACCTATGGGCAGACCTATAACTGGCATGCGGGCCTGATCTATGCCCCTGTGCCGGATATCAGCTTCCGCGCCAATATTTCCACCGGGTTCCGTGCCCCGACCATTCAGGAACTTTACAAAGGAAACCTGATCAGTCTGACCGGCACGCGTGATCCTTGCGCGTATATCGGCACGTTCCCCAGTTCTTTGCAGTCCATTGTAGCGGGCAACTGCCGTGCACAGGGCATCAATCCGGATACGTTCAAGCAGAATAACGGCGTTATCAAATACCAGACGGGCGGCAACATTCATCTTCAGCCGGAAATCTCCCGTACCTATACCATCGGCACGGTGGTGACCCCCCGGTTCCTGCCCGGCTTTACGGCAACGGTTGATTACTTCCATACACATATTACGGAAACCATCGGTTATCCGACGCTCTCCACGGAACTCAATGGCTGTTACAGCAGCGCCAATTTTTCCAGCTCCTACTGTTCAATCCTGAACGGGCGAGACCTCAACGGGCAGCTTAACCCGGTCAACCGGTACCAGAGCAACATGGGCGCGTTTATTGAAGATGGGTTGGATATCAACGCCAGCTATCATGTGCCGATTGATTACAATAACGCTCTGACATTCGGTGCGGATATTCAGGATGTGATGGCTTATAAAACCCAGACACAGCCAAACCAGCCTTTTGTCAGCTATCTGGGCACGGATTACGGCCCCATGAAGTGGGTGGCCAACGGCACCATTACCTACACGCACGGCCCATGGGCGCTGACATACATGCTGCGCTATACGGACGGGTTCAATTATTATCCCAACTCATCCTACGGGCCGGGCCTGTCCATGTGGTACAAGGTGGATCAGACCTTCTATCATGACCTGATGGTGACCTACACGGGCAATATCTATACCGTAACAGGCGGTGTTAAAAACCTTGGTGGTCAGGACCCAACGTTCTACGCAAACGGGTCTTACAATACGGCCCCCGGAATTTATGACTACTCCGGTCGTTATGTTTATCTGAAAGCACAAGTTCATTTCTAGGCCTGAACATGGGGCGGAGGCCACAGGGCTTCCGCTCCCCCGGCGCATTGTCTCCATTGATATCATGCGTGGCGCAACAATTGTGTTCATGGTGATTGTCAATAACCCCGGAGACTGGAACAGGGTCTGGTCACCTCTGGACCACGCGGCATGGAACGGTTGCACACCGGCTGATCTTGTTTTTCCGTTCTTCCTTTTTCTGATGGGGTGCGTCATCCCCTTTGCGTTTGACAGACGGCTGAGGGAAGGGGCGCAGCGCAGCCAGTTGGTGGGCCACATTGCCTGGCGCGGTTTGGCGCTTGTCGGGCTCAAGCTGCTTCTTAGCCTGTATCCTTTTTTCCACGTCACGCATCTGCGTTTTTTTGGTGTCCTGACACGGATAGCCCTGTGTTACGTGGCCGCCGCCAGCCTTTATCTCTGCTCACGCAAAACCGGGTTTCTTGTCTCCGTAATTGGTCTCATTCTGCTGGCCTATTGGGCTATTCTGTATGCGCTTCCGGTTCCGGGGCTAGGGTGGCCGGGGAAGGATTTTGCGTTTCTTGACCCAGACCGAAATATGGCCGCATGGCTGGACCGTCAGTTTTCCGCATGGTGCCAGACATGGCTGCATACAGGCATCCTGTATGAAAAAACATGGGACCCTGAGGGACTTTTAAGCACGCTTCCGGCTATTGCTACCACTTTGTCCGGTGTTCTGGCAGGGCAGGTTTTTAGAAGGAGGGATATCTCGCCCGCTCGTCGGCCTATGCTCTTTATGGCGGCCGGGGGTGCCAGCATTCTGCTGGGGCTGCTGTGGGGGCAAGTATTTCCGCTGAACAAATCCTTGTGGACCAGTTCCTTCACGCTCGTCTCTTCTGGTGCAGCACTGTGCAGTCTGGCGGTATGTGACGGTATTTTTGATGTCCTGCGGTTACAGAACAAAAACACTATTATTCAAGCCATTGCTACTTTTTGTCAGATGTTCGGCATGAACGCTGTTTTTGCCTTTCTGTTCTCCGGATTTCTGGCCAAAACCCTTCTGCTGCTGCCCTCGCCTGTGGCTGGGAGTACAAGTTTGGAGGCCGGGATATATCAGGCGCTACGGGCGGGTTATCCTTCCTCAAACCTCACCTCTTTCCTCTTCTCCTGTTGCTTCCTTATTCTTGTTTTCCTGCCGGTTTACGGCCTGTACCGGAAGAAGATCTTCATTCGGCTTTAGCGTTTTCCCCCGGATGACTGGCAGGCACCCGCAAGAGGGGGCTCCCATAAAAAGAATTGCGCATCCTGCGTGCAGTGGCGGGCTTGGAAAGGGGGCAAGTGGCCCCATGTATCATGCTTGCTATCAAGCGAATCCCTTTAGAAAGAGATAAAACGGGGCGCTAAGGTTTTTTCTTCAAGAAAAGGAGGGATGTTCATGAAGAATACGTGATAGAATAAAAGTGGATTTTCCCGCCATTACCGAAAATTAATACGGATATATCTGAATATCTACCCGTTCTATTTTTTTAAAAACTATAAAATCTAGTTTACGGATAAATTTTTTATCTATAAATATTTTCAATAAATACTTCTTATCCTTATACGGGGTCTTAAGGATAATGATTGAAAACCTGAGCATATCTTGGCGATAACCCTAGGTTAACGGATAAAAATAGTTTTGAAATCGACACAAAAACGTTAACTCGCCACATTGGTGACACATCGCAACATAAGAACGCCACCTTACCAGAATCCAGGAAGAAAAAATTATGACGGCTTATGCAAAAAAGCGTAGTTTTTTGTTCTTCTTTGTGGCGCTTTCATCGGGAACGGTCTTGCCCTTTACGGATACGGCCTATGCTGAATCCCTCCCTGATGCACAGGCTACAAAGTCGAAAAACAAACAGGCCGCTCACGTGGGCGCAAAAGTAAAGCCGTCTGCCGCCAAGAAAAACGCCAACAGTGAAGTCCTTACGGTTACTGGAAGCCGTATTGCCAACCCGCATGCCAAATCACCCACGCCTGTCAGCACATTGACGCAGAGTGATATTGCCAATCAGTCCCCCACCAATAACCTTGCAGATCTTGTCAATCAGTTGCCGCAATTTGCAGGAAGCCAGACGCCGCAGAACTCTCGTCTGGCACTCAGTGGTGGCACAGCGGGTATCAATGCTCTTAACCTGAGAAACCTGGGGGCGGTGCGTTCTCTGGTTCTGCTGGATGGCCGCCGTACCGCGCCGTCCACTATTACCGGGCTTGTTGATATCAATACCCTGCCGCAGCAGCTTGTAAAACGGGTTGATGTTGTTACGGGCGGTGCGTCGGCCCAGTATGGGTCAGATGCTGTTGCCGGTGTCACCAACTTCGTGCTCGACAAGACGTACACAGGCCTGAAAGTTAACGCAGATTCCGGTATTTCCACCTATGGTGACGGCGTCAATTACTCAACGTCAATCGCGGGCGGGTTCGGTTTTGCGCATGATAAGGGCCATGTTCTGCTGAGCGGCGATTACGCTCATGAAGATGGCATTTACAGCGTAACGCGCAAATGGAACGAAAACGGCAACCGCATTATCGCTAATCCTGATTATGCCGTAGGCAATGGCCAGCCTTATTATATTGTGCGCGGGCCGGGCGGCACCAATAACGCCCTGCCGGGTGGCATCATCAACTCATCAACGGGTGCGGTTAAGAATTCTCTGAGAGGCATTTATTTCGGAGAAGGCGGAAGCGTCAATCATTACAATTACGGTTCTCTCAGCACGTCCACAACATCTATCGGGGGCGATCACTCTCTTGCCGATAACGGGCGTAATATCGGCCTCCAGCCGGGCAGTGACCGCAAAAACCTTTTTGGCCGTCTGAGCTACGATGTTGCGCCATGGATGACCCTTTATGCAGAAGGGGCCTATAATGAAAGCGAATACATCTACAACGCTGGCCCCCAGTATATGACATCCGTTAACCTGACGAGCGACAATCCTTATCTGATTGACGCGTTGGGGGCGGATGCACTGAAAGATGTCTCCTCCGTCACGTTGGGCACCACCGCTCATGACATGCCGTATCGCAGGACGGATAATCGACGGAACGTGCAGCGTTATACGTTTGGTGGCGAAGGCAATTTTCAGATGTTTGGCAAGCGTGCTTCATGGAGTGCCTATGCGCAGTACAGCGCAACCCGCACGCATGAGCAGATCTATAACGTGATGAACAACGCCAAGATCAAAAATGCGACTGATGCTGTGCGTTCGGCATCTGGAAACATTGTTTGCCGTTCAACTCTGACAGACCCCTCCAATGGATGTTCGCCCATAGATTGGCTGGGAACCGGCGTCATATCGTCTGACGCGATTGATTATGCCTTGGGCAACCCCTACCGTGATGAAAAGTTTGAGGAAATTGTTTCAGGCGTAAACCTGTCCATGATTCCGTTTGCAACATGGGCTGCGGATGTGAACGTTGCCGTAGGTGGCGAATACCGAGACGAACGCGCATCCGGATATGTGCCAACGGCGTATCAGTCAGGGTGGTCTGTCGGCAACTTCCTGCCAACAAATGGTGGCTACAACGTCAAGGAAGCCTATCTTGAAACGGAAGTCCCCCTTGCAAAAGGGTTGACGTTCAATGGCGCAGTGCGTGGAACTGATTATTCTACCTCAGGGTATGTCACCACCTGGAAAATTGGGGGAACCTGGCAGCCCATTCAGGATGTTCTGTTCCGTGCAACCCAGTCACGCGATGTCAGAGCGCCGAACATCAACGAACTGTATCAGGGCGGCACCTCCCGTACAACATCCATTCTTGATCCGGCGACGGGCGCGACAGACACTGTGCTGGAAATGACAACGGGCAACAGCAAGCTCAGGCCTGAAAAAGCAAACTCCACAGTGGTGGGGTCTGTCATCACGCCGCGCTTTGCGCCGGGCCTGTCCATCTCGGTTGACTGGTTCCATATCAAGCTGAAAGACGCCATTCAGCAGTTCTACTCACAAGATATTGTCAACCAGTGCTATGAAGGGAATCAGAGCTTCTGCTCCGCTGTTGGCCCGGATACCTCCGGCAACCGTGATCTGTTTATTCAGGCAAGTCCGTTCAACTTCAGCCAGATCACCACAAGCGGCATTGATATTGATGCCAGTTACAGGCTTCCGGTGCGTCGCATTTTTGCCAAGGTGCCGGGTGTTCTGACTGTCCACGGTCAGGCAAGTAACTATCTTAAATATGTTGCGGATTCAGGGCTTAGCCCGGCTATCAACACTGCGGGTGATATCACGTCTGGCCCGCCCAAATGGATCTATCGTTTCTCTGCCACGTATAGCCTGCCCAGCTTCAGCGTAACGGCCATTGCACGCGGTATCAGTGCAGGTAACTATTCAAACAGCTACGTGCAGTGCGCCACAGGGTGCCCGGCCTACAACGCGTATTTCCCGACGATCGACAAAAACCACGTTAAGGGTACATTCTATTTTGATATGAACTTCACGTATAAGCTCAAATATCAGAATATCGGCAACATGCAGGTTTTCCTGAATATTACAAACCTGGCCAATTCCAAGCCGGTGCTTGTGCCAGAAAGCGGTCTTGCGGCTGATAGCACCTACAGCAGCCTGCTTGGGCGTACTTTCCGCGGTGGCGTTCGGTTTGAACTCTAACAGCAGCCTGTAAACACTGCTCTGATACGCATGAGTTCTGTCATGAACTTGGAATGATCAAATACCAAGCCCTGTATATTGTGCAGGGCTCATGCGTTTTTTCTGATCATTAAGAAAATTGCCAATTGCATCTACACATTTTTTTCAATTTCAATAGTGTTCAAATCAGGATCTTCGCTCTGGCTCTTGGTACCGTCCTGCCATATGAGTTTTCCATGGTTTACAAACAGGCATTCACCACAATGGCGTTTACACACAAAAGAATGAAACACCACGCAGGCACAGGCTTGCGGCGTATTCCTCTGGCGGCTTTGCTCCTGGCATTGTGTGGCACGCACGTTCATGCCGCTTCCCTGCCAGATGGTCTGACAGAACAGCAGATTGATAATGTTGTCAGCAGAACACAGCAGGCGTTTCAGGTGCCGGGTGTTGCGGTTGGCGTGATCCATGATGGAAAAATTGTTTTTGCAAAAGGCTATGGCCGCAAAGCTGAGGATGAAAAAAGCGGAAAGGTGGATGCCACCACCCTGTTTGCCATCGGCTCCAACAGCAAGGAATTTACCGCAACCGCCCTTGCCACCCTTGTGGATGAAGGCAAACTGAAATGGACCGATCGCGTCAGTGATGTGATGCCGGAGTTTCGCGTGGCTGATCCATGGATCACGCGGGAATTTCGGGTGAGTGATCTGTTAACCCACCACAGCGGCATGGGGCTGGGCGCCGGAGATCTGATGCTGTTCTCTCACAGCACCTTCACCCGCAAGGATGTTCTGGCGGCTCTTCCCTACATGCCGTTTACGGGCCGCTTCCGTGCGGATTATGCCTATAACAACCTGCTGTATGTGGTGGCCGGTGCGCTGGTGGAAAAAATCTCCGGCCAGACGTGGGAGCAGTATGTGCAAACCCACCTGATTGATGCCGCCGCTCTTCCTGCATGCCAGAGCACGTTTCCGGTTAAAGGCCAGACAGATGTTGCGGCAGGGCAGGGGAGCGATGGTGTGCTGCCTGATCGCGCAGCCCGTAAATCGGTCGCCATGGCCCCTGCGGGCGGCGTGTGGTGCAGCGTGAACGGTATGAACCGCTGGGTGCAAACCCTGATGAATGGCGGCCAGACAGTGGATGGCCGGAAAATCATCAGTCTTGCTCAGCGGGATGCGCTATGGGCTCCTCATGCGCTGCTGCCTCTTCCTGATAGTGCGACCAAAACACAAAGCCACTTCCGCGCTTATGGCTTTGGCTGGTTCATGGAGGATTTTTTCGGCCTGAAGCGTGTCTGGCATACCGGCACGGTCAGCGGCATGGTCAGTTATGTCTCCATGTTGCCGGAAAAGAATACGGGCCTGGTCGTGCTCACCAATCATGATGATCACCACGCAACCTATTCCATCGCCCTGACCATGAGTTCCCTTATTGCCACCGGCAAAACTGAGGATTGGGTTTCCTACTGGCAGGATGACGCCAAAAAGGCGGAGGAGAAAGCCGCGAAAGAGGCATCCACAACCGGACCGGGCTCCCCCGCACGGCCCTTCATTTCCCTGCCGGTGTCAGACCTGAAAGACTATGTCGGCCTTTATCATGATGCCTGGCGGGGGGATATCCGTCTTTCCCTGAGAGACAACGCCCTTGTCATGAGTTTTAGTAAGGCCAATGGCCTGTCCGGCACATTGTCCGCCCTGCCTCATGATCTGTTCGTGGCCAAGTGGCAGGACCGCGCGAATGACGCGAGTGATGACAGCTACGTGCAGTTTGAGCGCGATACATCCGGCAAGGTCACAGGGTTCCACATGCAGGTGGTCGGGTCTGACTTCAGTTTTGATGCGCAGGATCTGCATCCCCTCAAGGTTTCCGATCAATGAAGATCCAGTGTCCCGCTCTTTCTCGCAGAAGGCTGCTGCAAGGGGCGTCGCTCCTGTTGGCACAGGCGGGGCTTTCCGCCTGCCAGACGCCACGGGAAGCTGACCGATTTGCAAAGGCTGATGCGCTGCTTCAGCAGGCCATCAGCAAAGGGGAATGCCCCGGCGCAGTGTGGGGCGTGGGCCAGCACGGGCAACTCATTCATCGCGGTGTCTTCGGCGCCCGCAGTCTTGAACCACAGCGCGAGGCCATGACGTGGGACACCGTGTTTGACATGGCGTCCCTCACCAAACCCATGATCACCGCGTTGGCTGTCATGCAGCTTGTGGAAAAGGGGCTGGTGAATGTTGATAGCCCGGTCGCCCTTTATCTTCCGCAGTTTGCGGCAGGCGGCAAGGCGCAGATCACGGTGCGTTTGCTGCTCACGCATTTTTCCGGCCTGCAACCGGATCTGCCCCGCATACCAGACTGGTGGGGCAAGGCGGCCGCTACGGATCGCATCATGCAGGCGGTTCCCAAAATACCGCCGGGTAGCGGCTTTATTTATAGTGATCTCAATTTCATTGCCCTTGGTCTGCTGGTTGAAAAAGTAACGTCTCAAACGCTTGATGTTTACGCACAGCAGAATATTCTGGCCCCCTTGGGCATGACGCAGTCGGGCTTTTTGCCGCCCGCAGCCCAGCAGGCACGTATTGCGCCAACCCAGTATGATGAGCACGGCACCATGTTGCGGGGTGTGGTGCATGATCCTACGGCCCGGCGCATGAACGGCGTGGCCGGGAATGCGGGCCTGTTCTCCACTGCCGAGGATGTGGCGCGTTATGCGCAGGCTCTGCTGGATAAACGTGCGGGCAGACCCAGCCCCTTTCCCCTCAGCCGTGCAACGCTGCTGCGCATGACAACACCGCAACAGCCAGCAGGCCAGAAAAGCCTGCGCGGTTTTGGGTGGGATATTGCGTCTCCCTATGCGTCACCAAGGGGCGACCGTCTGTCCCATGCGTCTTTCGGGCACACCGGTTTTACCGGTACGTCCTTATGGATAGACCCTGATAACGACTGTTATGTTTTTATCCTGACCAACCGTGTTCACCCCAATGGGGGGCATAGCGTGGTGCATCTGCGGCATGATGTTGCAACAGCGGTAGGGGAGGCGCTGGGGCTGCCTCTTGCTGTGCCGTAAGGATGAGGTGTGCCGTCAGGGTTAACCTCAAGTTATGGGGGGGCGGCATTTTTTAAATGGTGTGGAGAAGAGTCTCTTTTTAGATTTTTCACTCAGGAACATCGGTGAACGTGTTGTTGTGTACATGGTTTGCCGGTGGGCACCATTTTAAAGGGGTTGGCGGTTTTTATGCCTGCAAAGCGGACAATTACGGTTGTAGGGGGTGGCGTTATTGGCCTGACAACCGCTTACGCCCTCATTCAGGCCGGACACGGCGTAACATTGGTGGAGCGGGACGACCACGTTGGCGAACAGGCCAGTTTTGGTAATGGTGGCCAGCTCAGCTATCGCTATGTGCGGCCTCTGGCAGATGCCGGAGTACCGCTGGAGGCGCTTTCATGGATGTTGCGGGCAGATTCCCCCATTTCCCTGAAATTACGGCTGGATTGGCATCAATGGCGCTGGCTGACAGATTTTCTGCGGGCCTGCAATGCCAGAACAAATCGTAACAATACCGCTCGGCTTCTGAAACTTGCCTTGCGTGGGCAACAGGCGCTGCACCAGTGGCGGCAGGAAGGGCTGGACGATTTTCTGTGGCGGCGGCCGGGCAAACTGGTTGTGTATCGAAACGCACACAAATTTTCCAAATCGGCCAAGGCTGTCAGCAATCCGCAGCAGGAGCAGGTGCTGACCCCGGCAGAATGCGCACGGGTGGAACCGGCCTTTGCAGGGCTTGCGCCCGCGCTGGCGGGAGGCATCTTCTCCCCGGATGATGAAGTGGCGGATTGCTATCTGTTCTGTCAGGCGCTTCTGAAATCCTTGCAGAAGAGCGAGAATTTTCATCTTGTCAAAGGCGCGGCAACGCTTGAGGACGACGGGGCCGGGCAGTGCCGTGTGCGTATCAACGGAACACCGCAGCAGACAGATGTAATTGTGCTGGCCGCAGGGCTGGCCTCCCGCGCTATGGCACAACCGCTTGGCCTTAACCTGCCTCTTTATGGGTTGAAGGGTTATAGCCTGACGGTGGAGGCCGATCCGGCCGTGCTGCCGGATGTCAGTGTCACGGATTACGATAACCGCGTGGTGTATGCGCGGCTGGGCCAGCGGCTGCGTATTGCCGCTATGGTGGATATCGGCGCGCTTGATGCCTCACTTGATCCGCGCCGTATTACCTCCCTGAAGCGTCTGGCAGAGGAAACCCTTCCGGCAGCCGGGCCCTACAGTTCTGCCGCCACGTGGGCAGGTATGCGGCCAGCAACCCCAACGGGGGTTCCCCTTGTGGGGCGAACACAATGGCGTAATCTGCTTCTGAATGTTGGCCACGGTGCGCTCGGGTTTACACTCTCTGGTGGCTCCGCCCTGACTATTCAGGATCTTGTTGAAGGGATGCAATCGTAACATGACACACCGCGCCACCGCTCTTTCTCGTCGCCATGTGCTGCTGGGCGGTGTCGCCGCCAGCTTGGCAGGGGTCGGAACCCGGGCTCTGGCCCGTAAGGCTGCGTCTCCCCGCCTGCTGGGGCTGGAGGGGCTGGCGGCCCCGGTGGAGGTGTTTGAAGATCAGTGGGGTGTGCCACATGTGCGTGCCGCGTCCGTGCCGGATGCATTTTTTGCCAACGGTTATCTGATCGCCCGGGACAGGCTGTGGCAGCTTGATTTTGATTATCGGCGGTCTACAGGCAGGCTGGCGGAAGTGTTCGGGCCTGATTTTGTGCCGTCTGATACTGCAAACAGGCTTTTCCTGTTCAGGGGGGATGCGCAGGCGGAATTTGCAGCACTTCCGCCCACGGTGCAGGCGTGTGCCCGCGCCTATGTGGCGGGTATCAACGCCTATCTTGAACAGGCCCGTGCCACTGGCGAGAAACTGCCCCCGGAATTCACCATTTTTTCCTACCAGCCGTTGCAGTGGGATGTGCTTGATCTGGTGCGGATACGGGCGGAGGCCACCGGCAACACCAAGGCTGAAATCCGCCGCGCTCGTCTGGCGGCGCAGGGTGCGCTGGATTACGATGCATTGATCATGCCACTGCGCCCGGCCCATACACTCCGGGTGCCGGACGGGTTGGATGTCCATGCCGTAACAGAACAGGACCTTGGCCTGTTTGGTGTTTTGCAGGCCAGCCTGCCGCTTTCGGGCCTGCATGCGCTCCCGCCTGCCAGTGAGGATGATCACCGCCGCGCTAACGAGGGCAGCAACGCATGGGTGATTGCCCCCACCCGCACGGCAACAGGCCGCCCCATTCTGGCAAATGATCCGCATCTCAGTTTCGGCTCACCGGGGCCCAGGCACGTTATACACCTCACGGCACCGGGGCTGGATGTTATTGGGGGTGGGTCCGCAGGTATGCCGGGTGTCATGCAGGGGCATAACGCGCATTTTGCTTTTGGGCGCACCAACTTTCATATTGATCAGGAAGATCTGTTCATCCTGCGCACGCATCCTGCTCACCCTGACCGCTATTTCCATAATGGGCGCTGGGTGGAGATGGAACGGACGGAAACAACCATTGCCGTCCGGGGTGAAGCGGCACGCACGGTTACGCTCCGCTATGCGGCACAGGGGCCGGTTGTGTCCACAAATGCAGCGCGGAACAGGGCAGTGGCGGTTTCCGCAACATGGCTGTATCCGGGTGCCAATGGCATGCTGGCCAATATCGGCATCAATCTGGCGCAGGACTGGACCAGTTTCCGCGAAGCTTTGAAACTCCATACCAGCCCGACCAATTTCACCTATGCAGATACCGTGGGCAATATTGGCTGGCAGGCCGCTGGTGGTCTGCCAGAGCGTACAGGCGGTTATGATGGGCTGATGCCCGCCCCGGGTGATGGGCGCTATGACTGGAAAGGCCTTCAGCCGCTGGATGCGCTGCCGAACAGCTTCAACCCGGCACGCGGCTGGTTTGGAACATCCAATGAACTCAACCTGCCTGCGGATTATCCGTACGAGCAACGCTGCGTCAGTTATGAATGGAAAGATTCTTACCGGTACAACCGCGTTGCAGAGGTTCTTGCTGCGTCACCCCATGCCACGCTGGCGCAGAGTGTGGCTTTGCAACATGACACGCTTTCCCACCTTGCGCTTTCCGTCGTGAAGCTACTGCCGGATGTGCCTGCTGATATCCGTGCAGAAGCAGATCTGCTGCGGCGGTGGGATGGCCGCGTAGAGGCCACAAGTGCTGCAGCAGCCTTGTATGAAGTGTGGTGGACACGGCTGAACACCCTGTTCTATCAGGCGCTGGTGCCGGAAAATCTGCACGCGCTTCTGCCGCAACCGCTCAATGCGTCCGTGCTTCTGGCTTTCCTTCAGAAACCAGACGGCAGAGTTGGGAATAAACCGGAAGCCGCACGGGATGCCCTGCTGGTCAAGGCTTTTCAACAGGCTGTGGCAGAAGCGCGTGACCGTATGGGGCCGGTCGCCGCCGCATGGCAATGGGGCACGTTGCATACGCTGCAACTGCGGCACCCGCTTCATGCTGTGGAGGCTGTGGCAAAGGCGTTTCTGCCCATAGGCGGAGAAACAACCCATAGTGGGGGCGACCCTTACACCGTTATGGCCCGCTGGTATAATCCTGATCTTTCGCAAAAAGCGCTGGCGCATGGGCAGAATCCGTATGCCGTAACAGGCGGGGCCAGTTATCTGATGGTGTGTGATGTCGGAGCGTGGGACCATTCCCTGTTCCTCAATTTTCCGGGCCAGTCCGCCTTGCCGGATAGCGGACATTATGAAGATTTCCTGCAACCGTGGCTGAAGGGCGCTATGCAGCCTCTGGTGTTTTCTGCAAGTGCTGTGCAGGCGGCAGCCAGACACCATGCCGTGTTGTATCCAAAAGGAAAAACACCATGAAATATGCTGTCTGTTCCGCTCTGGTGCTCGGGCTTTCCACAACAGCAGCACTGGCGGAAAGCCCGACAGACAAAGCCATGGATGCCGTGCTGACACAGGCCGAAGCGCGGCCTCTGGCGGGGCTGGCGGCGGTCAGATTGCACAATGGTCAGCCTGTTTATCAGTATTTTGGCGGGTTTGCGCGGCGTGATGGTGAACAGACTGTTCCGGTTGAGCAAGAAACCCTGTTCCGTATCGCGTCTATCTCCAAGGTGGTGACCACCATCGGGCTTATGGAACTGGTGGAGCAGGGCAAGATCAATCTGGATCATGATGCATCGGAGTATCTTGGTTTTCCGCTACGCAATCCGGATTTTCCCAATACGCCCATTACCGTGCGGATGCTGCTGAACCATACGTCATCCATTCGGGATGCAGATGTCTATGTTCTACCGCCCGATAAACCCGTAAGCAGTTTTTTTGATAAAACACACAAACCGGGCAGTCAGGACTATCATTTTTCCTATCATGATGGGCATGCACCCGGCACATATTTTACCTATTGCAACCTCTGCTACGGGCTTGTGGGCACCATTATGGAGCAGGCCAGTGGAGAACGGTTTGACCAGTATCAGAAAGACCATGTGCTGGAACCGCTGAAAATTGATGGCGGCTACAACGTGGCGGAACTGGATCACCCGGAGCGTCTGGCCACAATTTATCAGCATTTGCCAACAGGCTATAAAGCCAAAGTGGACAGCCAGCCGCTCAAGGGTTGGAGTGCAGAGTCCCTACAAACTTACAAGATTGGAAGCAACGGCAGCATATTTTCTCCGCAGGGTGGATTGCGCATTTCCGTGCAGGGTTTGACCCGTCTGGCGCAGTTCATGATCCAGCGGGGCACGTTGGATGGTGTCAGGCTGCTTGCCCCGCAGAGCATTGAGGCCATGGAAACACCTACATGGCAGTTTAACGGCAAAAATGGCGAGTGCCCATATCCGTTAAGTGCCTACGGTTTGAGCCTGTTTCTGCTTACAGGCGCCAAAGACACCAACGGAAAGTCTGATAGCCCTTATCCCGGTTATAAGGGCGGATTACGTGGGCATCTGGGGGATGCTTACGGACTGCATTCCGGTTTCTGGTATAACCCGCAAAATGGTGATGCCTATCTGTTCGCGGCTGATGGCTTTCCGGATTATGATCAGGTGCGCCCCGGCCAGTATTCGTCTTTTTCCAGAGTGGAAGAGAAAATTTTCACAGCATTGGCAGGAGTGCAGCCATGATGCGTCGTTTCCCTCTGGCTGTTGCCCTGCTTGCAGGCGCGCTTTGCAGCACCCCCCCGGTGCAGGCTCGCCCTTTTGATGAAGCCGGAGCCCGCCAGCAGATCAAGGCACTTCTGGCGCTACCGTTTGCAACGGATCTGGTGGGGGCCAGCAAGGTTGACCGGTTTGCATGGGTCGAAAAACGCAACGGTGTGCGCAACATTCTGGCCGCAGATGCCACTGGCGTACCCAAAGCGCTGACCCATTTTACGCAGGACGACGGAACAGATTTATGGGGCCTGGCTCTTTCTCCTAACGGCAAAACCTTGGCCTATGTGGAGGGCGGAGACCCGGAATATCCGGATGATCCCTCTCCCAACCCCAATCTTTCCGCTTTTGGTACCCATCAAACCGTGCATCTGGTGTTGGACGGCGGCAAAGAGATACAGATGGGCGAGGGCTGGAACCCTACCTTCTCGCCAGATGGACAGATGCTGGCGTTCACGCAGAAAGGGTCTCTCTTTCTAGCGCCTGTTGGTGGTGCGGCAAAGGAAGTCATGACTGTGCGCGGCAGTCTGACCTCTTTGCAATGGGCACCGGATGGTACGGCGCTGGCGTTCACACTTGACCGTGGCACACATGCGCTGGTGGGCGTGTGGCGTCTTAAACCTGCGACCATGGCGTTCCTTGCTCCCGCACTCGCGCAGGATAGCCTGCCAACGTTCTCTCCAGATGGCCGGTTTGTAGCGTTTGTGCGCGAGCACACGCCGCTTACATACCAGAGCCTGCCAAAAGCAGCCTTCTGGAACCTGCATGTTTATGATCTGACCACCAATACAGATCATGTGGTGTGGACACCGCCTGCCGGGCATGGCGGACGGTTTTTTGCACCAGAAGGCAGTGGCCTGCTGTGGTCTGATAACACGCATCTGCTCTTCCCGTGGGAAGGGAGCGGATGGATGCGTGTCTGTCGTGTGGAAACAGCCACGGCGGCCGCACCACAGTGTCTGACGCCAGACAAGGCTGAAGTCTCATCCTATCGCTTGTCTGCTGACGGAAAAACGCTTTTCTATACCAGTAATGCGGGCAATGTTGATGCCTGGCATGCATGGCGGCAAACGCTGGATGGCGCCGCACCTCAGCGCCTGACGCAGGGTGAGGCGATGGAGACAGACCTCGCCCTTGCAGGCGGCAGCGTGGGCGTGATGGCAGCCAGCGCTACGCAAACCGCACATCCGGTTCTGTTGGCGCAGGGTCATACGGAGCATACGCCCGTTGTGCCAGAACTGCCCGCGAATACGCATTTTGTGACGCCCCGCACCGTTATTTTCCGAAGCACGGATGGCGGAGAGGTGCACGGGCAGTTGTTTGTGCCAGAGGGTGATGCCAAAACGCCCCGTGCTGCGTTGGTGTTTGTTCATGGTGGCCCGCACCGGCAGATGCTGCCTGCGTTCAATAGCATGGGCTATTATTCCAACGCCTATGCCATGAACCAGACATTGGCTGCGCAGGGCTATGTGGTGCTTTCCGTCAATTATCGCAGTGGCACCGGGTATGGAGAGGCATTTCGCAATGCACCGGACATTGGCCGGCAGGGAGCCAGTGAATACAGGGATGTGCTTGCCGCCGCCACCTATCTCAAAACCCGGCCAGATGTTGATCCTGCCCGTATTGGCATATGGGGTGGAAGCTGGGGCGGTTATCTGACTGCGCTGGCGCTTGCCCGTAATAGTGATGTCTTTGCGGCCGGGGCGGATTTTCATGGCGTGCATGACATGACACGCCCCGATAAGTTCGGTCTTTCTCCCGCCCAGAACAAGGCGGCGCATGATCTTGAATGGCAGTCCTCCCCCGTGGCGGACATCGCCCATTGGCATGCGCCTGTCCTGCTGGTGCACGGGGATGATGATTACAACGTGGATTTTAAGGAATCCACCATGCTGGCAAACTTGTTGTCCGAACAGGGAGTTCCCTATGAGGAACATTCCTTCCCCAATGAACGCCACGCTTTTCTCCGCATGCAGGATTGGCTTGCGGCCTATGTGTGGATGGATACGTTCTTTGCGCGCACACTCGGTCCGCACACGCATTGAGAACGTCCGGCATGTTGAGAGTGAAGACGGAATAGAACGTACCACTAAGCCATAAGGCGCAGGGGTTGGATGCATAACGGAGAAAGGCGGACCTATGTTTATGAAGAGCCTGAAAACATATGCTGTTCTGGCTAGCACTTTTCTTGTGGGGGCGTTTTTCCCGTTTGTATCCGTCCATGCCGCATCTACTCCGGCTGAGGAGCCACTGGCGCAGAGCATCTCCAGAACCGTGAAGGCACAACCCGGGCATTTTGCTGTTTATGCTGCGCTGAGTGGTCACTCTCCGGCAGTGTGCCTGAACTGTGATGATCTGATCAACGCGGCCAGCACCATCAAATTGTTTGTGCTGGATGCAGCGTATGATGCCTTTACAAAGGGTACCCTGCACCCGCAGGATACCGTTACGGTCCATAACCGCTTTCATTCTCTGGTGGGTACAGGAACCTTTGCGTTAGATCAGAAGGAGGATTCCTATGATCCTCTTTACGCGCAGGCAGGCAAGCCCGTGCCGGTTTCAGACCTGTTGCGGGTCATGATCCAGTACAGCAGCAATCTGGCCACCAATCTGATGGTAGAAAAACTGGGTGTAATGCCTATCCGTTCGGTTGTGAAAGCCCAAGGGCTGGACGGTATTGTTTTCGGCCGCATGATTGAAGATTTTGACGCGAACGATAAAGGCATCCGCAATCAGGTATCGGCACGAGGCTTGGACGCGTTTTTGCAGAAGCTGGATAACGGGCAGATTGTGGGGAAGGCACAAAGTCAGAGCATGGTGCAGATCATGCTGGGTCAGAAGTTTAACGATATCATCCCACCCGGATTGCCGGCAGGAACACCCGTGGCCCATAAAACAGGGTGGGTCCATGGTGTGCGGAATGATGCAGCGATTGTCACCTTGCCCAATGGCAAACACTATATTCTGGTGGTGCTGACGTCTGACCTGCCGGATGAACAGGCAGGCATCAAGGTGCTGAACACTCTATCCCATCAGACCTATACGTATTTTCAAAAACAAACCGCTTCTTCCCTCTGAGTGCAGTGAATTACATGATTTTTCACTGTCACTGTCACTGTCACTGTCACTGTCACTGTCAGGGAAGGAAGAGCATTTTCTGAAGCCTCTCAGAAAATGGCACTGAAAGGATTTCGGCCGCTGGAAAGCGGGTTCCGAAGTCCTGTCTGGGAAGAGTAGGGGGCATCCCACTTTTTCCGGCGAGAGAGATGATTTTCCTATTTTGAAAGATAGTGAAGAAACAACATCTTATCTGGGATAAAAATAGCTGGAGGGTTCGGAAAACTCTCTTTGACTGGCCACGTGACGATCGTAACGCATTCACATTTCAACAAGTGGAAAAATCTGAAAGAGGATTTTTCGAACGCTCCACCTGTTTCTCGTTGAAGCAATTGTGCAGGCAGGCAACTGTTGCTGTTGCTGTTGCTGTTGCTGTTGCTGTTGCTGTTGCTGTTGCTGTTGCTGTTGCCAGATCCTTGTGCTCCGTGTGAGCAACGAGCAACGAGCAACGAGCAACGAGCAACGAGCAACGAGCAACGAGCAACAAGCAACGAGCAAGAGAGTGTCCGATCTTCTGTGTATGAATGATCTGGTCCATGCTTCACCGAAAGGAAGCATGAATGACCATCTCCATTGAACTCATCGACGAATTACTGACGGGCGTAGAGCGGCCTGAAGACCTGC